>Ga0163144_10009134_pt1 | contig 21337 bp, 18 predicted proteins | sample OliLak19BULKMAT1_FD_123175 | JGI IMG/M metagenome (GOLD analysis project Ga0163144, IMG submission 123175) | Freshwater microbial mat bacterial communities from Lake Vanda, McMurdo Dry Valleys, Antarctica - Oligotrophic Lake LV.19.BULKMAT1 | ecosystem: Environmental > Aquatic > Freshwater >... | reverse complement strand
TGGATGCATTTGATGGAAGAATGGATCCTTTCAAATTACACATTCATATTATTCGTCCGCATAAAGGACAATTAAAAACTGCGGAGAACATGCGCAAGTTGTTGGAAGGAAGTGAAATTGTTAAACGTAAAAAAGAACATGTTCAGGATCCTTATTCGTTCCGTTGCATTCCGCAAGTGCACGGTGCGTCAAAAGATGCGATTGAATATGTAGAAAATGTTTTCTTAACGGAAATAAATTCAGTAACCGATAACCCAACCATTTTTCCGGATGAAGATGAAATTATTTCAGGAGGAAATTTTCATGGACAACCATTGGCATTAGCATTGGATTTTTTAGCAATTGCATTGGCAGAACTCGGAAGCATTTCGGAAAGAAGAACGTATCAGTTGATTGCAGGGTTGCGCGGATTGCCTCCGTTCTTAGTTGCGAAGCCGGGATTAAATTCAGGATTTATGATTCCGCAATATACAGCTGCGAGTATTGTTAGTCAGAATAAACAATTATGTTCTCCTGCATCCGTTGATTCAATTGTAAGTTCAAACGGACAAGAAGATCATGTATCAATGGGTTCGAATGCGGCTACAAAATGCTACAAGGTTGTTGAAAATCTAAATCGTATTCTGGCAATCGAATTATTTAACGGAGCTCAGGCATTGGAATTCAGACGTCCTTTAAAGTCTTCCTCAATAATTGAAAAAGTTGTTGCAGATTATAGAAAACTTGTTCCCTTTGTTGAAGAAGATAAAATTATGTATACAGAAATTGAAAAGAGTGTTCAGTTTTTGAAACAAACGCAATTTGTGGTTTAGAAATGCTAAACTTACAGCGCGTCATTGCGAGTCGCCCTGAGTATCGGACGATGTGCCAATCTCTTCATCAATGAGATTGCTTCATTTCATTCGCAATGACGTTCTTAATATTATTTCAATTTCATAAAGAAAACCAATGAATAAACCAATCCTTATTTTTATTACGATTTTACTTTCGACATTCAACTCATCAGCACAATACACCAATGTGATGATAAGTAATGTAAATGATCCTGAAGAAGTTTCCATTCGCATTAATCCGAAAAATCCCAACCAAGTTGTTGCTGGTGCAAATTTAGATAATGTGTATTATTCAAATGATGGCGGAGCAACATGGACAATCGGTACATTGAATGATGCTTCCAACGGTGTTTGGGGCGACCCAATTATTTTCAACGATACAACTGGAAATTATTATTATGCTCATTTATCAAATCCTCCTTCTGGCGGAAGTTGGGTGGATAGAATTGTATTTACTAAATCTACTGATGGTGGAGCTACCTGGTGGCCTGTGGGAACAGCAGTTGGAAAAAATGGAACAAAGGTTCAGGACAAAGAAGGAATTATTGTGAATAAAGCTAACAATGAAATTTATGTTACTTGGACACAGTTTGATAATTATGGAAGTTCATCTCCGAGTGATAGTTCCATTATTCGTTTTTCAAAATCTACAGATGCCGGTTTAACATGGAGCACTCCTGTAAGGTTGAGCAGTGTTGCAGGTGATTGTGTTGATAGCGATAATACCGTGGAAGGTGCCGTTCCTGCTGTTGGTCCTGCTGGAGAAATTTATGTGGTGTGGACAGGTCCGAATGGAATTGTATTTAATAAAAGTTTAGATGGAGGATTAACTTGGTTGCCAAACGAAACTACTGTTACATCCATGCCTGGTGGTTGGGATTATAACATTGCAGGTTTGCAACGTTGTAATGGTTTGCCTCAAACACTTTGTGATTTGAGTGGCGGACCAAATCATGGAACAATTTACGTTAACTGGACAGATCAACGAAACGGAACTACTGATACCGATGTGTGGTTGGTGAAATCAACAGATGGCGGTACAACTTGGAGTATTCCTGTTAGAGTAAATGATGATGCTCCCGGGCGTCAACAATTTTTAACTTGGATGGATTTAGACATTGTTACAGGAAATTTATATTGTGTTTTTTACGATAGAAGAAATTTTTCTCCAACCAGTCAACAAACAGATGTTTACATGGCAAAATCTACTGATGGTGGAAATACTTTTAGTAATTACAAAATAAATCAAACCAGTTTTATTCCAAGTCCGACTATTTTCTTTGGTGATTATACGGGAATTTCTGCCTACAACAATATGGTGCGCCCTATTTGGATGGCTTATAGTTCTTCGACATTAAGTGTTTGGACAGCCTTGGTTGACGGAGCAACCATGAGTATTGATGAGTCGGGATTAAATGCTTTTTCTCCAGTTGAATTGGAGCAAAATCAACCCAATCCATTTTCTCAAACTACCTGGATAAAATTTGGATTAAAAAAAGCAGGAAAAGTAAATTTGGAAGTTTATGATGTATTAGGGAAAAGAGTTGCCACACTTTACAGAAATGAAGAATTCCATGAAGGGGATTACGATTATATTTTTAATGCTTCAGCTTACAATTTAAAACCTGGTGTTTATTACTATTCTATTTCTTGTGATGAATATGCACTCACTAAAAAAATGATTGTTTATTAATGAAAACAATTCTGATATCACTTTTTGTTTTTATTTCTTCCATCGGTTTGTCTTGTGAGTGTGTTCCTCTTGCTCCAATCTCTATAGAACTTTCAAAGAACTACGATGTTGTTTTTTATGGAACCGTTGATTCTGTTGGTGCTTGCAATAATGACACAGAAAGAGCGATTGCTTATTTTACAATCACCGAACTATATAAAGGGAATGCAGGAAATCAGGTGAAAATTAATTTTGATTGCTCATCCGAATGCTTGATGAGTTTTGCAGCGGATGAAGAATGGATTATTTATGCTAAGTATTCAAAATTTGATTTTCTGAATGTTTCTATATGTGACCATAATCGTAAAAAATTTAATGTTGGTGAAGAAGATATTTATTTGATAGATTCTAAAAGAACATTTGAAAAAGAATTAGAGTTTTTAAAAACGACTTTTGCTGTAAAAGAAACGGAAGAACCAATAGTGGTAAATAACACTGTTGCTGATGTTGGTAGGCATAATGAACAGCCTACATCTTTTGGGAAAATGTTATTGTTATTGATTTCTGTTTTAGCAATGGTAGTAGTTTACTTTGTAACACGTAAGAAAAAATGAACAAATTTAAATCTCATCCCTGGCATGGTATCTCTATTGGAGAAAATGCTCCGCAAATAATTACTGCATTCATTGAAATTGTTCCAACGGACACTGTAAAGTATGAAATAGATAAAGAGTCGGGTTACTTAAAAATAGATCGTCCTCAAAAATTTTCTAACGTTGTTCCTACTTTGTATGGATTTATTCCTCAAACCTATTGCGATGTGAAAGTTGCCGAGTATGCAGCGTTAAAATCCGGAAAGGTAGTAACAAAAGGAGATGGCGACCCATTGGATATTTGTGTTTTGAGTGAAAAGACAGTTACGCATGGTGATATTATTTTGCAAGCCATTCCTATTGGTGGTTTTCGTCTAATTGACAAAGGAGAGGCAGACGATAAAATTATTGCCGTAATGAAAGGCGATGAGGTTTTTGAAGGTTGGAAAGACATTACAGATTGCACCAATGCAGTAGTTGACAGATTGAAACATTACTTTTTGACTTACAAAAATATTCCCGGTGCAGAAAAACCAACTTGTGAAATTACTCACATTTACGGACGAGAAGAAGCATACGAAGTGATAAAAAGAAGCAGAGAAGATTATAAAAATAAGTTTGAAAAATAATGCTTAATGTATATTGCATTCCAGGAATGGGAGTGAACGAGCGTTTGTTCCGCAATCTTAATTTGGATAACTGTAATATTCATCACATCAAATGGGTGACGCCCACTAAAAATGAATCACTTCCAGATTATGCAAAGCGTCTTTCCAATCAGATTGATGACACTCAACCTTTTGTTTTAGTTGGCGTTTCATTTGGTGGAATGTGTAGCGTAGAAATTGCCAAACAATTAAAGCCAATCAAAACATTTATTATTTCTAGCAATAAATTTCATAGTGAGCTTCCATTGAAATTAAGTTTTTGGAGAGTACTTCCTATATATAGGTTGTTTAGAGACGGTTTCTATAAAAATGCTGTTGTGGTTGCTAAAAAGCAATTTGGTATTGTAACGAAAGAGCAAATGATTAATTTTCGAAAAATGCTTAATGAGGCCCCAGAAAATTATTATAGTCGTGCTGTTCACTGTATTGTAAAGTGGAAAAATGAATCTCGTCCTGAAAATTTAATTCATATTCATGGCACAGCTGATTTGGTGCTTCCTCTGAGAAAACTAAAAGGGTGCGACTACACCATTAAAGGCGGAACACATTTTATGATAATAAACAAAGCGGAAGAAGTAAACAAGATTGTAAATATGGAGTTGAAAGGTTTGTGATTTATTTCTTTACACTATTCTCACCACCCATCAAAACATACTGAATAATATTAGCGCCCATTTTCAAGGCTTTTTGACGCGTTTCAGGAGAATCTTTGTGAATTTCATAGCTTTCCCAGCCATCACCCAAGTCGCACTCAAAATCGTAAAAACAAACCAAGCGTCCTTGATAGATTATTCCAAATCCTTGTGGCGCTTTTTCATCATGTTCATGAATTTTTGGTAGTCCGTTTGGGAAATCAAATTTTTGATGATAAATGGGATGAGAAAAAGGCAATTCAACAAACTCTAATTCAGGAAAAACTCTTTTCATTTGTGGGCGAATGAATTTATCCATTCCGTAATTATCAGAGATGTGCAAAAAGCCTCCGCCTATTAAATAGTTTCGTAAGTTTTCTGTTTCCTGCGAATTGAAAACTACGTTGCCATGCCCTGTCATGTGAAGAAAAGGATAATTGTAAATATCCGGACTTCCAACTTCAATAGTAGCTTGCAGAGGGTTAATAGTTGTTTTTAAATTCGTATTACAAAACTCAATGAGGTTGGGAAGTGATGTTTCTAAATTTGCGTACCAGTCGCCACCACCACTATATTTGAGAAGGGCGATTTGATAAGTAGGAGCGGGACTAAAGGCTCCGAAACCTACTATAATAATAAAAAGTATAATTATTTTTTTTAACATGCTTTTTCCCTCCCCCTGCCCCCTCAAAAGGGTGACAAGTTCTAGTTAACTATTACGTTCTCGAGTCTCTTTTAAACTTAAATACATTTCATTGAATCGTTCCAATACTTTTTGTAAAAACACATCGTCAACTAATTTTTGAATTCCTTCCACACCATTTACTTCACTGTGTGCAATTTTGAATGTTTGTTCCATATTACCAGCCAAAAACTGAATTTGATATTTATCATTCATCGAAAAGATGTTGATGGTGATTTTTGGATGTGGTATGTTTGCTATAACTCTCATAATGTAATTTTTATTCTATCAAACTCTTATACCTATTACTAAAACATCATCAACCTGTGCCAAATCACCTTTCCACTTTTTTAATTTGTTTTTTAATTTATCATGAAGATCTGGCATTGTTGCATTTTGTTCGGTTAGTAGAAAATCCTGCAATTGTTTGTATTTGAATTTTTTTCCGTTCTCACCTCCAAACTGATCAGCATATCCATCGGTAAGTAAAAATAAAGTATCTCCTTTGTTTAGTGCAATTGTGTGTTGTGTAAATGGACTAGAATGACCTTCGTGAAAGGCGATCGGTTGTTTATTCCCTTTAATCTCTGTTAATTTCCCATTGCTTATGATCCACAGCGGATTGTTTGCTCCAGAAAAAGCAACGGAAGTGTTGTCTTCATTGAAGCATAGTAAACCGATATCCATCCCATCCCTATTTTCTCCTCCAACCCCTTTCTGTTTCAGCGAAACGATTATTCGCTCTCGTAAATTATCTAAAATCTTAGCGGGAGATGTTATGTCTTTGCCGTTCACGATCTCATTCAAGAAAACATTTCCAATCATGCTCATAAAAGCTCCTGGGACTCCGTGTCCAGTACAATCTACTGCCGCAATTATTTTTTTTTCTTTCTTTTCAGTAAACCAAAAAAAATCACCGCTTACTATGTCTCTTGGTTCAAACAGTACAAAAGAATCTGGGAATAATTTATTTTTTAACTCAAATGTTGGGAGAATTGCCTCTTGTATTCGTTTTGCATAATTGATGGAATCGGTGATGTCTTTGTTTTTTTCTTCAACTAATGTTTTTTGAGATTCAATGATGATGTTATCTTTCTTTTTTTCTCGATAACTTCTGTATACAAAAACAACCAAAGCCAATACCAATACAAATCCTAAAATAAAAGCATTCCGCTGTGTGGTCTGTTGCTCAAATGCAATGTTTTTAAGTGCTTTGTCCTTGTTGAGCAGTTGGATTTCTTTGTCTTTTTCGTTTGTTTCATATTTCGCCTGCGCTTCTTCTGATTGCTTGTTTCTTTCAACATCAGTAAGAGAATCTTTTATAGCCGAAGCTAGTTTAAAATACTCAAGGCTTTTCTGATACTGATTCTGTGCGAGGTACCAGTCGCTATATTTTAAATAAATTGCTGAGATGGATATTTTGCTTTGCAGCTCGTTCGCAGCGTCCATTGCCTTGTCAAGATAGAATTTAGCTTTTACATAATCTTTTGTAAGTTTATACAATTCTGCCATGTTGGAGAAGGAGTTAGCTTGTCCTAGTTTGTCGTTGTTTGCATTGTAGATTAAAAGTGATTGCTCATAATAATCCAATGCTTGTTTGTAATTGTTTTGTTCCTGAAAAAGTACTGCAATATTATTGTATGTTGCAGCTAATTCCGATTTATCGCTATTATTGTTTTGATAGTCTGCTGCTTTAATAAAACTTTTTGTTGCTTTGTCTTTAAATCCAGCCTGATAATAAACATAACCAAGGTTCTGATATCCTGCAGCAAGCAAAGCAGTGTCTTTTAAATGTTCTCTTATTTTTATGGATTTCAGTGCATAATTTGTTGCTTTGGTATAATTTTTTGTCATCCCGTAGATAAGAGATAGATTGGTGTACTCGTCAGACACTTCTTTTTCTTTATTTAGTTTTTGATAAATATTTAAAGCGTTTAACGTATTTTCTATCGCTTTATCATATTCCCCTTTTATCCAATAAATAACTCCTAGATGATTTTCTGACGATGCGATTCGTTTCTCATTGTTTAATTTTTTTGCTAGAGCTAATCCTTTTTTTTCATAGTTTAAAGCAGAATCAGTATAAGTGTTTTTAAGAAACCAGCCCAATGAAGTATAAATACTTTGAAGGTTGGAATCTACTGTTTCGGTCTTGAGTCTCAGCTTTAGTGAGTCGATCTTTTTTGTATTCTGACAAAAGCCATTACAAAAGGGAATAAAGGATAATATGATAACTAGTAAGGCTTTTTGCATAAACTATTTTTCTTTTATATATTTCGCTCTACCCTTTGTAAGGTCCGCTTTTAAATATATTTGTTCCTTCGTCTCCTTCTCTCCTAATCTTTGCTTGTATCACATGTGCTAATTGTGCATAATGTGCTAAATTGTTTTTTTTCAAAAAAGCAGCAGCGTTATCATCGCCATTAATATAATTTGCCATTGCTGCCCAATGGTATTCCTTGCCATCCATTAGCAATGTAAAAGCTTTTTTATCATCCCAAATTGCATTAACAAATGTTGCAAGTATTATATGTTTATGCACCAATAAATACTCAAACGCTTTTGCATGTCGGCTTGCCGCATCTCTTAAATAAACCAATTCAGGAAAGTTATTTTCTTCAAGCCATTGTTTTGCCGATGGACTTCCATCCACCCATGCTGTTGCTTTTTCTATGGCCTCTTTTGAATAATGCATTTGTATTCAAATTTACGAATAATTGTCCTATTCTATTTCTTTTTTAAGTCCTTTCCATTTGGAGAGGATTTAGGAGAAGCCTTCTTTTTGGGTTTAGGGATCTTTCCGATTCGAGGATCGTTCTTTAAAATCAAATCACACAAGCGGTTTACACTCGACTCAAAATCACTAGCATCTTTTGGAATGATTTGCCAACCACTTGTGCCCGGTCCGAATAGTTTAATGGAGCGCATGCTTGGGAATTCTTTTTTAAGACTAGCATGAAACTCTTTGGAAGTGCCAATCCAAACACCACTATCTTCATCATCTTTATCGCGTAACGATAAAACAATTTTTCCATCTATATAAATCGAGTGGCAACCAAACATGGCTTTTACAATAGGTTCTCTTGAAAATAAATTTTCGATTGCAAAACTAAAAGGAATGGATTTTTTTTCTTTTGCCATGAGTATGTGGCGTTAAAACTTGATAATCGTTCTTAAATTTAATTGTCGCTGTGTTAGATAATTAGGAACAGCATATTGTCGAGCTGTTACATCTTCTACCCAAATATAGGAAACGGTATTATTTGTTCCGAGTAAGTTAAATACTTCCAAGCTTATCCAAACAGATTTTAAATATCGAAGCGGACTTTGAGCTTTCGGAGTTCTTTTTTCTTTTAATGCTTGATAAGAAAATCCAATATCAACTCTTCTGTATGGCGGCATACGCAAAACTTGCTGGTAACGTTGCGTTCCCGGAGCTCCGAAAGGAACACCTGATCCGAATAATAAATTCAAATGCATTTTCAAATCAGGAAGATTAGGCATATTGTCCTGAAAAAATAATCCAAAACTTACACGTTGGTCAGTTGGCCGGTAAATATAACCAGGCTCATTTCTTGTGCTATCAGTTGCAACACTATTTGCGGTAAATCCAGGAACAATTTTTTCTCCATCACTATTATAATAGTCAAAATAAAAATCATCTTTTAAATCTTCTCTTGTTTCCATAATAGAAAGTGAAGCCCACGATTCTAGCCCTTTTATAAATTCTCCATTTACTTTTAAATCGATACCTGTTGCATAACCGCGTGCGTTATTTTGAGCAGAATAACGAATTCTAACATTGTCAATTTCGTAAGGAATTAAATTATCGAGATATTTATAATATGCTTCAGCAATAAATTTGAATGGGCGTTTCCAAGCAGTGAAATTGTAATCACTTGTTAAAACAAAATGTATGGAGGTTTGTGCTTTGATGTCTTGATTGATCACACCATCGCGACCTCTGAGTTCCCTGTAAAATGCAGGTTGATAATAGTAACCCGATGCAAATTTAAATAGGAAATCTCGTTTCCAATTTGGTTTTATTCCTACAGTTCCTCTTGGGCCAACTAAAATTTGGTTATTAAAATCCCAATAATTAGCACGTACACCAAGTGTAGCAGAAACGGTTGCAGTATCTTTTGTTTCTTTCATAAAAGAGCCTTGCAAATACCCTGAGACACGATTTGATGAAAGATTAATTTTTGTTTTCACTACATTTTGCAAAGTAATATCGCCAGGGTTTAAAATCGGTCCTGGAGTATTTGGTAAGGAAAATCCTGCACTGTCAACAAATTTCCATTCGCTTAATTTATCTGAAATTTGCTCGTTAGAATATTTTGCTCCCCAAAGCAATTGTTTTTTTCCTTCGGTGTAAGTTCCTTTGTGTTCTCCACTGAATACATAGGCTTCTAAATTGGTACGTGCATGATCGATATACGTTCCAATTCCTCTTTCTGTAACAACATCACCAAAAGATGGTTTTCCAAAATCTGTTTCTAGTTCGCCAATAAAATATTGTCCTTGAATATCAAATGCTTCTTTTTCCTTGCTTCTAAAAGCCGAACCGATAAATTTTAAATTTAATTTTTCGTTATCGCTTGTGTAGATGGTGGATAATGCTCCCATCATTGTATTGAACTGATCAATTTCTTGTCCGTCAAAATAAATTTTCAAGCGCAATGCTTTGTCGAGCGTTCCAAAATCCGTTTCTCTGTTTTGTGGTACAAACTGATATTTATTACTTGCAAAGTTTCCTAAGAAATCCAATTCCCAATTCGGAGTTAAATCATAGGTAGTATACATTTGAATATCGGCAAAAAATGGCTTGTAGTCACCCTGGATATCCGTTTTTCCTAATAAATATCTATTTGTTTTATAGCGTGCTCCCATCAGCCAGGTAAAGCGATAATTTTTTGATGCACCTTCTAAATGTAAATTACTTCCAAGGAAACTTCCGGAAACGGTACCTGCAAATTTTCTTGGTTTGCGATATTGTACATCCAATACACTCGACATTTTATCTCCGTATTTTGCTTCAAATCCACCTGCAGAAAACAAAACGGATGCAACCATATCAGGATTAATAAAACTCAATCCTTCTTGTTGTCCGGAGCGAGTTAAAAACGGCCGATAAACTTCAATTCCATTTACGTAAACCAAGTTTTCATCAAAATTTCCTCCACGAACAGAATAAGCAGAACTTAATTCGTTTCTGTTTGAAACTCCTGGAAGCGTAAAAAGAATAGCATTGAAATCCTGACTAGCAGTTGGAATGTGCGATATGTTTATTGGGTCGAGGCGAGTTAAATCATTGAATCGGCTTCCATCATTTATCTCTACTACAGTCATCGTTATTTCTTTTGAGCTAATTCTCCTGCTCACATCTAGCGTTTCCCCGGTAGCTAATCGCACAATTCGTTGCGATTGAATATAATTTAAATGATAAAAAACAACGGTTACGTCTTCATCAGCAGGAATGGTATAAGAAAATTCACCTTTCGTATTTGTAATTGCCGGAGTAGCAGAAGATCCTAAAATAGAGATATAAACATCTTCAATTGGATCATTGTCGAGGTCCGTTATTTTACCAAAAACTTTCGCAGTGTTTTGAGAAAACAAATTTGTGCTGGCAAGAATAAAAATCCCTAGAAATAAAAATTTCTGAGCGCACTTTTTTATTTTATTGATAAATGGGGGTTTCACTATAAAATAAATTCAGGCTTTAATTTTTCTTTTTAAAATCGCCATTTTTCCAGGCTTTGATAAATTTTGCCCAAGCAATAGGGTTTAATAAATTGTTAGGTGGAAGTTGGCCCGCATAATACAATCTGCTCTGATATTGCTGCATGCTGTATTTTTGATTTAAGCTTGCATCCATTGCCATTCCGGTCATTCTTTCTTTTACATCCGCTCTTGACATATTTCTCTCGGCACGCATTACATCATCTTCGGGTAATTGCAATGCTAAAAATGCTTTTTTAAATTGTTCTTTCGTAGGCCATGGATAAACATCCGTTATTGCTAATCTTACGGTGTCTACTTTTAATACCTGAATCAATGAATACTTGTTATTTGTTAATGTATCCGGAATAATAAAAAAAGCAGAATTAAAACCGATTGCTGAAAATTCAATGGTGTCACCTTCTTGTGCAACAAATGAAAAGTATCCAAAATAGTCACTTACTGTTCCTCTGTAACCATTTTGAACAATAATACTGGTGTATGGAATTGGTTGCAAGCTGTCACCTTCCACCACCACTCCTGAAAACTGAACCAAATCATGTTTTCCATCTTGTAGATTAGTGGGCTTTTTTTGAGAATAAGAAAAAAATGGAATAAAAACTGTCAGTAAAAAAATAGATATAATTTGTTTCATCAGAATATTTAATTTAACTCAAAAGTACGCAATTATTGTGCTATGGCATATTTTTATTAAACGAAAGAAGCACATCATTATTGTTGATAATGCATAAAAAAACCTCTTGAAAATCAGGAGGTTTTTAGTAAAAATATTGTTTATGATTAATCTTTAATTGGAATCAATCCTCTTACTCCCATATCTACAACTGCTTCTCCTATACTTGGCTCATAGTAACCATCAGAACTTACTTCCGTCCATTCGAAACTTTTATTTGTTGATAAAGAAACGGTGATAACAATATCGGCAGTTTCTGAACCTGTAATTACCAAAGGGGAGTTTGTCAATACATTGTCAACAAACTGACCTGTAACCAAGCAACTTCCAGATGGAATAGGAGAGGTTGCAAATAGCGGATTGGGAACAGTGGTTCCTGCCGATTGTCCATCAAAAAAATAATTTGTTCCCGAAACATTGGTTTGAAATCCCCAATATCCCTGGTTGTGATTGCCTGATCCGCCAGTTCCTGAACTAGGTTGGTAGCTTGCTCCATTCAATTGATAGCCAGGAATATAAGATCTGAAGCCGATAAAAGATGCAAGTGTCCCCGTTCCGTAACCGCCTGGTACGGAAGTGGATTTGTAAGTAATAGTATAATTTTGATAAGCCAATGACACTCTTAACCATTTGTATGATCCTGGTGTAACGGAATCCAAAGGAATGGAGAAAAATGTAGCATTTTCGGCAGATTGAACAGAAGCACAATAATCAATGGCGGTTAAACCTCCAACAGTTGTTTGAGCTCCAATGTGTATTACCTCACCGCTTCCCACTGCGTCAAAATCTCCTGCTAATTCTATGTAATGCTGACTCATAAAATTAAAAATAGGCGACTGAGCAGCATTTCCTGCAGGAACAGTTGAAGGGTTTCCGAAATTATCCAATCGAACCTGAGTAGAGTCAAATTTGAATTTGAAAATTAATCGAGGTGTTGTTGGAGTTGTTGGAGTGTAAACCGTTGCAGGTGCACATGCTGTATAGGGTGGAGTTGTTGTAGTTGTTGCAGGTTCTTCGTCCTTGTCTTTTTTGCAAGAATTTAAGACCAAAACACTTGTCAATGCAAGCGTAATTAGTAATTGAGTGTTTAGATGTTTCATGTTTCTGATTTTTGTGATACGAAGATACTATAAAAATGGAGGCTATTTGCCTGAAATGTAATACATTTGGTCTTGAATTTATTTTTAAAATTAAATGATGAGAAAATTTTTACTCCTAATAAGTACTGTTTTTACAAGCACTTTAAGCGCACAAATTACCATAGGTTCATCGGATATGCCAAATGCAGGTGATTCGGTATTGATTAGTGTTACTACAAATGTGGATACCAATGATGTTACTTTGACTGGTCTCAATTACACCTGGGATTACTCAACTTTGATTCCTGATTTTCAGCGGTACGAAAAATTTGATTCCCCTTTAACATTTCCAAGTCCTTTTAATTTGATATTCAATGTTATTAATACTTCCTACGGGAACGAAAATAATATTTTAACAACATTGCCTATTCCTGGTGTAACACTGGATATGGCTTACGATTTTTTAAAAGAGTCCTCTTCCAAATTCCGTCAGATTGGAGCAGGGTACACGATCAATGGTGCTCCATTGCCTTTTTATTATACTGCCGAAGATGTGATTTACCGTTTTCCTTTGGATTATTTAGATGCTGATACATCTGATTATAAATTTGGTTTGCCGATTCCAACTATCGGGTATTACGGACAAGAAGGTCATCGCGAAAGTGTTGTGGATGGATGGGGAACCTTGATTACTCCTTTTGGAACATTTAATACTTTAAGGGTGTATTCAACAATAGCAGCAGTTGATACAATTGCTTTAGATGCTGTAGGTTTCGGAACGGATATTCCTCGCCCTTTACGTTATGAATTTAAATGGCTGGCGACAGCAATGCAGATTCCCGTTTTAAAAGTAGATGCAACCGATGTTTTTGGAACAATGGTCATCAACAATGTTGAATACATTGATACGGTTATTGCAGGTGTTCCACAATTAGGAATTGCAGACAACGGTGGTCATAATTTTAACTCTTCTGTTTATCCAAATCCATTTGTAGATAATTTGTCTGTTCAATACAACCTGACTACAAAAACACATTTGAAAATGAGCATTACCGATATTTTTGGTAAAACCATCTCGATTGTTTTAGATGAAACACAAACTGCCGGAGCTCATCAACAAAAAGTAAATGTTTCTGATTTAAATTTATCTTCAGGCGTTTATTTTTTCACTATTCAATCCGATTTCGGTAGAGAAGTTCATAAAATAGTTATTTCGAAATAATTTTTATAAAATAAAAAAGCCCCGTTCTAATAAAATAGAGCGGGGCTTTTTTTATTTCAGGAATTTTCAATCTGCGAGAATCTCTGTTTTCTACTTCATCTGCGCCTGCCTGCTGGTAGGCAGGGTCCTACTTACTTCTTATTAATAAAACTAAACCGATTCTTCAGCTTCAAGAAAAAGGATTCAAAATAATGGTAACTTAATTCAGATAGGAGTAAAGTTGAGAAAAAAGAAATTAGTACAATAAAAAGAAAAACGTATTTGCTCATTTGCTGTAAATCTATTCCTGTAAAGTGAAAAATACACAATACAACAAAGAATACAATCATGTGATAGCAATACATCCCATAAGTGTATTTCCCAAATGAAGAAATAAGTTTCCAGTTTTTTATTTTAAAAAAGGAGTTGTTGGCAAAGTTTTGTTCCAGAATAATAAATGCAAAAAGACCTGAAAAAATAACTGGCAGGATCGATGAAACATGATTGTAATAAACACCAAATTTCCAAGAATAAAAGCGAAGCGGAACTAAAATAAATAACAAAAAATAGACTAAAACAATTCCTCTCTTGGGCATTTTTTCTATCCATTCAATTACACCTTTTTGAAACGCCAAATAGGCAATCACCGCTCCGGAAGCTAAATCCGAGATGGAAGAAAGTGAATGATATTTAATAATCATTGGATTTCCTTGTGCGTAAAAAAACCGAAAAGCGATAGAGCCTAAAATAATCAGAAGAAATATTTTTAAAAGATATTTGGTTGGCACAAAAGCAACAATTAAAGGCCAGAATAAATAAAATTGTTCTTCTATAGAAACCGACCAAAGAATCCCAATCATGAAATTATTTATACCATTGTAGATATAATCAAAATTGCCGGTAAAAGTTAAGTAAAACCATTTGTTGATTTCATCTGTGCTCACACCAATTGCAAACCATTTAGGCAAAGTGTTTTCGAGCATTGGGAAAACCAATAAACACATTGCCACAATTAAAAAATACAAAGGCCAAATTCTTAAAACTCTTCGGAGATAAAAGTTTTTGATGTTGATTTTCCCACTTAGCTCTTTTTCTTTTAATAAAAGATACGTGATTAAAAAGCCACTCAATACAAAAAAGAAACTAACTCCTAAGTCTCCATTCCAAAAGAAATGGGAACGGATATAAGCAAATGTTTCGGAGTGATTATTATAACCCAGTGAACCTGTGGCATGATTAACAAAAACAAGAAAAAAAGCGAAAAAGCGCAAGCCGTCCAGATTAGGGAAAAATACTTTGTTGGAATCAATCATCAGATAATTTAATATTGTGCAATTTATAGATTTTCTGCCGAAAACAGACTTGTGTTTTAATCTTTGCTCATTTCTAGATTAATCGTAAATTTGCGCCCTAAAATCATTTATTAAAATGTCGAAATTTCATTCTTTAAAAGTATTAGATATTGTGCGTGAAACGCCCGATGCTGTTTCTGTTGCATTTGAAGTGCCTGCTAATTTAAAACAGGAGTATAAGTATAAGCAAGGACAGTATTTAACACTTAAGTTCAATATAAAAGGGGAAGAACTAAGGCGTTCCTATTCTATTTGTAGTAGTCCCGTTGACGAACATGAACTACGTGTAGCCATTAAAAAGGTGAAAGATGGAAGAGCTTCTACATATATCAATGATCATTTAAAAGTAGGTGATGCTGTTGAAGTGATGATTCCTATGGGGAATTTCTTTACAGAGATGAATGCAATCAACAAAAAAAACTATATACTTTTCGGAGGCGGCAGTGGAATTACTCCAATGTTATCCATATTAAAAACAGTTTTGTATCAGGAACCTCAGAGCAGAGTAACATTGTTTTATGGTAACAACGATGAGTCATCCATTATCTTTAAAAAACAAATTGAACAATTGGCTGTTGTGAATGCTGATAGATTAAATGTTGTTCACGTTTTAAATACTGCTCCTGATGGTCATCCTGCAAACTTAAAAGGTTTGATGACAAAAGAAAAAAACATCGAACTTGTAAAAGATTATGTAGATACTGCTGCCGATAACGAATATTTTATTTGTGGTCCCGGACCAATGATGGATAACGTTGTAGCTGCTTTAAAAGAATTAAACATTAAAGAGTCACAAGTTCACATCGAATATTTTACCGCGCCAGTTAACGCGGACGAAGTAAAACCTACAGGAAATGAAGCTTCCGGAGCATCAGCAACAATTATTATTGATGGTGAAGAACATGCAGTTGTATTGGAAGAGAACGAAACCATTTTAGAAGCTGCAATTCGAATTGGCTTAGATGCACCTTATGCTTGTCAAGGTGGTTCATGTTGTACATGCCGTGCTTTATTGCAAGAAGGCAAAGTAGAAATGGCCGTGAACTATGCACTTTCTGCATCTGAAGTAAAACAAGGATTTATTTTAACTTGTCAGAGTAGACCAACTACAGATAACGTAGTGGTGAATTATGATAAAGGCTTGTAGCAGTTTAACCGCAGAGAACGCAGAGGAGGCGCAGAGGTTCGCAGAGTTTGTATCTATATTGTTGTTTCGAAGCATGTCCCCCTTTGAAGGGGGCAGGGGGATGATTTCTTCGTAGTAGGATGTTTTATTGTAACGCAATCCTACCACTCCCCACAAACTTGTTTTCATTAGTAACTCTATAAAAGTAAATTCCCTTTGCTCTGTTGCTGATATCGATGCTTTGAATATCCGAAGTGCAATTTACTTCATAGATCTTTTTTCCTGTAATATCAAACACTTCTATTTTTTCTCCTTTTTCCAATCCACTAAAATTAAATTGCCCGTTGGATGGATTTGGGTAAACAGAAATTGTTATGTTCTTGCTTTCTTCAACATCTGTTGTCAAAAGATTCGTCAAGTTGATGTTGTCAAGATAAAGAGATTGGCCATAATGCCCACGATTTTGAAAAGCAAACATAATGTTGTCTTGACCACCATAAGCTAATAAATCAATTGTGTCTTTATCCCATTGTGTTGCTGTTGGAACAAAAAGAGCAGAACTATTATCAGGTGCTGTTGCTAATGCGGTAGGTCCTTTCAAATAGAGCAAATTATATGTTTGTCCGCAATCGGTTGAAATAAGCACTGCAAGTGAATCATTATAAGCTCCGCTGTATCGTGCGTATGCTCTGTCGAAAGTCATTACAGGATGAGATGCTGCTGTGAAATCAAACAATGGTGTTCTCAATTCATCGCGTTCTCCGTTAGCATCATAATTGTAATTGTCGAAAAATACCGATTCAGAACTTGTTCCGAATCCTCCTGCAGCAGTTGAATGTTCCCAAACTTCGGAGTTTCCTCCGTAATCATAATTTGACCAATTAGGAGGAGTAACTGATGTTGCAAATCCTTCAGAGAATGGAAGTACTTGAGAACTGGTTACGATCATGTAGGATGTTTCAGTTAGTGTGTTTGTACCAAATGCATTTGTAGCCGAAAGTGTTACGTTGTAAGTCCCCACTGTTGGATAAGTTACAGTTGGATTTTGTAATGTAGATGTAGATGGCGTTCCTCCGGGGAAACTCCAGCTCCAGGCAGTAGGAGAACCAAGAGTAAGATCGGTAAAAGTTACTGTAGTACCCGGACAAATTGTATTCTCGCTAACATCAAATGAAGGTGCGGGCGGCATGCTAACATTTAATGGAAGTTCCCAAACTCCTCTTCCGTAATAAGCAACACGTATTAAACTTGCTGTTGTCCCAGGATTGTAAGCCATAAAATCCTGAATGTTTGCAACAGTTGGAAGGTTATAAGAAATATTTGTCCATAAAGCACTTGCAACTTCTTTATAATAAACTCCTTTTGCAGTGCACACATACATCGCTTCATTGTTGTTGAATTCATCATGATAAATTTTAATGATGTTTACTCCAACTGGTAAATTAGAACTTACGTCTGTCCATGTTGAACCTTTATTTGTCGAGCGATATACTTTGCTGCCACAAGAAACATAAACGATATTAGGATTGCTTTTAATTCCTGCGATACTTGCATACAAAGCTGTTGATGCAGGAGAAGTATACATTGTAAAAGTTGGAGATGCAGATAAAACATTATCACTGCGGTATATTCTATTGGATGCCGTTACAAGATAAAACATAGTAGAATCAGCTGGAGAACTATTCATTGCTTTTACTTGCTGATTGAACGTAGATATTTGTGTCCAAGTTGGTGTAGTTGCATTCAAATTAGTTGTTCTCCAAACATTTTGTTCACCGGAAAAACCAGTTGTGATTATGTTTTTTCTAAACTCTAAAACAATATTATTAGTAGGAGTAAAAGGTAAATTATAACTCACATCTGCTCCGGTAACAACTCTTCTTTCACCATTCTCATAATAGTAAACAGTATTGTTTGTTAAATAGTCGAAGGAAGATCTGCTGCCCCAATCGCCACCTCTGTTTGTTTTCCAGCTGCCTGAACTGAAATACAATTCACCATTGTCCTGAGTCCCGATGCTGATCATATCTTGTTTGATCGGACTTTGTGAAGCATGATAAATTTCAGTTGCCCCAAGTCCGTTTGATTTTTGCACCCAGTTGTCTCCGTTATCTGAACTGCGCCATACGCCACCATCATTGATACTATACAATTTTCCCGGATAAGTAGGATGATATGCAATTCCATGCATGTCGGTGTGTAAGTTGGCCCACCAATCTGTTAATTGTGTCCATGATACTCCACCATTTGTACTTCTCCAAACAACATGGGAAACTACAAACAGATTGTTAGCATTAGCTGGATCTGCGGTCATCGAAAAATTATAATTTCCTTGTCCTCCGCCAATATCTGCTGCATCGTACCCAACAATGGATTGCGTTATACTTGTGTAAACAGTTGTAAAAGATGCCCCGCTATTTGTAGATTTTAAAATGGTTCCATTTTGTTTTATCATGCCAACATATACAACACTTGGACTTGCAGCACTAACCGCTATTCTCATTCCATTGCCACTTCCACCACCTGGTATCGTCACACCCGCTGTGGTTTGCACCCAGGTAGAACCAAAATCTGTTGATTTCCAAAATTGAGAATGTGTAACAGCATATAAGGTAGTGCTGCTTCCTGGTTGAAATTGCATATCTGTAAAATCTCCTCCTGCTTTTACAACACTCCAGCTAGCTCCAGCAGTTGTAGATTTATAAATTCCATTTTGAGTAGCAGTAACTAAAATACTATTGTTGGTAGGCGACATTAAAATTTCAATTGGCAATAAATTTCCTAAGCCAGTTGTTGATTGCGTCCAACTTGCTCCGGCATCTGTACTTTTCCAAATTCCAAAATCACCACCATAATAATTTGCATCACCTGTTCCAAGATAAAGAATATTGTCATCCGTATTGTCGATACAAACCGATGCACAAGCAGTTGCAGGTAAATTATCACTTCCGGTTTTTAACCAAGTATTAGCACTATCCGTACTGACCCATAAACCACCTGATGCACTAACTGCATACATTTTTAAAGGATTGGTCGGGTGGAATTTTAATTGTGAAACTCTTCCAATTCCATTTATCTGTCCTGAAATATTTGTTGGAAAAAGATTAGGGCCTGTTGGCAGCCAAGTTGTGCCAGGTTGAGCAATCGACAGAGTCGTGCTTAATACAATTGCAAAAATTATAGATATATATTTTAATAAATTCATCGTAGAGAGATTTAAATGTGATTTTCAAATTATTTTTTTTGTTCTTGCCAAAGTTTTAATTGCTCATCTGCACTTAGTATCCTGCCATCTTCTTGCACGTATGGCTTCACTTTTAATTGCCAGTGTTTGAATTTTTTGACATCCATCTTGTATTTTCTTACTTCTTCTTCCTCGCGTTCTTCTTTAGATCTAAAAAAACGTTGAAGAAAATTTTGTTTTTCGGATGCAGATTTATCCTGACCTATAATATCATCTTCTTCAGTTGGTTTTTTCCGGTTTGCCCAAAAATCATTGTAGGCTTTAACTGTTTCAAAATAATTTGCATTGGGGTCATTCATCATGTCAATCCAATAAGGATGTTTTGAATAATTTGGTGTTTGCTTGTTCTTTTGAGAGAACCCCAGGGTGCTTATTAATAGCATTGAAAACACTATGAATAAAATTTTTTGAGAGATTTGTTTCATTATAAATCGTATTTTGTTTTGACTAAATTAATCAGCGGACTGTTTTTTTACAAGCACAAAAATCGAAATTATTAGCAATTGGTTATGTTAAGCCATCTAATTTTTGCAATAAAAACAGCACTTTAAAAGGGTTTATACGATTAATTTTATCCTCAATTTTGTAAAAACTGATTTAATCCGTATTTTTATAGAATATTAGAACGATTATTTATGGAAGATGCAAAACAATTAGAAGCTTTTGAAGCAAAAATTGCTTCGGGACAAAAAATAGAGCCTAAGGATTGGATGCCTGAAGCGTATCGCAAGCAATTGATTCGTATGATGAGTCAACATGCGCATTCCGAAATTGTTGGAATGTTGCCTGAAGGAAACTGGATCACCCGCGCTCCCAACTTACGCAGAAAAGCTATTTTATTGGCAAAGGTGCAAGATGAAGCTGGACATGGTTTGTACCTGTATAGTGCTACCGAAACATTGGGTATCGACAGATCCGAATTATTAGCACAATTACATTCAGGAAAAGCAAAATATTCCAGCATTTTTAATTATCCAACCTTGACTTGGGCCGATATCGGAGCAATCGGTTGGTTAGTGGATGGTGCTGCAATTATGAATCAAACTGCTTTGGCGCGTGGTTCTTACGGACCGTATTGCCGTGCTATGGTTCGTATTTGTAAAGAAGAAAGTTTTCACAACCGTCAAGGATATGAAATCATGATGCATTTAGCTCAAGGAACTCCTGAGCAAAAAGCATTGGCACAAGATGCCTTGAACCGTTGGTGGTGGCCATCTATTATGATGCTTGGTCCAAGTGATGATCAATCTCCAAACTCTGATCAGTTGATGAAATGGAAAGTGAAGATGGAAAGCAATGATGCAATTCGTCAGCGTTTCATCGACAGAACAGTGCCTCAAGCAGATTTTATCGGATTAACAATTCCAGATAAGGATATGAAACTGGATGAAAAAACAGGAAGCTATACACACGGACCAATTAATTGGGATGAGTTTTTTGATGTTATCAAAGGAAACGGACCATGCAATGCCAATCGTTTGAAAGCTCGTGTTGATGCAGATAAAGAAGGTGCTTGGGTTCGTGAAGCAGCAGCAGCTTATGCAGCGAAACGTTCAAAAGAGAAGTTAGTAGCTTAAATAAACAAATTTTAGAATTCTAGAGTTGTAGAATTCTAGAATTCAAAAATTCAAAAATTCAATAATTATTATGGAAGATTCACAATGGCCGGTATGGGAAGTATTTGTACAAGCAAACCCCGGAATATCTCACAAACATGTTGGAAATGTACATGCAGTAGATGCTGAAATGGCAATACAAAATGCACGCGATGTGTATACACGCAGAAGCGAAGGAATTAGTATTTGGGTAGTGCCAGCAAATGCAATATCGGCATCTA
>Ga0163144_10009133_pt1 | contig 21339 bp, 7 predicted proteins | sample OliLak19BULKMAT1_FD_123175 | JGI IMG/M metagenome (GOLD analysis project Ga0163144, IMG submission 123175) | Freshwater microbial mat bacterial communities from Lake Vanda, McMurdo Dry Valleys, Antarctica - Oligotrophic Lake LV.19.BULKMAT1 | ecosystem: Environmental > Aquatic > Freshwater > Lake... | reverse complement strand
CTTCGGCAAAACGCTGAATCTCTCCATGCTCCATCATTTTTTAGCTTCGGAAGTCAGCGGGCAATCCACTCAGGGATTATTTGAAGGATTGAAAATCTCTCAGGCCAGTGCGAAATATTTAGCGCATCAAGGCCACTATCCGGTGGTCGCCCTGACACTCAAAGGCGTTAAAGATCATACCTTTGAAAAGGCTTACAACAATTTATGCACGTTACTGGCTCAACTTTATGAAGAGCATGAATACCTTTTGCAAAGTGAAAAACTAACTCCAAGGAAAAAGGCTCAGTTTGAAACAATCTTAATGAGAACCGCTGACCAAGCCAAAGTCGCCACGGCCCTGCAAGATCTCAGTTACTATCTCTACCAGCATACCGGTATTAAACCCTGGATTATCATTGACGAATACGATGCGCCCATTCAATCTGCTTATGTCTATGGATATTACGAAGAAATGATCAGCCTGATGCGCAATTTTTTCGGCGCTGCTTTAAAAAGCAATCGCTATCTCCATCGTGCTGTGATGACCGGCATCTTACGCATTTCTAAAGAAAGCATTTTTTCCGATTTGAACAATCTACAAATTTATGGCGTATTACAATCTCAGTACGGCGCTTATTTCGGATTTACGGAATGTGAAGTCGCTGATTTATTAAAACAAACCGGTTTACAGTCTCACGAAACCGCTGTGCGCGATTGGTATAATGGCTACCGTATCGGTAAAACCGTGGTTTATAATCCCTGGTCTATCATTAATTTTATCCACTTTGAGGGAACGCTGGAACCCTATTGGGTCAACACCAGCGATAACACACTGATCAAAGATTTGCTGGTTCGCTCCAGCGACCACTTTAAAGCTCAATTCGAACAACTCTTATTGCAAAAACCGGTTGAAAAATTGATTGATGAGCGAATGGTTTTTTCCGATTTATGGGTTAACGAAACCAGCGCCTGGAGCTTACTGCTCATGGCAGGATATTTGAAAGTCATTTCCCAGCGCAGCGATGATCAAGGGCTTCATTGCACGGTGAATATCCCTAACCAGGAAGTGCGAAATCTCTACCGTCAGATTATCGAAAAATGGTTGGCTAACGGTCACGGAATAGATTGGTATAATGGATTTCTCGATCATCTGCTATCAGGTGAACTGGAAGCCTTTCAGCAAGATTTGCAGGAAGTCATGGAAAGCATCGTCAGCAGTCATGATGTCGCGCGCGGCCCCGAAGCGTTTTATCATGGACTCATGATTGGATTAACCGCCAGTTTGTATCAGCATCCCAATTATGAAATTCACTCAAATCGTGAAAGTGGTTATGGCCGTTACGATTATCTGATTTTTTCACGCGATCCTCTGAAGCCCACCTTGTTATTAGAATTCAAGCGCGTGAATAAAACTAAAGATTCTGAGCAATTGACTCTTCTGTTGGAACAAGCAGCCGAAGACGCTTTAGCACAAATTGCTCAGCAAAAATATGCTGCCGAAGCGAAGCAGCGCGGCTGCCAGAAACTGATTAAAATTGGCATCGCCTTCTCGGGTAAGCATTTTGCGATCCGTTGGGAATCCGCCGCGCTCCCGGAGTGATTCACATACGAATGGAGTTGCAAATCGAGGAAGGATTAAATTAAAATTTCAATTCTATTGAAAGCGCCAGGTATCATTAAAACTGAGTCGCGAATGACGATGCCACTTTATTAGAATCGGAGAAAATGGAGAGCGTACGCATGAATATTCTCGAATACCAGGATTTAGACCTTCACGGCGTTGAACAATCGTATCAGAAAGTGGTTCGCATGATTCAAGCGGATGATTTTTATTCGGCAGAAGTTAAAAAATTGCAGCCAACGCCCTATTATCGCGCCAAATTAGACCAGGCTAACCGCCTCTTATTTAAAATAGTGACCTACCAGGGCGAAAAATATGCTTTGATGCTGGAAATCATTCGCCAACACGCCTACGAACACTCCAAATTTCTCGGCGGCGCGACCGTTGAAGAATCCAAAATCATTGATCCGCAAACGGAATCGGTAGAGCCGGTGATTTATCTCAATAAACATCGAACTCGTTTCCACTGGTTGGATAAAGTGATTTCATTTGATGAGGAGCAGGCTGCCATCTATGAGGCGCGATTGCCGATCATCCTGATTGGCTCGGCGGGCAGCGGCAAGACCGCATTGACCTTGGAAAAAATGAAACAGACGACCGGCGATGTTTTGTATATCACCCATTCACCCTATCTGGTGCAAAACTCCCGCAATTTATATTATGCCAACCAGTATCAAAACGACCATCAAACGATTGATTTTTTATCTTATCAGGAATTGATGGAAACGATTCATATCCCCCCGGGCCAAGAGGTGACTTTCCAAGTCTTTCACGAATGGGTTAAACCCTTGCTGCGTCACAGAGCGCTGCAAAACACCCATGCGCTGTATGAAGAATTTAAGGGCGTTATCAGCGGCTCAGCAACGGATAAAGCGTTTCTGTCGCGGGAAGAATATCATCAGTTGGGCGTCAAACAATCTATTTTTATGCCGGAACAACGCGAGGCGGTGTACGATTTATATGAAAAATATATAATCATGCTAAAACAAACTGGCCGTTATGATCTGAACGGCCTGTCTTATGCCTACTTATCACGCTGCACGCCGCGGTATGATTTTATCGTCGCGGATGAAATTCAAGATTTCACTCCGATCCAATTAAGGTTGATTTTAAAGCTACTCAACAATCCGAACCAGTTTCTTCTCTGCGGCGACGCCAATCAAATCGTCCATCCCAACTTTTTTTCCTGGTCGAAAATTAAAACCCTGTTTTATCGCGATGAGCTGGGTGAGTCGGAGCGGCTCACTCGAATATTACACACCAATTATCGAAATTCACCGGAAGTCACTGATCTCGCGAACCAGATTTTAAAACTGAAAAACGCTCGCTTGGGTTCTGTGGACAAAGAAAGCCATTATTTGATTCAGAGCCGTTCCCTCAAAACCGGCGAAGTGGTTTTCCTGCGGGCGACCGATGCCGCGGTGCGGGAATTAAACCAAAAAACCCAACAATCCGCCCAAGTCGCCGTGATCGTCTTACGGGACGAGTCGAAAGCCACCGCCGCGCGTTTATTCCATACGCCGCTGATTTTTTCGATTTACGAAGCCAAGGGGTTGGAATATGAACATATTATCCTATTTGATTTTGTGTCGATGGAAAGCCAGCCTTTTTTAGAAATCATCCGCGGTGTGGCCGTGAATGATTTAGAAAAAGAACTCACGTATGCCCGATTGAAAGATAAAAGTGACCGTTCGTTAGAAATTTATAAGTTTTATATCAATGCCTTGTATGTCGGATTAACCCGGGCGATTCAAAATATTTACTGGGTGGAATCTCAAAACCAGCATCCGCTGTTCACTTTGCTGGGCCTGAAGGAAAATCAGCAGGCGCTCCATTTCAGCGGCAAAGCTTCTACGGTGGAAGAATGGCAACGGGAAGCAAGAAAGCTGGAATTGCAGGGCAAGCAAGAACAAGCCGACGCTATTCGCGAGCGCTTACTGCCTAAAAAACCGACGCCGTGGGAAGTTATCACACCGGAACGAGAAGAAGCGCTGAGGCAGATCGTCTTTGCGCCGGGAACAGATAAAAAACTAAAAATCACATTTTTTGAATATGTGATGGTTTATGAAGACTGGAAAACCCTGGCTATTTTCCATCAGCAGAAATTTCCACCGGCCCTAAACTTGGAGAAGAGCGCAGACCTGATTCAACGCAAATATTTTGACAGCGCCGCCTTTAAAAATCCCACGGGAATTTTGCGAGAAGTGGCGCTCTATGGCATTGATTTCCGCAATCCCTTTAATCAAACGCCGTTGATGACGGCGGCCACTGTTGGCAATGCGGTGTTAGTGAAGCGTTTGCTGGAATCGGGGGCCAATAATGATCTGACCGATAATCGTCATCGAACGGCTTTCCAGGTGTTGCTGCACCGCGCCTGCCGAGACCCTCGCTTTTGTCAAACAAAATGGGGCGAGAGTTATGCCTTACTGGCCCCAGCCACGATTAGTCTGCAAGCCGATGGCCAGTTAATTAAAATTGACCAAAGGCACATGGAATTTCTGATGTTTCAGGTGACGCTCTGGTTGTTAATTCAAAAATCGCGTTTTCAGGGCGATGGGGTGATGATAGGCTTAACCACTGCCGATTATTTACAAGTGCTGGAACGTTTTCCGGAATTAGTCCTGCCAGCGTACCGAAAGAAACGGGCTTATTTATCGAGTATGTTATCGAAAAACGAAGAGATGCGCGAAGATCGCTATAACCGAAAATTATTCCGGCGCATTCGCCAAGGCCATTATCTCTTGAACCCGGCCTTATCGGTCAAAGTGGGCAACGCCTGGATGCCGATTTCTGATTTATTGTCTCAAACAGCTAAAATGTTGCCGCAGGCTAAGCCAGATTGGGTGTTTACTGAAACGGCTTGAGACTGTCATCGTTCTCAAGCCTCCGCAGACTCCGGCCGTCATCTTGCTCTTTGTCACGACAGCCGAACCAACTCGTCAGTGTCGCGTATAAGCTCGTCTTTTTTTGGGAAGGAGAAATCAGAATAACTTTAACGCCTGCTTTTTCTTCCGGCCCCAGCTCTGAGAATTCATCTTTGAGTTTACACGAATTGCTCGCTATTGCCATAATTAATCCAGCCGTCGTTAAAGTCGCACCCATCCAGCCCGCAGAGGCATAACCGTAACCCGCATCAATGACAAGTCCGCCTACCCAAACAGCAAACGCTATACCCAAATTGAAGGCGACATTCGTGCTGGAAGTAATTAAGATCGAGCCTGGTTTTCCTTTTTCAATCACATTTTTTGATAATGGAGCAGAGCTGCCGAATCCAAAAGTTCCCAGCGCAAATACGCCTAAAACGCTGGGTATAGGATAGTTTACCACAAACCCCAGTGCCCCTAGAGTGGCTGCAAGGCTTATTAATGAACCATAGAGTGTCACTGTGAAATGGTGATCCGCTAACTTCCCCCCTAAATGATTGCCTAGCGTGAAACCAATCCCTAAGGTGGCAGATATCCAGGGGATGTCACTATCATTAAACCCAGCCACGTCCGTCATAATGGGCGCAATATAGCCGGAAAAAGCAACCATTCCACCAAATCCAAACACTATAGCCAATAACCCTAATGAAACGCCAGGGGTTTTTAAATCTTTTTTAATAAAATCCTTTAATTCTTCACAGATATTCATGCTCGCTCTGGGAATTTTATCCACTGCCGAAACCAGGATAGCTACCAATCCGCATCCTCCGATACCGGACAACACCCAAAAAGGAAATCGCCAGCCGTACTGTTGCGCTAACCACGTTGCTCCCGGGGTGCCCACAATATTCGCCAGAGTCATTCCTAAATAAACAATGGCAATGGCCTTGCCTCCTTCGCCTGGATTCATGAGGTTAACCGCGGTCGAACTGATGCCATAAAAAGGAGCATGAGGCAAGGCTGAAATAACGCGACCTACCATTAATAAAGGATAATTCGGAGCAAGGGCGCTCGTGACACTGCCAGCAATAAAGCAAAGCATTAAACCCGCTATGGCCTTTTTTCGAGGCTGATTGACTAAGAGAGCGGTTACAGGAATGCCCATTGTGGCAACGGTCAGCGCATAAACCGATTGTACATAGGCCGCCTGTGTATCGGAGATGTCGAATGCGTCAGCAAACTGAGGTAATAAACCGGAAGCAGAAAATTCATTCGCACCAGCGCCAAATGAAAAAATGGTCAACGCAAGGTATATCCAGCGTTTTTCGCCACGGCTTAGAATGAGAGAATTTTTTTGTTTTTCCTCTTTCTCATCCACATCTGTAACTGCAAATTCCCCTAGTAATGGCGCTACAAGTAATGATTTTTCATTTTGAATAAATAACTGACTGGGATTGGATTTCGACATTGAAGATCTCCCTTGTTTTTCTTATTTTTTTATTGCTTAACGATAAACAAAATGAACATAACAGATTTTTCACAGATATATTCAAAACGATATCGTCAGCTGTAACATTTTTTAGAAGCACACAAAATATTCTATAGTCTAAGAGCATCTCCTTCTGATAACACTTGTTCGTAACGAGCATGTTTACGACTATATTCTGCAATAAAACCAATTTCCCGCACTGGCGCGGGATCAAGTCTTGCTTGTAAAGGGGAGCTTAATGGTGATGGAGAATCTTGTTTTTCGCATCGACGGGATTTGCTGATACTTTCAACGTCTTTTGCAAAAATGCTTACACTTTTAGCTTCAGACTGCACTTTTCTTTTCTTTTTCTTTTTCTTTTGCTCAAGATCAGCACCACGGAAATTAAACAAGCTGGGCAAATCTCGGTATGGCTGTAGTTCGCACGTGTTTCGGCTGCTTGATTTTGGTTTTTCTTTTATTTCCGCTGACGCGCTATGTAGCGTCCCTCTTTCAGCATATAAATAGTTTCCCATCTGAAGAATTTTTTCTTTTCTAATCAAAGCAAGCGCTTCGCGCTCTGCATCAAAAATGTTACTGATTTTCCCAGGAATAACATGAATGATACCAGATGGTTTATGCTGCAAAGTAACTGCGCTACGAAATTCTTTTTCTGTTTTTATTTTAGCGAGTACAGCGCCTACCCACGTAGCATATTTAAACCTTTTACCAAATTCAAGCCAAAAATGGTTAATATGAGCTTCACAAGAAGGCTTTACTTTTTCTTGAATAAATTTTTCATCTACGCTCGACAATTTTTCTTGTGCTTGGGCGCTGGTTGGATAAGAACCAAGAATAGTCCATTTACCATGTGTCAATATGTATTTCCTTTGAGAAATGACAGAATTATCTGATGCATCATCATAAGGCATAATACATGGGAACCATCCATCCATGACGATAAATGAAAATGGTTTTTTTATGGGTGGAGATAAAGTATCTATGTAAACTAAAGCCAGGCAAGGCTGATAAACAATTTCCATGTCAAATGGAAGCCGGTCTATGGGCAATATAGATTGATAACCGGTAGCATTAATCACATGATCGAACTGATAAGCCTGCCTACCGTTAGTGACTATAATTTGATTATCTGCTTTTTTCGTTTTTGTCACTGTGAAATTATACACAATGTTAACTTTTGCTTCTTTGAATAATTCTTTGAACGTTTTCCTCAAACGTTCACCAACCACCGCGCTGGGTTCTTCAATATCCATAACCATTAATAGGTTTTTATATCCCGATTTATCTACTTCTATTTCACGGCAGGTATTAAATTCCTTACACACTGCTCTGAACTGTTCTGGCGTTACTTTAGAGGGTTTATCATCGGCATCACGTTCCCCTAAAGCGTAAATTGAGTATTCGTGATGATTGACAAGCTGCGGATAGGCTTGACAAAATTCTTCATAGCTCTCTTGACAATTTTTTCTGGTTGCTGGAGACCGGGGGTAGTGCGGGCCTGCATGTACTCTTACTCCAAATTTCCCCGACACTCCATTAAATATATCAGAATTTTTTTCGAAAAGTGTAACGAAATATCCCTTTTTACTGAGAGCGATTCCAATATGAGCACCATACCAGCCAATGCCGATAATCCCTACTTTAGTCTGTTCTGCTTTCATATCCCCATCCTGTCATTTAGCAAATTAATCTAAATGAATATTTAACCCGAAACGCATAAATGTGTCAATTAATTTGTCAAGCCTATTCAAAACCAGTATGGGACATGAAAGTTTTTACATCAGGCTAATTTATTTTACATGAGTACAATATGTCGTTACAATAATTTTTATTCAATCTACCGAAAATCGGTAAATTTCGGCCTAGTTCAGATGTTGTCGTTTTCTGAGTTGTTTTCCTGAATCATTTTTTTTACTTTGGGGCTTTCAGGCTTCAGCCATTCTACGATGATATTTTTAGCCAATGCACTATCCAATGGTTTAAGATACACTTTATTCATGCCCGCTTGCAGGCAGTTTGCTTTAACCTCTTCACCCGCATGCGCGGTGAGGGCAACAATCGGCATGGGTTTTTTTCGGGCTATATTTTCCAAATGCCGAAATGCGCTGGCCATTTCATCTCCCTGAAAACCCGGCAAGCCCAAGTCGGAAATCACTAAATCAAACATTCGACTCTTGAACAGTTTAATTGCTGCTTCAGCGCTTTCTGCCACGGTAACTTGGCAACCCTCATTTTGAATGATGGCTTGGCCGACTTTTATGGCAATCGTATTATCTTCAACAAACAAAACTTGTGGACATCCAGTAAGCCGTGGTTGTAGAGCAACCGGTTTTGATAAAGGTTTTTCTTGAGTTTTAGCTGCCAGTCCGGATGTTTTTTTGAGTAATTTTTCTTGAGGGGGTTCGATTGTTGTAACGTCTTTTGCCTTACCTAATTTGAGTTTTAATGAAAAATATATCCGGGTTCCTCGGTCTACTTTACTCTCTACGTACACTTTACCACCGCCCAGCAATCGAACAAATTTCTGTACGATATAAAGACCTATGCCGTATCCTTGATAAGTGCCTTCATAGGATGGCGTAGCGCGAAAAAAACGATCAAATATTTTTCCTATATGATCCTTGAGAATACCAATACCGGTATCAGTGACGGAAAATTGAATGTCGGCAAGATTATCTTTGACCAATAATAACTGAGCTTGTAATTGCACATCACCTTGGTGCGTGAACTTAATCGAATTCCCTAATAAATTTTGAAGGATGCGCTGTAATTTGATTCGATCACTGACAATATAATGAGGAATCTTAGGATCCATTTCCAGGGTTAATTCCACCCCCTTGGCATGCATACTGGTCTGCATTAATCCGCATAGATTGTGCAGTAAATCATGTAGATTAAATGTGTTAATGTGTAAGTTATCTTCATTCGCATGATCAGCGCTCACAATATCCAGTACGCCGTTTAACAATTCCAATAACCGTTTACCAGCGACATAAATCATTTCTCCATATTCACGATCTTGCTCTGAAGCACCTATTTTCCGGAGTAATTCAGCTATCCCAATAACACCATTCAGCGGCGTCCGAATATCGTGACTCATATTAGCGATAAATTCTGTTTTGGCATAGTTGGCTGCTTCCGCTTTTTCTTTAGCTTTTTTTAAGTCTTTTTCTAATTTTTTTTGAGCTGTAATATCATAATAAATACCTAATACACCCATCACTTCATTGTTTTGATTAAGAAGAGGAACTTTGCTAGTCAATAAAAGAACTTTTTGTCCATCTGCAAAGGTTTGTTCTTCTTCAATATTTAATTTAGGGTGTTTTGTTTTCATGATTTGCCGATCATCTTCGCAGAAAGCATCGTTTTGTTCTTTTTTCACCGGTAAATCATAGTCACTTTTTCCCACAATTTCTTCAGCAGAAGATAAACCCAAAGATTTTGCAAAAACGTCATTGCAACCTAAATATACGCTGTCCTTATTTTTCCAAAAAATATGTGCAGGTAATTGTTTTAATAGATCGACAAGAAAATCACGGCGTGACCAATATTGCTTTTCGGTATTGCTTATTTTTATTTTAGAACTCATATTAATGGTTGCTCCATGCATTTGTCAGTCCCCTCACACTATATATACCCATTGGACTTGAAGATGCTGGGTTTAGCGCTGAGATTGCAAGCAGTTTAAACTTTTTTTGAAGTGAAAAAATCGAGAGTATTCCTGCGGCTTTTCTCAATCGTAACATGTCAATCTCATCGGTCACTGAGCGCAATAACCCTAAATGTCATCCGCTTTGACTATATAGTCAAAACGATTGAGTTTTCGATGTTCTTGCATCCCATTGACTGGCGATCTTGAAACCTTCTGCCTTCGAAAAACCTTGAAATACAATGAGTATTCCTGCGATTTTTCTCAGTCAGAACGTTTCAATATCACCAGCCAATGGGCGCTATAACACCGAAAACTCAATCGCTTTGACTATAGCTTAACAAATTTTGTCGTCTTGATAAACTGCCAATTCCGAACGATCATAAGAATAGAAATTAAAGCGAAACGTAACAGCAGGAATGTCGCCCAGGGTTTATCTAAACCCCAATTCTTGGCTTTGAGACAACACCGCCGCTAATTCGGACCTCAGCAACTCCAACGCGTGCGCTGCCTCTCCGCTAACTGCCTGGGCATTGCGATTAAAAAATCGATGATTTTGCTGCCAAGCTTTTTCGGTAAGCACTACGCCAGTCGCTCCGCCGGCCAAGGCTACCCCGGCCACACATAATGGACTAAATGGGCCACAAAATGCACTTCCTGCCAACGCACCTACGTAGCCACCCGCTTCTGCGGCCGCCCAGGTTAATCCCAAATGACCCGCCTCATTGAGCTTATCTTCAGCAGTTGCTAATTGATAAAATGACTCAACAGCTGCCAGGACAAATAAAGATTTGCCTATAGTTTTAAGTCGACTGATATTAGCGGGGGCAAAATCGGAATGCTTATCAATAATCTCGCGAAAAAATTCTCCATTGACATTATAATTAGGTTTCAATTCAGAATCTTCCATCAATTTTGCATATTTATTCAGATCTTCGTCTGTGATGTATTTGCTAAACTCTGCCGGTAAATCTGCCAATCCTGAATATTTATCTGCAATTTGACTGAGTTCGAATATATCTTTACTGAGCGGTTTTATAAGCGCTTCTCCAAAAGGAGTTGAGTGATTTCTGAGGATATCGATATAATTAAAATAAGAATCAATACTGCGATTCGATAAAACCTCATCAAAATAATCAAGCATGATACTCTCTTTAAAATCTACAGCTAAAGCATCGCGTAAAACGCCAGCTTGCCAAGATTGTCTGGCAGCCGCCAGACCGAGAGAAATATCCATGCTGTCATTTTTATCATGCTCACCTAAGTATTCACCTGCAATACTGCCGGCTATCATCCCGGAAACAGGTAATGATACTTTCCAAAACCCGCTCAACGCACCCAGCGTAATCTCACTACAAAGAGGAACCAGATGTTCACTCGCTGAAGCGGCGGTCACACCGGCTATTGTTGAGTAAATCTCTTCTTTAATAAGCGGTAAAACAGGCTCACCTTTAGCGAATTGATAGGAGTCCTCTAACACAATGCCGGATATATAAAAAACCCGCAGCGGCGTCATAAACTTGGTATAATGTTCAGCATAATCATCAATATTTTCCGCTGTCTGCTCGATCATTTTAAAGATATCAGGCTGCACAAGAATCTCAGGCGATAAAATTTGACTTCCATCTCCCAGACTATATAAGGGATAAAAATAGCTACTGCGGTCATATAATGCACTAGCAAAAGGATCAAAAACATTTTCTATAAAATCATGGAATACCACTTCTTTCAGGGAAAATTTTTGCTTGGCTGCGGATAAGTAAGTTTTAAATTCAGCCGATTTAAATAAATTTTGAAAGGTATGATTCCATTTCTCTATCTCTTGCAGATCATTTTCAACAATTTCGACTAAAGGACCAAAATTAGTATGATTAGTTAAAAAAATTCTTGTATGCTCATCTTCAGCAGATTCAGCAGAATCAATAGCTAAAAGGGAAGGCTGAACAGAATTAAATAGTGAGCGGTCACCCTGAGGATCATTAATTTCAAGAAAATCTTGAGGAAAATCAGCTGTAAACGAAGCTGAAGTATAATAACCAGAACCGAAACGCACAGATTGATGCAGTGCAGATAACTCTGGTTTGTAAATTTGTGAGGGTACAACTGGGGTGACTACCTCTTTGGGCCACCATTGTTTTTTCAGCCAGCTCATATTATCCAGAAACTCCCGACCTGCGCCGGGATGATAAATAGGAACACCAAATTCTAACCGCGAATCACGCTGATACCAAATCCGGCCATCCTCCGCCCCACCGTGCTGGATTTTCTCATCTTGTTTATGATTATCAAAATGGGCCCAGGAAAACAGCGTGGCGGGTTGATATGAAACGTGAAAACCATGACGCTCGCTAATATCATATAAGGGAACCAGATGCGCTTCTCCAGGATGAATATTGTCTGGCAGAGTTTCACCGATTAAATCAGCGCGATCGACAGAAAAATCATCATTGTCATCAGTCAGCCAAAGAGACGAATGACTGACATGCTGAGAGTCTTCGCGGTCCACGCTTATGGATAAAGAACCGCCGGAAGAGACACCGACATGAGATTCCCACGAATGCTGTTCAGCCAGGGGAGATGAAGAAACTAGATGATCAACATGGCCGATTAGATGATCCGCTTTTATGGGATTGCCATAATCACTTACAAGGCCCGCATGGATATCGGCATGATTAAAATGGATAGCGCCGCCTTCATAATCAATTTTATCTTGATGACTGGCGTCGTAATTAAAATTCACGCCCTGAGGATTCAATAAACGCATAGAAAAACCGATTTGAAAATTATAATCACTGTTCGACTCGTGTAATTCTGCAGCAGAAGATTTCAATTCCCCCACATCAATATCAGCGTTTTCAGCATCAACAGCATAATTATTCAGAAAAGCGGCTTGCCCAGCGGCGTTGACTATGAGCAAACGCCGGGCCGTTAAGCTGCCTGGGCCTACAAATTGACTTTGATACTGGCTATGTTGAGTCCCTAGCGTCCAGCTTAAAGCCGGGCGTAAAGATAATCCTCCCTGTAAACTGAAGATTTGTTGCAATTCCTGTATCATTTGCCGATGCCGTGAAGCTCTTATCAACTCATCAGTAAAATCAGTGACATCATTGATCAGCTTGACATCTGATTCTAAATCCCCTACTTTCTCTCCCATCAACGGCAACTGATGAATATATTTTTCAACACTGGGCCTTCCAGCCATACCAGCAATACCCTGAAAAGAAAATCCGGAATGCGATTCCGATGCGTGATGGTTTAAAATAAGTGATTCATTGATTATCTGGCCGTTGGCGGCAGACACGCTTTCCTGAATTTCATCGCCACTGATTTCTCCACTTTGGTTATAAATATTTTCACCGGCTTGCAAAGTCACTTTTCTACCCGCATCTATATGTGAGCTGGCGGCGACATCAATATCTTCATGAGATTTATCATGTCCCAACAGATTGGAGTGACTTTGGTCCAGACTATCATGCCCTACTTTGGCGTTTATCTTTATTTGCTGTACGGCATTTAAATCAATATCTCCCTTCGCTTCGACATCACCGCTGATCAAGGTAATTTTTTCAGCCTCCACTTGAACATTTTTATCTGCTGACCCAAGTAATGCATTATCAAAAATAGTTTTAGTCGTGGTCGTTTTATCTGTAAAAATCAGGCAATGATGATGATTTTTTACTTCAGTGACCGTGCTTTGCCGGCCTTCCAGTTTGACCTCTTCCTTCATGTCAACAATCACATCTCCTTGAGCCACCGCTTTGGCGCCATTTTTCAAAACCAGATTATCGCCATGGCACTTGAGAGAACCTGCCAAAGTTTTACCACCATCCATTGTGATATTTTTTGCATCGAGACTCAGTTGACCGCTGAATTGATTATCAGCGTGATTCATAGTAATTTTTTCATCGGCAAACACCATTAAGGAGCCGCCCCTATTATGTCCGCCCATAACGATTTTAGGCGCGTGATAGCCTATAGCGGATACCGATACAATTTCAATGTCCTTTAACTTAATTTCATTCGGCGAACTGTAGATAATAGAGCCATTTTCAGTTAATTGCGCGCTATAGGAATGATCTGGGGTATAATGCAATCCAGCTGGCTTAGACTCTTCTAAGTGAAATCCGTGGCTGTGATGATCAGACGGAGACAAATGATGCGAAGAATGATTGGAATTGTGACTGTCATCTACTTCGATCAAATCCGGAATAGAATCGCCCTCATTCGTGAACGCATCAAAATTCCAATCTGAAGTGCGCGATCCCAGCTGAGCGTCTTTTTCGACATGAAGAGCGTGCCCCTGAAGATTGGATTGTGCTTCAGCAGCAAACAAACCACCCATCGTTAAATCATTGACCGAAGCCTTACTGGCAAATAATTGCGTCACACCCGCTTCATGCCAACTCTGGATATCCAGCGCTGAATAAAAATAAAACGCTGCTCCTGATTTATTGATATCATACATTTTTATTTTGCCGCTACATTGCCAAAACTCCCCTATTCCGGCTTGCTGGAATTGATCAATTTGAAAATGTGATTTAGACCATTGCTCAACACTGTGAGTTTTCTCGGTAAAAAGTTTGGCTTTTAGCACACTGCTGACCAATACAAGTTTACCGTTTTGTTCCACTTGGTCTACCGTGAAATGGCTTTGAACACCTGAAATATTTGAGTGATAGGGTATGATCCATTTATCGCTCTGGACAGTGCTTTCGCTATAATCTTGATCGCCAGAAGTAATCCATGTTTGTGAGACTAAATTCATATGACTTTGTGAAAGCGGTAATAAGGGATCCGAATAGATTTGCTGAAATCGATAACTGTGTGAGCCAAAAGGTAATGGAACCACATTGCCAAGCTGGTAATCCCATACGCCGGTGGCGGCGGATAAAACGTTTAAATCAAGCGTTGCCGGGTCTAACTGCAATGCAGACGAATGAAACGAAGAAAGAAATCCGAAAAACCCGCTGCTGAAGTTAACGAGATTAGAATTGACCTGTTCCAAACCTAAACCTGCGCCCAAATCAATGTTAATCAAACTATTATTGCGCTCTCCAGGCAGCATACTCAACCAATTCGCGGCTAATTCATCTATTTTATTAACCGCATCTCTTAACGAGTCGGGTAATATGGACACAGGGTCTATTGGGCCTGCGCTAACCCCATGAGGCAATGACGCCACGTAACCACCAATGACCAAACTCGCCATCGTAAAGAGAATCGCTTTGACTCCTTGTAACCAACTTAATAAAGTGAATCGATCACTGGCCAAACGCTGTAACTGGTTTAATCGACGGGCTTGCTGAAACAAATTGTATAAAGCAGGAATACCGTTTAGCACTATCCGAGTGACCATGACCCCGAGTTGCACTGCCGGATTATGAACAAAAACCATTTGTATAATAGTTAGTGTAGTCTGGGCAATCGCCATAACCACACTCAATATTCCCATCCAGCTTAATCTCAATCGAGCAGGCAAGTAGAGGCTTAGCGATAAATTGAATAAAGCATTATTGGTAAAATTATCGCTGGAAATCAATGTACCGAATAATACAGAAGTATAACTGGATAAAGATAGCCGGTCCGATACGGATAGGGTATTGAAAAGACCGATAATATACGTCGCTTCGTATAAATGCTCCTGACCTATCATTTTTGATACCCGACTGAATTTTATCAGCCGCTCTGCGCGTAGCCGCAATTTGGGAACATCCAGCACCCCCTTATTATAAAAATTATGACAACTCCAATTGACCAGAGACTCTGATTTAATAGCGATAAATTGATTTTTAGAAATTTTACTGTCGCCGCCACTGTGGATAGTGACTTGTTTTGCTTCAAGATCAGTCGTATTAAAAGTGAGTTGGCCTTCAGTTTTAATCTCTAGCTGCGAGCCTTGAATATAGCCGCCTATAAGCATCTCTTCCTGAGCTTGCAAGAGAACAGGTTTGTCAGCGGTCAAATTGCCTTGAAAAGTTAAAGAACGGCTTTTTAAAGCAACGAATGCCTCTGTAAAAAAAGAGGTCGCCCAAATAACGCCGGAAAATTCCAGATGATTGCCTGAGCGTAAAATAACTCTAGCGTGAGCCGTCTGTAATACACCCGAAATTTTTAAATGATGATCTGAAGAAAAAACCACTTCAGAAACAGCAGAACGGAGAACAGAAGATTCAACCTGTTTTAAAAAACCTTCAAACCGGTTTATCCAACGGCCCTCATGAAGCAGATTACCCGTTATGAGTAACTCGGCTGTGTTTTTAGTTTCCAGAACGCCAGGGCTGCCTGAAGCAATAAACTGAGCATCCCCGTCAACGACACTCCTGCCTTTCAGAGTAATTTGGTGACCACTCACTTGTAATTGACGAGTGTAAACAGCGGCTTTCTCTTCCTGGTCGATCTGAAGACCTGTCAACTGAACGGAAGATTCGCCATGAATCTGGCTGTTAAAGGCAATAGTTACGGCAATTAAAGATAGGCCGCCAACTGGCGCTTTTAAAGAACCGTTGATAGCCATATTTTCTGCTAATAACATCATGTGCTTTTGAGCTATAATCCTTCCCTGATGATTAAGGTGGCTGCTTTTAATTAGAATAGATTCTGCATCAATAAGCGAATGAATCGAGCAATCAGTCAGAGAAAAAACTTGCACCTCATCCGCTTTGATGAATGCATTTAATTGCGATTGACGGCAATAGATTTCAAGCTGTTTAGTCACGGTTATGGGCGTTTGGATGATCACATCCTCCAAACTGTTAAGTTTTAAGGATGCCAGCTCGATTTCGCCGGAAATGATGATGGCCCGGTCTGTGAATAAGTGAATGGATTTATTTTTAATCCAGACATAGCCGATGATTGCATCATCCGCCGTCAATTTTTTCCAGAATTCCATTTCTTCATTAAAAGAGGAAGCAATGACCATATCCTCCCAAACAGTTAAGTCAATGTGGGCATAGGGTTTTGCGGAATGAGTCACCAGGGATAGATTTTCGGTTACCAAGGCTTTCGCCTCATTTAAATCGGCATAGATGAAAGAAAAGGCATTACGGAAATCCAGTGCTTCGAAATAAGTGCGTAAAAGCATTGCATAAGTCAGATATTCTACTGGACCTTTGATCTGATTAAGCAATTGACGCTGGCGTTCAGTTTCCAAGTCCGCTCGCCGCAAGGGATTTCCTTTCTCATCATTCAAATAAAGTAATTGATTGGCTTTAAAAGTTAATAAATTATTGGCTGTTTTCATCACTATTCCTTAACTTTTGGGCGCGAAATATTCTTTAACTAGATTGCTCATGGCTTGAATAGTTTTATCCTCTGAAGTTAACTTTCTCACTCTAAAAATAGAGGTTAATTGCTTAAGATATTTTTTAGGTCTCACTGCAGCTTCCTGGACAGCGGCGATATTACTTTCCAATTCTTTTCGTTTTTTTTGAGGAACCCACCTGAAGTGCACGTCCATACAAACTTGGTCTAATTGCTTCATTTTATCAGCATCTTCGTTTTTAATACGCTCCAGTCTCTCCACATTATCACACATAGATTCCAACCGCTCGAACAGATTTTCAGTCACGCAGCGAATGAAATTCTGTAACAGAGGAAAATGATATAAGTGCAAATCACCCAGGTCAGGCGCTTTCAAGATAGCGGTCATTAAAGCCCGCAAACATTGATTGGCTCGAAGAATCATGGGTTCTTGCGTCGGTGTCAGAGAAATCATGGCCTGGTTAAAAGCGCTAAACTCGCGGTTGATCTCCGAACGGTCTGTTTCCGCCGTCCATCCATAACCTCGCCAGGAGAAAAAAGTTTTATTGCGTACTTGCTCATGTGCTCTCTTGGCTTCGTCAGAAATAGCCTTTAATGCAGGCATCATAAAAATCATATGTTTGATCTGATCTTTTGGCACATACAACGCTGCATTAACAATAAATAAGAAAGCTTCAGGAACAGGAATAGCAGGCCGTTCTATGACAGCAGGATTATCTGAGCTAAGAGGCATGGGTATTTTAGCCTCGGATTTTTGCTCCACGTGAGAAAATAATTTAGCAATCTGGCTCATTTTATTCTGGATATTCAGGTTATCATTGCCAATCACCGCTTTTGCTTCAATTAGGCAGCTCGAAGCCGCCTTGGACTGGTATTCTTCTTCTTGCAGTTGTTGGGATAGCAAGGCAAGCGGCTGCTTCGATTTCTCCCACTCAGTTTTGACTCTCTCCAGATGGGCTTGGACATTCTGAATATACTGAGCGCTTTGACTTTGTTCCTCAAATAGTTGCTGCTCTCTGGCAATGAGAAATTCCCCTCGTTCAAATAGCAAATGAATGGTAGTCTCCAAAAAAATTCGAGCACTGTCTCGGCACATTCCCTGATTACAAGAGTGTATCAATACACCCAATCTAGGAAGATGAAGGAGATGCATGATAAGAACCGGTATTAATTTATTGACGTCAGGCGGCAGGGCTCCTGCGATTCGACACACTACTTCCCTGATGCCTATAGATAAATCGGCTCGCAAACCACCATTCTCTTTTTTTTCCCAGTGCTTCGGATTAAAAAAAGCTTTTGTTTCCATATAAAAAGGAAATATACTGGCGTCAAGCGCAGATCTATGAATTTCAACGAAGAATGGAATGTCTTTAATAGATTCCAGCTTTGCATCTGATTGGTGAGCTTTCCAAGGTTTGATTTCTGATCCAGAAACCGCTTTTCTTTCTTGATGCATAATTAATCCCTATTTTTTTCTAAGAGTAAAGCATCGTAAAGATAAAGCTTTGATTAGTCAATATTTTAGATTTTTAGGGTCGCAGACGGCTCAAAATCACTTTTGCTGACTATTAAACTTCGAACTGAATTGAAGTGAGGATAGCATAACGTGTTAAGATAATACTTGTTATGAAGAGAAGGCTAGAGGAATATTTTATGGAAAAAAAATCCAAAATCCTTTGGGAACCCAAGGAAAAGGCGATCGCCACAAGCCAAATAATGCAGTTTTTGCAATTTGTAAATCAACACTATCAAAGAAACTGTCAAAATTATTTTGATTTACAGGCCTGGTCGGTGAATCATCCTGAAGAGTTTTGGCAGGCGATCTGGCTGTATATGGAAATTATCGCCGCGCATCAACCCAAAAAAATTTTCATCTCTAAAGAAAAGATGCAGGACAGTCAATGGTTTCCCGGCGCAAAACTTAATTTTGCCGAAAATCTGCTGCGTTATCGTGATGAGAGTCCTGCTCTGATTTTTCGTTCAGAACTCGGCGTTAAACAAACCCTTTCATATCAAGATTTATTCCAACAAGTTAAGGCTTTAGCAGCCTGGTTGAGTCAACAAGGCCTTAGGGCGGGTGATCGTGTCGCCGGGATAATGCCCAACTGCCCTGAAACGGTTGTCGCCATGTTAGCGACAACCAGTCTAGGCGGTGTTTGGTCCGCTTGCTCTCCGGATTTTGGTTTCGAAGGGATTTTAAATCGTTTTGAACAAATTCAGCCGAAAATTTTAATTGCAACCTCAGGCCATTCTTATGGTGGCAAAATTTTTAATCACCTGGAAAACATTCGCGAATTACAAAATCGTTTAAGCGGTCTACAACACACTATTGTGACGCCATTTGCCGATTTTGCCGATAATTTATCTGAATTATCCTCGCCAGTCAGCGTCTGGGCTGATTGTTTGCATGATCCTGCACCCGACTTTAATTTTACCTCTTTGCCCTTTGATCATCCCCTTTATATTTTGTATTCTTCAGGAACGACAGGCAAACCCAAATGCATGGTTCATGGCGCTGGCAGAGTTTTATTACAGCATTTAAAAGAATTACGTTTGCATACAGATTTGCGGCGCGGCGACCGTATTTTCTTTTTTTCGACTTGCGCCTGGATGATGTGGCATTGGCTGATCAGCAGTTTAGCTGTGGGTGCGACTATTATTCTTTATGAGGGCAATCCGTTTTTTCCAAAAAAAACCACTTTATTTGATTTAATTGATGAGTGCGGCATCAATATATTTGGCGTTGGCGCGAAAGTTATTGAATCTGCCGAAGCGTTTAATCTGCATCCTGAAAAATCTCATTCTCTATCTAGTTTACGGACTATTTTAACCACTGGCTCACCTTTGCTACCCAAAAGTTTTGATTATGTTTATCAGAAAATTAAAATAGATGTCCATTTATCTTCAATTTCCGGCGGTAGTGATATTATTTCCTGTTTTGGTTTAGGCAATCCGATGTTACCCGTTTATCGCGGCGAAATTCAATGTTTAGGTTTAGGTATGAATGTCAAAATTTTCAATGAACAGGGTCAATCTGTTATTGAAGAAAAAGGCGAACTGGTTTGCACCACTCCCTTCCCTTCAATGCCTGTTTATTTTTGGAATGATGTTGATGGTGAAAAATATCAGCAGGCCTATTTTGATCAGTTTCCAGGAGTATGGGCCCATGGCGATTATGCGGAGATCACGGCTCATCAAGGTTTAATTATTTATGGCCGCTCCGACGCCACCTTAAACCCAGGCGGCGTTCGCATAGGAACTGCCGAAATTTATCAGCAAATTGAAAAATTCCCTGAAATTATAGATTATTTAGCAGTCAGCAAGTGGCATGGTGGGGGCGAAAGCATTATTTTATTTATAGTGTTACGAGACAATCTAAAGCTCACTGATGAACTTATCGCGAAATTGAAAGCTACTATCCGTAAAAATACTTCTCCGCATCATACGCCAGAAAAAATTATTCAAGCGCCGGATTTGCCGCGGACTTTAAATGGTAAATTAATTGAAATTGCGGTCAAAAAAATCATTAATCAAGAGTCTTTCAATCAGCCAGAAACATTACTTAATCCTGAATCATTAGAATTCTTTCGGACTCTCATCAAGGATTAAACCGGGGATTTATGACAAATCTAATTCCAGTAAATTTCTGGATTACTTCCAGTAATTCCCGCTGAATCTAAATTGAATTTAACTGAATGAAATATTGTGATAATTTTCTTGAAAAAAATATTATTTTCGTAGAAAATTCTCTGCGCCATGGGGGATTTTAAGGGGGAGCTGCGCGAAGCGCTCCCCCTTGATTCCGAGCATCGGCTTTGCCGATGCGTAGGATCAAAACAGGAAGCAATGACCGCTTTCAGCGGGAATTGCTGGATTACTTCCTCTTCGTTTCGGATAATGACGATGAAATGCCAACAAGCCCTTGACTAATCTAATTTTCTACAGGAAAATCGACATAAATATTAATCACAGGTAAAGGTTTTTTATGCGCAATCCTCATGATGAAATCATTGATTCGGTACTTTCTGGACTACAAGAAACTTTGAAACAAGCAACGCCAGAATCACAAGAGTACGATTCATATTCATTTTTTTCCCAAAAAATATTGACAATTCTACGTTTACATCCTTATGAACTCAAATTAGGTTCAAATCCGGATAAATTATATTCACCAAGAGAGCAAGAAAAAATAGTTGATGAACTAAAAGCTATTCGTGAAGCATTGGTTTCGGAAAAATTTCATGAAAAAATTCTATGTGCATTCGACAATGCACAAAATAAATTATTAGATGAATATAAGATTGGACAAAGACCTGCTCCTAAATCAGTAGAACAAAAAGAACCTATAAAAGAAGCTAAGCTCTTGTGGAAAAAAACAGGTAATTTCCAGGCTATTTTTTCCTCTGGAGGTCCTTTAAATCGGATGGTTAAGTACACTGGCCACGATAGCAAACAGATTCAGACCATAACGTTACTG
>Ga0163144_10009132_pt1 | contig 21339 bp, 15 predicted proteins | sample OliLak19BULKMAT1_FD_123175 | JGI IMG/M metagenome (GOLD analysis project Ga0163144, IMG submission 123175) | Freshwater microbial mat bacterial communities from Lake Vanda, McMurdo Dry Valleys, Antarctica - Oligotrophic Lake LV.19.BULKMAT1 | ecosystem: Environmental > Aquatic > Freshwater >... | reverse complement strand
TCGACCACATAGTGGTCGACGTCGAGTTCCTTGTGAAGCCCGGGATGGACCATCGACACGTGATAGCCCTCGAAATAGTTGTCGACGTACACCTTCCAGTTGCAGTCAATGCGCCATTCCTTCGATGTCACATCGCGCATCGACTCGGCGGCCAACGGTGCGCAGCGTGCAGGGACATCCTTCAGAAAGTGCGACAACGGCTGAGCCTTGAGATCGACGGTGGCGAAGAAGAGCGGTCCCCACGCGGACACCTGCACCGGCTGCAGGTGAAAGTCGCCCGCGCTAAAGTTCTCATTCGCTTCCATGAAATGCATGGCCATGGGGCGTCGCCCTAGCGGGATCTCGCCGGTCGCAACCAGAGCACGCTTTCGGTCTCCGCTTCCACTCGTGCGCGCGAATACACGAGCGGAAAATACTGGTCCTTCGCCCAGAGTGGGAGAAGGTCACCGTAGTGCGGGCTGCGCGGGTCGCCGGACTGCCCGGGGACGTTAGTCACTACCGACTTGTCGAAGTCGCCGAGGTCGATGATTTCGCGGAACGACGCCCCCGAGGTCTGCCTGAAGTCGCGTCCGCCAGTGGCGTAGACCGTGTTCGCATCGCCTCCGCGCGAAGCAGGCGGGAGGTCGTACTTGGAGCTGAGCTGATGGCGGAAGATGGCCTGATGCAGGTCACCGTAGCGCCACTTGCCGCGATCGGCACCGTAGCGGCGCGTGAGATCGGACAGCGCATCGTCGAGGGCCGCCACGAGGATGGAATCGGGATTCTCTGCCCCCGCTCCGTTGGCCGCGTTAGGTGCGTCGAGGTATTCCTCGAACCATTCGTATTCCGGCCGTTGCGCAAGCAGCGCGGTCACATCGCGCTGTCCAGCCAAGGCGAGCCCAATGGCTCGGCGATAGGCGGCGGGGGCCCACGCGGAGAAAATCGTCGGCGCTATCTGGTCACGTGACATTCGGAAATCCCACGCTGCCAGCAGTCGCACGTCGTCCCGGCTCCCGTGGCCCAAACGATTTGCGGCAGCCACGAGTCGCGGGACAATTGCTTCGGCCAATTTCGACTTGTCATCGTGCTGCAGCTTCTGAAAGTCGTCGATGGTGAAGCGACGCGGTTCACGCAGCACCTCCGCCACCCGGTCTGCACGGTAGCGCGACGCCCACTCGTAGGCGATGGGAATATTGTAGCCCTTCGGCAGAATATTGTTGTTCGAAGTGGCGATGAAGCCGTCGGCCGGATTGTAGGAACGCGGGAGCTGCATGCCTGGAACGAAGCCGCTCCATTCGTGCGTTCCGTCGCCGGGAACGGGGAGGAGACCTGACCATGAACGCTTTGGCATCAGCCCTGCCGCAACCCAACCGATATTTCCGTCGACATCGCCATAGATCATGTTTTCGCTGGGCATGAGCCAGCGCGTCATCGCGCGCTGGAACGTGGGCCAGTCGTGGGCCCGGTCGAGTGCGAGCGAGGCGAGATACGCCGCCGTGCCTGGTTCGCTATGAACCGAACGAACGGCGAAGCCGCGCTTTCTCGCGGTATCGATGGAGACCAACGGACCGTGCACTGTGTAGCGGAGCGAGGTGGGGCGCGGCGCCTCGCCCTTGACGCGAATGGTGTCGATGATCGTGCGAATGCGTCGCCAGGCGCCCTTGTGCCGGTAGCAGTCGAGCGCGGAAATGGTACGAGTGGCAGTGGATTGGTTTGGTGCGGTGGTGGAGTTTTCCGCACCATTTCTGCGGGGGGGGCCCCCCGCGTCGCGCCCCAGCCCAGCCGGACAGGCGCCTAACGCCTCCACATACACATCCTGCTGATCCATTCCCACCACCGTCAACCCGAAAGCGATGCGGTCGTTGTGCCCAATCGCCACTCCCGGGCTCGCCGGCTCGCCGGCGCCGATCACGTTCCACCCCGGTGCCACCAGGTGCGTGAGATAGCGAACCGCCGGATTGGTGATGACCCTATGCGGATCATTGGCAAGAATCGGCTTCCCCGACGCCGTCTTCGCGCCGCTCACCACCCAGTTGTTCGACCCCTCGATCCGATTGTACGCCACGTCGGCGAACGCCGAGCCAAAACCACCTAACGACTCAGACCCGATCCCCGTCAGATCGAGCCCCGGCGCCGGGTCCAGCGCGCGCACAGGATCGACTGGCAAGATTTCCTCCACCATCTTTTTACCCAGTTTGGCCACGAGCTGCGCCCGCAACACTTCACTTGCCCCGTTGGACACGGCGGACAATCCGGTCGCACGGGCCAAGGGCACTTCCACTGTCCACGGCTCTGGACGGAAGCCCAACAAACCGAATTCCGGAGGCAGCGAGTCGCCGGCCTGGGCGATGTACGCGTTGACCCCGCGCACGAACGCCGTCACAATCTCTTTCGTATCGGGCCCGTATGCGGCCCACTCGCGCGCCATGTCGCCACGATACTTGAAGGTGCGAGCGAAACGGTCGCGCTCCACCGCCGCCGGCCCAAGCACCTCGGCCAATCTCCCCTCACCCTGCCGCCGCCACATTTCCATCTGGAAGAGACGGTCCGCTGCCGCCACGAATCCCTGTGCGAAGAAGAGGTCGCGCTGATTCCCGGCGTAGATGTGCGGCACGCCCCATCGATCCCGGCGCACCTCGACGGGAGCAATCAGTCCGCGGAGTCGGATCGTCTGCTCGACGATTTGCCCAGCCCCCTTCCACCCCCGCATCGCCAGCATGCCCGACGAAGCCAGCACCACCACACCCACCACCACCACGCATCGCTTCGACATCATCGCGATTTATCCCGTTCAAGGAGTCCATGCGCGCTTAAGCGGCGCCGCGCGAATAGAGTGCCGCCCGTGAAGCAACGGCGATAGGCCCAGAAGCATCCCGCTCGATGACGAAAGCAAACTGGGACCGCACCTCCCCGCGCCCCCTCTCGTCTTCTCGTCTTCTCGTCTTCTCGTCTTCTCGTCTTCTCGTCTTCTCGTCTTCTCGTCTTCTGAGTTACTACCGTATCCAATGTCCGATCCGCCCCCACCGAATGTCACTCAGAAACGGAAGCGGCCGATCGCTGTCTGCATTCCATGAGTAATAGACGAAGAGCGGACGACCCCGAAGATTCTCGCGCGGCACGACGCCCCAATAGCGTGAGTCCTTGGAGTTGTAGCGGCTATCGCCCATCATAAAATAGTGCCCATTCGGGACCACCAGCGGGCCCCAGTTGTCGTGCGTGGGCTGCACAGGTGCGAGACCGAAGCGCGACACCGTGAGGCCGACCTGCTTTTGCCAGTCAAAGAGCTCGCTCACTTCGTTCGGGTCGCCCGGCTCCGAGTTGGCACCATAGCCCTGTCGCTGTTCGATGCCATTCACGAAGAGCTGTGCATCGCGCATGTGCAGCGTATCGCCCGGCAAGCCGACCAGTCGTTTGACGAGCGTAGGCGTGGGGTCCCACGGCTGGTCCACTTGCGGAGGCGACTTGAAAACGACGATGTCATAGCGTGCCGGCTCGGCGTAGCCCGGAAGATTGATATTCGTGAACGGAACGTGCGGACCGAAACGCAGCTTGTTCACGAAGAGCCAGTCGCCGATAAGCATGGACGGAATCATGCTCCCCGATGGAATGCGATAGGCTTCGAAAAAGAACGTGCGAATAAGGAGGAAGATGAGGATCGCGCTGAGCAGCCCTTTGACATTCTCCCACAGGGCACGTCCCGATATGGTCGAGCTGCCCTTCTTGCGTGACTGGGCGACGACATTCTTCGGTTTGGGCGAAGGCGACGACTTCTTGGAAGCCATGAACGGGAGAGGAGAGGTGGAAGTCCCCGCAGCTTGGCGAGGAGAAGGTCGGAAGGAATAATCTAACTACGATATGCTCGCTCCCGTGTTCCACACGCCGAGAGGCGCGTCCCTAGGGGCGCGCCTCTCGGATGTTATGGACGGTGCAACGACTTACTTGAGGTGCTTGCTGACGAGCTTCGTCATGTCGAACATGTTCACCGTTCCCTTTCCGCCGAACACGACCTTGAGCTTTTCGTCGGCGTTGATGTTCCGGCGGTTCTTCGGATCCTGAAGATTGTTCTTCTTGATGTACTTCCACAGAAGCTTTGTGGCTTCCGTGCGAGGAACGGCCGACGCACCAATGACCGCAGCGAGCGCGGGGCTCGGCGTCATGGCCTTCATGAACGCGGCGCTCGGCGTACGCTTTGCGGCCTTCTTTACCGCAGCCTTCTTTGCCGGTGCCTTCTTCACTGCGGCCTTCGCAGGTGCCTTCTGAGCGGCAGCCTTCTTTGCAGGTGCCTTCTTCGCAGCGGCCTTCTTCGCAGCGGCCTTCTTCTTAGCGGCCATTTTTCGACTCCTGAGTAATGGAAAAAAACGTGCATTCCCCCGGTGGAAACCACGAATTCTTCGCGCCAAAAACTAAAAGAGGGCGCCAGAGAAGCAATAGGGAATTGCATCGTTTTCCCTAGGAGAAACGCGTTTTCTGCTGGGAGAATCGTATTTTCTCTCTCGTAGGCCCCCGTCCGGACAGCGCCGACGCGTAGGTGCGCGATGGAATTTCTCGGGCTATTCGCGCGCAGATGGCAGTCTTTCTGCGTCGCGATCAACGACGGCGAGCGTTCGCTGCCTCGTCGAAACGGACCGCACGCCTACGCGACCATCGACTGCAGGAGCGCGATCATTCGCACATCGTACGGATCGGCCGATGCATCGTCGTCGGCGATGGCTGCATTTTCCTGCGGCGTTTCGAGGATGAGCGGAATCTCCTCGGTACGCGGGTCTTGCAGCAGCCAGCCAAATGGCTCGATGCCAATCTTCCCCTCTCCGATGAGCGAGTGCCGGTCCTTGTTGGAGGCGAAGTCGCCCTGCGAATCGTTGAGATGAAGGAACGATGGCGCTTCGCCGATGACGTCGGCGAAGTGATCGAGCAATGCCGTCCACGCGCGTGGCGACGACGTGAAGTCGTGCCCGCTGGCGTAGAGGTGGCAGGTATCCAGGCCGTAGCCCGCACGTTTGCGCAGGTGAGCCGGCACGCCGGAAAGCATTCCCGCAATCTCTTCCGGCGTGCGTCCCATGGTACGACCCGCACCCGCCGTGTTCTCGATGAAGATCTTGGCGCCATCGGGCACCTGCTCCAACGCGAACGTCATTGCATCGCCCACCCGCTCGATGGCTCCCGCCGGTTCGCTCGTTCCCGCCGATCCGGGATGAAAGCAGAAGCCAAGAACGCCGAGTGATGTGGTGCGCTCGAGTTCCTTGGCCAGCCCCGCGCGCGCACGAGCGTACTTCTCCGGTTCGCCCGAGGCCGTGTTGAGCACGTACGCCGCATGCACCACGCAGTACCGCTTGTCGATGCCCGCCGCCGCCATCGCGACGGTAAATCGCTGCACGCGATCCGGTTTCACCGACACTTTCTCGTTGTAGAACTGGGGCATGGCACTAAACACTTGCAGCGCCTTCATGCCGGCCGCGCCAGCCCGCGCGACCGCCATCTGAATTCCGCCCTTATCGATTGTGTGTGCGCCGAAGAAGAACATTACTTTAGTGGAACAGAAGACGAGAAGACAAATGGAACAGAAGACGAGAAGACGAGAAGACAAATGGAACAGAAGACGAGAAGACGAGAAGACAAATGGAACAGAAGACGAGAAGACGAGAAGACGAGGTTGGGACGTCAACAAATCTATCGTCGAATGCGTGAGACGGAATGACAAGAGGGAAGCGGGAGCCAACCCTCGGCGCCCGCTCCCCTCGTCTTCTCGTCTTCTCGTCTTCTCGTCTTCTGACGTAATCGTCTTCTGCAGTTACTTCACCCTTACCACTGCCATTCCTACGTTCGCGGGTGGTGCGCCGCCGTTGGTGGCGCGGATGGCGAGGACTTGGGGCTGTGATTGTGTTCCGGATATTTCCCACGCGGCGAAGCCGCCACCGGGCAGCGCGAATACGTTGCGCGCCACGTCGGGGAATGTGCCGAAGGACATCACGCGCACGTTGAGCGGGAATGGACGCGGAAAGGCGGCCGATCCGTCGGAGAAGCGCAGCCCGGAACTCATTCTGGCAAAAATGTCGCGGGTGTTCCAGCTCTGCAGCTGCGCGCGTGGGTCGGTGATGGTGCCCCCGGGATAGTTGTCGGAAGCTGTGGCTAACGACCAATAACCTAGCAGTTCGGACCAGGGCTTGCCGGTCCGCAACTGCAGATTGTTGATGCCGCGATCATTCTTCTGCTGCACAAGGGAACGTAGGAAGGTGCCTTCATCGCGCCCGTACGTGTCGGTGACCCAGCGGGCGAACGACCACGACGCGCCGTAGATGACGATATCGGAACTGTTGATGATCGACTTAGATTCGTTGGCGGCGTTGTGGCGATAGAGGAATCCCATGTGATGCCCGATGGACTCGACCGGGTCGGCGCAGCGCGCATCGGGGGGACGCACGTAGTCGCAGACCAGCCCGTCCGTCCACTTGATGTCGCCTCGCTGCGGCGAGTTGTTGTACAACCGGCGCGCCCAGAGCTCCGTGGCCTGCTGCGCGGTCGCCTCCTCCAGCCATCCTTCCTCGGCGAACGACGCGTCGCGGCTGATGCGTTCCGCGAACATCAGGACGTGCTTGAACTCGTGGATCAACGTGCCACGTACATAGTGTCGCCAGTTAATCAGTGACCAATTGCCATTCCCGGTACCAGTCGGGTTGGGAACGAAGGCGTAGAAGTACTCGCCCTCGTTGCTGGGAAGGCAGACGTTGTTGGGATTGGGGTCGCTGCGAACACCGAAGTCGCATGACGTCACGAAGCCGAGCAGGCTTCCCCCGTTGCCCGTGGTGTAGTCGTTGACCTTCTTGGAAAAGACGGCAACCACGCGCCCGTTGTTGTCGGTCAGCGAATCGAGCACCAGCGGGTCGCCAAAGTTTGCCAGATAGCCGAACATATCGCGATCGAACTCGGCGCCAATGGTCGCGTACTCATTGTCCATGGTGCCGGCGAGCGGCGAAAGCGAGTCCTCCATGATGATGAGCTTGGGGCCGACGTAGACCACGCGAACACGCACCGAGTCGAACGTCTGGTAGTCGCCGAAGGTACGCATCATGCGCTTCCACTGCTTGTCGCCCACGCTTGGAACAACCTGCGGCGCCGACGCCACTGCGGCGGCGCTGGACGACGGCGACACACTCAACAACGCGGCGCGCTGTCCGCGCGCGCGTCGGGCCTCAAGCCCCTGCCGCATGTGCGGGTGCGCGTTAAGCCGCGCGATGCTGGCGTTGAGCGCGTCGGTGTGGCCGCGCGTAAAGCGATCGGTATTCGTCGCCGGCTGCGAGATGACGGGGCCAAACGACGGCGGAGAGGCCGGCGGGAGCACGGCGATGAGCGACGGCGCCATAAGAGCGGACGTGGCCGAAGCGCGGGCGGCTGCCACGAGTTGGAACGAGGCGTTGGAGGCGAACGTGGTACCATAGTTGAAGGCGGTTACGACGTACGTGCCGCCGGTGGCCGAAAATTCGTTGCACTGCAGGTCAACCTGCGACGTGAGCAGCATCGACTGCCCTACCGCCAACTGTCGCGGCGTAGCCATGGCCAAGGTCGCCGAGCCTAACGCGGAGTCGCCATTGACCACCACTGCCACCGGCACCGGACCCGTGGGCGTGCAGGGGAGTTGGGTGATCGAGGGAACGGTGATGGTGAGTGACGACGTCGTGGCGGCGGTGACAGTCGCACGGGTGCCACTCACATAGACTTCGTTGCTGGCCGGATCGGCGGCGAAGTTGGTTCCGGTAATCGTTGCCGCGGTCGATGGAGCCCAGGTACCGGGTGCTGTGCCCACGAAGGTGGGAGCGTTCAGCCCGCGGACACGCATCACGACAGAGTCAGTCTTGCCTTCGCTTGACGCGCGTATGTACGTGCTCCCCGCCGTTAGTCCGGCGATGAGTCCCGTTTGCGATACGCTGGCGATAGTTGGGTTGGCGCTGGACCAGCTGATGGGGCGACCGCTCAAGGTGCGTCCGATTGCGTCCTGCGCCACCGCCGACACCTGGATGCTTCCACCCTCCCTTACGCTTGGGGTCCGATTGTCGATGACCACCAGCGTGACCGGCACAGGAATAATGGTCACACCCTGTGTGGCGGTTATCCCGTCCACCGACGCCGTGATGGTCGCGACACCCGGCGTCACGCCGAGCACGATGCCCTGGTTGTCAACCGTGGCCACCGCAGCAGCGGACGATGACCAGGTGGTCGAATTCCCGGCGAGCGAGTTTCCCTTGGCGTCGAACGCGAGGGTGGTAAACTGCAGGGTGGCGCCGACTTCAATTGTCGTGGCAAGGGAGTTGATGGTGACACGCGCCACCTTGGGAGGGCCGGAAGACTCCCCTCCTCCACCGCACGCGGCAAGCAGAAGGCTACCCGCTACGATTGCGGTGGCTGACTTACGAATTGAACGCATCGCTGCCTCGAAAGAGAAAAAACGTTGCACGTCCGACCGTACCAGCGGAGGGTCACGATACGAGGACGCAGCGGAGTCGCCACGCGCCACTTCCCCCAGCCTGAATTCCCGCCATCTGAACGTATCTGACACCCGAGAGTGTCGCGATACCCACACCCAAATCCGCCGCAATATCCGGATCGGCGTTGGCGGGGCATTTTCGTTGGGCTATCTTCACCCTGCTGGTACACTTCCTGACCCAACACCGTACAGACCTTCCGACTAGCCACAAGGTTCCCATGACCGATTCACTGCGCCCCGGTGCCGCAGGTTTCAACGGCATCCGACGAGTTCCGCTTGCGGCGAACGAGCCGGTTCGTGCGTATGCTCCCGGTTCGCCCGAAAAGGCGTCGCTCAAGACACGTCTCGACCAGATGGCCCGTGATCGGGTGAACATTCCGATCATTATCGGGGGAAAGGAATACCGCACGGGCAATCTGGGACAGGCGGCAATGCCGCACGACCACCAGCATGTGCTGGCGGACTATCACAAGGCCGATGCGGCGCTGGTAGACCTGGCCATCGAGACGTCGGTCAAGGCGCAGCGCGAGTGGTCGCAGTGGGCCTGGGAAGATCGGGCCGCCATTTTCCTGCGCGCGGCCGAACTCCTGGCCACGACGTGGCGCGACACGATTAACGCGGCCACCATGCTCGGCCAGTCGAAGACTGTCTATCAGGCCGAAATTGATGCAGCGTGTGAACTCATCGACTTCTGGCGGCTCAACGCGCACTACGCGCAAGAGATCTACGCCGAGCAGCCGATGTCGAGCGCGGGCGTCTGGAACATGACCGACTATCGCGGGCTCGAAGGATTTGTCTACGCCATTTCGCCATTCAATTTCACCGCCATTGGCGGAAACCTATCGGGCTCGCCAGCGCTCATGGGGTGCGGGGTGATATGGAAGCCCGCCGCGACCGCAATTTTGTCGAACTACTACGTGATGCGAGTGCTCGAAGCCGCCGGGCTTCCTCCGGGCGTGATCAATTTCGTGCCGGGCGATTCGGTCATGATCAGCGACAAGTTGCTCGTGCATCGCGACCTTGCCGGGGTACACTTTACCGGGAGCACCGGAGTTTTCAACTCGATGTGGAAGACCATCGGCGCGAACATGCCCAACTACCGGACATATCCACGCATCGTGGGCGAGACCGGCGGGAAGGACTTCATCATGGCGCATCCGTCGGCCGAGCCGCAGAGCCTGGCGGTCGCCTTGGTGCGCGGGGCGTTCGAATACCAGGGCCAGAAGTGCTCGGCGGCTAGTCGTGCGTACGTTCCCAGGTCGTTGTGGCCAGCCGTGCGCGATGCCGCCGTGGCCATGATCAAGGACATAGGCGTTGGCGATGTTCGCGACTTCCGCAACTTCATGGGCGCCGTCATCGACCAGAAGTCGTTCACGAAGATCAGCGAGTATCTGGACGATGCGAAAAAGAACGCCACGATCATCGTCGGCGGCGGGACGGACGGATCGAAGGGGTATTTCGTGGAGCCGACGCTCATCGAAGCGCCAGCGGCGGATTATCGCCTGATGTGTGAGGAGATTTTTGGCCCCGTGCTGACCGTGTTCGTGTATGACGACGACAAGTGGAACGAGACGCTGGAGACGTTGGACCGGACGTCACCCTACGCGTTGACCGGTGCCATTTTTTCCAACGATCGGCAGGGAGTGCGCGAGGCACTGGTCACGCTGCGCAATGCGGCCGGCAACTTCTACATCAACGACAAGTGCACCGGTGCGGTGGTCGGACAGCAGCCCTTTGGCGGCTCGCGCGCATCGGGCACGAATGACAAGGCCGGCTCGAGGCTCAACCTGCTCCGGTGGGTGAGCCCGCGGTCGATCAAGGAGACGTTCGCACCGGCCACGGACTATCGCTATCCCTTCCTTGGCGAAGAATAGCGACGCCTAGGTTGTGCACGGTGGACGGGGGGCCGCGTTTCGCTTCCCGTCCTTTGTTTGTCCATTCACGTCGAGCCGACATGCGTCACTACAACTACATCACCGCCGATGTTTTTACGTCGAATCGCTTCGGCGGCAACCCGTTGGCGGTACTCCCCGACGCGCGCGGCCTCTCGACGGAGGAGATGCAAACCATCACCCGAGAGTTCAACTACTCGGAGTCGACCTTTGTATTCCCTTCGGAGAATCCGGCATACACGCGCCGACTGCGCATTTTTACGCGAGGCGGTGAGGTGCCGTTCGCCGGACACCCCACGGTGGGAGCGGCATTTGTGCTCGCGTCCATGGGAGACGTTTCCCTCACCGGCGATCAGACGCAGATTGTCTTCGAGCAGAATGTTGGGCCGGTGCCGGTGACCATTCGCTCGACCGGCGGCGTTCCCACGTTCGCCGAGCTCTCGGTGGCCACACTTCCCGAAGTCGGGCCGCCCCTTCCCGACCCGCACGTGATGGCCTCGATGTTGTCGTTAGGCGTGGACGACCTGCTGGGGGGCGACTTTCATCCAGAAGCGGTATCGTGCGGTCTTCCCTTTTCTATTGTTCCGCTGCGGACCCGCGACGCAGTGCGTCGCGCCCGTATCAAGCTCGATGTGTGGGAGCAGGCCCTGTCGCAAACGTCGGCGCACATGGTCATGGTCTTCGCCATGGACGCCGAGCATCCCCACCACCAGGTGCGCGCGCGCATGTTCGCGCCGGGCGATTCGATTCCCGAAGATCCCGCCACCGGGTCGGCCTGCGCCGCGTTAGGCGGCTACCTAGGCGTGCGCGAGCGGGCGAGCGATGACACGCTACGATGGATCGTCGAGCAGGGTTACGAGATGGGGCGTCCCAGCGAGATTTTTGTGGAGTGCGACAAGCGCGGAGGCACGATTTCGGCCATCCGCGTAGGCGGCGCGTCGGTGCTGGTGTGCGAGGGAACGATTCGGCTGTAGGCCTAACCGTCGACCGGCAGCCCCGCAGTCGACGGAGGGTCAGGCAAGCGGCGACGTGCATTCCGGGCACCGCGTAGCCGCTGCGGCAATGGGACTAATGCAGAACGGACATGCCTTGGTGACCGGACCGGGCGGAGATGGCTGCTCGGGCTTCATGAACAGCCTCGCGAGCTGGTAGGCGATTACGGTGATGATGGCGAAGTTGAGAAAGGCGCCGGCAAAATCACCAACCCCAAACTTGATGCTGCCTATATCAAGCGTGTAGGTGCGCCATTCGCCGCCGGGGATTGCAGCGCCGATGATCGGCATGAGAAAGTCGTCGGTCATCGCCTTCACGAGACCAATTGCCGCGCCACCGACGATCACCGCAAGCGCCAACCCCACCACGTTGGCCTTTTCCACGAAGCGCTTGAAATCTTCCCACATATCAATGTCCGCCGGAGTGGTGTCGTGACCGAACGTGCACCGTGCATGCACGCGCGTGAAGTTGACGCGAGCCGGAGGACGGGTCAAGGAGGAAGCGCGCCGCAGCTGCATGCGGAGCGGCGGCGCGCCGAAATGCTTTCTGTAACTAGAATCCGGAGTCTAGAATCGTGCCTCGACGTACAGGTCGAGCCGCATCTTCTGTCGCGGATAGATGCCGCGCGCCAAGTCCATGCGAATGAGGCCGTCGAGCACCGAGAGTCCCACTCCCGCGCCGCTAATGGGTCGGCCGGGGTGCCTCCAGTCGGCGCGTTGGCCCGCCCATCCAAGGTCGCCGAACGCGACCGGGCGCACTGCCCCCCGCGCACTACCGACCTCCAACCGTCCCAACCAATACGCCTCACCCCCGGTGAGCCCCCCCGCTGCGCCAAGCAACTGCCCCCGCACCGTTTGCGCCCCACCGAGGTAGAAGCCGCGCTGGGGCAGCGGCGCATTCCTGCTCACGCCGCCTCCCACGGTGAGCGCCGCAGACATCCGGTCGCCGAGGCCGCGACTGATGGTGGCCTCACCCGCCGCCCTCCCATACGCGCGCGACACGTCTGTAGCAGCGCTGTCGAACGCGGTCCACCCTCCCTCGAGCCGAGTGTCCGAGAAGAAACGCCACCCCATCGGATCGAGGCCGGCCGACCGCTGTGCCCGAAGCGCGAGTCCTGCCGTCGTGGCCTTTTGCGCCGTAATATTGGGAAAGAACTCGCTGCCCCCGCCCAAGGCGCGCGAGATGTTGAAGGCCACATGCTGCTGCACGGCACCCTGTCGCTCGACAAACAACCGCGAGGTGAAACCGCCACCACGGCTGAGTGTGCGCGACAGTTCGAGCCCGGTGACGCGGTAGTAGTAGCCCTCGTCGCGTCCGTACAACAGCGATCCTAACGACGACCCGAACGAAAGGGGATTGCCCCAATCATCGTTGGCCACGGCGAGCCGGCGGTAGCCCCCCAGTCGCCAGGTGAGGCGGCCATTACTGCGCGATGCCCCGACGTCCACGTTAGGCGACCAGTCCCCGGTTCCCAGGCGCGCCGTCGCATCCCAGGAATATCCCCTGCCGAGCTGCTGGGTGGCGGACAGACCACCGGAGAACCCCTCCACTCGATTGAACCGACTCAGGCTCAGTCCGTACGAGAGTTGCACGGGGAGCGGAGCCCAAACAGGCTGCAGCGAAAAGTCGAGCTCCTTGAGCATTTCGTCGCGATTTGCCGAACCGAAGAGCGCCTCGCCGGACTCGTAGATCGACGGCGGAAGCTCCTTCGACTTGGACAGCACGGTGGAATCGCACGGCAGCCGCACCGTGGTGCGCAACGCCCCCTCTCCGCGCGAGTCCACCCGCGTGTAGAAGCCGGTGCTCGCGCAATCGGTGACCCGCTGCACGCGGTGCCGCTCGCGTCGCACCGAATCGATGTGGGCGAGTTTGCTCAGGCGCTCCGTGCGCACCTCGGGTGCGAGGTCGCTCCATCGCGTTGAATCCTGGCCGAAGAGTGAATCGCGCAGCTGACGGCGCGTCAACGTGGTCGGCAACGCGGGCATGGAGTCGGTGCCATTCACGCTCGTGTACTTGAAGCCCTCCTCCATCTTGAAGGGAATGCGCATGAAAGACGCCCGCGCCCACCCTTCGGCATACTGCGCGCGCGGGAGCCAGAAGCGCCCGCCGTACAGTCCGTACTCGATGGTCACCGCCTCGAGCGATGCCTGCATGGGCGACAGCATTCCCTTCACCCACGACGGTACTTCCTCCTCGTTGGAGGGCTTGCCACCTCGCGCCTTCGCCTCTTCCTTATCACGTTGCGACTCCTCGTCCGCGACGGCCCAGATGTCGAGCGGAACGGCCAGGCGATACACGGCGCGCACCAGTTGCCCGCTGCTCACATCGAACCAGAAGGAACCCACCGACAGCTTCCACTCCGGGCGACGCGGCTCGATGCGCAACTCACGAAGGCGAATGGCCACGCCGTCGGATAGCGTGATGGTGAGCGAATCGCCGGTCGCGTAGCGGTAGTACGCCTCGGCGCCTAACGCCAACGGGTGGACCAGTTCGCGCTCGTCCACCTCGGCTTTGGCCATTCCCGACCCAGATCCGATCCAGAGCGCGTCCCGACCCGGGTAGTACGGAATGGGCGAGGCTTCATCCATGTCTATCTCGCCCGCTTCGTCTTTCGCGCTCGGAAACACCGACCGCTGTCCCTTGATGTCGATGAGCACGCCCCCGCTGCGCGACCAGCGCACCCGCGAGACGTTCTCGGTGCGAAACAACAAACGGTCGCGCCCCACGGCGCGCAGTCCGATGCCCACCGAAAGGCGCTGGTAGGCGCTGGCGTCATAGGCAAGGAGGGACGAGTCCTGCTGCATGCGCGCCGAGCGTGCGCGCAGCAGCAACGTGCGCGCCGCAGTGTCACGAAAGGCCGTGCGCTCGAGTTCCGCAGTAAGGGGAACGCGCCGTGGTGCACTGCGCTCGCGATCGCGCTCCCGTTCCCGCATCTCGTACCGGATGGAGTCGCGCACCAACTGCCGTTTGATGCTATCGGCCTTCGACTTCTCGCTCGGAGCCCCGACGCGAACCTGCACGGACTGGAGGGCGAGCGCGAGCGTTAGCGTAACCACGGCAAACATGCAAGACATCTCCGGTGCGATGACGGTAAAGCCTTGTACGATGTGCGCGGAGGAAGGTTTCGCGGTCCGGCCTCAGCGCAACGGAAGCGGCGCCGCTGGCTTCATCCGGACGGCGGCTGGGGTGGGCGCCGCAGCGGCCCGATCCTTGCGCCGTGCTCGTGCGGCATCGCTCGATCCGCTATGCTCGCGCAGAATGTACAGGCGTTCGAGGAAGGCGTCCTGCCGACGTTCCTCGTCGCGCCCCACCAGCGCCAACCCCGCCATGCCCAGCGCCCACAGCGCGGGCAGCGCCGACATGGGCAATCGCCAGGGCAAGCCCGGCCGGCCCCCCCCCCCGTCCCGGCGCGCGTCAAGCCGGTTGGCTAACGCCGGAAAGCGCACTTGCGTCCACACGGTGACCAGAATCAGGAGGATGCCGAACCCCGCCAACAGAATCGGGAACGACACATAGTCGCGGAATACTTCTCCGGCCAGATAGGCGAGGTACCCGAAGATGCCCAACACACCCCCGAGCAGCAGTAGACGCCGGCGCAAGTAGAGCGAAGCAGCAATCAGGACCAGCCACACCACCGGCATCAGATGCTTCCATCCCTCCGTACGCGACCAGATGTTCACGTACGACGCCGACGCGATGATGATTCCAGTCAACCAGAACGGTCCCGCGAAGTCGTCGACCTGGCTTCCCGCGCGGCCGCCAGCTGCACCCTCGGCACTCTGCCAACGCTCGAGTCCATCGGCCACGGCCAGAACGATGAAGCCGGCGGCCAGCATCGCCCAACGCTCGAACCCTTCCATTCCACCTTCCTCCCGGACGAAAAGGATGAGATGGAACAACACCCACCAGAGTCCGATCGCAAGCGGATACATGAGCACTGCCACTCGATGCCTACGCACGACAAGCAGCGCCACCAGCAGGGTGGAGAAATCGATCACCAACCAATGCGCCGCCATCCACTGGCCCGAACGGAGCAGCGCATCGCCGGAGCGTGGCTCGGGCCACCGCCCGGCCATGGTCAGTATCGCCCACACCACAATCGGTGTCACGGCAATCGCCAGCACCACCGTGACGCCCGACGCCTGCGGGAACTCGTGGCGATGCATCCAGACCGCAGCGGCCACGAGCACGGCCGCGTAACCGAGAGCTACGGCCATCACGCCCGGCGCGCCGAGTATCGTCCATCGGTCCACGAGAAACCAGGCGGAGGCGAAGAGAACCAGCAGCGCGCCCAATCCGTACGCCACCGTGATGGCATTGAAGCCGCGCGCCGGCTCGCGCACGGCCGACGTGGCCGACACCACTGCACGGTCGCGCGCGAAACGCCGAAGTGCGATCGCCACATCGTCGGCAATGACGCCGCCGCGCGTCGCATCGTCGAGTAATGCTTCGAGCATCGGGTCAAGCGTGGAGTCGAGCGCTGCGTCGGAGGACTCGCTGCGATCGCGCGGGCTCATGAGCGGTCTCCCGTTCGTTCGGCTCGCCTGCGCCGCAGCTGCAAAGCAGGTGTAGCTCGATGGATCACGACCTGCGGCGGTTCGAATGGTATGTGAATCAACACCCTTCCTTCTCCTTGGCGGCGAGGTTGCGAGTCTCAAGCATGGGTCGGGTCCGTTTGATCTGCGCCGAGTGAACGGCGCACGAGAAAACGTCGCCTCCGATGCGCACCACGCCAAGGGGCCGGACCGCAGCGCGCCCGACCGCCCTCAGCCCAGCGCGCCCGACCGCCCTCAGCCCCGCGCGGCCCACCGCCCTCATCCCCGAGCGCCCTCCCTTCTGTGGGGCCTCTCTCCTGCGGGGCCTCCGTGTGAGCCCCCTCGCTTGTATGCGGCCTCGCTCCCGAGCGGCCTCGCTCCCGAGCGGCCTCGCTCCCGAGCGTCGTCGCTCCCGACCAGGGGCGCGCTCGATTACACTCATCGCATGCACCCGGCTGTCCCCTTCGCACTCGACGTGCGCGCACTACGCAAGCGTTACGCGGACGTTGTCGCGGTTGACGGACTTGATCTGCTCGTGGCGGCAGGGGAGTGTTTCGGCTTGCTCGGCCCCAATGGCGCCGGTAAGACGACCACGCTCGAGATCTGCGAAGGTCTCCTCGCGCCCGATGCTGGCGAAGTGATCGTGCTGGGGCGTCACTGGGCGAGTGACGAACGCGAACTCCGCCAGCGGCTGGGCGTGCAGCTGCAAGAGACACAGTTCTCCGAGAAGCTTACGGTCGTCGAAACGGTGCGGCTCTTCCGGTCCTTCTACACGGGGGGTCGTCAGGTGGACGACGTCATCGCACTCGTGCAGCTGGCCGAGAAATCCCAGGCGCGCGTGGGCACCTTGTCCGGGGGCCAGAAGCAGCGCCTCTCGGTGGCCTGCGCGCTGGTGGGCAACCCCGACCTCATCTTCCTCGACGAGCCTACCACCGGCCTCGACCCGCAAGCGCGGCGACAGCTGTGGGAACTGGTGGAACGGCTGCGCGCGGAAGGTACGACGATCATGCTCACCACGCACTACATGGATGAAGCCGAGCGCCTGTGCGATCGCATCGCCATCGTGGATCGGGGCAAGGTGATTGCCCTGGGTACGCCGCGCGAGCTGATCCGCTCGTTAGGTGCGGAGCAGGTGGTGGCGTGCGGGGTGCATGAGAGTGAGTCAGTTCCCGACCATGCGCTGGAGGCACTCCCCGGCGTGCTGCGGGTGCGACAGGACGGCGGATTCAGCACGCTGCAGGTGGGTGCGGCGCACGAGACCATTCCGGCACTGCTCGACCTGTTGTCACGGCGAGGCTTGACTCTCACCGAACTCCGCACACACTCGCCCACACTCGAAGACGTCTTCGTCTCGCTCACCGGACGTCATCTGAGGGAACAGTAGTGTCGATTCTCCGGGGTGACTCGCAGCTGGCACAGCTCACGCTCGCGCGCTTTCGGGAGTTTCTGCGCGAGCCCGAGGCGGTCTTCTGGACGTTCGTCTTTCCCCTTCTCCTCGCCACGGGCCTTGGAATCGCCTTTCGCTCGCGTCCCCCAGAGGTCGTGCGTATCGGCGTCGCGAACTCGGCGCCTAACGCGAGCCAGGTGCAGCGAGCGCTCTTGGCCGACCCGGGGTTGTCTCCCGAACTACTGGGTGATTCGGCGGCCGATCTCGCCCTACGCATCGGCAGCATCGCACTGCTCGTGGTCCCGCACGGCGCCGACAGCGTGGACTACCGCTTCGACGACGCGCGCGCGGAGTCACGCGCCGCGCGCCTGGCGGTGGATGGGGCGCTGCAGCGCGCCGCCGGGCGCCGCGACCCTGTGGCGGTGGGCGAGTCGCTGGTGAGTGAGCCGGGGTCTCGGTACATCGATTTTCTCCTTCCCGGCCTTCTGGCCATGAACCTCATGGGAGGAGGGATCTGGGGCATCGGTTTCGGCATCGTGGATGCGCGCCGGAAGAAACTCCTCAAGCGGCTGGCCGCCACCCCGATGTCGCGGGCCATGTATCTGCTCTCGTTTCTCGTCATGCGCCTGACGATGACCGTCATCGAAGTCAGCATCGTCGTCGCCTTCGGCGTGCTGGCGTTCGGTGTTCCACTGCGGGGATCGTTGCTCGTGTTCGGCGGCATTTCCCTGCTCACGACGCTCATGTTCGGCTCCATCGGACTTCTGATCGCGTCGCGCGCCCGCACGCAGGAAGGGGCGTCGGGCCTCATGAACTTCGTCATGCTGCCCATGTGGGTCGGCTCCGGCGTCTTCTTCGCGGCCAACAAGTTTCCCGGCGCGGTGCAGCCGGTGATCCAGGCCTTGCCGCTGACGGCAGCGGTCGATGCCATGCGAATCAACATGCTGCAGGGGGGCGGACTCGGCGCCGTCGCGGGGGAACTGGCGATCATCGGCGCCTGGCTCGTGCTCTGTTTCGGGCTGGCGCTCACGCTCTTCCGATGGAAATGACGCAGGCCGCTCCCCGCGCCAAGGTCATCGCTGCGTTTCTGGCGGTCTACATTCTCTGGGGCTCGACGTACCTCTTCATCAAGTACGTGGTCGCGTCGGTTCCACCGTTAGGCATGGCGGGGGCGCGGTTCCTGTTGGCCGGCATCATTCTGTATGTCATCGGCCGGGCGCGTGGGGGCGAAGTGCCGCGTGGCGTGCATTGGCGTTCGGCGTTTATCGCCGGGACACTGCTCATGACCTCCAACGCGGGCGTCGCGTGGTCCGAACGCACCGTCCCATCGGGCGTGGCCTCGTTGCTGGTGGCCGTTACGCCGTGCTGGATGGTGCTGCTCGACTGGGCGGGTGCGCGCGAGCGGCGACCGCATTGGGGCGTGGGGCTGGGACTGCTCACCGGACTTGTAGGTGTGGTCATTCTCATAGGGCCCGGCCGGTTGTTAGGCGGGGAGTCAATAGACGTGGCGGGCGCCACTGTCTTGCTGATCGGCAGCGCAGTCTGGGCCATCGGCTCGCTCTATGCTCGCAAGGCGCCGCGACCCACGTCGCCGCAGTTGCTGAGCGGAATGCAGATGATGTGCGGCGGCGCCGTGCTATCCGTCGTCGCTGCCGCCACGCATCAGTGGGACGGATTCTCGCTGGCCAACACGCCGCCCATCGCCATCTGGTCCTTCCTGTACCTCGTGATCTTCGGATCGCTCATCGCCTTCTCGGCCTACATGTATCTGCTCACCGTCTCAACGCCGGCCCGCGTCTCCACGTATGCGTACGTGAATCCGGTGGTAGCCGTGCTGCTTGGGTGGGCGTTCGCCGGTGAGTCGCTCACGCCGCGGATGATCGTGGCCGCCGCCGTCATCGTGGGTGCGGTCGCGCTGATCGTAAGCTTCGGCGCATCAGGGCCGCCCGAGCGCGTCTCTGTGCATACTGAGTTCCCTGCGGCGACAACAGAATCTGCATGACATGCCGTGAGTCGGCGAGTCATGCGCAGCGACTCGTAGCGGAGCGTGGAGGGCAAACCCGATGAACCGTACTCGATGCAAGGGCTTGGAGGCACGCCCTAGATTCCTGCGGTAATTCGAGCGACGTGCAGCGCGGCGTTGCTCCGGCAAGTCGGCGGGACACTGGTGGATGGAAACCGAGACTCTTGAATGCGATGCGCAGGATTCTGGTAATTGAGGACGACCGAGCGGCGCGTGAAGTGATCACGCGCACGCTGCGCGCTGCCGGGTACCAGGTGTTGACTGCCGCCGACGGCGGCGAGGGTCTCGTGGTGTGGGAGAAGGAGCAGCCCGACCTGATCGTGACAGACCTTCACATGCCTAACGTCGATGGACTGGAAGCGATACGCGCGCTCCGCGGGCGTGGTGCCACGATTCCGATCATTGCAGTCTCCGGCGGCGACTCCCACCTTTCGTTTCTCGCCCTCGAATCGGCCAATGACCTCGGCGCCACCACGGTTCTCGAAAAGCCGTTTGACCCGCCACAACTTGCGGCTGTGGTCGCCAGGGCGTTGGGCGACTGAGCGAAACGGGCAGCGTGGGTCAGCGTAGTTCACATCACCACAGCGTGTACCATTCCTGTGCGCTCCAGGCATGCGCGCATCATTCCTGCGAGCCGCATGGCGGCGCGCACTACGGGGTAGCGCTGGCGGTCGCGCTTGTCGTCCTTCTCGCGTGCGTACCGAGCCAGCGACTGCGGTCGCAGAATGTGGGAGACGTGTCCGCGCGACCCTTGGAAAGGCCGCGCGAGTATCCGGTGAATCCGGAAGCGGTACCGCGACCCACCGCGCGCGCACTGCGAACCGCCGGACCGATCGACATAGACGGTCGCATGAATGAGCCCTCGTGGGCGCGCGCCCAACCGTTGGGCGATTTCGTACAGCAGCTTCCGAAGACGGGATTCGCCGCCTCCTTTCCCACGGTCGTGCGCGTGTTGTACGACGATGACAACGTATACGTGGGGGCCACGTTGTACGATCCGGAGCCTTCGAAGGCGATTACCGCAGGACTCGAACGCGACTTCAACTCCGGCAACAGTGATATTTTCGGCGTGGTGTTCGACACCTTTCTCGACCGGCGCAATTCCTTCCTTTTTCTGGTCAATCCGCACGGCGCGGTGCGCGACGAACAGACATGGAACGACTCCCGCAACATCGTCGAAGCGTGGGAGGGCGTGATCTACGTCAAGACCGCGCAGAATGATTCGTCGTGGTCTCTTGAGATGCGCATCCCCACCCGCACACTGCGCTTTGATGCGTCGCGCGACCCGCAAGCCTGGGGCGTGAACTTCATCCGGCGCGTGCGCCGTGTCAACGAGACATCGTACTGGGCGCCGCTGGACCGCCAGCACCGTGTGCATCGCATGTCGCGCGCCGGCACCATCGACGGTTTCGACGGCCTGCGTCAGGGGCGCAACCTGCAGATCAAGCCGTACGCGTTAGGCGGACACTCCAGCGGCGCGCAAGTGGCATCGTCCAGCTTGGGTTCCAGGTTCGACGGAGGCCTCGATCTCAAGTACGGCGTCACGCCCCAGCTGACGCTCGATCTCACCACGCGCACCGATTTTTCGCAGGTCGAGGTGGACCAGGAGCAGGTAAACCTCACCCGCTTTTCCCTTTTTTTCCCCGAGCGCCGCGAGTTCTTCATCGAGAACTCCGGCTCGTTCACCTTTGGCGACGTCACCGAACGCAGCTACCGCATGGGCTCGTCGTTGAGTGACTTCACACTTTTCAACTCGCGGCGCATCGGCCTTACCGCCGATGGACGCGCGATACCGATTGCTGGCGGTGGACGACTCACCGGACGGGCAGCCGGATGGGAAGTGGGACTGCTCAACATGCAGACGCAGCGCTTCGGCACCACTCCGGCCGAGAACTTCGCCGTGGCGCGAATCAAGCGCAACATTTTCGGCAACTCGGACATCGGACTCGTCTATCTCAATCGCGAGGGTACCGAGAGCAGCAGCTACAATCGGAGCTACGGGCTGGACGCAAACATTCGATTGTTAGGCAATCTGATCATCAATTCCTATCTAG
>Ga0163144_10009128_pt1 | contig 21343 bp, 19 predicted proteins | sample OliLak19BULKMAT1_FD_123175 | JGI IMG/M metagenome (GOLD analysis project Ga0163144, IMG submission 123175) | Freshwater microbial mat bacterial communities from Lake Vanda, McMurdo Dry Valleys, Antarctica - Oligotrophic Lake LV.19.BULKMAT1 | ecosystem: Environmental > Aquatic > Freshwater >... | reverse complement strand
TAAAACATGAATATCTCTGAGCAGATGCAAAAATTTAATAAGAGGTGGAATACTTCTTCTGATGTATCATATGAAGAAGAGTTCAAAAAGTTTAAAACTCGCATCCTCGATATAGTTAAAGATATAGATGACCATTTATCAAAAGACAGTATTACTGAATTCTGTCAATTTTATGGAATACCTGAACGCTGGAGCACAAATGACTACAGTGGTCACAAATGGAGTTCAAATGTTGAAGATAAATTCAAGTCAGAAACTAACGAAATTGAATTTTACAGACTGATAGAAATACTATTTACATTAAAAATATATGAGAAGTCAGACTACTCAAGGCAAATAGTTTTTAGTAGAAATATCTTATTTAAAAAAATACAAAAAGCTTTAGAGTTTTCAAATGTAAACTTGACTATCGCAGCTGTAGATGGAGATGTGGTTTTGTATCCAAAAGGTGAGAAACTTCTTGATGAAGAGCTAGTAAACCTTCCGTTGTCTTTCTTAGATAAAACTTCAGCAAGTCATTTCACTGATGCACTATCATTTTATCAGTCAAAAAATTCTATCAAGTCAGCTGATAGCCTTAGGCGGTCGCTTGAGGAATTTCTTAAGTATAAACTAAAAAACACAAAGGGATTAAAGGCGAATCTTGTTGAGTTTCAAATTAAACTTAAAAGCGACGGCGGAGATGCACAAATCAGGAATGTTATTGGGTCTATCCCTAGTTTCCTAGATTCGTTTTTTAATGAAAATACCAAACATAATGATGGTGATATAAATGAAAACGAAAATGAATTTTTAATTTATCAAATAGGTCTGCTCCTGCGATATTTTGACAAAAATCTATAACTCTCGAGAAGGGTCGTAGTGAAATCTAGTCTGGTGCCCACGAAAGCCTTGCGGGGCAATACATTAATTGGGTTCCATCACGATTAGGCTCACAGAAATAAAAGCTATATTTTGCAACATATGTTAGTGCAGGCTACGGGGTGTTCAGAATTTATATTGGCTTTATAATATAAAGATGCATCAATCTGAGATTTTAGAAGACTGGAAAAGTCGTACGTGTGTACTTGCCACAATGCATAACAAAGAAATAGTTATCTCACCTATCATCAGCAAAGAGCTAGGGATTGAAATTACCGTCCCTACAAATTTTAATACCGACCGTTTCGGTACATTTACTCGAGACATAGCACGAGCTGGTAACCAACTTGAAGCAGGACGTAAAAAAGCACTGGCAGCTATAAAACATACTGGGTTGGACCTCGCCCTAGCAAGCGAAGGTAGTTTTGGGACACATCCAAGCATTCCGTTTCTACAAAGCAACTTAGAAATCGTGTTACTAATAGATAAGAAGAATGGACTTGAAATAGTTGGACATCACCGTACCAGCGGTATACAAATGCATGGACAGGAAGTATATACACCAGATGAAGCCGTGTCCGTTGCTCAAACATGGGGTTTCCCAGAACAAGGAGTTATCGTCCGTGTATCTGAAAAAAGTAAACGTAATATACATAAAGAATTTACTAATGTAGAAGAACTGAAAAGAACTTGTGAAAGACTTCTTTCAGGATTGTTTATTAAAAGTATTTTTCTTGAGACAGATATGCGGGCTCATCGGTGTTCCACTCGAATGGAGTCAATTAAAGAAGCTACGCACGACTTAATTAAAAATTGTCAGAGATTGTGTCCACAATGCAAAACTCCAGGGTTCGTAGTTATTAATGTAGTTAAAGGATTACCTTGTAGTAATTGCGGGCTACCGACGGAGCTTGCTTTAGAATTTTTATATTCGTGCCAAAAATGTTTCCATACCGAGAGTAAACGAGTAGGAGGTAGCACAACGGCGGACCCAGGGCAGTGTGAGAGATGTAATCCATAATTTAAATATCCATTATTTCTTGAAGCATAATATTAACTCTAAAAATGTTGCTTATATTTTGGTAAAGTTCTGAAAGCCACGATTGAGGGTCATATAAGCAATCGCCGCCTTCGGGCGGCTTTTACATGACCCTACGAGCAAACAGTCTGGAGACTGTTCACGTAAGAATCGAAAAGCTTTTGAGCTAGACTGAGAACGAAGTGAATCAGTATAGCCAAAAGGTTTATGCAGTGTGGGACACTACTTAAAAAGTGTTGTAGATATTTTGTAAAGGAAATATCAAACAACCTAAACAGCGTCTGTAAGACGGACTGTTCATGTAATGAAAGATTCTCCGTGGGGTCACATAAATCATGTACAATACTTCCCTATGCGGACAACAAAATCGAGCGGCACGTACATAGTACGGATTGATAAAGGTGAGGAAGTATTGAAGTCACTCACGGATTTTTGTGCGGCTCAAAATATCCAGAATGCCGTATTTAATGGTATCGGTGCTGTTGAATGGCTCAAGTGTGGGTACTATGCACTCTCTGAAAAGAAATACTATTTTAAAGAATACGACGAACTGCTCGAAGTCGTCTCGCTCACGGGAAATGTAATGCTCAAAGATGGATTGCCGACTATTCATGTGCATGGAGTTTTTACAGACACCTCAAACGCAGCGTTTGGTGGACATATTGTAGAAATGCGTGTCGGCGTTGTTCTTGAAGTAATGCTGACACCGCTTGAAAGCGCTATAACACGTTCTCACGATGACTGTATTGGATTGTATCTAATGAATATCAATGACCAAGCATAACGGTCAGGCTTTCTAAACCATCCCTTTACATAACGATTTTTTTAATGTACTGTGCGATCAGTAGTTCCCTGTTCAACTCGACCAACTTCTCACGAAAGGACCCACTATGGACGAAAGTCTCTATCGTGGGTTCGATGATCGAGCCCACTTGTTTTTTGAAGCAATCATGAAGCGTGTCGATCACAGAAAACCCGATCGCAAAGTGCTCTCAGCAATCTTCTGTACTGAAATTGAACGATGCTTGCCGCTCTCGAGGCGGGATTCAGGCAGACTCGAAAAAGCGTTCAATTTCACGTATCGAGCCCACCTTCACACTCCACTTCGTGAAAGCGGAGAGGCGTACATCTTTCATCTTGTGCGCTCATCTCTTGTGATTGCGTGGGCTCAGTCACTCTGCCGTGTTTATGATCTCAACACGCTTATTGATGACCTTCTTCACGATTGTGTTGAAGAATCAAAAAGTGAGTACCATAGCAGTTTGCATGGATTCTCAAAGTTACTGACTCGTTCGCGAGTGAGCTTACACTTTGGATGGGATACGGCAAAAGATGTATACACGCTCACAAAGCACAAAGAGCACGGCGAAACGAGTGAAGCGTATTGTGCGCGTCTTGCAATTTCTGAGGAATGGCGCCCACTTGTGGTAAAAATCGGTGGTGATCGAACGGACAACATGTGGACCATTGGAAGCGTCACACCGGCTCAACGTGAAGGCAAAATCAAAGAGACGGAGATTTGGTTCCCCCAGATGATCAGTCGACTCGAGATCCTCATCGATCAGGAAATCCTCCACAAGAGACTGACCCCTGCATACAATTGGAGACAGTTCCTCACGTTCATTACTGAGTATCTCTGGTACGCAGTAGCGGATAAGAAACGAGAATTCAACCTCACATGACCCATCCCTTAACACGGATGGGTCGTTTTTTGTCCTTCATGGTAAAGTACGCATTCATGAAACTGATATCTCTGAATATTGAAGGTCAGAAACACTTCTCTCAGGTACTTCCATTTATTGCACGCGAATCGGGAGATATTGTGTGTCTCCAAGAAATTTTTCAAACGGATATTCCAAAAATGGAAGCGATGGGCTATACCTGCGTATTTCTTCCGATGACTCTTAAACCTGAAAACGGCGGGTGTGTCGGTATTGCGCTTTGTATACGTGGGAAAATAGAGAATACAAAATTTATATACTATCGAAATGCAGACATTGAAACAAAGGTTTTCGATCCAAATAATAAATCTAACACAGTAAGAAATGGCATCATTTTTGCGGATTGCACCATAGAAAATACAACACATTCGATTGGCACCACTCATTTTACGTGGACTCCTCACGGTGAACTTCCTTCGGATGAACAGAAAACAGATATGAAAATATTTGAATCAAAGTTACGTGAGATGAAACCACATATCATGTGTGGTGATTTTAATATTCCTCGATTGAGCAGTTCGCTCTACAAAAAGCTTACTGAGCACTACACTGACTGTATTCCTCTCACATACTCATCAAGTCTTGATGCAAATCTTCATCGTCTTGGAAAGATGCCAGACAAAAAAATCATTTTTGATACATTTATGGTTGATTACATATTGAGTCAATCGCCGTATGATGTGAATGACGTACGACTCGAATTTGGTATCAGTGACCACGCTGCGGTTGTAGCGGCAGTGGAGAAACAAACCATTTGAATAAATATCCGCGACCCGAAGGGTCGCGGATATTTATTCAGCCAGAAAGCCTCCTGCTTGATGCTTCCAGAGACGCGCATACACCCCATCTCGTTTTCTCGTCAATGTCGCATGTGTACCATCTTCAATGATTTTGCCTTTTTCTAACACGATAATTCGATCCATTTCTCGAAGAGTTGAAAGCCGATGCGCAATTGCAATTACGGTCTTCCCTATCATGAGTTCACGGAGGGCTTTTTGAATAGCTACTTCGCTTTCACTATCGAGTGCACTCGTCGCCTCATCGAGCACAAGTATTGGTGCATTTTTAAGCATCGCTCGAGCAATTGCTATTCGCTGACGCTGACCTCCGGAAAGCTTAACTCCTCGTTCCCCCACCAAAGTTTCGTATCCGTCTTTTGATATGTTGATGAAGTCATGCGCTTCCGCTTTTTTTGCAACTTCAATAATCTCCTCTTCCGTTGCACCTAATTTACCGTAAGAAATATTTTCCCTTATGGACCGGTGAAACAGTAATGGTTCTTGCGGGACGACGGAGACATTTTCGCGCAATGAATCTTGAGTTACCTCTGCTATATTCTGTCCATCAATGAGAATCTCTCCATTTGGGAGTTCATGCTGTCTGAGGAGAAGCGAGAGGAAGGTTGATTTTCCTGCACCACTCGCGCCCACGAGTCCCACCCGCTGCCCCTTCGGAATCACAAGATCAAAATCTCTGAACACATTGTGATCATTGAAATTAAAAGTTACATTTTTCCATTCAATTTCACCATTTTTAACATTGAGCATCTTTGCTTCTTTCTGATCCGATATTTCATATGGAAGAAGAATATCGGTCAAACCTTCTTGAATTTCGCTATACCGCCGAATAAAACCATTCATTCCATTTCCAATGAATACAAGTGAACCCTGTACATTCATCATAAGCGTAATCATCATAACGAGTTCACCAACACTTATCGAACCTTTACTCCACAATGAAATACCGATGAGAAGAATTACTGCTTCAAAAATAACAATAATCACATTATTGATCGAAAGTCCCCACTCACTAATTTGCCATTGTTTTGCGTTCAACACTCGCATTTCATTTATATGTTCTGCAAACCGCTTTTGCTCTTCTTTCGTTCGAGAAAATTGTCGAATCGCTGCCATATTAGAAATTGCATCAACGGCATATCCTCTTGCCTTCGTTGCTTGATTTGAATATTCCATTACAAAGGGTCGCCTATATTTAGCTATATATACATTGAGGGGAACCAATACTAAAAGTAGACAAAGAAAAACAAGTGCGGCAAACACGCTCGTAAAAAAAAGATAAATACTCGTAAAAAAAAGAGAAAGAATCGTGGGATAATAATTCCAAATGAATGCTTCGAGAAGTGACTGAGTACCTTCACTTGCGTGCGTCACTTTACTCGAAAGTGTGCCGGCAAATCGATTCGTAAAGTAGGTATGACTATGGTGTGACAAGTATTTAAAGAGTACCGTGTACGCCGTTGCATTCGCTCGCGTGGTGAGTTGGAGACCGATAAACCCACTTGCTCGCCACGAAAGAAAAATTAGGGCTGTCACAATTGGATACAGAATTGCCCAAAACCATACATCTTTCATTGCAGCGGGATTTGTAATGACGAGATGCGCTGTATCGATAATTGATCTAAAAATGAATGGAACACTCGTACTGAAGATTTCAGCAAGCGTTATTACCAAAATTGTTCCCAAAAGCCATTTTCGATGAGGCGAACTTGCAAACAATAAAAAACGCAAGGGAGATTTTGGAATCTCCATATTTTCTATGTGGTGTATGGTGTTTTTTTGATTGTTCCAATTCATTCTCGTATATAAGGAAAGCTAGTATACCGCAAAGTTATGGATGAAGCTCCACTTCTTATTTATGAAAGGAAATTATTTTTAGGATATACTTCAGGTATGAAATTCGAAAGTGCTCCTTCTCGAAGAGGCGACGATTCTATAGATCGAACTCAAAATCGTGTTGAGCATCCTATTTTTAAACGTCCCGAAAACAATTGCGTTACTATGTCATTTGAGCAACCCTTACCCCCACACACGACGCCACAAAGCGAAACAACAAAACTTGCACATGGATTTCGTGAATTAGCGGCATCCCCCGACAAGAACGAATCAGATGTGTTTGAGATACTTGAACAGGACCTTACCGAAGTTAGTTACAAATTAGCGGATCAACCTCAAGCAAACGAAATCCTAAATAACAACTCACTCATATGTCGAAGTGAATCATTTAGCCGCATCATGAACCTCATTCTTGAACAAGAACCACTCACTATTACGAACAATGGGGATGCAAATATGTGTGTCATGGCTTCAGGAAGTGGTTTCAGAACCGCGATGTTGGAAGGCTTTTCAGGAAAGGATGTTGCGAGTGTCGTAAAAACTGTTCTTACATTCAGACCGAGTCACCTAACGAGTCGCAGCCAAATACCTCGCGACAGTACACTCTGGGAGACAAAACCACTCACTGCACAAGTATCACTTTCAGGAGGTGGTGAAGTTCTACAGGAAGATGTCATGATGGTTTCATTTCGCTTCCCCATTCGTCGCTTTCCTAATAGGCTTCTCTCCGAAACTGAGAAAGACCTCCTCGAGGAAGACAAAATACAATTTGTAGTACGCCACTACCTTCCAGATAAAAAAGAGACCATGCATTAATTTGCATGGTCTCACTGTGTCTCGATGCTCTTTGCGCATTCGGTACAAAACGGCGTTTCGGGAATAACCCTGAGGCGTCCCGACTCTATCCCGCACCCGCAATTGCAACACAATCCGTATTGTCCCTCTTCAATCCGCTTTAGAGCGAAATCAATACGGGTGATGTCCTTGTACGAGTGTGAGAGCGCCTGCTCTCCACCACGCTGAAGGATATTACTCTTCGACGTGCGTCTCTCAAGGAGACGCTGTCTTTGACTGAGAAGGTATCCAGCCATACGCACCTCCAAATGAAATGAACTAGATATTAATTATAGCATATATAAACATATTGTCAATATACACTATAGTACGCCCTTATTTGCTTAATATCCTTACCAGAATGACCTGTATCTGGTATATTAGCTTTCACGCGCGGTTAGCTCAGCTGGTAGAGTGAGAAATGGGATGGGACCCATTTTGCAAGAGATTGTCGACAGTTTACGACCGAGAGGAAGTAAACTATCATACAATCTGAACAGGTCCTGTAGGGACTCACATTGAGCTCCGACGTTTAGTAAAAAGAACAACAAAAATATGCGCGGTTAGCTCAGCTGGTAGAGCATCACATTGACATTGTGGGGGTCACAGGTTCAAGTCCTGTATCGCGCACAACAGTAGGACCTAAAAGCACCATTCAAACGAATGGTGCTTTTAGGTCCTAGGAAGCAAATAATTTTGCTTCCGTACTGTTGTGCGAGACGGAGACATGTTTTGACTATCCCTGATGTCAAAACGGCCGAGTCCGGGGAGGAAGTTCTTATGATCGTAGCGAATTAGAAACTTGACCCCACTAAATCGAATGTCCGATCTTTTCTATAAATAGACGCCAAGTCCTTTACTCATACAACCTGAACTGATTCTGTAAGAATCATGTCATGTATCGGCGCACACAATTAAGAAAAACCACCCATCAGGGTGCCCTTTCTTCGTTTTCTTCTCTCAGTCCAAACCCTAGAATAATGACCCTATTTCTTGTATAGTCTATATACATGCGAATCCTCAGCATTGAGACGAGCTGCGACGAAACCGCGGTAAGTATTGTCGAGGCAACAGGAACCTTTCCTCACGCCAACTATAAAGTGCTTGGGAACTCACTTTTCTCACAAATTGATATCCATCGCGAGTATGGTGGGGTTTTTCCTGCAGTAGCAAAACGTGAACATGTAAAGACACTCGTGCCTATGCTCATGCGGGCACTCAAAGATGCTGCAATGCTACTCCCACACGAAGAAGATAGTGCGACTCCCCGCACTGAAGAACTGTATACACTACTTACTCGAGAAGAAGGACTTGCGGATGCACTCATCCATTTTTTACTTCAATATGAAAAACCCGATGTCGATCTTATCGCAGTAACGCATGGGCCTGGACTCGAACCAACACTGTGGGTAGGAATCAATTTTGCAAAAGCACTCTCATACGCATGGGGTATTCCAGTGGTGCCAATTAATCACATGGAAGGACATATCCTCGCTTCAATTTTTGATGGTCACACAATACCTGACCTCGTATTCCCTGCAGTTTCACTCTTAATATCCGGAGGGCATACAGAGCTCATCCTCATTCGAGAATGGGGAGAATATGCGCGCATTGGCGAAACGCGTGACGATGCGGTGGGGGAAGCATTTGATAAAACAGCTCGCATGCTAGGACTCCCTTATCCCGGCGGACCAGAGATTAGTAATCTCGCCCGTGATGCACGAAAGAATCAGGTGGAATCATTTGTTCAACTTCCGCGACCAATGCTTGAGTCTGGTGATTATGACTTTTCATTTTCTGGACTTAAAACAGCAGTACGATACGCTGTGCAGGATAAAACACTCTCCCATAATGATAAAATCGGCATTGCGCGTGAATTTGAAGAAGCGGTAACAGCGGTGTTACTTCGTAAAACAAAAAATGCGCTCATGGAGTACAATGCACAAACACTTATTGTTGGCGGTGGTGTTTCCGCAAATACATATATACGAGAAACATTTAAAGAATTTTTCTGGAAAGAGTACCCCATGGTAACCGTCTATCTTCCTCCTCGAAACATGTCTACCGACAATAGTATTATGATTGCACTCGTGGGTCATGCAAAGAAAGATATGGCGCTTTCGTATGACCGTCTCTCTGAAATTAAAGCGGATGGAAACCTAGAGCTCGGAGTATAAATCTCTCTTTAGTACGCTTCATTTCCGTGCTATTATCGCGATACATATGATAGATGAACCGATACAGAAGGGCGACCGTGCCACCTCTCATATTCCTGAGATTTTTCTAAAACCCTACAATCCTGAAGAACATGAGAAGAGTATCTATGCACTGTGGGAACAGTCAGGTTTTTTTAATCCTGACAATCTCCCTGGTAAGCGGACAGAACAATTTTCGATAGTAATGCCACCTCCAAACGCGAATGGCTCCCTTCATGCCGGACATGCACTTTTTGTAACCCTTCAAGACATCATGATGCGCTTTGAGCGGATGCGCGGAAAGAAAACGCTTTGGATTCCTGGTGCGGACCATGCTGGTTTTGAAACACAAGTTGTCTACGAAAAAAAACTTGAAAAAGAAGGTCGCTCTCGGTTTACCATGGATCCAAAAGATCTCTATGCAGAAATCATGGACTTTACGATCACGAATAAATCCTTCATGGAAAATCAAATCCGTGAACTCGGAGCATCGTGCGATTGGACTCGGTCTCTTTTTACACTCGATCCGAAAGTGATTTCAATTGTGTACGATACTTTTAAGTCCCTCGACACAGATGGCCTGATCTACCGTGGTGCGCGTATTGTAAATTGGTGTTCGAAACATCAAACATCACTGTCCAATCTTGAAACTGAACATGACGAACGAAAGGATAAATTTTATTACTTTCAGTATGGTCCGTTCGTCATCGGTACAGCACGTCCTGAAACTAAATTTGGTGACAAGTACGTCGTCATGCATCCCGATGATTTGCGGTATGCAGAATTTACTCATGGCCAAAAAATAGAACTTGAATGGATTAATGGACCTATCACTGCAACGGTCATCAAAGATTCTGCAGGAGACCCCGAAATGGGCTCTGGTGTGATGACCATTACTCCATGGCATTCCGCAATTGACTTTGAAATCGCGAAGCGACATGGACTCGAGTACGAACAGATTATTGATTGGCATGGAAAACTTCTCCCTATTGCTGAAGAATTTGAAGGAATGAATATAAAAGATGCTCGAGAGAAGATTGTAGAAAAACTTAACGCAAAAGGGCTATTAGTCAGTATTGACGAAAATTATTCGCACGCTGTTCCCTGCTGCTACAAATGTGATCGTGAAATCGAACCACAAGTGCGCGAGCAATGGTTTGTAAAAATGAAACCGCTTGCAGAAAAAGCACTTGCCGACGTCGATTCTAAGGAGCTTGCATTTGTGACTGAGCGAGACGAACGAGTATTCCGCGATTGGATGGAGCGGATTGAAGATTGGAATATTTCACGCCAGATTGTGTGGGGTATTCCTATTCCCGCAAAGATCTGTACGAAATGTAATCACGGAATGGTAGACCTAGAAAATACGATCACGGCATGTGCAAAGTGTGATGGGGAGGTTATTCCGGACCCTGATACGTTCGATACGTGGTTTAGTAGTGGACAATGGCCTCTTGCGACAACGGGATATCCTGATAGTGATGATTTTAATAATTACTATCCTACATCTGTGATGGAGACAGGCAAAGACATTCTTTTTTTCTGGGTATCACGCATGGTTATGCTTGGACTCTATCGAACAGGTAAGGTTCCCTTCAAAACTGTATACCTCCATGGCATGGTGCGTGACAAACATGGCAAAAAAATGAGCAAATCAAAAGGAAATGTAATTGCTCCCAGCGATATTCAAGAGAAATATGGCACCGATGCGCTCCGCATGGGACTCATCGTGAATAATGTTCCAGGAACTGATATGAATCTTGACCCTGATAAGGTCAATGCGTACAAGAAATTTGCCAATAAACTCTGGAACATTACTCGCTTTGTGCTCGATGCAACAGATGGTATTGATACTTCATACCGGCCTACTCGAAACGATCTTTCACCTCTTGATCAAGCGCTTTTGGATTCCTATGAAGCAATATCAATGAATATGACCCGCAATATGGAGATTGAAAAATCGAGATACGATTTGGCATCTGAAATGATTTACCATTTTGTATGGAATAAATTCGCTGACAAAATTATTGAGGAATCGAAAAGTATTCTTGAAAGCGGCACAGACGTTGATAAGGCAAATAGAAAAGCATTACTTATTGATGGTTTGATTCTTAATATCAAACTACTCCATCCTTTTATGCCATTTATCACTGAAACAATTTGGCAAAAACTCCCGAAAGAATATAGAGACACTGATTTGCTTATGGTGGCGAAGTGGCCAGTGTGATTGAACTGTAACCATCGCACCCCTTGTGGGCGCAGGGGTTAGTCAGAAGAGGGATGCTACAATACGAGCATGGATTCAACGCTTTTTGCAATTGCGTTTCTTGCGGGCCTTATACCCGCTCTTTTTTGGCTCTGGTTTTGGCTCCGAGAAGACACTGCTCGCCCGGAGCCGCGCGCCCTCATTGCGTCTGCATTTATTGCAGGAATGCTCATTGTGGCACTTGTGCTCCCGCTTCAAAAGTTTGCAATGGAACGCTTCACGGGTGACAATCTCATTTTCGTCTGGGTCATTATCGAAGAAGTTTTGAAATACGCTGCTGCACTCATTGTCGTATTGTGGAATAAAGCTGTGGATGAGCCAATTGATGCCATTATTTATATGATTTCAATTGCACTTGGCTTTGCCGCATTTGAGAATGCTCTCTTTATTTTTAATCCCCTTCAAGAAGGAGATTACATAAGCTCTATTCTCACGGGAAATTTTAGATTTCTTGGATCAACACTTCTCCACGTTCTTGCTTCAGGAACAGTTGGTGTATCAATGGCACTCGCGTATTATAAGCATGACGCTATCCGTATCGCTTCCGCGACTATTGGGCTGTTCATTGCCATTCTATTGCATGCACTGTTCAATTTTTTTATAATGGATGCAAGTGGTGAGACGGTTCTCGGCGTCTTCATGTTTGTATGGATGGGCATCATTGTCTTATTCCTTATTTTTGAAAAAGTTAAACTTTTAGAAAGAATTCATCGCACTGTATTATGAAAAAACCATCATTCCTCGAACGACTCACAGGCTCCATAAAGCTTGATGCACAGGAAGACAATTTCGACGAACAAAGCGAGGTAAAGGTAGGAATGATGGATAAAGATATGGAATCCGTTCGTGAAGGCACCGATTCGTGGGCTTCTGATACAGAGGATCCACAGGAAGGTGAGCTCCCTATCGATATGTACCAGACACCGGACGCCATTATTATTCGTGCGCTCGTAGCTGGCGTGAGTCCTGAAGATCTTGATATTGCGATTACCCGCGATATGGTAACGCTGAAAGGTGAGCGTCAGGAAATGCAAGAAGCACCAAACGAAGATTACTACCATCGCGAACTCTTCTGGGGTTCATTTTCTCGAACCATTCTTCTTCCGGAAGAAATCATCATTGATGAAGCGGAAGCAAAGGAAAAACACGGTCTCCTTGAAATTACCCTTCCGAAACTTGATAAAGAACGAAGTGCCAGACTTACCGTGAAGAGCCATCATTTAAATGTAAAGTAGTGAAAACACCATAAACCGTGATGGATTGTTTATGGTGTTCGGCGCAACTCACTAAGTATTTTTCACAAGCTCAAAATACTATGCCTGAAATAATATCCTATATTATTTCAGCTACCCTGCCTCCACGCATTCGTGTCTCCGGCCGTCCAATCCTTGTGCTCTACACGTAAAAACACACCTTGGAGGGTGTGTTTTTACGTGTATGTGCTGAGGGGCGGGCTTGAACCGCCGACCCTTTGTTCTTCAGACAAATGCTCTACCAACTGAGCTACCTCAGCATTTCTGCCGTACGATAGTACCATATTTCCTAACCTATTGCACCGTCGTACTTCCTGAAGGTGGCATAAATTTCTCCAAACCCTTAAGCCCAGGAATTTCTGCCATACCCTGCCGAAAAACCTCATAGTTGGCTCCAAATACTTCGAAATACGGTTCAAGGAGATAGAAGTAGACAGCAAATGGTAGACCGATGAGTAATGCGTACCAAATGATACGAAAAGTCAGTCCAATCATGTCATTACGATACATCTTTCGCAAATACTCGTGATTTTCTTTTATGAGCACACTATTCTCACGCGTGAGTCGAAGGATTTCTTCGTGTGCATCTTCATGTTCTGGCATATGTAGATTATATCAGAGCTTAAAGACTTTAAACTCTTTTTCTGTTAGTGACTTTATTTGGAGTCGAACATTACACGTTCAATATACCTTGTCGCTCTTTTTCAAAAGAGCGACAAGATTTTCGACTCCTTGGACCATTACAAACTCAGGTTTCCCTGCCTGACTTTTTTCCCAATGGTACAGCACTCGGTATCGGAAAATTACCCACCAAGCCCCGGAAGAATATTTAAGAGAATCAAATGGTTCATTCCTGAACCCCTACCGATAGAGTTTTTATAGCAAGAAGGCAAAGTAGATGGGAAATGTAAACTTCCGATGTGGGTGAAAAGTAATTTAAGATGAGTAAATAAGATCTTGAATCTAAAAAAATGAAGGGACTTTTTTCTTCAATGGGACACTGTCAATATAAATTCATAATGAATTCATAATCAAACTAGTAAATTAAAGTGGTACTATGACCTTTTGTATGCAGTAGTTGCTCTGATCCTAACCTGGGCGGCATTCAATCGATCAGGTAAAGATCTCTAAGTCATGGTGATTGATCAAGTTGACACAGGAGCAGATGTTGGAAACCAGCATAAGAATAGAGAAAGGTACATTACAAAAAAATAAATAAAATAGATATGGATAACCCAAATATGAACAATGCTACCCATGACCGACGCGAATGGTGGGAGGCACAAAAAGTCGAGCACCAAGCTCGCTTAGAAAAAATGGATGCAGAAGAGAGAATGGCTGCCAACAATGCTTTCCAGGACTTTGGCACAGAGTTCGACGCTACAACTGATTGGACAGATGCCACCTGGGATCAGTTCAAAGCAAAACTAAGTAAATGGTGGAATGCTGGAGAAACTAAAGTAGACGAATCAATCTAGTTAATCTTGGAGGCAGAATTAGGCAAGCATTCCCATGAGAATAGTGTACTGTACAAAACTATCTAGGATAAATAGACGCACAATCTTTCTAGACGGTATGTCTAGTGTATAAACCTAGTCATTATTTTGGTTCTAACACAACTACATAGTTGCTAAACATCTCAATTCAAGAGCTCTTCAAACACTTTACACCGTCGTTCTTTATTTAGAGTTTACTTTAGGGGACGAATCAATCGATTGTTTTATTGTTCTGATAGATTTAATGTGGTGTGAACCTCTCTCAGTAGGTCTCACTAGTTGGTGGGGTCAAGCTTCTAATTCACTTACGTTCATAAGAACTTCCTTTTCGTGCTCGTCTATTTTTGCTTTAGGAATACGCGAAAATACGACTTACGTCACACAAAACTAAAAAACAATCCCCAGGGCTCGTTTTGTTTTACGTTTTGTACCCCCATCAGGAGTCTAACATTACAAGATATACAACTCCTTGGACCCAAATACAGAAATACCGGCAGAAGGCCGGTATTTCTGAATTTGGGTGCCCTAGGTAGGAATCGAACCTACATCTATCCCTTAGGACGGGACTGTTCTATCCATTGAACTACTGGGGCTTGCCGAATACTTTACCATAAAAAAGAGGCACTCCCCGCTAGGGTACCTCGTTTTTTATAATCGGTACGATTTATGCAGTTGCAAGAAGTTCTTTGATTTTTGCTTGATCAAAACCTACCACGACATCATCACCGATACGAATTACAGGGACGCCCATTTGGCCTGTCATATCAATCATCTCTTTTCGCTTCTCAAGATCGGCCATTACATCAAAATCCTCAAAGGTAACTCCTGTCTCGTTGAAATAATCTTTTGCAGCATGACAAAAATGACACGAAGGAGTGCTGTAGATTGTTACCTGTTTCTGATTTGTACCCATAGTATGAATAGTTACGTTTAAAGTTTGCCGATTATACCATGCTCTTTTATTGTTTCCAAAATTGGATTTTCTCAAAAAATGAATTCGACACGGTTTTCTGGGGTACGCTTTTAGACGATGATGACGTATTAACCCTTTCTGTTTCAGGATCAATAATAACCACCACCTGCTCCCCTTCTTTTACGACATCAAAACGTTTTCTGAGCTCTTCTTCTATCCCTCTGTCATTTTTTAAATGTTCTACACGTGCGCCAAGAGTGTTTGCACGTACTTCAATCGCTTCTAATTCCTCTGTTCGATCATTGAGTTTTAGAGCCATTTCTCGCTCAATCGTGAAGCGCTCATACGCACTTATGAGAATAAAACCTGCAACGATAAAAATGCTTCCAATGAAGATTTTCGAGTACAGGATTTTACGAATTTTACGCTTTTCATGGAAATCAAACATGTGTTATTATTGTACCACTATGAGTTTCATGTTTCATAAGAAGTCAAAGACAGTCATAAAATGGATTTGGTCAATCATTGCAATTGTTATTGCACTGAGCATGATTTTTGCATATTCTGGCAGTATGGGAGCGGTTTAACAAAAAGTCTATCTGTAGGGACGCTGTCCTTATAGACTTTTTGTGCTTAAAACGACTTTTTAACTACAAGGCTTGATTGGGTTTTCTGATATTTATATCGACAACTTCATTAAGAGTCACGTTTAGTCACTCTTAATCATTTTCATAAACACCTCCTGTGGAATATTTACCTTTGCATGTGCAAGAAGTTTTTTCTTACCGCGCTTTTGCTTTTCACGAAGTTTCATTTTTCTCGTTATATCACCTCCATAAAGATATCCTGTGACGTCCTTCTTCATGGCAGAAAGTGATCGCGACGCAATAATGCGCCCCATGGCTTTTGCTTGAATTTTTGTCACAAACATTTGCCGAGGTAATGTTGTGTTAAGTTTTTCTACCACTGCTTTCGCGTCAATCTCAGCCCTCCGAATCCCGATAACTCTCGAAAATGCTGGCACAACTTCTTCTGCGATAAGTACATCAAGGCGTACAACATCTGCAGCGCGCATTTCAGCAATCTCATAGGAAAGTGACGCATATCCACTCGTTGCATTTTTAAGTCGATCAAAGAAATTCCGCATGAGTTCACGGAGTGGCATTTCAATAGTAAGTAAATTGCGGCCGTCTCCGAAAACTTCAGTTTCAAGCACAATTCCCTCGTGATCGTAAAGAAGCGTCATCACGTTTCCTAAATAATCAGGAGGGAGAATAATTTGGGCCAATACCCATGGCTCGCGAACACTTACTTTTGCACCATGTTCTGGGAACCGTGAGGCTGCATAGACCTCCTCTACAGTACCGTCATCCCATGTAACCTCGTATACAATTGAAGGAGAGGTGATGACTATTTGAATATCAAATTCTCGCCGGAGCCGCTCGGTCACGATTTCGAGATGGAGCATTCCAAGAAAACCACACCGGAAACCCCGACCCAACACACCAGACGATTCCTCTTCATATGAGAGTGAAGAATCTGAAAGGCGGAGACGGTCGAGTGCTTGCTTTAAAATGGTAAAATCATCCTGACTTTCAGGAAATACTGACGCCCAGACCACCGGAGGGACCGATCGATACCCATCAAGTGATTCTGTACGCGCTCGCTCAAACGTAAGGGTATCTCCCACCGAAACCACTCCAGGCTCCTTAATGCCCGTGACAATATATCCAATTTCTCCTGCATTAAGGATATCAATTGGTTTTTCTTCTGGAGCAAGAATCCCCACTTCAAGCGCTTCAAAACTTCTATCTGCTGCCATGAAGTTGAGCCGGTCGCCCTTTTTGACTGAACCATCAAAAACGCGCATATACACGATGATGCCCCTGTGGTTTGAATACTTAAAATCAAATACAAGACCTCGGTACACATCCATTGATGGCACACGAGGAGGTGGTATACGTTCACAAATGAGATTGAGTAGCTCAGGAACTCCTTCTCCTGTCCGACCCGAGACAAACTGAATATCATCTCGTGAACATTTAAGGAGTGTCACTACTTCATCAGCCACTTCATCGCGGCGAGAATGTGGAACATCTATTTTTGTAAGGACAGGAATAATGGCAAGACCTTGTTCACGTGCCATCTGAAGAACTGAGAGTGTCTGCGCTTGAACTCCCTGAGTACTGTCGACAAGAAGGAGAACGCCCTCCACGGCCTTCAGTGCGCGGGAGACTTCATAGGAAAAATCAATATGCCCTGGAGTATCTATAAGATTGATTTCGTACGTCTGACCATTGTACGTGTGCGCCATACGCACAGGTTGCATTTTTATCGTAATTCCACGCTCTCGTTCAAGATCCATAGAATCAAGAACTTGCGCTTTCATTTTTCGCGCTTCGATTGTGTTGGTGATTTCGAGCATGCGGTCAGCAAGCGTCGATTTACCATGGTCAATATGGGCAATAATAGAAAAATTGCGTATTTCCTTCATAGAATCGATTCACTGTAGCATAAAAACAGCCTATTGCCTTCCCTTTCCGAGATTCAAAAAGTCCAATAAAAGAGTTACAGAGAGAGTTGGTCTTCATCCTGCGGCCCAACAACAGCCGTTTTGAATATTTTTTTATGAATCGCTTGGTACGCTTCTTTTAATTCAGGACTTTTACAAACATAATATGTTGCCATAGCTCCCACACAGCCAGCCACCGTTGCTGAGAGACCTTGGAGTCCAATAGTAAAAAGTGTATCGGCTTCGATTCCTGTTGCATAAAAATTGAGTGTTGTGTATGCGCAAAATCCTGCAATAACGGATGCACTTATTCCACGCAGAAGAGTGAGAACAAGCATTCGGCCGTTTATAAAAAGTTCAACTCGACTCACTACTATTAAAAACACAACCTGCATAATGAGTGCAAATGAATATCCTAATGGAAGTGCGAGCACTTCGATTCCTTCAACGTCAGTGAGACGCATCAATCCTTCGAGAGTTGCTCTGAACCAAATTGTTTCTGTTATTAAAACATGGAAACTAAATGCCGCAGTGAGTGCGAGTACTGAAGAAAAGAGTGTCGCATAAAAAGGTAAGCGTGTGTTTTGTGCTGCGTAGAGTGCTCGGACAAGAAGCAAATGCATTGCTTGCGCAGCAAGCGAAAGTGCAAACAGTGCAAGGATTGCTGCGGTAAGACGAGTATCACCCCAATCAAACGCTCCTGAACCGAGAATGACACGCACGAACTGCGCGCGAATAACGACAATGAGCGCAACGACAGGAAGAGACCAAAAAAGAATATGCCTGAGTGCGTTCATGAGCGAACGACCAAAGTCCTCAAACTTTTTTTCCGCATACAGTTGGGCGAGGAGCGGAAACGCTGCAACTGAATAACTCACACCAATAATCGCGAGTGGGACCGACTGAAGATTGAATGCAAATTGGAATACAGACACTGAACCAATAGTCATAATACTCGCAAATCCAACAAGTCCAAGAAGTACGAATTGGTGGAGTGAAAGTGTAATTGCTCGAGGAATAGAGATGCGGAGGACCTCCCGAATAGATTTCCAATCAAAATGCGTAAGTATCCGAGGCGCAAGCTCATGGGATTTAATAAACGGCAGCTGCACCAGAAGGTGTCCGAGGGCTCCGAGCACCACGCCCCATGCAAGCCCACTCATTCCCAAGTGAGGATAAAAGAACATCACTCCAATAATTATTCCAATGTTATAAAGGAGTGGACTTACCGCATAGAGAGCAAACCGATGACCAAATTGGGTAATGACACCGAGTAAGCTCGACATTCCAAGGAGAAGTGGCTGCAGCATAAGTATCCGTATGAGAGAGACCAATGTTTCGGACTGAGTTTCAAATCCAGGAAATAATATCGGCACAAAGAGTGGAGCAAAAAGTATTACAACTCCGGCAAGTGCGATATACACGAACAAGAAAAGTGAGAAGACTTGCGAAAGGAGTTCACGAGCGGGTCGTGTATCATTCCCGGTGATTCGTTCTGCCACAAAGGGAATAAGAACATAGACTGACAGTGTCGAGGCAAAAAGTACATAGAGAAAATCGGGAATGCGAAATGCAGTGTAATAGAGGTCGAGTTCAATCCCCGCTCCAAACTGGTGCGCAAGAAGTCGATCGCGAATAAGTGCAAGGAGTTGCGAACCTATTGTGAAGAGTGCAAGAACATACGCGGCCTGATGGAGGCCGCGTACTTCTTTATACATTGCTTGAATGACACGATTTACCATTTATTCTGTTTGAACCGGTTGTGAATTCTGGCCTGAAGATGTTGATGCTTTCGATTGGTCCGGTACGGTATTCACTGGTGTCACAAGTGGAGTATTGGGTTTAATTTCCGTCGTCACCGTGCCATTTGTCGAATCGACAGGTTGTGTATCCTGGACTCCGGTAGCCTCATTCTGCTCATTGAGACTTGTACTCAACGTTCCTCCACCTTTTAGTATGTCGATGAGTCGCATGACTTCAGTATTACCAGGATTCAATACAAGTACTTTTTCTAGTTCCATTCTGGCATCATCCTTCCGACCCTTTGCGTCATAAGCGAGCGCAAGGAAATACCGAGCATTTGCATAGTTTGTGTCGAGTTGTACTGCACGTTCAAATGCAAGAATCGCATTATCTGGATTTTGCCGAGCCGCTTCAAGCACTCCGAGCTGGTAATACCGAACTGGATTTTGTGGTTCAAGCGTAATAATAGATATCGTTGAACGAATCGCGCCCTCGACATTTCCTGTCAGAATATCTATTTGTGAGAGATAATAGAAAGCATCAGTAAAGTCTGGTTTGAGCGCAATTGCTTCATTGGTATATGTGCGCGCAGCATCATAATTTCCCGATCTTCCTTCAAGGACGGCGAGATTGAGTGCCGTGAGCGGGTTTTTAGGATTAAGCTCTCTCGCGCGTGTGAGCGCAGATTTTGCATTCTCATACACACCTTCTATGTTAGCTCCCATGAGAACACTGTAAATGTTCCCGAGCAACGCTGAATTTTCTGGATCTTGCGGGTCGAGATTGCGTGCCTGTTCTGCTGCATTGATTCCACTTACAATCGTTCGTTCAAACTCAGCACGCTCTGCATCTGTCGGTGTCGGAAGACTGAGTAAAGTGTTTATACGTGCGAATTGCAATTCTCCAATTCGACGCATGTATATATCGCTCTGGTAAAGACTGAACGCACGTTCAACCTCTTGTACTGCAGCCGCACTACCTTCATTTTGGAGAATGCTGCTACTTTTATTGAAAGCATAGGCAGCAGCATAGTGTTTACCGACACCATACAGTCCACTGACTGATCCAATAATCACCCCAATGACAATAAGGGTAAATATAAATCCCGTTCTCCTATTCGTCACAAGAGAGAACATGACACGCTCACGGTTGCCGAGCGCGCGTTCCGCACTGAGGGTAATACCGACACAGAGCGCTCCGAGCATAAGTATCACTGCACCAGGAACATATACTATAGACATTCCCCAAATGTAGAGCGCACTTACAAATGATGACACACCTATAAAATACCAAAGTCGATCATTGTCTCCACCAGCAAGAAGCATGCGAATGCCTGCTCGGATAAAAAACACAAAGAAAATAATCCATGCGAGCGCTCCAAAGACTCCTGTTGTAATGAAGAATGTAGTTACATATCCATTCGCAGCGATAAAGTCTGTATTCCAGAAGACGGTGCTATTAATGCTCGGATCTTTGTACATCCTCCATGCATCGATGAATTTGTTTGGACCGACACCCAGAAATGCGTTTTGTTCATACACACTCCGCGCAACATCAGCAGTGGCCTGAAGTGAAGGTCGAACTTCAATGTAGGAAATTCCAGTATATTTTGAAATCATTCCTCCAAGCGCAGCACCTCCGATAATAAAGAGTACTGAAACGACAAACACCCCGAGTGAAACAATAAGCGAAGTAGTGTTAACGCTCTTTTGCCCACTTATAGGAAGCGTTGAGCTTGCAAACCGATCTTTTGTGAGTGAATACACAACGACCGCGAGACTTGTCACACCGAGCACAATCCATACGGTGAAAAAATTGATAACTCCAAGCATTACCAAAGAAAGAAATGTAACAAGCGCAAAAAGAATTCGCCCATT
>Ga0163144_10009124_pt1 | contig 21345 bp, 13 predicted proteins | sample OliLak19BULKMAT1_FD_123175 | JGI IMG/M metagenome (GOLD analysis project Ga0163144, IMG submission 123175) | Freshwater microbial mat bacterial communities from Lake Vanda, McMurdo Dry Valleys, Antarctica - Oligotrophic Lake LV.19.BULKMAT1 | ecosystem: Environmental > Aquatic > Freshwater >... | reverse complement strand
TTGGCCCATCGGACCGGATGCGCACGTATATCGGGCGGATCTGGACATGTTTTTGAAAGACCGTGCGGTGGAGGCCGGGGCCGACTACCTCGCGCACACGCAGCCGGTCGGCTTCGGGTTCGACGAGCGCACCGGCGCTGCGGTCGAACTGCAGACCCAAGGCGAAAGCGAAACACGCACGGTGCACTGCCGGCTGGTCGTGGATGCGACGGGACCCAGCTGCTGGTTGTCGCGCTATCTGGGCCTGTACCGACAGGACAGTACCGAGGTTCCGATGGCGTCGGCGTCCGTGTTCGCACATTTCCGCGGGATGCGCCGCTGGGACGATGTGTGCGGCGCCCGCCGGACGGTCTTTCCACGCGACCTGGGAACCCTGCTGCACTGCGGAACGCGCGGACTGTTCTGGGTGATTCCCTTCGACAACGGGATAACCAGCGTCGGTTGGGTCACTACCAAGCCGCTTCCGGAGCAAGGCGAGCCCGAAGAGATCTTTCAGGACGCCGTGCGCAACTATCCCTCGCTGGCCGAACAGATGCGCGACGCCGAAGCGGTGACGCCGTATCGCCGTGTGGACCGCCTGCAGTACTCCACGGAGCGGGTCGCCGGAGACGGATGGTTCCTGCTGCCGGGGTCCGCGGAGTTTTCCGATCCGCTGTTCAGCGTGGGCCTGCCGCTGACGTCGGCCGCGATTGCGCGATTGATGTTGCGCATCGAGAGTGCCGATTCGTCGCGACCGATCATGGCGCAGAATCTGGCTGGGCTCGAAGAGACGTTCCGTCTGGAATCACGCTACATTCGCAAGTTCACCAGCGCCGCGAAGAAGTGCTTTGCCGACTACGACATGATGCATCTGGCGGTATGGCTCAACCGGCTGCTGATTTTCCGTGAGGGAGCCTACATCGACAGTTCCAGCGCGGCGGCGGTCACCGCCGCCGCTTGGGGGGCCGATGAGGAATCCATGCGCGGCGTCGGCGATGCCTTCTCCGATTTCGTCATGGGCGTCGATTTCGACAAACCGGTGCCCGAATCCACCAAGCGTGAACTCGAGAGCCTGATCCGGAGCTGGGACGTGAATGGGTTCTTCGATACGGCGTTTGGCCGACTTCGTCAGGATGCCACCTACATCAATTCCTTGCCGCGTATGATCGACTACTGCCTCAGAACCCGCTACCACCCGCTCGGACTAGGAAAGTTCCGCGGGCTCGCACAGATTTCCGGTCGCTGGTTCGCAGCCTTCCGGCCGTCCAGCGGCCAGAAGGCAGGGCCGAGCCGTCCATTGATCGCAGGCTTGATTCGCGACCAGCTCCTGGCGCTGGTGCGACCGTGAACATCGATGGATCCAGCGCACCAGATCCATCGTGACTCGATGCTCGCATGTTCGCGCGTCACGGATTTCGTGGCACCGGACCGCGAACGGCTCGGGTCACCATGGCCAGAGTCTTCTCATGCGGCTCGACGCCGCCAACCACGCGGATCACCCAGTCCGGCACCTCGTCGTCGGATTCGCCCGGAGGGTTGAAGTTCACGGACAGCGCGAGCGCGGGAAAATCCGAGAAAGTCGTCGAGGTCCAGTGGGGTTCGTCGGAAGTCAGACTGCAACGCGGGTCTGACACGTCATCGCAGCCATGCGCGGCGAAGACCCGGTCGATCGCGGGATCCATCTGGAGACCGTCGAAGATCGAGATCATTTCTTTGACGTTCGGGATACGCCAGTCGTTGTAGCCGGCGAATCCTCTCTCGCCTTCCTCGTTGATCGCGGCAATCCAGTCCCACAGCGTCTCTTCACGGCCATCGAACGTCCAGTACATACTGCGGTCGACGTCGTGGAGGTCGCCGGGACGAAGACACTTCTTCTCCCACATCAGTCCGGTGACATGATCGCTGATGGTGCCGTCGCCGTTGTCGACGAAGCGGTCACGGCGAACCCGCTCGGGGCCTCTCACCGCTCGAAGGTATGCGTCGCTGTCGCTGCGCTGCCCCCACACGGCACCGAACTGGAAACCTGCGACGGGCACGACGTCGTCTGGCCTTGGCGATTCGCCGGAACTCCAGTACGCACCGAGATTTGTACAACTGCAATCGGGATCTTCGAGCGAACGGCAGCCCAGGCCGCAACCGGCGCCGTCGAAGCTCGGACCGACGGTCGGGTTGAAGTTCTCGAAGTCGATGATGGTGAGCAATTCTTCGATGCTGGGCAGCCGCCAGTCGCTGTAGCCGGCAAACCCCGTCCCGCCCTCCGAGCGTATCGAGGCTAGCCATTCGGCAACGTCCGGCACATCGCCAGCGGTCTTCCAAACGTATCGGGCGTTGACCGCGTGCAGGCCTTCACACGCGTCGCATTTCTTCTCCCACATGAGCCCGGTAACGGCATCGCTGATGGTGCCGTCGCGGTTGTCGACATGAGACATGCGACGGCTCGCACCCGCAGCGGCGGCCGCCGCGTCATCAAGCACGGTGGCGTCGTTCCGCGTCGTGGCGGAATAGCTGGTGGATTGGCCGGTGGCGGGAACCGGAGTGTCGAATCGGTCCACAGACCGCGGCGCCAGCGCGCGCATGCGTCCCACGAGATCATCCAGAGCCGCCAGCGCGGTCGTCGTCTGCGAATCGGCGACTTCCGGCCACGCGGCAATGAAAGGACGTACCGACACCAGATACGTAGCCGCGCGCGGAAGATCCGCGGCGACGGTCTGCGCTACCCCGCTCAGCAGCTCCTCGATCATGGCGTCAGCCTGGGCTTGAGGACAGTTCGACGGGAGCCGTTCGCGTAGTCGGTCGACGCCGGGCATTGCAGCCAGTTCGTGCCGGCACACTGCGGCACAACTCTGTAGTTCATCAGGTGAGCGCATCACCGCCTTGGTCGCGGTGACGACGGCCACACACGTGCGTATCGCTTTGACGCGTCGTTGGAGGAAATCTCGGCGCGCTTCCAGGCTCGAGGTCGTGCAGGAGTCGTCGCGCGCCTCGGCCCAGGCGCGCTCGTCCCGGGCCGGAAGATCGAGGTAGGAACTCACCTGGCCGGTGCGCAGATCCACTCGTCGAATCGCGCTACGAGCGATGTCGGTCCAGTAGAGAAGATGTCGGTCGGGATCGACGGTCAGACCGTAGGGTTCCAACACACCGGAGTCTGTATCGGCGAGCACCTCTGGGTTGTTGCCGTCGATGTCGGCACGCCCGATCCGTTCCGCGCCCGGATCGGCCCAGAACAGGGTTGCGTTATCCGGGTCTATGGCCAGCGCGGTGGGTGCGACCAGGCCTTCTGCGGCGGTAAGTACGGTCTCGCGGTCGGATCCGTCCAGTCGCGATCGCTGGATCGTTGCCGTTCGAAGATCACTCCAGAACACCAGGCCCCTGGAAGGGTCCACGGCGATACCGAACGAGCTGAGCGCGACCACCTCCGGCGCTTCCTCGACGTTGGCGATGCCGTCGTCGAAGATCGTCTCCACATTCTCGAACGCCGGTCCGGTGCGGCGGATTCGCCCGTTGACGGATTCGGTCCAGTACAGCGCGCCTTCGCCGCTGGCGAACGCGATTGCGAAGGGGCGGTTGAGCATCATTCCCGCTAACAGCGTTTGCGGCTCCTGACCGGGACGGACACTACCGATCGTGCGCGGGTAGTGGCGATCGGTGGTGTAGAAGATGCGATCGCCGTCGAGGGCGATTCCCAACGGTCCGTCCACGGTCGCGATCGTCCGTACTTCGGTTGCGTCGGCGCCGGCGCGTACAATCGAGTCGGTTCGGTACTGGGCCCAGTACACGGCTCCATCGCGCCCGACGGCGATGCCCACGGGAACCACGCCCCAGGGATCCAGGTCGCCTAGCGGTCGGGTGCCGGAGTGGGCGGCGATACTCAGGTGGTCGGCGACATCGATCGCGACACTCCTGGCCGATTCTTCGCCATCACCGCCTTCTTCATGCGGGGACTCGAGCCGAGAATCCCCGGTGCATGCTGCGAGCAGTGCCAAGCTCCAGAACGGATGTTCTCCTCCTGATTGCCTCGTGAGTCGCGCAATCGTGCCACCCAGAGAGGGGTTGATCCAAGCTCCGATGCGGAGTGCGCACTCACCTATGATCAAGGCGCCAACGATTCCGAGCAGGATCAGGCCGATTCGCTTCATGACGCCGCATGTTTATTGCACGTCCGCACTCACGGTCCAGTTCCCTGGGCCTGTGGCACCCAGAACTCGCCTCGGCGTCCAGCAGGGACATTCGGCATTTCCGGGCGGATTGGCTCAGGGATCCGTGCGAGAAGGATCCCGGACAACGATCTCGGCACCGTGGGCCACGCTCTCCAGATGCATGATGCCGCCAGTCGATGGCCACGAAATCACAACAGATTCAATAGGATGCGATGTCGGGCCTAGCCCGAAGTGGGCGATATCTTCACTCTGCCCGAGGAAGTGGCTCGCGACGCCAACCTCGCGAACTTGCGGCGGGTCGCCATCACGATGGGTCAACGAGATGGTGGCGCCGTAGCTCGGAGGCCCGGCAACTTTAACGCGCAGCCAGTTGCCGGATGCGATCGTGTCGTTGCGGAACAACTGTCCAGCTGCGTTGGAGTTGGCGACGTAAAGATCGAGATCGCCATCGCGGTCGTAGTCGAAGACCAGGATTCCCTTGCCTTTCCCCGTGCTGATCAAGCCAACGGCTGCGGACATTTCGGTGAAGCGTACGTCGTCGTTACGCCAAAAGCGCATCGGATCCGTAGCGTATGCAGTGCCGATGTAGAAGTCTCCAAACTCGCCGGGGATCTCGATGCCGTTGGTCTGCGCGAGATCGAGATCGCCGTCGTTGTCGGCATCAAAGAAAACCGCGCCCCAGCCCCAGTAGCCAATTTCGACATCGACTGCGGACGGGTGCTGAGAGAAACGACGCTGGCCGTCGTTGCGAAGGAGTTGGTTGCGCGAACAACCGCTCGAGAAAAAAGCCGGCATCGAATACGGTCCTTCACATGTGATATTCGTCAGAAACCAATCGAAGTCGCCATCGCCATCGATGTCGCCAAAAGTGCTGCCCATGTCGGAGCGGACGTCACCCCTGAGGATTTCTTGGTCGTCGCGCACGAATGTACCGTCGCCGCGATTCCAGAATAGTGCAGTGGTTCCCGCGTCGGCAGCGATCGCTAAGTCCTGCCATCCGTCTGCGTCAAGATCGACGAAGGCAGGCGCGAAGGTAAACACACCCTCTGGAACGGCCTCGCCGTCACGGATGATCCCGGCCGCGAGATCGAGCCGCACACCGGCTAGTTCGGTTGTATCTTCGAAATACCCCGGCTTCGTGGCACCGAGATTGCGAAGCAAGCGCGAGTGGATGGCTGGCGGCGTGACCGTGCCAAAGACGTGATTCCAATCAGTAGTGTAAATGTCAGGATAGCCGTCGCGATCGTAGTCGCCGAAGGCGGCGCCCATTCCGTAATGTGGGTCGCCGGTGAAGACGGCGGCATTGCGCTCGACTCCTTCCTCCGTGAAGCGACCGCTGCCGTCGTTGATGAATAGCAGATTGCGCGTTTCGCCGATCGTCGTGACGTAAATGTCGAGATCGCCGTCCGCGTCGACATCGCCCCAGACTACACCGTTAGTGCTCAAATCCAGTGCGATTCCCGCATCGACGCCATTCTCAACAAACGTTCCGTCGCCGACGTTGAGGTACAGAAGGTCGGGACCGTAGACCTGCGTGACGTAGAGATCCGTCCACCCGTCTCCGTTCGCATCGCCGGCAGCGGCGCCGCCCGCGAGATTCTCGGCCATGCATTCGGCGCCAGGCAGCGGCATAAGCGACTCGAAGGGCTGAAGGCAATTGGGAGGCGAGCGCGGTGTTTGGCCATCGAACTGCAGCCCCGCGGCGGCGGTCACTTCCCGAAACCGAAGCGACGCCACGATCGGCGTGCGGGTCGGAACCGGAGTCGAGGCGGCCGGGCATCCCATGAGAGCGTTCGTGACGGCCGCAGTCAGCTCATCGACAGTGACTTGGCCATCCCCGTTGCGATCGACGAGCGCGCACGCGGCGGCTGAAGCGTGCCCGAGTCCAAGCGCGATGCCGCGCACGACTTCATCGATCGTAACGACACCGTCGTCGTCGCAATCGCCGACACAGGCGAGCGTGGTGGTGGCGGAAAAGATCCACGCAACGACCAGCAAACAGCAGCTTCGCTTGGATATCGAACATCCTAGTGGAGTCCAAAATCTAGTCGACATCGTGGTTGACGTAGTACTACTGTCCCGGGTCTGTCAATGAAAGTGAGGCCGTCGGGCGAGGCCTCGGCGCAGTCGACGGCGGAGGCATTGCGAGCGGAGAAACAAGGCAGGACTAGCGCTCTTACGAAACTGTTGCAGCTTCGGTGCAAGAGCAAACGAGATAGCGCGAGACCCCGGGGCGAAGGGGAGGGCATCGAAGACAACACCATACAATGCGTGGTCATCTTCTGCGTCAGCAGCATCGGCCCCGACAGGGCCAATGCACGCCGGCTGCTCGCTCTCAACCGCGCGCATTGGGCGATCGAGGATCGCAGGCGCGTGCACAGACACGCCGCCCCACATAGGTTCGCCTCGGCTTCCCCAATCTCGCGATCAACGTTTTGCGGCTCGCCGACGCTACCAACATCGCCGCCCTAGCTCCCGTCGCGATCGTTCCGTTCGCCGACGCAGGACGACTTTGCTGTGGACCTGCCGAAGGCGGTTTTCTCCCTTGACTACCGCCACGAAAGTATGGGACGGTCGCCACATAACCAGATCCCCTGATGACTCGGTGGAACTCGATAGGAGAGAAACAATGTTGACTTGGCGCCCATCTCCCCGACCCCGTCCAATTAACGGCCCGACTCCAGACCCGAGTCGGCGATAACCGAGTAACGTCTATCGCTGTACACACGCCGCGGCTCGTCTGCCTCGCAAGGGTAGATGAGTCGGGGGGTGCTCCGACGCATTCGCCGGTGGGACCCTGATCCGGCCGATGAACGTCGAAGAAGCTCTTCGCCGCGAGCGAGAACTGCTCTCCGCTTGCGCCTCCGATCCGGGGCTTTGGAATCTCGTCCAAGCCGAGCGTGAGTGGGCTCTCTACGGAGACGCCTGCGACCCGCTCTCTCCGACGGCCCCGGAGCACGCACTCAAGATCCTACAGCGCGATCTTTACCTCGAGCTTTGGGCGGATCCGCTGTCGCGGATTCGCCCAAACGCACGGGTGATGATCGCCGGTGGCGGCACCGGCCGCTTTGCCCAAGCCCTTTCGCAGTGCGGCTTCAGCATCGAACTCGTCGATGCGAGTCCCGCGGCGGTCGAGCGCGCGCAGCGCCATCTCGGCGCAGCGGTGAGCGTCCGTGTCGGCGACATCACGAGTCCGGAAACCCTCGCGCGTGAATCGTACGACCTCCTACTCGCCGTCGAGGTGCCGTGCTACGCCACCGAACCGGATCGCGTCATGCGTCATCTGCGCGCGGCGATGCGGCCCGGCGGAACCGTTCTTTTTTCCGTAGAAGCTAGGCCCGGCGCGCTGCTCGCAGACCGCGACCTCGCTTCGCCTTTGTCTGCAAAGGCCATTCTCGACGAAGGCGTGGTCACGCTACCCGGGCTGAAACACGTCCACTATTACACCCGCACCGAGGCCGGCGAGCTGGCCGTGCAGGCAGGCCTCTCCGTCCAATCCGTCGAGGGAGTTTGCTACGTGCCCGACGGTCCGTTCGGCGGATTCATTGATGCAGCACGAATGCACGATCCGATGCACATGGGTCAGATCCGGCAATTGGAGCGGCAATGCCGCAGCCACCCGCTGCTACGCGAACTCCCGCGCGCTTGGGCCGTAACCGCCGTCGCCGGCTGACGCCGTCGCCGCTCAGGCGTTGTACCAAGCGGGCTCGGTGAGCCCTCGGAACGCCTCGCATTCGGCCGGGTTCTTGAATCGCAGAAGATCCTTGACGGTCATCTTGCCGAGCACGAGCAGCCACCAGATGTACATCCGCCGCGTGTAGTCGCCGCGACCGACCAGCCCGCGCATGAACCACGGCACGCTGACGAACTTCCTGCTGCAATCGAACAATGCTTGGTCGATCTCGGCGAGCGACAGCGTCTCCGTCTCCATCACCGGCGTCGACCAGTCGTAGTCGAGGAAGTCGTCGGCGTTGATCCAGCCTTTGTCGAGCGCTTCGCGCCAAAGCTGCGTTCCCGGCACCGGGGTGAGCGGGTGGAATCCGGCGTAATCCGGCTTGAGCGACTTCGCGTATTCGCCCTGCGCCATGATCGAATCACGGGTGTCCTCGTGCAGCCCGACCAGGAAGGTCGTTTGGATGAAAACTTGGGGGTACTTGGTGCGCAGCAGGTTCATACACTGGCGAATGGTGTTCTCAGTTTGAAAGCCCTTGTGGAGACTCGCCAGCTCCGTGTCGGAGAGGCGCTCGACGCCAATCGCCGCATGGATGAGTCCGGCGCGCACCAATTTCTCGAACACGCCGAGCTTCTCGTCGCGCAAGATGAGATCGGCCCGGAGGAAGGCGTAGAAGCGGAACTTCAATCCCCGTTTCAGCACCTCTTCGGCGAACGCGTTGCACCACTTCGGGTCGACGTTGAACGTGTCGTCGACGAAGACGAAATAAACCTTGCCGAAGTCGCGTTGGAGAAACTCGATCTCGTCGATCGTGCGCTCGACGCTCTTGGTTCGCCAGCGCGCGACGAGTTGGTCCTCGCCGTTGGCGTCGAGCTTATGGTCGGCCATGTTGATCCAGAACGCGCAGAAGTTGCAGGCCGAAGGACAACCGCGGCTGTGATGGATGGTCGAACCGTGCGCGGCGAAGAGGAACTTCGAATTGCCGTACTTGCGCATCGGCAGCAAGTCGTAGGCAGGCCGCGGCAGGGTATCGAGGTCGGCGATGAGCTTGCGGTGCGGGGCACGGACGACCTCGTCGCCCTTGCGCGCGGTGACGCCATCGACGGTCCAAGGCTCCGGCGACACCTTCTCCAACTCCTCGAGGAGCACCCGAAACGTCTCTTCGCCCTCGCCGCGAACGATGCAGTCGATCGACGGCGCATCGTGCTTGCCGCCGAGATACCAGCTGTCGAGGAAAGCGAAGTGGGTACCGCCGACGATGGTCCGGATGCCGGAGTCGATCGACTTCACGAGGCTCATCAGTTTGACGACCTCGTGTGAATAGACCGCATGGTTCTCACCCGCAGCAACGACGTCGGGCCGCAGACGGCGCAGCGTCGCTTCCAGCGACTTCCAGCCCATCTTCATCGGTAGGCAATCGAGGATCGTCACCTCGTGTCCGGCGGCACGCGCCACCGCGGCGAGCGCTGGCGGCCCCTGCGGCACCATGAAGTTGTCGTAGTCGTTGATGAAGGCCCAATAAAGTCGTGGCGGCTGAACGATCGCGATGCGCATCGGCGGAAGACCCTTCGATCAGGTGGCGTAGAGAGCCCAGAAGCCACGCATGGCGTCCAGCGGCGAAAGTGTTCGAATCTTGACGAGGTGGCGCCAGATTGCGGATGGCCGGGCATAGACGCGGCGGAACGCGCGCCGATGAATCCGGATCATGTCATCCACACTCATGCCCTCGGGGAGAAAAACGGGCGGGTTGTCGTGGGTCGGGTAGCTCGAATAGCGGCTCCACTGCTCGTGGTCGCCAAGCAGCTTTCCCGCCGCCTTGAGGTTGTTGTAGTCGGTCGTCCCCGGATAGGGCACGAACACGGTGAACTTTGCGAAGTCCGGCTCGAGTTCACGCGCGAGTTCAATCGTCTTTTCGATCGATGCCGGGGAGTCTCCAGGGACGCCGACCATGAAGAAACCCACCGTCTGCACCCCGACCTTGCGGCAGAGCGCGATCGCCGCGCGGCTTTCGTCGACCACGAAGCGCTTGTTCATACCCTCGAGCACCGCGTCGTCGCCGACCTCAATGCCGAACATCACGCGTCGCAGGCCGGATTCGCGGCAGCTGCGCAGCATCTCCTCGTCGAGCAGATCGACGCGGGTCTCCGTCACCCACTGCACCTTGCGATGCAGGCCGCGCCGCATCAGTTCCTCGGCGAATTGCAGACCTTCTTTGCGACTGATCGGGAAGATCGGGTCGACGAACGCGACCTGCTTCATGCCGAAGCGCTCGTGCAGCCACTCGATCTCGTCGACCAAGTTGGCGACCGAGCGCTTGCGGCGGCGCGGTCCCATCACGTGCAGGGAGCAGAAGGTGCAACGGTAGGGGCAACCACGACTGCCGCTGATCAGCGTCGCCGGAGTCGCGACCTGCGCGAACTTGAACAGGCCGTAGTGCTCCATCGGAAAGAGATCCCACGCCGGAAACGGGAGTGTGTCGAGATCTTCGATCTGCGGTCGCGGCGCGGTTCGCACCACCTCGTCACCGCGCCGGAAGCTGATGCCGCGCACCAACGCGAGATCCGTCTTGTCGGTCACCGCCCGGTCCACGTCGACGATCGCGTCCTCCGCCTCACCGTGAACGACGATGTCGGCGATTCCCTTGCGGAGGATGTCTTCGGCGAACAAGTCGGCGTGAATGTTGCCCATCACGATGACCGAATCGGGGCAAGCGGCGCGCACCGCCGCCGCCTGCGCGAAAACCTCGGTCGCGCACGGCGTCACCACCGGCAACCCGACGATATCGGGCCGCAGCCGCCGCACCTCGCGCGCGGCCCCGTCGGGGCCGCCGCGGCCGATGAACGAATCGTAGACCGCTACTTCACGTCCCTGCTGGCGCAAACGCGCGGCCAACAGCGCCAAACCGATGGGCGGCATCGCCGTGAGGAGGCCTTTGAAGCGGCCACCGGCGGTTTCGATGCTCGCGGTTGGATTGATGAGAAGGGTTGCCATACCGAGTCCCTCGCGCGGTTCCGCCTATCCGAAGAAGCGGTTGGTTGTCCCGCGCTTCGCGATTTCCCACGGGTCTCGCCGAAGGGGATCGCCCACGAGGGCCGTAGCGGAGCGGCGTGTGGCGCTCCCGATAGGAGGTGTCCAATCCATGCGTTTGACTTCGACCTTTTTGACGCAATCGGAACGCTAGCACGGCCCCTCGCGGACTGTAAAGAAGGGTTTGTGAGATGAAAGACTTCGACCGCGCAAGCGGGCGTCTCGTCGCCCGCGTTCGGGGCGACGTGCGTATTCGCGAGCCCGCTCGGTGAGGTGGACCTCACGTCGCGAGCGGAGCATGAGCGAAGAATCCGCTGGAGTGGCTCAGCTTACGACACCGGAGAGACCCTGGATGGCAGCAAGCATGACTACACGAGAAGGCACCTGGAGTCCCCCGGCCATCGTGAAGGTCAAGGAGCGGCGCCGAGCAATCGACTGCAGCGGTCGGCGCGCAAGCGCCGCGTGCCGCGGACGCTCGTACCCGGGCTGCGGTCGCGCCGCCAGCCCCGTTGCCCCTGCTCGCAACCAACCCTGGGCCTCCGGGGTCAGAGGAAAACCACTCGGTTCGTCCGTGCAGACTCCTCCGCGGCATCCGCGAGCTGGTGATTCAGACGCACCTGGGCGTGGCTGATGGGTGCGGGCTTTCCATCGCGGACACAGGCGAGAAACGCACGCAACTCGGCGAGGTACGCGTCGCGGTAGCGGGTCGGGAAGGAATGGTCGATCCGCGCACCGAAATTCCCTTCGCTGCTGGCGCGCGTCACCGACGTTCTGGGGCGGTTGCCGGCTTCGATCATGCCCGCGTCGCCAAAGACCTCGATGCGCTGGTCGTAGCCGAATGCGCTCGCCCGGCTGACATCGATCGTCGCCAGCGCCCCGCCCGGGAACGCGAGCGATACGGTCGCATTGTCGAAGTCGTCGAGGGCCCGGATCTCGGGAAGAAAATTGCTCGCAAACGCGGCGACGCGAGTCGGGTTCTCGCCGATGATCTGGCAGACCATGTCGAGGTCGTGAACCACGCAATCGTGAAAGATGCCTCCGGACGTGCGCAGATACTCGAGCGAAGGTACCGGGCTGTCGCGCGAAACCGATCGCACGAACTGCAGCTTGCCGATCTCTCCTGCGTGGGCACGGTCGACGAGCTCGGCGAACGACGGATCGAAGCGCCGTTGGAAGGCGACGAACAGCGGCTGCCCGGCGGCAGCGGCGGCGAAGCAGCGATCGATTTCCTCGATACTGACCCCCAACGGTTTCTCGGTGAGCACCGCCTTGCCCGCTTCGAGCGCGGGGAAGACGTGGCCGAAATGGGTCTGCGTCGGCGTCGCGACGATCACCGCGTCCACCGCAGGATCGGCGAGCGCCTCGCGCGGATCGGCGGCCGCGCGGCATCCCGCGCGGCGCGCGAATGCGGATCTCTTCTCCGCGTCGACGTCGAAGACCCAGCGGAGTTGCGCTTCCTCGGCGGCGAGGCCGAGGCTCTGAATGTGGAACGATCCCGCCCGTCCGAGACCGAAGAGTGCAACACCGACCGTGGCGCTCGTCGCGATTGTCATGGGTGCGGATTCCCTTCATTGCTGGCGCGCTGCGGTCCGACTGGACCGTCGACGATCAGCCGTTTGCCCATGCTGACCGCCTCATCCTCGGCGAAGCGGGGGCCCGGGAACGGTTGATCGTTCTGTTCGACACGAACATCGTACTGGACGTGCTCCTCAATCGCGACCGACATGCGCGTGCGGCGACGATCATCACCCGCAATGCCAAGGACTTTGCCCGGTCAACGTTGCGCATCATCGACCCCCGGGGCGTGCTCGAGGCAATTGGCGCGTCGGACGCGTAGGCGGCGGCGGGAAGCGACATTGGTCCCGGCTACACGTCCCGCGGGCAAGTCTCGAGGCTCAGCCCGCCCCGTGTACCGTGCGCAAGTACTGCACGATCAGCCGATCCGCCCAACTGTCGCGTGCCCGCATGCCCTCGTAGAAGCCGCAGTGGCCGCCATGGCGGGTCAGCGCGACGGTGACCCGCGCCAGACTCGTCAGCGCATCCAGCTGCTCGTGCAGGTTGCGCTCGACGCACACCGGGTCGTCCTTGGCATTGATGACCAGCACGGGAATCTTCATCCCGCGTGCGACCACCATCGCGTTCGAGCCTGCGTAGTAGGCGTCCTTGTCGGCGTAGCCGGCGAGCCCGTAGAGGTTGTCGTGAAACTCGCCGATCGAGCGTGCCGCGGCGCAGGCGGCGAAGCCGGCGACGTCCTTCAGTTGCTCGCGGTACTGTTGCAGAAAAAATCGCTTCAGCGACCGCGTGAGATAGGCGTCGTAGCGGCGCTCGACGCGGCGGAACGCTTCGCGGATATCGTAGGCCGGGCACACCGCTACGCCGCCACTGAATTGCGAGTGCGATCCTTCCTCGCCGAGGTAGCGGACCAGGAGTCCGGAGCCGGCGGAGACGCCCACGCCGTAGAGGGGCGAACCGGGTCGTTGCTCTTGGATGCGTTCGATCTGGCGACGAAGGTCGGCGGTCGAACCCATCGTGTTGAGCTGCGGCGCCGTGAGCGGCAGGTCCGCATGGCCGCGGCGGTTGCACGCGGCGATCACCCAGCCGAGCTCGCGGTGCATCGTCTGCAGGAAGCGCCGCAGTGCGTTCGCGCTGCCGCAGATCGTGTGCAGGACGACGAGAACGGGAGTCCCGGGGGCGGCTTCGGTGCCGAGCCATTGCACCGAAACGGTGCCGCCGTCGGGCATCGTCAACCGGTCTTCGCGGTCCCATGCCACCGGCGGCGCGAAGTCCGAGCGGTACACGGCCAAGGCATTCTGGACATGTCCGCTGCGCGCCCAAAGCGGCGGCACGTAGGCCAGCGAGAGCGCCGGGCAGGTGTCGAGCACGTGCCGATGCCAGTCGAGGTCGGTGCCGTGGAAGTGGGTGACAGTGGCGTGCGCCATGGCTGCGATCGTGCGTGGAGGCAGCGGGTGAAGTCAATCGTTGCGGATGTCGGGGGCGGTTGCCCGCGCGTGCGCGGGACTCAAAGGGACTCAAGAGACACCCAATACCGGCTTGGAACACTGCCCCCCTGACTGCGTCGACCCGGAGCGCGCCGCGAGGCCAGCTTACTGATTCCAAAGCAGATTCACGCGGACGTTCGAGTGGATGTCTCCTGAATTTCGTTGAAGAGAATATCATCGCCCCGGCCGCAGGATCGCGGCCGGGGTGACCGATGGCCCTAAGGGCTGGTCGGGAGGAGTGCGACAAACGGCACGTGGACGATCGTGCTCGGACCACCGATGTGGATCTTCTTCGAGTAGATCGCGCCTTCGATGCGAACGTCGGAGCCGACGCGGATCCCAGTTCGCTCCGGGGCGAGCACGGTGCCCTGGAAAAGGCCGTTGCGGATGAAGTTCGGCGGCCCACCCTGGCGGTTCTGCACGTTCCAGAGCGTGTTCTCGATGCGAAGTGCCCCGTTTCCGGTGCCGTTCGAGCCGAGTGTCAACTGCGCTTCGCCGCCCAACCGCAGGTTCCGATCGATGCGACCGACCAGAATCGTGTCGTCCTGGCCGAGGACGCGCATCACCGTATTGCCGGACAAACGAATGCGGCGCAGGTCGAGGATCTGCAATCCGCCGCCGGCCGTGATCGTCATCTTGCGGTAGTCCTTGCGGGTACGCACCTCGGTGGTGTCCGGGCACGGAATGCAGCTTGGATCACCATCCGGCGTCTCCGGCGTCGGACAAGCTTCGCAAGTAGTCGCCATATCGACCGATTCACCCGGGCCAGGAACGTACGCAGCGATACCGCGGCTGATCGCAAGCAACACCTCGCTCGTGTCCGGTGCCTCGGCGGGGTCGAGTGCGATCGCGTTGGCGCAGAGCTGGAAGTTTTCGGACGAGCCGTCGGTCGTCACGAAAGGATGAACGCAATCGTCACCCAGATCGGCGCACTCGCTGTCGTTGATGCAAGAAACCCCGGCATCACCGGAACAGTAGCCGTCATCGACGCGACGCCGGTCGTCACAGGCGGCTACGCAATCGGCGTTGGTGTCGCAGGCTTCGTCGTGTCCGGTGCATTGGCCGAGCAAGCAGATCTCCACGGCTGCGGGACAATCGGCGTCTTCCGAACACGCCAAGTCGGGATCGCTGCTGCACACACTCGGCCCGACCAAGGGCGCCGAGGTCTTGCGGATCGTGATCGCGCCACCATCGGTGCCGAACTCACGTTCGAGGTCGAGGGTGCGATCGAGCGTCGCCCCCTTGCCGAACTTGATGTTCCCCGACGAGGTGAAGAAGCCGAAATGCGTGCCGGCGCGCACTTGGCTCGAGTAACCGCAGACACCGGCGAGGCTCGGGCCACGCGGAAACGGCGCGATGTCGCAGTCTGCGTCATCCGTGCAAGGCCGATTGAGAGCTTGGCAATGTGCGTATTCGGCGGGGCACTCGCAGGTATCGGTTACATCGTTGCAGGTTCCCGCCGCCGCGGTAACGCAATCGACGGCACTGGCGCACGGAAGATCGCGAGAGAGACACCCGAGTGGCGCCGCTGCGCCGCAGTCGCACAAATTATCCTCCGGGTTGCACGTACCGTTCGCATCGACGGAATCGATCGAAACGTCGCTTCCGGCGAACAGGCCACGCGGGCTGCGCTCACGGGTCGAGATGACGGCGAATCGCTGCACCGCGGCAAGCGTGGCGCAGCCGTCGTCTTCCAGGTCGACTCCGTTGTCAGAGTCGTTGTCGATGCCATCCTCGCAGGAGTCGAGGCAATCGCGCCCTTCCTGGTCCGGGATGTTCTGGCAGCCGGTGATCGGGTGGCAGGTGTCGGCAGTGCAGGTGATGCCGTCGCTACAGTCGATCACGCCGCCGCCGCTGCACTCGCCGCCGGTGTCGCAAGTCGTTCCCGCCGTGCAGACGTCATTGTCGTCGCACGAATCGCCGATGCCGCCGGTGACGTTGTTGACGCACACGTCGCTGTCGTCGTTGCAGCTGTCGGTCGTACACGAGTCGTCGTCGTCGCAGGTGCGGGGTGCGCCGATGCAGTATCCACCAGTGCAGGTATCATTCTCCGTGCAAAAGGCGTTGTCGTTGCAGGGGTCTGTGTTCGGCGTGTTCGTGCAGGCACCGACGCCGTCCGCCCCGAGCGGATTGCACGAGTCGTCGGTGCATATGTTCTCGTCATCGCACGTCGGCGGGACGAACGGTGTGCCGTTGCAATCACCGTCCGCGCAGGTGTCGTTCTGTGTGCACAATTGGCCATCGTTGCAGGAGCCGGCGTTGTTGACGTGGGTACACGCGCCAGCGCCGCCGTTACCGGACGGATTGCAACCGTCGTCGGTGCACTCGTTGCGGTCATCGCAGGCAACGGGGACCCCGAGCGTACCGCTGCACGTGCCGTTGCTGCAGACATCATTGGCTGTGCACAAGATGCCGTCGTTGCAAGGAGCGGTATTGAAGTTGTGGGTGCATCCCCCTTCGAGGTTGCAGCCGTCATCCGTGCACGGATCGCCGTCATTGCATTCGGCGGGGACGGTCAGGGTACCGGTGCACACGCCCTGGTTGCAGGTGTCTCCCGTTGTACAGAACAAGTCATCATCGCAGCTGGCGCCGCTCAACGCATTACCGGTGCACTCGCCAACGTTGTTGCACGAATCGGGGCCGGTGCATTCGTTACCGTCGAAGCAGTCGGCCCCCGCGCCGACATACTGGCAATTGAACTTGCAGCAGCTGCCCGCGTAGTAGCAGTTGACGCTTCCCGGACACTGCGCTCCGGTCGAACATGTACCTTGGGCCGGATCGCCGTTGCAGTAGCGCTGCCCCCCAGGATCGCACTCCTCGTTGGATTCTACGACTCCGTTGCCGCATACGGCCGCGGTTGCCGCCACCCCACCCGCATGCAGCGCCAGGACTCCGGCGACAACGATCCAGCAAAATCGGCCAGATCTTCCCATAATGATCCCCATAATGATCCCCATGATCGGTTCCCCTCACATTAAAGCCCGTATGGCGTCGACGCCGCACGCCACTCTCAGCCGGCTACGCCACGATGCGCTCAGGCTTACGCCTGAAAAAGAGATTGATGCAAGCGGATTTTTTCGTCGGATCGGCTTGGGGGCCTCGAGGGACTCAAGAGACACCAACACCGGCTTGGAATACTGCCCCTATGACTGCGTTGACCCGGAATGCGCCGCGAGTCCAAATTAGTGATTTCAAAGCAGGTTCACGCGGACGTTCGAGTGGATGTCGCCTGTATTACTTCTGCGCCGCTTTCGGCGGCTGAAGTCCTGCACGGCGCAGCCGTTGAGGTAGCGCATGCTGGCGGCGATCTCCCCGTGGCCACGGTCGCGGGGAGGTCGCAATCGGAGGCGGCCACAGGATTGAGAATGCTCTGGCCCGCCGTGTTGCTTCGCCTCGAAGAGGAGGAGCCGGGTCGAATCCAACTCGGGGCGCTGCCCTACCGGGAGTACAGGCCTGGCCAAAAGGCGCCGATGATCCCGCGCTTGCCGAGTGCACGCCTTTCGAGGAGCGCGACGATGCATTGCTACGCTGGGCGCGTCGAGACGACCCGCCGAAATTGGGCATATCCCCCTTTTACTCCCCGGGAGATCGACAGGCGGCAACTCATTCCCAGCCCTTGCGCTTCAACCCCAACGCCTTGATGCGAGAGGCCAGCGTCGTCGGCTTCATACCGAGTAATTCCGCCGCACCATCTACACCGAAAATTTTCCCACCCGCCTGCCTCAGTGCGGCGGCAATGCTCTCGCGTTCCTTCCGTCTGAGTTCGTCCCGGGTGAGGAGAGCGCTAGCGGTAGCGGCGACCTGCCGGGCGCGCGCGGCAGCGGCTGGCTCGATGTCGGGCAATTCAAAGCGCAGTGGGCCGCCTTGCGACAAGATCACCGCCCGCTCGACTGCGTTTTGAAGTTCCCGCACGTTGCCCGGCCAATCGTGCCTGGCGAGCTGCTCCAGTGTGGCCTGCGCGACGCGTGGAACGGGCCGGTTCATGCGCCGAGCGGCTTGGTCGACGAAATGCGCCGCCAGCAGGGCAATGTCGTCGCGGCGCTCGCGTAGCGCTGGAATTTCAACGGGAAACACACTCAGGCGGTAGAACAAGTCCTGCCGAAAGCGACCGGCCTCGATTTCCTTTTTCAAATCGCGATTCGTGGCGGCGATGATGCGGACGTTGATCTTTCGGGTGCGGGTGTCGCCGACACGTTCGATCTCCTGTTCTTGCAGCACCCGCAGCAGCTTGGACTGCATCGCCAGCGGCACTTCGCCGATTTCGTCGAGAAGGATCGTGCCGCCGTCCGCGAGTTCAAACTTCCCCGGTTTGTCCTTCATCGCGCCGGTGAAGGAGCCCCGGACGTGCCCGAAGAACTCGCTTTCGAAAAGCGTCTCGGGCACAGCGCCGCAATTCACCTTGATGAGCGCGCGGTCCTTGCGAGGGCTGTGATCGTGGATGGCGCGGGCGACCAATTCCTTGCCCGTGCCGCTCTCGCCGGTGACGAGCACCGTCGCGTCCGTGGGCGCGACGAGTTGGATCTGCTGGAGCACCTTTTTCAGGCCAGGACTGTGGCCGATGATGTCGCCGACGCCGAGCGCGGTGGAAACTTCCTGGCGGAGATAGTCGTTCTCATCTTCGAGCCGCGCCTTGAGGAATTCGATTTCCTCGAATGCGCGGGCGTTGGCGATGCTGACGGCGGCGTTGTCGGCAAAGACGCGCAGCCAGTCGAACTCAGCTGGCCCGAGCACCCCGGCATCGAAGATCGCGAGCACGCCGAGGACTTCGCCGCGGAAGACAAGTGGCTGCGCGGCAAAGGTCTTCACGCCCTCGCGCACGACCCACTCCGGTTCGGCAACCCATTCCTCATCGCCGCGCACGTCGGGCAGTAGCAGCGCTTCGCCCGTCTTTCCGACGCGCCCGATCTTCCGCACGCCGAGCGGGAAGCGGCGGAACGCGCCGCCAAGGCGCGAGTAATCCTGCGCCGTACCGCGAGGATTTCCCGCACTGGCGGCGAGATGCAAGCAGCGAGTCTGGTCCGGGCACTCGGCGCGGAAGCGACACGTCTCGCAGAGGTCGCCCGCTTCGATCAACCAGATGCGCGCAAGAACGAGATTCGGACACTCGGCAATGCCGCTGACCACCGCGCGCAACACTTCGGCGAGAGAACGCTGCTGCGCCATGGACACCATGACGCGCGGAAGGTTGGCGCAGTTCACCGCGCGAAACTACGAAACTTCGCCGGTAATCACAACGAAAGTTCGTATTCTACGAATTCCCGTAGCCGCCTTGGGCGGAGGAGTTCGATCGAAACCCGGCGATTTCAATGGCTTCGGAGATACCCAGCGATTGGCACAGCGATTGAATAGGGAGTGTCTCAGGCGCAAGGGGCGGTTGGAACGACAGAAAATTGAAAACGCAGGCACAAACATGAAGCGCACCTCACAACTCGGTCCCGGCGTCACGACTGGTCAGCCCTCGCAACTCTGTAGCGGCGTGCAGCCCAAGCTGGATGTCGCCGCGCAAGCGTGGAGCAGCGGTGGCGGCCGCGGCCCGTGAACGAGGTCGCCGAAATGAGCTCCTGAAATCGCACCATCAACCTGGAAACCGAAACCCACTTCACAGAAAGCGAATACACCATGAAACTCGCAATCGTCATCACTTCCGACCCCAAGAACGGCGATGAAGCGCTCGGCCGCGCCTTCAATGCGCTCGCGCTCGCCGCCGAAGCTCAGGACAAGAACGACGAAGTCAACGTCGTCTTTGCCGGCGCAGGCACGCGCTGGCCGGCCGAACTCACGAAGCTCTCGCATCCGGCTAACGGGCTCTACAACGCCGTGCGCCCGGTCATCACGGGCGCATCGTGCGGCTGCTCCGCCGTGTTCGGCACGACGAAGGAAGTCGCCGCGTGCGGCCTCCCGGAGATCAAGGACAATTCACTACCGGGCACACCCGGACTCGCCAGCATTCGCCGTTACCTGGCCGAAGGCTGGCAGGCGCTGGTGTTCTAACCGCCCACCTCTCCCCCGGTCCTCTGGCCCGGATGATTCACCAGCGATCCTATGCGAGAACGCCCAGAGATGGCGGGTAGCGGCGCTCGCAGCAGATTGCTGGTGAAATATCCGAGCTAGCCACAATGCCGGTCACGTCAGAATAGCCGCCGGGTGGATTTCCCTCTCCCGCATTTTTGCGGGAGAGGGCGAGGGTGAGGGTCGGGGTCGGGATTCCGGGCTTGGAAGTGATCGCGGGCACAAGGCTTTTCGGGAGGTGCCCCTCACGTTCATCCTCTCCTCTCCTCGCGAAATTGCGGGGAGGGGAGATCGCTCAAATTCGATTCTACCTCCGCTCTTAAGTGACCGGCATCCGGGCTAGCCACGGCGAGGAATGACGATAAAGCGCCTCCACTCGTCGTTGGGGCCTTCGCAGGCGAACCACCAATGCGGAGCAAACCATGGCCCGTCGCTATCTCGAAACTCTGTTCACGCCGAAGGTTCTTGCAGCGCAGCTGGACTACTTCGGACGCGCACATAACATCCGGCCACAACCCGAGCGCGATCCGCTCGGCGCTGACGAGACCACGTTCGTCCAGGCGCGCGACAGTTTCTACATGGCGACGGTGACCGAAACGGGCTGGCCCTACGTACAGCATCGTGGCGGAGCGCCGGGATTTCTCCGCGTCGTCGACCCGACGCGGCTCGCATTCGCCGATTACAAGGGCAATCGCCAGATGATTTCCACTGGCAATCTCGCGGCCAATGACCGCGTTGCGCTGTTCCTCATGGATTACCCGCAGCGCACGCGACTGAAGATCATCGGCCACGCCCGGGTCGAAGATGCACGGCAACATCCCGAACTCGTCGCGCAGATTGCCGAGCCGGAAGCGCGCGCCATCGCCGAGCGGTTGTTCTTCATCGAAGTCGTTTCCTTTGATTGGAACTGCCCGAAATACATCGCGCCCCGCTACACCGCCGCCGAAGTAGCCGAAGCCATTTTGCCACTCAAGCAGCGCATCGCCGAACTCGAAGCGCAACTCCAACCAAAGAACTAGCGGGGGCGCGGCCCCAGCGAGATTTGCGCAGGACGCTCCCCATTGGGTCGCTGCAGCATCCGTGCGCGAAGACTCGACGCATCGTGAACGTCTGCCCACGGCCAAAGGTCTCTAGCGGAGGCGGTGCCCCGACCCAACGATGCATGGAATTCAAGAACCCTAGGCCCAAAGGACAACCCGATATGAACACACGCCCCCCGCTCCCACCGTTCACCGAAGAATCGGCCCGCCAGAAAGTCCAAGCAGCCGAAGACGCCTGGAACACGCGTGACCCGCAACGTGTCGCACTCGCCTACACCGAGGACACCGAATGGCGAAACCGCGCGGAGTTCCTGCGCGGCCGCGCGCAAGTCGTCGAGTTCCTCAAACGAAAATGGACCCAGGAGCGAGACTACCGCCTGAAGAAGACGCTATGGGCGTTCACGGGCAACCGCATCGCCGTGCGTTTCGAGTATGAGTTCCACGACGCCAGCGGCCAATGG
>Ga0163144_10009123_pt1 | contig 21346 bp, 16 predicted proteins | sample OliLak19BULKMAT1_FD_123175 | JGI IMG/M metagenome (GOLD analysis project Ga0163144, IMG submission 123175) | Freshwater microbial mat bacterial communities from Lake Vanda, McMurdo Dry Valleys, Antarctica - Oligotrophic Lake LV.19.BULKMAT1 | ecosystem: Environmental > Aquatic > Freshwater >... | reverse complement strand
GCGCCGTGGTGCTCCAGCGCATGCTCGACGAGAAGCTCGTGACCTTGGCCGAGGCGAACGCCGCCAACGGCCAGCCGATCCCGCTCGTCAAGCCGCTCGGCTTCGACTCGCAGGCGCCTTTCTTCGTCGAGCACGTGCGCCGCCGCCTCGAGCGCAAGTTCGGCACGGCCGCCGTCTGGCGCGGAGGCCTCAAGGTCTACACGACCCTCGACCTCGACATGCAGAAGAAGGCCGAGGAGATCATGGAGAAGGCCCTCGTCGCGTTCGACGAGAAGGCCCAGATCGAGCACGAGAAGAAGCTCAAGGAGCTGCTCGCGACGGGCGAGCCGCTCCCGCCCGAGATCTCGACGTCTCCCTTGTCGAAGGTCCAGGGCGCCTTCGTCGTGATCGACATCAAGACCGGCGCCGTGCGCGCGATGATCGGCGGGCGCGACTCCCACTTCAACCGCGTCACCCAGGCCAAGCGCCAGCCCGGCTCCACGTTCAAGCCTTTCGTCTGGGCCGCCGCGCTCGGCTCGGGCATGACGGCCGCCTCGATGATCGACGACACGCCGCTCGCGTTCTACTTCGACGGCCGCGATTGGCGGCTGCTCGAGGGCGCGACCGACCAGTACTCGATCAACCTGGCCACCCAGCCGTTCGCGGCGTCGCCCGACTTCAAAATCTGGGTTCCCGGCAACTACGACGGCAAGTTCATGGGCCGCATCACCCTGCGCAAGGCGATCGCGCAGTCGCGCAACATCTCCGCGATCAACCTGATCACGCAGGTCGGCCCGCCGCTCGTCGTCGAGCTGGCCAAGCGCTCGGGCATCCGCTCCGAGCTCGAGCCCGCGCCCGCGCTGGGCCTGGGCGCCTCCGTCGTGACCCCGCTCGAGATGACGGCCGCGTTCGGCACGTTCGCCAACGGCGGCATCGCGGTCACGCCCTACACGCTCGAGCGCGCCGAGGACTCAAGCGGCAAGCAGCTCGAAGGCCACATGCCGTCGGACAAGGAAGCGATGACGCCGCAGCTCGCCTACCTCGTCGTGAACCTCATGAAGGGCGTCGTGCAGAACGGCACGGGCCACACCGCCAGCCGCCTGGGCCGCCCGATCGGCGGCAAGACCGGCACCTCGAATGACAACCGCGACCTCTGGTTCATCGGCTTTACGCCGGATCTCGTCGCGGGCGCCTGGATGGGCTACGACGACTTCACCTCGCTCGGCCGCAAGGACTGGACCGGCGGCTCGACCGTGGCGCCCTGGTGGACCGACATCATGGCCGAGATCCTGAAGGATTATCCCAAGCGCGACTTCCCGGCGCCGTCGGGCATCGTCTTCGCGGCGATCGACAAGACGCAGGGCCTGCTCTATCAGCCCGCCTGCCCCAAGGCGAACAAGCTGCTCGAGGCGTTCGCCGCGGGCACGGAGCCCAAGGAATACTGCGACCCGAACCGCGTGGGCCCGACGGTCATCGAGGTCTCGACCGACACCTTGAACACCAACGCGGTCCCCGACGGCGGCTACGGCCTGCCGCGCCCCTCAACGGGTGCGGCGACCGCGCCGGCGACCGGCTCCGACGACGACGTCGAGGCGCCCCCGGCCCTGCCGACGGATTCCGAGCTCGAGCCCGCGCCGGCGTTCGGCGAGGATAACGAGCCTTAGCGGTTTTAGCGGTAAACGCGCGGAGAGCGCGACGCCGTGCGGCGAATGGGAAGCTCGACCGCGTCGCCGGGCTTGAGGCCCGGAAGCCCCGTCGCGTCGACGAGCACGTGCGAGATCCCGCAGCGGCCGACGAAGGGCAGGTTCACGCCGTCGCGTTTGCCCCAGAACGATTGGCTCGCCCCGAGGCCGATCAGGCGCTCGGCGGGCTGCATTGTGAGGCCGTCGGCGTAGCCGACCGGCAACGTGGCGACCGTCATCTTCCGCGGCACGAGATACTCGCTCGAGTAGCCGATCGAGGCGCCCTTCGCGGCCTCGCGCACGGACAGCACGCGCGCGAAGAAGCGCCACGGCATCTTGAGCGCGGCCGGCTTGAGCTTCGAGCGATTGATGCCGTAGAGCAGGTTGCCGACGCACGCGAGATCGAAGCGGCGGTGCGGGAAATCCATGAACACGGTCGAGTTCGCCGCGCGTAGGCGCAGCGAGGGGTTCGCGCGCCTGTAGGGGGCGGCCAGGCGCTCGAAGGCGCCGAGCTTCTCCTCGGCTTCGACGGAGTTCTTGCCGGGCACGTAGCCGAGATGGGCCGCGAGGCCGTCGACGGTGAGCCCGCGCAGCCTGGCGAGCGCGCTCATCAGGGCGGGCAGCTCCTTGCAGGGAAGGCCCCATCGAGCGAGGCCGAACTCGAGGTCCACCTGGACCTTGAACTTCCCGCCTTTCGCTGCGCGATGAAGGGCCTTGGCCTGGGCGAGCGACTCGATGACCGGGATCACGCCGAGCTTGAGCGCCTGGGCGGAGTCCTCGGGCAGGAACGGCGCCAGCATCTGGATCGGCGCCTTGATGCCGGCCGCGCGCAGCTGGGCCGCCTCGCCCAAATCGCGTACTCCGAGCCTCTCGGCCCCCGCCTTCAAGACCGCCTTGGACACCTCGACCGCGCCGTGCCCGTAGCCGTCGGCCTTCACCGCGGCGACGAAGCCCGCGCCCTTGGGTAGCTGGGATTTAATCCACGCGGCGTTGCCGGCGATCACGCCCAGGTCGATCTCGACCCATTTCATCAAGGAGGGGGAACCCATCGGCGGTATCTTAATAAATCAAGCGCTGATTGGTGTCAGGCCAACCGTTCTTTGCATAACTCATGCAACTATTTGGGTATCTCGATCGTAAGATAGGGATGAAAAGAAGAACTCGGATTCATTTCGACGGCGCGGTTTACCATGTGACATTGCGTGGAGTCGACGGGACGGACCTCGTTAGCGATGACGTCGATCGCAATGCATTCATCGAAACGATGAATCGCTGCGCGGAGGAGGCATCGGCGTTCATACTCGGCTATTGCCTCACGGGCAGCCGGATCGACTTGGCGATTAAAGTGGCAATCGAGCCACTCTCATCCATCATGCGGCGTATGTTGCCCAGTTACTGCAAAATCTTCAATCGCAGGCATGACCGGAGCGGGCACCTATTCAACGCTCGTTACGAGGCCGTACTGTATCCAGAAAACGATCAGCTGGCCAAATTAATCGCATTCATCAGCATGAATCCCGTCAACGGCGGCGGGGACGATTCATGGCGTCCTTTGGAAAACGAGCGTTGGACGCAGCGGGAGGCGGGAACCGGCAGACTCATCGGCGATATCGCCGTCGGCGTCGCCGAGGTCACGGGGATAAGCGTTGAGATGCTGCGTTCGGGCAATCGACGGCGATCCGTCATCCAGGCTCGTCTGATGGTCGCCCGGGAGGCGATGCGGAACGGATACCTGCTAGTTCGCGTGGCCGCATGGCTCCATGTCGCGCCATGCACGATGACCCGCTACGTCGAAAAGTTATGCAAAGAACGGCTGGCCTGACACCAATTGAGACAGTAAAAAGTAGAATGGGCGTATGACGATCCTAAAGATGGGTACGCGCGGCTCTCCGCTGGCCCTGGCGCAATCGGGGATGATGGCGCGCGCCCTGGAGAAGCTCCATCCCGGCCTGAGCGTCGAGACGGTCGTCATCAAGACCACGGGCGACATGTTCGGCGCCCCGTCCCCGGAGATCGCGAAGACTTTGCCGCAGGGCGCCAAGGGCCTCTGGATCAAGGAGCTCGAGGAGGCCCTGCTCGACGGGCGCGTCGACTTCGCGGTGCACAGCTGCAAAGACCTGCCCGCCCTGCTCGCCGCGGGCCTCTCGATCGCCGCGTATCCCGAGCGCGAGGACCCGCGCGACGCCTTCGTGCCGCGGCCGGGGCTGGATTGGGCCGAGCTCAAGCCCGGGATGAAGGTCGCGACCTCTTCGCTGCGGCGTCACCTCATGCTGAACGCCGCGAGGCCGGGCATCACCTTGCTGCCCCTTCGCGGTAATGTGGATACGCGCCTGCGCAAGCTCGCGGACGGGGAGTACGACGCGATGGTCATCGCGGTCGCGGGCCTCAAGCGGCTCGGGCGCGTCGACGTGCCGCACGAGGCGCTGGACGTCGACGTGATGCTGCCCGCCCCCGCGCAGGGCGCGCTGGCGCTCGAGGTGAAGACGAGCCGGACCGACGTCGCGACGCTCGTCGCGACGCTCGATCACGAGGCGACGCGGCGCTGCGTCGAGTTCGAGCGCGCGTTCCTCGGGGCCGTCGGCGGCGGATGCGGCTCCCCGGTCGGCGCCTACGCGCGGCTGCGCGGAGACGGCGTGTTGCTCGAGGGCTTCTACGCGCACGAGGGCCAGGCGAAGGGCAAGCGCGTCGCGGGCCTGTGCGGCGACGTCGCGCGGCGCGAGGCGTTCATTTTGGACCTCGCGGCCCAAGCCAAGGCCGAATGAAGCTCGTCGGCGCGCCGGGCTCCGGCGCCCGCGCGTTCCTGGCGAGGCGCATCCTCCAAGGGGAGCCGCCCGCCGGCATCACGGCTCCGAAGGGCCCGCTCGTTCTCGTGCTGCCCGACGCGGACGCGGTCGAGGACGTCGCCGACGCGATCAAGGCGCTGGCGCCCCTGTTCGGCGGCAAGGCCGAGAGCGTCGCGGTGTTCGGCGACGACGCGCGCGAGCGCCTGGCTTCGCTCGAGCTGCTGCGCGCAGGCGCGCGGCTCGCGCTCGCGACGCCCGAGGGCCTGGCCGCGCCCGCGCCCGCGCGCGCCGATTTCTCCGCGCGCACCGTGCGCTTCCGCGCGGGGGACATGAGCCCGCGCGATAGCGCCATCGAGGCGCTCGCGGCCGCGGGCTACCAGCGGGTCGAGTTCGTCGAGAGCCCCGGCGAGTTCGCGGTGCGCGGCGCCGTGCTCGACTTCCACGCGCTCGAGCCCGCGATCGCCTACCGCGTCCTCTACGACGAGGACCGCGTCGCCTCGATCCGCCCGTTCGACCCTATCTCTCAGGAGCCCTCGGCCGTTCAGGCGACCGCCGTCGCCACGCCGGCCGAGGAGCCGGCCGACGGCGCCACGGTCGCGGACTGGCTTAAGGACGAGGCGCTGTGGCTTCTCGGCGAGGGCGTCGAGGTCGCGGCGCCCGAAGCAACGGCGAGCCTCCGCTTGGGACGCGGCGCCGCGACGGACCCGTCCGAGAAGGATTTCGGCGCGCGCGCCGTCGGCCCGTTCGGCGGCGACCCGAAGAACGCGTGGGCCGAGATGAAGCTCGAGGCCTCCCGCGCGCGGAAGGTCGTGCTGTTCAGCCTAAACCACGGCGAGGACGCGCGCCTGCAGGAGATCCTCGGCGAGGAGCTCCCGGGCGTGCCCGTGCAGTTCCTGATCGGTCCGTTGCGCGAGGGGTTCCGGCATCCGCTGTCGGAGCTCACGGTGTTCGCGACCTCGCAGATCTTCGAGCGCGACTGGCGCGGCGTGGGCCGCTGGAAGCGCTTCGCGGCCAAGGGCGCGGGGACCACGCGCTGGCGCGAGCTCAAAAACGGCGACTTTGTGGTGCACCAGGACTACGGCGTCGCGCGCTACCAGGGGCTCGAGCCGATTTCCGTCCCGGGGCATGGTCCTCAAGACTGCGTGAAGCTCGAGTACCGCGGCTCCGACCGCCTCTTCGTGCCGCTGACCGAGTTCGACCGCGTCCAGAAGTACGCGGGCGCCGAGGGCAAGCGCCCGAGGCTCTCGTCGCTCGACACGCGCACCTGGGAGGAGGTCAAGAAGCAGGTCGCTGAGGGCGTGCGCGATCTCGCGCAGGAGCTGCTGCGCATGCAGGCGCGCCGCGCGGCGAAGCCCGGGCACGCGTTCCCACCCGAGTCCCAGATGGAAAGAGAATTCGCCGACGGCTTCCCTTATGATCCGACCGAGGACCAGGCCCGCGCCATCAAGGAGACGCTCGAGGATATGATGACGCCGCGGCCCATGGACCGACTCGTGGTCGGCGACGTGGGCTTCGGCAAGACCGAGGTCGCGATGCGCGCCGCGTTCAAGTGCGCGATGGGTCTTAAGCAGTGCGCGGTGCTGGCGCCCACGACCGTGCTGGCCGACCAGCACTTCCGGACCTTCTCGCGGCGCATGGCGGGCTTTCCCGTGCGCCTCGCCATGATGACGCGCTTCCAGACGAAGGCCGAGCAGAAGCTGATCCTGGAGGATCTCGCGAAGGGGAAGGTGGACGTGGTGATCGGAACTTCCCGCCTGCTTCAGAAGGACGTGCGCTTCCACGACATCGGCCTTATCGTGATCGACGAGGAGCACCGCTTCGGCGTCTCGGATAAGGAGAAGCTCAAGAAGATACGCGAGAACGTGGACGTGCTCGCGCTGTCGGCGACGCCGATCCCCAGGTCGCTGCATCAATCGATGACCGGCCTGCGTCAGATCTCCCTGATCCAGAGCGCCCCGGCGGGCCGCCAGCCGATCGTCACCCGCGTCGGACCGTGGGACGAGCGCGTGATCTCGACGGCGATCGCCGACGAGCTGGCGCGCGGCGGGCAGGTCTACTACGTGCACAACCGCGTGCGCACGATGGCCGACACCCTCAAGCAGATCAAGGAGCTCTCGGGCGGGGCGCGCGTCTCGATGGTGCACGGCCAGATGAAGGGCCCCGACATCGAGAAGGCGATGTGGGACCTGGCCCAGCGCAAGAGCGACGTGCTCGTGGCGTCGACGATCATCGAGTCGGGCCTCGACATTCCGAGCGTGAACACATTATTGGTCGAAGACTCCCAGAACTTCGGACTGGCGCAGCTGTATCAATTGCGCGGCCGCATCGGCCGCGAGAAGAGCCGCGCGTTCTGTTATTTGTTTCATCCGCCCGAAGCCGAGATGAAGGACCTGGCCGAGGACGCGGTGAAGCGTCTGGAGGCGCTCAAGGAATTCGGCGCGCTGGGGGCGGGCATCAAGCTCGCGCTGCGCGACCTCGAAATTAGAGGAGCGGGCGACCTTCTGGGCGCTAAACAACATGGCTTCATGAACGCCGTCGGCGCCGATTACTACGCCCAGCTGCTCGAAAGCGAGGTGTCTCGTTTGCGCGGCAAGCGCGTCGAGGAGGACGACCGCCCCGTCGAGGTGGACCTGCGCCTGCCCGCCTACATCCCTCAAGACTACCTGCCCGGCGAGATTGAGCGCCTCAAGATCTATAAAAGAGCTCTGCGGGCAACGCCCGCGGAGGCGAAGGGCATCCTCGAGGAGCTCGAGCGCTTGTCGGGGCCCGCGCCCAAGCCGGTCGTGAACCTGTTCGCGATGCTGACGGTCCGCGCCGAGGCCCGCCGCCACCGCGTGGCCGAGATCAGCGAGAAGGACGGCGCGGTCGAGCTGCGCTGGCGCGCGGACTCGCCTCCGCACCCGGACGCGCCCGCGCGCTGGCTCAAGGCGTTCGGCAAGCGCGTCTCGTTTGTGCCCTCCTCCGAGGGGGACGCCGTGCGCTTGTCGCTCGAAGGGGAGACCGCGATCGCCGCCGTGACCGCGTTCCTGAAGACATGATTGGCGCGCTCGACAAGTGCCCTTGACACCTTAAATTACCGGACTTATACTGCGGGCGAAGCCCGAAGACTCCCCGATGAACCCCCTCATCCTCGCCGCCTTCTCCCTGCTCATCCTGTCCTCAGCGTCCCGCGCCGCACAAATGCCGGCTACTGAGGTCGCTCCGCGCATGGATGTGGAGCTGTCGATTGCCCAATTACGGCAACTCCTTCTCGTGAACCCAGAATGCAAGTCTGATCCCGAAGACGAGGCACGGCTGGCTGCGGGCCTTAAAGATAAATTCGGCCTTGTTATGTGCAGAGAAAAGGGCAAGATGGAAGCGACCGTACTGATTTCTCAAACGGGCCAGCGATTTCAACGGCTGGCGTTCAGCGCTGCTGAAGACAATATACTCGTCGGCGGACGACTCATCGATCACTATTTTGTGATCGAATTTGACACCTACCAACGATATTTTGACCTGCAGAAACGCACTGAGACCGGATTTGCGCTCAGCGGCGCCGTCGAAGGCCGGCGGATTGGCCAGTTCGAGGATCCGCGGATATTCATGGACGCCCTCAAAAACTATTCAGGCATCAAGGACCCCGCGGCGTTGGCCGTTATATCCTCCGAGATCGAAAGGGTCGCGAAGATCGAGGACATCAAAAAGTACTTTCTCGAGGCTCATTCGGCGGGGGGCAAGTGGGTCGTCATCTTGAAATCCGATCCGTTGAAGCCCGACTCTCGCACGTACCAGATTTGGCCGACCAAAGGAGACATACGATGAAATTCACCGCTCTCGTGCTTGCCGCCACCGTGCTCCTTCCCGGCGCTCTTCAAGCGCAAGTCGTCCGCAGCGACCCCTCGGACAAGCTCAAGGAACTGAAGCAGAAATACAAGAACGGCGGCCAGAGGCCCGACCTGGACAGCGTCGAGACCGGCGCGATCACCAGAGCGGTCGCTCGACGCGCGCGCTACCTCCGCTACGTCAAAGGACCGGACGGCTACACGCTCAAGCAGTTGGTCGAGTGCCTGAACTGGACCGAACAGAACATCGGCGGCCTGATCGACTACATCCATCCCTGGCAAAAGGGCGTCGATGCCCCCACGGGTGAAGACCTGGCGGCCGCCCAGCGGGATCTCGTCAAGGAGAGCGCCGCGGCCGCGGAGCTCATTGCCGACGCCGACGCTGCGTTCGCGAAAGGGATTCCCCGCGATCTTCAGGACCCGAACAATCGGCCGAGGCCCGTCATAATGTTCGCGACCCGTCCGACCTTCGCTTACAAGCAGCCGACCCCGGAGCAGCGCGTGCTGGTAATCGCGGGGGCCCAGGCGAACGTGCTGGGACACTCTGCCGCCTTGATTGAATACAAGCGGCTCAATCCGCCGGACGCGGAGGGCGAGGCGAAAACCGAGAGCTGGCTCGAGGGCGCTCGAAAGAGCTTGGCGGCTCGCGAAAACCAAGTCCCCGAATAGTGACGCCGACGGTCTAAATGATAAGATGACCCGGTGGGAAATCGGACTCTTTTCATCGTTTTAACGGCCTTCGGTCTCGCCGCCTGCCGCGGCGAAAAGGACCCCGTCATCGCGCGCGTGGGCAAGCTCAAGATCACTCAGAGCGAGTTCCAGCGCAAGCTCGGCGAGGTGTCCCAGGGCTATCAGGACTATGTGCTGTCCCCGAGCGGCCGTCGCCAGTTTCTCGACGTGCTGATCCGCGAGAAGCTCGTCCTTGCCGCGGCCCAGCAGTCGGACGTGCCGCGCTCTTCGGATTTTCGAGCGCAGCTCGAAAAGCTTCGTAGAGAGGAGGAGGACCGCGTCCGCGAGGGCGGCGAGTACCTCCTGACCTCCATGTGGATCGAGGACCTGCGCCGCCGCGGCGAGCTCAAGGTGGACGAGGGCGACGTGCGCGACTACCTGCTCAAGCACCCCATCGAGGTGGATATGCGCCACGTCCTGCTCGCCTCGCCCGAGGCCGCGGCCGCCGTCGCCAAGCGCCTGCGTGGAGGGGCCAACTTCGCCAAGGTCGCCAAGGACGAGTCGCTCGACGCGGCCACCGCCTCGGACGGCGGCAAGCTGCCGACGTCGCTGTACGGCGAGGTGATCCCCGAGCTCGAGGAGGTCGTCTTCCGCATGCGCACGGGAGAGATCGGCGGCCCCCTCAAGAGCAAGTTCGGCTACCACGTCATGCGCAAGGACGGCGAGAAGAAGGTCACCCTCGACCAAGGGCGCGCGCGCGTCGCGCGCCTCCTCGAGAAGCAGAAGCTGGACGCCCATTTGCAGGCCATTCAGACGAAATTCCCGGTGGAGGTCGTAGATGAACAGTTTCGCTAGGTTCCCGCTTCTCGTGCTCGCGTTGAGCGTCGCCGCGCCGGCCGCGGCCAAGCTTCTCGAGGACACCGTCGCCGTCGTCAACGGCGCGCCGATCCTCCTCTCCGAGTACGCGAAGGAGGCCGCCACGGCCCTCGAGTATTGGTCCAAGGCCAATCCCGCCGCGATGGCCGATCCCGCGAACGTGTCCAAGCTCCGCGAGACCACGCTCGAGCAGCTGATCGACCGCGAGCTCCTGATCCAGGAAGGCGGCCGGCTGAAGCTCAAGGTCCGCGAGCGCGAGATCGATAACGCGATCGACACGGTCAAGGCGCGCTTCAAGAAGGACGAGCGCGGCAACTCCATCTCCGAAAGGGAGGCCGAGGCGGCCTTCGCGAAGACCCTTCAGGGCGAGGGCCTGGACTTCGGCAAGTTCCGGGATCGTCTGTCCCGTCAGATCATGGCGGGCAAGGTCATCGACGAAGCGGTGAAGGCCAAGATGGTCCCGCCCAGCGAGGAGGAGACGCGCGCCTACTTCGCCAAGATCCAATCGTTCATCGACAGCAAGAGCACGAGCGCTCCCGCGGGCATGGAGGAGGAAGACTTCATGGCCCTGAACGAGGTCTCCGGCCAGGTTAAGGCCCTCAGCTCGGAGCGCGTGCGCGTCCAGCGCGTCCTCATCCGGCTGTCTCCGAACGCGTCCGACAACGAGAAGAAGCGCGCGCAGAAGACCGCCGAGGCCGTGAAGAAGCGGCTCGACGCGGGCGAGGACTTCGCCCTGGTGGCCAAGGAGGATTCCGAGGATCCCGAGAGCGCGGCGCGCGGCGGAGACCTGGGCTACGTGCTGCGCGGCATCGCGCCGCCCGAGCTCGAGAAGGCGGCGTTCACCCTCGGCGTGGGGGACACGAGCGGGCCGATTTACACGGAGTCGGGCTACAACATCATCCGCGTCACCGAGAAGCGCGCGTCCGAGAAGCCGGATTACGAGAAGTTCAAGGACGAGCTCGCCAATTTCCTCGGCGGCGTGGGCTTTCAGAAGAAGGTCGAAACCTTCGTGAAGGGTCTGCGCGACAAGGCGACGATTGAGCGCAACCTTCCCGCGACGCTCTAAAGCTCTCGCCTTCACCTGCGGCGACCCCGCTGGGGTCGGCCCGCGAGGCGCGCTGGCGTCCCTGCGCGCCGGGGCCCTGCCGCCCGGGGTCTCGCCGGTCCTCGTGGGCGAGTCGTCCGTCTGGCGCGCCGCCGGCTGGCGCCCCTCCGACGGGCCCATCCGGGACACGGGCCTCGGGCTGACGGCGCCCCGCCCCGGCCGGCCCACGGCGGCCGGCGGAAAAATTTCGGCCGCGTCGTTCGAGGAGGCGCTGAGCCTCGTCGCTCGCGGGCTGGCGGGCGGCGTCGTCACGGCGCCCATCTCGAAGACGTCCTGGTCCGAGGCCGGCTACGCCTGGCGCGATCACACCGCGCGCCTCGCCGACTTCGCCGGTAAGCCCGACGCCCAGATGGTCCTGGGCGTGCCGTCGCGCGGCCTCTGGTGCGCGATCGCCTCGCGCCATGTCCCCTTAAAGGAGGCCGCGAGCCGCTTGAGCGCGCGCGCTATCGGCGCGTGCGCGGAGATGCTGGGAGACGCGTTGCGCCTCCTCGGCAAGCGCAAGCCGCGGATCGCGTTGTGCGCGCTGAACCCGCACGCCGGAGAAGGGGGGCTCATCGGGACCGAGGAGCGAGACATGCTCGGTCCCTTGGCGAGGCGCCTGAAGCTCGCCGGACCATTGCCCGCCGACTCGGCGTGGCGGCTGCACGTCGAGGGCGTTTACGACGGGCTCGTGTGCTTGTACCACGACCAGGCGCTGATTCCTCTGAAGGCGCTGGGGGGCTTAGCGGGGATCAACTGGACCGTGGGGATCCCCTTCGTGCGGACCTCGCCCGCGCACGGCACCGCCTACGACGCGGCGGCCGCCGGCCGCCTGGAGCCCGCCGCCGCGATCGAGGCCGCGCGGCTCGCGGCGCGCCTGCTCTAGCTGTTTTTAGTCTTGGCCGCGGGCTTCCGCGGCGACTTCTTGCGGGATGGGGGGAGTCCCTGCATCAGCTTCTTGGCCATATAGACCTTCTCCGCCTCGCTTAAGTAGCGGATGTCGTACAGCTCGTCGTTGGGGAACTCGATGTCCCAGTTCTTCCGGAACTCGTGGAAGAACTCGCGCGTGACGAGGAAAGCTTTCACCGCCGGCACGTCGCCTTTGGCCGCGAGGGAATCAAGCGAGATCATCCCGTCCTTCGTCTGAACTTTGTCCGCCGCGAGTAAGGCGATCTCCTCCGATTTGGGGTCCAGGCCGAGCTTCGTCAGGAGGGACTCCGCGGCGGGAGTCATGGCGGACACCGGGAGGGCGGCGGCGAAGAAAAGAGCGGTGAGCGCGCTTCTCATTTTTTTTCCGGGGCGAATAGGGATTCGGGCCGTTTGAGCTCGCGCGCGAGCTCCTTCGCGGTGAGATTGCGTGGCTCGAGGGCTAAGGCGGGAACGGCGGCGAGCGCCGTGAGGAGGAATATCCGGCGAATCATGGTGTCCCTGAGCTCGTTTTTTCCGCCGCCGCGTCCTCGTTCCGCCTTTTCGGCGTATGCGCCGTCTTAAGCGGGCCTTGTGCGATTGCCGGATAGAAGGGACATTGCGATCTTGCGGCCGACCATCTGGCGTTCCTCGGTCGTTAGGTACAGCGCCTCGTAATTCTTCGCGGGGACCTTCGTCCCGTTGAAATCCTTCTGAAGGCGCGCCATGAACGCGCGGGTCGTGATGAAGTTGGTCAATTGATTCTTCTTTTTCTTGCCCGCGGCGAGCAACTCGAGGCTGTAGGTCACGTCCTCATCCATGAAAGAGGTTTGAATCTCGCCGGCGGCCTCGGCCAAGCGGACATCCTCGGACGCGGGATCGAATCCTATCGTCTTGAGATACTCTTCCGCTTCCGGCGACAACGCTTTGGCGGGCAGGGCAAGCGCGAGAAAGATGAGAGAGAGCGCGAGGGGTTTCATGGTCGATCCTCCGTACATGTCCGCAGTATAGACCCTCAACCTTGACAATTCAAGGGGTGGGGTATACACTCGGATCATGAGGTCGTTCCTAGTCGCTGCTCTGCTCCTCTCGCCCGCGGCAGTTGCGGGCAAAGAGAAAAAGCCGATGACCGATAATGAGCGCATCGCTCTTTGGGGGACGAAGATTTTAGAAGTGATTCCCCGGGACGTGGTCGTCGGCCCTTCCGATGCGCTTAATCGATACATCGTCGAACACCCGGACGCCGCCGCGGTCGCCGGCGACAAGGACAACTTTCGCAAAACGGTCATCGCGATGCGTGTGTTTTTGGAGCAGCAGGGCGAGAAGCCGGCGCCTCCCCAGAAGCCCGTCGATGAAAACAACAACCCCGTCGTCCTCAAGCCCGAGGTGGGGGCGCGGGAGGAATTGAACCGCGAATGGGTTAAGCTCAATCCGAAGGATCCGGTCATCAGGGTCGAACTCGGCGAGGACGCCGCCAAGCGAAAGGACTGGAAGTACGCCTACGAAAACTATGAGAAGGCCGTCGCGCTCGATCCGACGAATTCGACCGCATGGCTCGGCTATGGGCATTCGGCTAACAAGCTCGGGGACTACAGGCTGGCGTCCCTGGCGGCGAAGCAGCTTCTCTCTCGGGACCCGGGCAATTCCGAGGCGCTGGGCCTCTACCACTTCGCCAATGGACGAGCTCCGCTGGTTTCGCTGCCTTCCACCGTCTTCTCGGGCGGGGCGGGCGACGCGGGCGGGGGGATCCCCGGACAAGCGGCGGCGCAAGCCCCCGGCGCCACGGCGACGACGGCCGGAGGCGTCGCGGCCGGCGGCTACCAAGCCCCGGGACAAACGGCCGAGCAGGTCGCCGCCGCCGCGCGCGCGCAGGCCGCCGCCGCGGGCCCGGACGCCGCGCAGCGCTCCGCTTCGATCACTAAGGATGCCGCCGCCGCGCTGCGCGTGAAGGACTACCCGACCGCCCATCAGCTCGCGAGCCAGGCGATCACCTTCAACGCGGCCAACGCGCAGGCCCTCAACTTCCGCGCCATCGCCTCGAACCGGATGCACCGCTACAACGACGCCGTGACGGACGCGAGCGCCGCGCTGGCTCTCGCCCCCGGCAACGCCCCCGCGCTGCAGACCCGCTCCTGGGCGTTCGCCAAGCAGGGCCTTTTCCAGGAGGCCCTGCAGGACGCCGAGGCCACCTTGGAGCGCGATCCGTCGAATCCTTACGCCTACCAGAACAAGGCGATGGCGCTCGCGGGCCTCAAGGACCGTGCCGGCGCGCTAGACGCGCTGCGCCGCTCCGCGGCGATCGACCCGCGGTTCCAGAACCGGCTCGAGCGCGCGCTTCAGCTTCCTCAGGATCAAGACCTCTCGATGCTGTTCGACGACGAAGCCGCGGCCGCCATGGCGGCGGCCCCGGTGCCCCCGCCCCAACCGGGCAAGCGCTTCGCGCGCCTGGCCTTGCTCTCCGGGATGGGCGGCATCCTGATCGCCCTCGGCATCCTTCACGTGGTGTCGGCGAGCTGGCGCGAGAAGGTCAACATGACCATCCGCCGCGCTTTGGCGCCCTCCGACGCGGTCGGCAGCGAGGCGCCGGCCTCCGAGGCGGCGGTTTCTCCGGGCGCCGCGTTCTGGCTTCAGTACGAGCTCATTAAGGAGATCGGCCTCGGCGGCATGGGCGTCGTCTATGAGGCGCAGGACCGCTCGCTCGAACGGCGCGTCGCGGTCAAGAAGATGCGCGATGAGATCCGCATCGATCCGCACGAGCGCCGCCGCTTCGTCAACGAGGCCAAGCTCGTGGCCCAGCTCCACCACCCGAACATCGTCGACATCTACGCGATCGTCGAGGAAGGGGCCGAGGTCTACCTCGTGTTCGAGTTCGTCTCGGGCCGCACGCTCTACGACCAGATCAAGTCCGAGGGACCGATGAGCCTCGAGGCCGCTCGAGGCGTGCTGCACGCCTCGGCGAGCGCGGTCGAGCACGCGCACGCCGCCCAGATCGTCCACCGCGACCTCAAGCCCTCGAACATCATGATCACCGATGACGGCCGCATCAAGGTTATGGACTTCGGCGTCGCGCGCCAGGCCAAGGACGCGATCACCAAGATGTCGATGACCAACACCGTCGTGGGCACCCCGCCCTACATGGCGCCGGAGCAGGAGCAGGGCACCGTGCGCCGCGAGTCCGACGTGTACGCCTTGGGCGTCTGCCTCTACGAGATGCTGACGGGCCAATTGCCCTTCACGGGCGGGGGGGCGGCCATGCTCCTCAATAAGCTCAACGGCAAGCACATCCCTCCGAGCCAGCGTAATCCGGCTTTGCCGCCCTCCCTTGATGAGGTCATCGCGAAGGCGCTCGCTCCGGACCCTGACCAGCGCTACAGTACACCCACCGAACTCGTCACGGCCCTGGACGCCGTCATTGCCGGCCGGGCTTAATTCGCGCGCCGCCGTTTTTCTCTACCCAGCTCCAAAAATCACGGCTCAGCTCCCAATAATCGGGCCCGCGGCCGTCCTCGATGAAGAACTCGAACGCCTCGGCCATTGCGGCGACCTTCTTCTTTTCATCAGACGTCAGCTCGCGGCGCTCGGCGTAGAGACGCGCGGCATTCTGTAACTCCGGATAGAGCTCGAGCTCGCGGCGATCGATCTCGTCCATCGTCACGCCGGGCTTGGGGACGAACTTGGGAAGGCGGGACACCGGACCGGCCCGCCGGGAGCACGAGAGCACGCGTCCGTCGGCGGCGAGGGTCGCGTCGCCCTCGGCGTGGTGAAAGACGAAGCCCTCGGCGGGATCGCCGTCGCGTCCGTAAAAGAACATCTTATAGACTAGGCGGCCGCCGTCGAGCGCCGGAACCGGCAGGCTCGGCGACCATTCCGCCGGGATGAGACGCCCGCAGGCGGATGAGGCGCTCGCGGCTCGCGCGGCCTCCTGAAGCGGGCTCGCGACGGGCGCGGCGGCTCGCTTCGAGCACGCCGATACGGCGAAGCAGGCGGCCAGCACGATCTTTTTCATCTTACCTCGACATAGCTCTTCGTGTGCGCGTCCCAAGCCTTCTGAAAGGTCTCGATAGGAATAAAGAGGCCGCGGGAGGGGGGATCCTTTCCGCTATCGTTAATGTAGTAGCCGACGGTCTTGCCGCTTCCGTGTTCGATCTCGACCCCCGTGACCAAGATTGCATGACCGAGGGACGCCGGGGCGGTCTTCCCCCATAGATAGCGGGCGTCCACGCCCGCGATCACCATGCCGCCGCGTCGCACGGCGGAATCCATGGCGTCCAGAGGAGCCCCGGCGGATTTCGTCACGATCAGTCCGTGCTCGATCAGCAATGATCCGCTGTAAGCGGTGGGAGTCCCGTCAAGAAAGAAGCCGCGGTTCACGGCCTGCCGGCCGAGGCGCTCTTCGACTCCGGCGGGGTCGTTTCCCGGGACGAGGCCGCGATCGACCAGAACCTGCTGCTGCGCGACGATCGCGCAAGTGTCCGGGTAGCCTTGGGCGTGGACCAGGGGCGCTCGGCCGCCCGGATTTCCGACCGTGTAGCTCAGCCCCGCGCGCCGCCTCGCGTCGGCGCGTTTGAGCGGATCGTTCGAATACAGGCCGCGCGCGATGTCGACGAAGCTTGGATCTCCCGCGATGATCGCCGGCGCGACGGGAGCCGCCGGAGATGGCGCGGGGACGCTGACACGGTCGATGTGAGCCGCCTCGCGGGCCGTTTGCAAGGGACCGGCGTTCGGGCGCGGGCCCTCGTAAGCCGCGGCCAGAACGGCGCCGGCGTTGCCGGGATCGGACGCCAAAGCGCGGGCGGCGTCGCCGGCGGCGCCTCCGGCGAGCTGGGAGCGAATGACTGCCAGTTGGGTCGCGGCGGCGTTGATCCGCTCGCGGTTTGACTGTTGCGCGTTGTAGCCGAACGAGGAGATGCGGTCGGCTTCGATCGAGGCTTGCCGATAGGTCTCGAGAACCTCCTGGAACCGTTTCTGGGCGTCAACGGCTCCGTGGCGCGACGTCAGATCGGCAACCCCCTTTTCCAGACCGGCCACCTGGTTTTGCAAGTCCCGATCCATCAGAATCGCCAGGCGGTCCTGGCCGTATTTAATGAAGGAGCAAAGCTTGGTGAGCTGGTACTGTTCGTCTTTCGTCGCTCGCGTGTAAAATTTCATCGCGGTTTCCGCGATCTCGGCCCGGCTGTCGAGCTCATCAAACGAGCAGGGCTCGTCGGCGGGTTTGTTCTCGCATTGGAGGAGGAGCGTGTCGAGGAGCTGCGCGTTCGAGAGGGAGTTGTTCGCCGCGGTGCATGCTTGGGTCGCTTTGCCGATCCGGCAGAGGGCATCGACCTCCTTGGGAGCGAATTCCGCGACCCCGGCGAAGACTTCGATTGCATTGCCCGGCGCGACCGCGGCCCAGGCAAACGTCGCTTTTTGAGACAGCAGCAGGCTCATGCGTAAGAGCGGCCGCGTGTCGTGGTTGCGCGCCTCGAAGGGCAGGGCGTACTCCCGCTGATCCAACGCCTCGGCCGCGAGGAAGGTCGCCCGGACGAAGTCCGGCGTGCATTCCTTCGTGGGCGCGGCACACTTGTCCAGCTTGCCCAGCTCGGCGAGGTAGCCCGCGTGGATCGCCTTGAGCTCGATGCATGACGCCGGCACGGCCTTGCATCCGGCGCGGACCTGGGCGGCGGCCGCGGCGAGAATGTCGAACGGGGACGAACCCGCGGCAGAAGACCGCGACGCGGCCAGGGCCATAAATAACGCGAGCGCCGGATACCGGGACATGGGGGGTGGTCTCCAAGCCTAGGGTAGCCCCGCCTCCCCGAAATAGCAAGGCCCCGGCACTGGAATCGGCTTTGTCGGCAGCGCTCGCTCCGGACCTGATTCTGGTCCGTTAAAAGGTCGGTAAAACCGCCCCGGTCGCCTTGACAGGATGCGGGGGCCCCCTTACACTAAGGCATGAGTCATCGCGCCCCCCTCTACGTTTTTTTCGTCGTTTTCCTGATTCTCGGCGTCCCCGCGCAAGCCGAAGTCTGCAGCGATAAGGACCACCATGGAAATGGGATACCGGCCGGCTGCACGCCCCCTGACATGAAGAAGAAGACTCCGGAGAACACCGTCGGCGGGGAAAAAAAGAGTCCGGTCATCGATGGGAGCGGAAAAGTCCCAACCGGTCATACCGGCGGTGTCATTAAGGGGGCCCCCGCCGGAGAAAATTCGGCCAACCCCGGCTCCGGTGGCTCCGGACACGGCGGCAGCCACATCGAGCTGACGGCGGGCGCGCAGTCCGAAGCCCCGACCGTTCCGGTCAAGGATATGCTGGCCAAGTTGAAGACGGACGCGGCGGCCTTCTCCGCGGAGCGCCCGGACCTGGCTAAGTTTGCCCAAACGGCCGCGAGTCGCATAGCCGCCCGCGTCCAAGCCAAGCCCGATGCCACCTTCGCGCAGAAGGAGCTTGTTGCGTACATCACGATGATGGAGTTCCAAGCGCAAAAAACGGACACGTTCAAGGCTTTCCGGGACCGCCAGCCGCCTCCGACACGGGAAGAATTTCAAGCACTTCGCACCAAGTTCGAGGGCGAGGCCGAGAAGATTATGCACGCCGCCGGCATCCCCCACGGGGATTTCATGAACGTCATTCACGAGGAGGCCGGCGTGGCTTGGCGTGAGCAGTGGAGGGACCGCCGCGATCCCGATCCGGACGGCGGACGCCCGTCCCGGACGCACATAGACGGCATGCTTAGGGGCAACCCCCGCAATCCGGGCAACTGGTCCCTGAGCGCGGCCGACAAACTCGCCAACGGCGACAAAGCGGGAGGTATGGACGCGCTGAACCGCTCAATTTCCCTTGGCGGCACGCCGGAGGCGTTCGGCATGCGCGGCGCGCTGCGCCTCGACGCGAAAGACTACGACGGGGCATATCAGGACGCGAAGAAGGCGCTCGAGCTCAACCCGGGCGACAAGAACGCGATGGGAATCTTAAAGTCCGCGGAGGGCCGCACCACGCCGGGCCTCGCCGCCTCGTTGTCCGCCGGCGGGGCGGGGTCCGCCGGGGCGGGCGCCGCCGCCGGTTCAGGAGGCGCGGGCTCAGCCGCCTACGCGAACGCGAATCGCGGCGGCATCGGCGGCTTCGATCCGGGCCGTGTGCGCGAGATCGCGGGCATGACCACCGCCGCGACCTTGTCCTCGGGGCAGAAGCTCGACGAGGCGCGCCGGGCCATGGCGCTCAACGATCACCAGGCCGCCATCATGATGGCGCAGCGGGCCATCGAGCTGAACCCGAACAACGCCGCGGCGTACGGCTTTTTGTCCACCATTTACGCCCGTAAGGGGGACTACAAGAACGCGATCGCCGCCTCGAACGCCGGGCTCGCCGTCTCCCCGCGCGACGCCTCGCTGCTCAACAGCAAGGCCTTCGCCGAGAACCGCTCCAAGCTGTACCGCGACGCGCTGGGCACCTCGAATGGCGCCATCGAGGCGGACGCCCGCAACCCGAACTCGTACGCCAACCGCGCCCACGCGTACGGCGGCCTCGGGGACAAGGACGCGATGATGTCCGATATCAATCGCGCGGCCGCGATGGACCCGGCCTTCCAGCAGGCTGCGGCGGACGCCGCGGCGCTGCAGCTTCCCTCGAAGGAGGACATCCTCTTCCTCTTCCCGGGCGAGAACCCCGAGGCGCCCGCGCCCGCGGCGCCCGCGAAGGGCCGCAGCTTCGGCCTTGTGGTGGGAGCCGGCCTGGCCGGCGGCCTGCTGTTGGCGCTCGGGCTTCTCTCGACCGTGCTGGCCCCGATCAAGGACTCCGTGGTCTCCGCCTTCACAAAAGCGACCCGTCGCGGCCCTTCCGTACACGCGCTCGAGGAGGATTCGACGCCGGAGACGCTCCCGGCTCCCTCCGCCACGGGCCTCATCCGCGGCCAATACGAGATCTCCCGGCAGATCGGCGCCGGCGGCATGGGCATGGTCTACGAAGGGACGGACCGCTCGCTCGACCGGCGCGTCGCGATCAAGAAGATGCGCGACGAGCTGCGCATCAACCCGCGCGAGCGCGAGCGCTTCGTCATCGAGGCGAAGACCGTGGCCTCGCTGCACCACCCGAACATCGTCGATATCTACGCGATCGCCGAGGAAAGCGACGACGTCTATCTCGTGTTCGAGTACGTCGACGGCAAGACGATTCACGACCTCGTGCAGGCGAAGGGCCGCCTGATCCCGGCGGACGCCGTGCGCGTGACGCAGGCCATCAGCACGGCGCTGACGTACGCGCACTCGCGCGGGGTCATCCACCGCGACATGAAGCCCTCGAACGTGATGCTCACGAAGGGCGGCGAGATCAAGGTCATGGATTTCGGCATCGCGCGCATGGCGAAGGACGCCATGACCCGCTACTCGATGACGAACACGGTCGTCGGCACGCCGCCCTATATGGCGCCCGAGCAGGAGCAGGGTGTCGTGCGCAAGGAGTCCGACGTCTACTCCCTGGCGGTCTGCGCCTACGAGATGATGACGGGCAAGCTGCCCTTCGTCGGCATTGGCGCCGGTATGCTCATGAACAAGATCAACATGAGCTACATCCCGCCTTCGCGCAACATCGCGGGGCTGCCTGAGGCGCTCGACGAGGTGTTTTTGAAGGCTTTCCAGGCCGACCCCGATCAACGCTACCACACGCCGCAGGAGTTCTCGGCGGCGCTCGACGCCGCCTCCGGCGGCGTACGCTCCTCCGGACATGCCGTCTAAGGAAACCCATGAAAAACTTCCCCTCCGCCCGCTTTGCCGCCGCCGCGCTGATCCTCGCGACCGCCTTCGCCGCCGCGCCGGCCGGGGCGTTTTGGCCCTTTAGCGATTCCGAGAAGGTGAAGAAGGAGAAGATCGTCGAACGCTCTAACAAGGAATTCGGTCAGCTGCTTGAAAAAGTCGGCGAAAATCAAAAACTCAGTGCCGACGCCAAGGCGCTCGCCTTAAATCACATACGCACGACCCAAGAGAGATTCAACGCACGGGCCGTCGAGCTCAAGAAGCCGGAGTACGACGGCTGGGAGTTCGATTTGCTCGGCGAGCAGGTCAGCAAGGTGATCGTTCCGACCATCGAGGAAGCGGTAAAAGGCGCCGCCATGATGCCGATGGCGAATCAGACCGCGGCGCTCGAGGCGGCGGTGGACAACAGCGAGGCGCGCAGCGCCGTCGTTACGACCAACTTCTTCCGGGACCGCCAAAACGACATCGGCAGATGGGCGAAGACCAGCGGATTCACCGGGCCGAACGGGGACGCGGCCCCCGATTCGCCCGCCCCGGAGCAAGCTGCCGCCACTCCGACGCAGAACCCGGACGGTCCGGCGCACCTCCCCGAGGACCCGTCGAAGTGGACTCCCCGGCAGATCGATTGGGCCATCAGTCGCTCCGAGGTCGTGCAACTGGGCCTGAGCGTCGCCAATGACGTCAAGAATCCGCAGCCTCCGACCACCAAAGAGCCGGTGGGACCGGGGACGGGCGTTGGGACCGGTGGCGGAACGGGCGGCGGCGTCGTCCCGAGACCGGCGCCGGGAGGCGGGACCGCTCCGAACACCGGCGGCG
>Ga0163144_10009122_pt1 | contig 21347 bp, 22 predicted proteins | sample OliLak19BULKMAT1_FD_123175 | JGI IMG/M metagenome (GOLD analysis project Ga0163144, IMG submission 123175) | Freshwater microbial mat bacterial communities from Lake Vanda, McMurdo Dry Valleys, Antarctica - Oligotrophic Lake LV.19.BULKMAT1 | ecosystem: Environmental > Aquatic > Freshwater >... | reverse complement strand
CCAGAAATTATAGGGGATCAAAGCCAACTTAAGGAGCGACTTTATTTGTATGACTATCTTAAAACGCGCAATCATGACTTTATATTCCGGTGATATAGACATTTATAGTCATCAAGTTCGCATTGTTTTAGCTGAAAAAGGTGTGAATGTTGATATTGTCAATGTGGATGAGAACAATCCCAGCCAGGATTTAATGGAGTTAAATCCCTATAATTCATTACCCACACTAGTTGACCGGGAATTAGTTTTATACCAATCCCGAGTCATTATGGAATATTTGGATGAGCGCTTTCCCCATCCTCCACTTTTACCTGTTTATCCTGTGGCGCGGGCTAAAAGCCGATTAATGATTTATCGTATTGACCGTGACTGGTATAGCCTTTATAAAAGTATCTCTGAAGGCAATACCAAAAACATTAAAAACGCCCGAAATGAGCTAAAAGAAGGCCTTATGAGCCTAGCTCCGGTATTTGCTGACTCACCTTATTTTTTAAGCGAAGAGTTTACTTTGGTAGATTGCTGCATCGCCCCTCTGTTATGGCGGTTAAATAGCCTGGGAATAGAATTCCCCGATAATGCGGCAGCCAAACCAGTTAATGAGTATATGAAACGTTTGTTTAAAAGGGAATCTTTCCAGGCTAGCCTGACCGAAGCGGAAAGAGAATTAGAGGATTAACATGGCCTTGATCTCAAAACAACCCTATTTATTTCGTGGCATGTATGAGTGGATACTAGATAATCACTTTACGCCTTATATAGTTGTTAACGCCACCGTTCCTGAAGTTCAAGTCCCCCCTAAATATATTGAAGATAATAAAATAACGCTTAATTTAGCGCCCGCCGCGGTCACTGGCTTTGCCATGAATAATACTGCTTTGGAATTTAAGGCCAGTTTCGGGGGGAGATTATTACATATCTACATCCCTATGGAATCGATTATTGCCATTTATGCTAAAGAGAATAATCACTGTTTAGTCTTTGGTGTTCCTGAAATCACCAAAGGCATAGTCATCAATATGGAAGAGACTGCTGAACCTGGATTTCAGGAAGATATTGTCGAAGAGACAAAAGACACTTCCGTAGAGCATCGCCCAAAAGGCCCTCCAAAGTTAACCATAGTTAAATCATCTAAAGACAATAATTGAGCAATAGCTATTTATAATACCCTTTTTGGGCACTTCATGTCCGACTAACAAACATTACTGTATTGCCTTTGAGGCTCAATTTCCTTTAGATTCCTCTTTATGGGCGTGATTTATTGGATTTTTATATTGAGTTTTTTATCGGGTTGCGTATTTCAGCAAAATAACGCCCCAGCACAAAATGATGAAGAAACAAGTATCGCTATGGCGTATTTACAACAGAAGGATTTTGAAAAAGCACGAATGTCTTTAAATAAAGCTTTGCTCGCTCATCCTTACTCCGCTAAAAATTGGGATGCCTTCGCTTATCTGGAAGAATTAAGTGGCAATCTAGTCAATGCGGAAAAAGCCTATCAATATGCGGTTCAACTTGATTCTCAAACGGGAGATCCCCATAATAATTATGGCGTTTTTCTTTGCCGCCATCACCGGCAACGTTTGGGTATTCAAGAAATTTTAAGGGCAGCGCAAACACCCAGTTATATTTACCGGGCCAGCGCCTATAAAAACGCGCGACTATGCGCCTTATCTATACCCGACCCCATTGCCGCCCGGAAGTTTTTGCAAGCGGAAGCGCAAAACGATCCCAATATTGCTTTATGAGAATTTTCGCCAAAAAGAGGAATTAATTATGGTTTTTGTATTGGGTCTCAGCATTGGAATTGCCGCATTTTATTTGATAAACACAATAATAGCGAAAAGAAATTTATTAAAAAAACTTAAAGATGAAACTTATCCAATAAAAAAATTTAATAAAAATACTCATCATTATTTAGTTGTCGCCAATGGTCCTTTTTTACCTAAAAAAATAATATTAGAAGCGGCACAGGATAAGCATATCATTGCTTTAGATGGCGCAGCTGATCGTTTAGCGGCATTAGGAATTATGCCGGATTTCATTTTGGGCGATTTTGATTCTATCCAAAACCTGAATTACTGGGGAATAAAACAAGCTTTCTTTGATATCAAAATTAATTCTGAACCTTACATGGGAAATTATGAAATTAAAATTGTCCCCGCTAAAAATCAGAATTTAACAGATTTACAAAAATCCATTAAATTTTGTCATGAGCAAAAAGCAGAGTCTATTCATATCGCTTGCGCCATAGGGGATAGAGTGGACCACACTTTATGTAATTTACGCACTTTAAGAACTGAATATATACCGCAAATACCCATTTATTTACATACTGAAACTCAGACATTACGATATATAAATAATGAAGAATATGAAATCCAAGGCGTCAAAGGCGATTTTTGTGGAGTCATGTCTTTTCCTCAAGGTATTCTTTCTTCAGATGGCTTAGAGTACGACGTTAAAAATTTTCCTTTAAATTTTGGCTATAGCGAAAGCGTCTGTAATCAATTATCCACTAATATCGCAAAGATTACTTTAGCAGGCGAAGCATTAATCATCATGCCCGGTATATTAAGCTCACAAGGTGAGTTTAATAAAAAAACCAGGACAGAGCGTATCCATTTGCTAATTAAAGAATCCGAAAGAGAAACAGCCCTGGTTAGCTTGAACGCTTTGAAATCTGCTTTTCCAGACAGCTATCCTGAGTTTCAGCCAGATGAAAGCAATAAAGTTTTAATTTCAGTACCCACTCAAGACTCTGTAAAACAAATATTCGGCTTTCAAAATGAGAGCCGTGTTAAGCGGCTAATTTATTGGCTGCTGTATTTCATGAGGTAAGATGCGGTCATACTCGATAAATCCTTGGTCTTCACTTTTCAGGTTATATTTTTCTTTAATTTGCAACCACAGTTGACGCCGCTGTTCCGCGGGCTGTAGTTGGTCAATTTCACGTCTGCCTTCGCTTTTGGTCTGGTCATGTGGATTAATACAGGAAATTTGATCAACAATGGCCACCTTTTTATTTAAGTCGGGACCGAGAACATCGAGATACCACCAGTCTATGCCCCATCCCACTAAAACCGGTTCATAAATACCCATAAAATAATCCAGTTTATTGCGTTCGAACAGAGGGCAGGTATTTTCTACAAAATTGGTGTATCTGAAGAAACATTCTGAATGAACTTGTGTAATCGGATGACTTATCTTGCCACTGGGTTCGAAAGCGGGTTGCAGTATCCATAAATCATATTCCTTACGGATCTCAAACAATCGATTGATGGCATCAGTGCTGATGATGACGTCATCATCCATGAGAAAGATTGCCTCATACTGGCTTAAAATAGAGTAAAAATGTTGATAAACATACTGTAGATTGGGAAATTTAGCGCCAGTGCGGGGCATATAATAATCCGCTAATTCGCTATACCGGTTAGGCTGAGCGCCATAGTAGGTAATCCATAAATCAAAATTTCGCTGATCACCAAGCCAGTTAGTTAAATTGGCATTGTCCCCCGCGCAGGTAAATACCAGATTTTTTCGTTGGGTTTTTGATACGCCCGTTTTGCTTTGATGAAAAGCGGTAAAATCCTCTATATTTTTAGTTTTTTGAATAATTTCTCCGATCAAGAAATCATAAGTATCATCAGGAAGAAATTTTTTAAAACCATTTTCATGACTAAATGTTAATTCTGAAAATACAATTCTGCCATTAATATTGTAAAGATCCACCCTCACATGAGTATGTCCTTGTGATAAAATAGTCGCTATTTCTAGCATCTCTGCAAAATTATGAGGTTGAACTGGCATTTTTTCATGGATCGGATAGTTAGTGGTAAACGGCAATTTTCGCCAATCCACTGTCAGATAAACGCGAGAATGATGCTCAGAGTGGCGGCCAATATCCACTTGTAGAAAATAGGGTTGCCCATAAAAGCAAAAAAATTTGTAATCTATGAGTTCTCCCTCCTTCTGATCAACCAAATATTCTTCGGCAAAAATTTTTCGTGGAATGTTTCGGTACTGCGGCTCAAGATGCAAGTCATAATAATTTGTGGACATCCATTCGTTCAGTAATTTCCCTGCCGCTTCTTTGTCAAAATTTTCCGAATTTTTGACGATAATATTCCAACTACAACCATGATTGGTCTTTAATACAAATTGCTTAGGCAGCTGATCATAATCAATTTGATCTGCCTTATCCCAAACACCCCATAATTGGGGTAAATATTTTTTTCCGATCTGATTTTCAATATGAGCTCTTACCGCATATTTATCGACAAGACGAGACAGGGTTTCGCTATTTTTATCTATCTTGAAAGATTGAATATAGGCAGTAAACGTATCAATTTTATCGAAATTCAACTTCCGATGAAAAATTTCATAGTAAGTAGTTTCAAGTATAGTTTTGTTTCTCAACAAATCGTTATAGATCGGTATTACTTCGACTATATCCAAAACACGATGAGTGGAAATTCGGCGTATTTCCTGCCAGGCGCATTCAGGCCAAGGGCCAGTCACTCTATGAACCCATATTCCAGCCTCAAAATCTACCCGGTTATTATCAATACTTTCCATAATGACATGGACAATATGTCCTTGGGCGGCAAGATTGATAGCATAATGATAAGTGGGATAAGTCTGTGCAATCAGTGCAATGCTCAAAAGCGGTTGGACAGAGAGAGGGATAAATCGCTTAAATTCTCCAGCATATTGCTTTAACTCTTCGGAAGTAATGTATTTTCTAGCGCCCTCAAGACCCCGTTTTAGCCCTGTTTCCAAGGACTGGTCCGCTGCTTGGTCGAAATGAGCTAAATTAGTCTCGTTGCAAAAACCTGCTCCTATTTGCGCTTGTAGAACGTGACGATTTTTCGAGACAAATAGCTTCTGATATTCAAGTATTTGACTGAATGAGTGATAATCTCTGGCATGTTTCAACATGAAATAAAGATTATTTTTAAAAATGGGGTAATAATTCGTTATCACTCGCTGCGTGTTACGCAAATGGCTGGGTGCATATTTATGATGAACGTAAGCTTTATCCAATTGTTTAATTAGATAACCTCGATCAACGATTCTTATGCAGACATCAGTTTCATCTAGAAAGTATTCATATTCTTCATCAAAACCATTAATTTCTAAAAGTAGAGAGCGGCGAAAGCTACAATTCGCCCCTAAAAGATGAGGAAATTGATAGCTGTTCGGAAATGAAAATGCTAACGTCGGTTTTGTTAGCGATATATTGGCAATGCCTAAACGGTTAACTAAACAATATTTGTATTGCAAAGAATATCCGGTATGATCAAAAACAAAGCCTCCCACTCCTCCCACTTCTGCACTATCATAGCCATCAGCAATCTGGCTTAACCATTCAGGCTCGGGAATGGCGTCGTCATCAATAAAGGCGACAATATCACCTTGCGCCATGCAAATACCTATATTTCTCGATACTGAAAGATTAGCGATTGCACAGGTCCCTATCCGTATTTGCGATTGCCAAGTTGCTAGCAGTGCTGATGTGTGGTCTGTCGAAGGGCCATTGACAACGATTACCTCAAAATCGCCCTTATATTTTAACCATCGCAAACTCTCCAATGTTTGCTGCAAAGTGGCGGCTCGATTAAATGTATTAATGACGATAGAAATGCTGGGAAAAAGAGTAATCACTCTACCTGACATACTTTTCTTCCAGTTGATTTAAATCACATCTTAATTTTCTTAAGGCAACGGGTGTTGATAACAATAAATTTTTTCCCTCAGCGGTTAATTCCGAGACTTGCTCTGATAACTCGATAACCGTTAGTTCTAGCTTCATCGTTTGCGAAGATAACTCAGTGATCGTTTGCTCCAGATTCGTGACTCGTGATAATTGATTAGTCAGATATAAAACTGTTTGCTCTAAACTTGTAACCCGTGACAATTGATTAGTCAGATGCAAAACTATTTGTTCTAAATCCGTAACCCGTGATAATTGGTTAGTCAGATATAAAACTGTTTGTTCAAGTTGCGAAACATTAGCGACCATTGAGGCCACTTCTACAAGCGAGGGCCCAGCATCTCTTAACCGAACATATAATACCATCGCATGATGGATATACCGTCCAAAGAAGGGTAATTTAGTCGAAAAACGCACTAATTTTTTTATAATTTTCATTGTTGATGTCACTTCGTTGAGCGTAATTTTTCATTTGTATAATTTTGCTGCCAGCACCAGGCATCCACGCAAATTTGTCGCATAGAGCGTTTTGCCCTCCAACCTAATAATTGCCAAATTTTGGTAGTATCGGCCCAATAGGCAGGCAAATCACCGGGACGACGGCCCACAAATTGATAGGGTATTTTACAGCTATTGGCCATTTCAAATTCATGGATAACTTCTAGAGTGGATTTTCCGCAGCCACTACCCAGGTTCAAAGTAATTAATCCTGAATTTTCCTGGAGAAAATTTAGCACTGCAATATGTCCTTCTGCTATATCCATGACATGAGTATAATCACGAATGCATGTGCCATCCAGTGTTTCATAATCGCCACCAAAAATATTTAACTTCTGATATTCCCCGGCAGCGACACGCGTTAAATAAGGCATTAAATTATTAGGAATACCGACTGGATTTTCACCGAGCAAGCCGCTTTCATGGGCGCCAACAGGGTTAAAATAACGCAGCGAAGCAATGCGCCAATCCGGTTCAGACTGATAAAAATCAGTTAATATATCTTCTATGATCATTTTACAACGTCCATAGGGATTCATTGGAGAGCGGGGGTGGTTTTCCTGATAACAGTGAGTCGCTATATTTCCGTAAATAGTTGCGGAGGAAGAAAAGACGAAAGTTTTAACGTGCGCTTTCTTCATGGCATGCAGTAATGTTAAGGCGCCGTTCACGTTATTATCGTAATATTTCAAAGGTTGATCGACAGATTCACCGACTGCTTTAAGTCCAGCAAAATGAAGGACCGCATCAATAGGATATTCCGAAAAAATTCGGTTAAGCAAAGAAACGTCTCGGGTATCACCCGGAATAAAAACCAGCGGAACGCCTATTGTTTTTCTTAACCGATCAATGACCGTAGACAAGCTGTTGCTTAAATTATCAAGAATAATTAGCTTATATCCCTCATCTGCGAGAGACAGGCAAGTATGAGATCCTATAAATCCAGCGCCGCCGGTAATCAAAATTATTTTTTGCATAAAAAGATTATTTAGTGTCTTCAAGTAGACTATACAGATTTAGATGCCGCTGCGCAATTTGCAAGTCCCTCAAGAATAGCCAAACTCAGCTTGATGCAGTAATTCAGGAAAATGGCATCACCGAAGGCTTTCATCGTAAGATGAAACTCATTCAACGGCCGGCCTATGGCTTTCGTAATTTTGAGTGGCGGTTAATATGTTGCAAAACAAATATTAATTCCAGCAGTGACGTATACAAAACCTAAAGACATTAATTAATGTAGCAGAAAGTGCTATGTTAAATTTTGCCATAGAACAGAAAAAATTTAAATCAGGCGATCTGCAACGTATTTTTCCCGAACTCAAACCTTATCAAATAACTTACTCTATAAAAAAATTATTAGACCAAAAAATGCTTCAACCAATTAGGAAAAATACCGTACTTACACAATATTTTACGACAAGTTATTTACTACTGGCGTGATTAAAATGCTTACCGAGATTTCATTCTTGAAAAAAGTTAAAATTTCTCACTAGTGCTAGTCCGTTCTTATCCGTGCATTAGATACACTTGGAAAATTTTTTTCGCAGTAAGATTTGACAAAATTAAACCAACCCCTCATACCAATACCAAGGATTTACGGACGGGTCTTGGATAATGCTGGATTGAGTTGGGCGCTATCATATCAATAGACTAATTATTTGATTTATCTTATAAGTATTTATCACTTTTAAAAGTACCAATAGATAATTCTTCACACTAATCTATGGGTGCTATCACATCCATACTATAGGTCGTTGATTTAATTTGATAAAATATTCATCCACTTTAAAAGTACCAACGGAAATACCAACAAAATATAAAGAAAGGAAAAACCAAGAATCTATATACGCTATAAAGAATATACATAGAAAATGATGGTTTTCTATACATATAGCGGCTCTCATTTTCACTCAGGTTATATACGGAGTCAGTGTCCTTATATACGGACTCAATGTTCTTAATGTACGGAGTGAGCACCCTCATACACGAAGTCAATGGCCTTATGTACGGAGTCACTGTCAATAGTTTGCATAGTATATACCGCGAGTTCAAGCGATTAAGTACTTTAACGCAAATACAAAGTATTTACACTTGAATTGATGTCAACCAAAGTGTAAACTAGAGGTAGAGGCGGTCGTGGCTTACATAGTAACCGCTTGCTGGAGAAGCTGTATGACCGTAAAAATGAAAAATGCACCTGTTTATTATGCGTTAGCTCAGGCTCAATTTAATCCTATTGTCGCTATGGAAAAATACGTCGGCGATATTCAGGATGAACTTCGCCACAAAGGCTATACGCTTTTCGAACGCTATGAGACTACACAACTACAACTGGGGCAGACTGACCCTCAATTGAAACCAACCATTTCTTGGTTAATCAACAAGGAAGACAAGACTGCGGGATTTATCTTAAGTACCTTATCTCTAACATTTCACACAACCCACTATGTGACAAAGCAAGAATTTATTCCAGAATTATTAGATGGTTTAAACCTTGTTAACAAAATAGTTGAACTGGATCACATTAATCGCTTGGGGCTGCGATATTTGGATGCCGTGCTACCATTTGGTAGCGAAAGCGTTAATGAATATTTGATTGACCAGCTACACGGGATAAATTTCAACTCAAAAAAACTGGACTATTCTTACCACGAGTCTGTGTTTCAGACAGAGTGCCAGCCATTGATAGCCACAGGGAAATTAATTGCACGTATCATTCAATTAACATCTACTTTGGGCTACCCACCAGGATTATCTCCTCATGGATTAGTACCTATGGACCGTTTTGCACTTAAACAACCCTGCCCTCATGCTATCATTGACACGGACCATTTTGTAGAGGGAAAAATACCGCTAGAGTTTAAGAAAATCAGTCAACAACTCTTTTCATTACACGATGCCCTTAAAAAGGCATTTGAAGCAATCACCACAGATCATGCAAAAAATGTTTGGTTTAGTTAACCAAAAAATGGAGGTTGATATGTCTTATTTTGAAAATTCAAAAATGGAGCCGCTCAATACAACGCTTAAGACATTCGGTTTAGTCACATTGTTATTAGGAGCAGCTTTAGGCACTGGCAGTGTCTATGACATAAAGCATGCTGACGCTTGGATTCCCTCAATTAAACATCGCGTGTCTTTTTCAATTAACAAGAGTGAAGCGCTTACCGAAAACACTAAATTACTGAGCTCTCCAGATTTAAGAACTCCAGCACAGCATTTGGAAAATATTCGCAGTATTTTTAATATTCCAGTCTCTAATATCGCTGATTTATTAAACGTGTCCCGCCAAGCGGTTTACAAATGGTTGGCCGGGAATTCAACCCCCGAACAAGAAAAACAATATATAATAACAACGCTTAGCCAAACTGCAGATAAATTTCATGAAGCAAAGATATCACGCCCGGATGCGTTGTTAACGATGAAAGCCTTTAACGGCCAATCCTTAATAGATATTGTATTTTCAGGAAAAGACCCTACCCAACATATTACAATCTTAGTTCGAGAGGCCAAAATTATGCAAGAAGCTTATGAGAGCTCCGGTTTATCATTATCGAAAGCCAAGCCTACGAATAATTGGCAGTCTTATATTTCTATCCCCGGTTCTTCAGAGAACGATTAGCGCAGAAGCTGTAAGTTAATGAGTAACGCTAAGTTGGAGCAAGGAAGCGTTCTAACCAAGGAAGATGCATTTGAACTGGGTTTAATTAATTCCGCAGATTGTAACAATCGCGCTGTTATTATCTCCCACGACTGTGATTTGGCAAATAATGTCGAATATATTGAATTCATCATAGGCACACTGATACACACACCCCACCCTTTAAGGCAACATGCTCATCACCCACGCCAACTACATCTGACTTTTGATTTAGATGAGCCTTTTCATATAGAGTTAGATTACCACAGCAAGAAAATGATTGAAAAAAGTAAAGTGATCAGTAAAGTCACCAAAATCCTTGGTATTTCGGAGCATGGAAAACAAATTCTTAAACAATGGCTCGCTGCAGGGTATGGCCGGCCAGCATTTCCAAATGAATTTGAAAAAAGACTTGACAAGATCAAAGAAAAAATTAAAAAGACCTTGGCTCCAGAGTCAAAATATATATTTGGTTTATTTTTCAATTTAGGCAAAGATAGAATCGTCGAACTAGGCACGGATGATCCCTATTGTTTATCCATTTCCGTCGTTTACGATTCTTCCCAGGAAGGGCTCCCGGCTAAGGAGGCTGGCGAAAGAGTCGCAGCCAAATTGCAAGAGTTTTTTGAAAAAACATATGGCATGGCAGACTCTGCAAAAGGAATTGCGCTTGAAAAATGTGTCGCAGTAGCAGATAGCCTTATTTCACTGGCTGATCTGCGTAAAGTTGATCAATGGCGTTTAGAATACATAAGCCTTAAAAATGACCCACCTAGCTCATTTTTGTTAGCGGGCAACAAATGAAAAACATAATATGGTAAAACGTATCTGTTACATTATCAGCGTAATTTTTGGAATAATATGGGCAGCAGCTCAAATTTCTCCTGACCAAGCTGGTTCAAATCTTTTGAAATGGATTAAAATCATAGGAACGCTACACATTCCTGTGCTACATATAAACCCTTCCCTTTTGATTTCACTAATTGCGCCAATTATCGGTAGTTTGGTCCCCTATTACATGGAGCGTAAATTAAATAGCGTTAAGAAAAAATTGGAGCCGCTAAATATAAGACGAGGACTCCATACAGAACAAAAAACTCTCACACTCGCCCTAGACTCTGACTATAATGCAATCTGGCACATGGGTCAGAAGAATGGAAAACCTATTATGACCTTTTCTGCTGAATTATATGTTACTAATAGAGCACAGGTTCCAATTATAGTAACTGGCATGACTACTACCGCTGATAAGAAACTGATTGTTCAAACTCATGTCTCTGTTATGAACGCAGCCAATGTCTATGATAAAAACGTAGCCATACCACCCGGACACACCACCAAACTTCATATAACAATGGCAATATGGCCGTTCGGCGAGGTTAGGCAAGACTCTCTCGAAATGGAAATTTCAATTATTGATCAGTTTAATAATAATCACTGGATTAAACTTAGCTTTGCGTCTACACAAAGTTTGGTGGCTTAGAAAATTTTTAAGAAGATTACACAGCTAAAAAGACGTTCATCTTTTCCTGACATAGGATTTCTGTCAATTTCTGTAATTCAGATACACGCACTGCAAGCCAAGTCAGCTCTTCTTTAGTAATAGCGTAGCTTTTTTTATAGCGGGCATCAACGTAAGCATCACGCAATAAGATGAATCGATATCTCTCTTCTGAATCACATAAAGGAAAAATTTTAATTAAACGTTCATCAAGAACATTAGTCAGCCTTCTTAGAATCGAAAGATCATGAGTGTTTGGTTTATAACGAGTAAAGACAAGCAGTAATGTATTGTAAAGGCGCTCTGTTACTTGATGTAGTAGAAAAGCAGCTTCACTGTAATTGCCTTTTTTAAATGAAAATTCAAAAAGCTCATAAAAATTACGGGCTTTAGTAAAGAGATGATCATAATCTTCTTTGGCCAGTTGATAACGCTCCTTGTTGCTCAGCTCTCGCGGTTCTTTTAGTTTTAATTGCCCCGAATCATATAGGGCAATACCTTGCTTCTTAATATCAGAGAAAAAATATTGTGCTTTTTCCAATCGACGATTTACGAATTCGATATCATGCACAATAGGCGAAACAGGTGTTTTGATTTCAGGTATACTTTGAGTTGTAGTGATGATATCTAATTCCAGGCGATGTTGTACCGAAGCGCTCCTGGTTTTGACAATAATTAATAAATCATAGTCACTTTGATATTGAAGGTGGACACCGTCTTCAGCATACTCCTCAACCCATTTACCTTTGGCATAACTTAGGATGTTATGGACGGTCTTGGATGAGGTTGGATTGAAAGGTGGTGGCTATGGGTGGATTCGAACCACCGACATCAGCATTATGAATGCTGCGCTCTAACCAACTGAGCTACATAGCCTCCAAGTTTAAATTTTCTCGCTTTGGCTAGATTTTGTCAAGGTGTTATTGTAATTCTGTACAAAGTTCTCGAACTAAATTACGCAACCATAGGTGCGCAGGGTCAGTAGCTAAATATTTCGGCCAAGCCATGTATATATCTACCGGCGGAATCGGAAAGGGAATTTTATGCATGACCAGGCCCAATTCTTCAACCATTTCCTTAGCTAAAAGTTCAACAGACGCCAGTAAAAAATCGGTTTCTTTGACCAAATATAAGGCAGGGATCATATGGGGCAAGGATATCACCACCTCGCGCTCGTGTCCCAAATCCTGTAAGGCCTTATCTACCCGAGTTAATACCGGTCCCGCATAAAGATTTGTAGAAATATGTTTTGCCTGCAGAAATTTTTTCAAAGTTAAAGGCTTGGCTAACAATGGATGATTCTTACGGCCCACACAAACAGCCGTATCCCTAAATAAAGACTCTGTCTCCATAAAAGGAGCGGCCTTTCCCTGACATATAACACCAAGAGCTAACTCCAGCTGACCCATTTCAGGAGTATATTGATCCAAAGAATTCAAGTGACTAAATTTAAAAGTAATTCCCGGAGCAACTTGAGCGATTTTCTTGATTAATCGAGGCAAAATAACCAGTTCTAAATAGTCCGACATGCCTATTTGAAAAACTCTGGAAGCCGTGGAGGGATCAAACACTGATGTGGCATAAACTATGGTTTTAATTTCATTCAATAATCGCTGTACTTGAGGATGTAACTCTAATGCCCGCTTGGTAGGAATCATTCCCTGCTGACTTCTGACTAAAAGATCATCTTGCAGCAATTCCCGTAACTGCGATAAAGCAATACTCATGGCCGATTGCGTCACAAAAACTTTATGAGCGGCATGAGTGACATGCCGCTCAGTTAATAAAGCGTCTAAGGCTACTAATAAATTTAAATTTATTTTGGATAGATTCATTTCACTAATAATGGTGATATAAATTATTAATTTTACTAATTTAGCATTTTATATTAGAATTGGCAATATTATGAACTTTAACCTTTATCAGAAAATTACATTTGGGGTTCTTATCGCCCTGATCACTTCATTGGGATTAATGGCCACTGATATTTATGCTCCAGCAATGCCCGAAGTTAGCAAAGCTCTTTCAACCTCGCCTAATATTGTCCAGTTAACGGTAACTCTGTTCCTGATCGCCAGTGGTTTATCACAATTAATTTATGGCCCCCTCTCCGATCATTTTGGCAGAAAACCAATTTTAATTATCGGTTTAGGCATTTATATTATTGGATCCTTATTATGCACTTTTGCAAATAATATCACTGCATTATTGCTGGCTCGTTTCATTCAAGGTATGGGCGCCGGCGCTATCATGGCTTTAAACAGAATCTTGATCCGCGACGCCTTTTCAGGGCCGTTATTAATTAAAGCTTTATCTTTTATTGGCGCTTTTGTCGCCTTAGCTCCCGCGTTGGCGCCCGCTTTAGGAGGCTTTATTGAAATGCACGGCGGCTGGCGCTGGGTTTTTGGTTTTTTATTAATATTTAGTGTGATAATTACTCTTTTAAGCTGGTTTTTATTACCGGAAACCCATCTACATCGCCAGGGGTCTGATTTATCGCCAAAGAAGATAATGGCTAATTACTTCTTAGTCATTCAACACCGAGCCTTTTGGGCTAACGTACTTTGCGCAGGCTTATCCTTTGCTGCAATGATTAGTTGCGCAACTATTAATCCTTTTATTTTAGAAAACAGTTTGGGCAAGACCCCTGCACAATATGGTGTTTTAGCCATGATCAGTACTATTGGTTTTTTTATGGGAATGATCTTTAATAGCAAAATTGTAGAAAAAATAGGGGTAAAATTGACTTTAAAAACGGGTAACTGGATTATTTTGTTGTCGGCTAGTATTTTTATTATTATGGGACTTTTTAGACTTCTTTCCGTCTCTGGCATAATTTTGCCCACAATCGCGGTAGAATTTGGCATTGCCTTGGTGTTTCCAAATGCTTTTATCGGAGCAATTAATCCTTTTCCGCATATGGCTGGCACAGCCGGAGCCTTATACGGCTGTTTGCAGGTTGCCATTAGTTTTTTTGCCAGTATTATTGTGGCTTTAGTGGATGAAACGACTCAATTGCCTTTGGGTATATTATTGGCCAGCTTTAGTATTTTAAGTTTGCTCGCTTATACCAAACTCAATCCAAAATCAGCCCCTGACTAAACATTAAAGCGAAATAAAATAACATCGCCGTCCTGGACGGTATAGTCTTTTCCTTCTAAGCGCCATTTTCCAGCTTCTTTAGCGCCTGATTCGCCTTTAAAATTAAGATAATCATCATAGGCAATAACTTCAGCACGGATAAATCCTTTTTCAAAATCACTATGAATAACAGACGCTGCCTGAGGCGCTTTCATCCCTAGGGTAATAGTCCAGGCGCGGGCCTCTTTAGGACCGGCGGTAAAATAAGTCTGTAAACCCAATAAATGGTAACCGGCGCGTATTAAACGATTCAAGCCCGGTTCAGACAAATTCAGGCTGGCTAAAAATTCTTGTTGCTCGGCTTCCGGCAATTCCACTATTTCAGATTCTAAAGCCGCACAAATAGGTAAAACATTACTGCCAGTTTGTTTGCCATACTGAATAACCTTATCGAGCAATGGATTATTCTCCATGCCACCTTCATCGACATTAGCTACATAAAGCATGGGTTTCATGGTAATTAATTGCAAAGGCTCAACTAATGCTAAATCTTCACCTTGCAAATTTAATAAGCGCGCCGCTTTGCCTTGATCCAAATAGGATTTTACTTTTTCTAAAACTTCGTAGGCTTGCTTAGCCGTTTTATCCAGACCTTTTTTGGCTTCTTTACTGATTTTTTGTAAAGCTTTTTCAACCGCGGCTAAATCAGCTAGGGCCAGTTCGGTATGAATCACTTCAATATCTTCAATAGGGTCAACCTTACCGGCGACATGAACCACATCATCATTAATAAAACAGCGAACAACATGGGCAATGGCCTGCGTTTCACGAATATGGGCCAAGAATTGATTACCTAAACCCTGACCTTGAGCAGCCCCTGCCACTAGACCAGCAATATCGACAAATGTCATTGTGGTCGGCACAATTTGTTTTGAACCGGCGATAGCCGCGATTTTTTCTAAACGTAAATCCGGCATAGGCACAATACCTACGTTAGGCTCAATCGTGCAAAAAGGATAATTGGCGGCGGCAATGCCCGCTTTGGTTAAGGCGTTAAATAAAGTAGATTTTCCTACATTCGGCAACCCAATAATACCGCATTTAAAACCCATATTTGATTCCTAATTATGTAAATAACGAAAGGCGCGATCAAATTGACCGGCTATAATATCAGGGATTATCGGTAAAGTTTGTTCGATAACTTGATTTAATTGATTTTTTTCATGTAACGAAGGCTCGCTTAGGACATAAGAAATAACCTGATCTCTATTGCCCGGATGATCGATGCCCATCCGCAAGCGATAAAATTCGGAGCTGCCTAACCGTTGAATTAAATCACGCAAACCATTATGACCCCCATGGCCGCCGCCGGCTTTTAAACGAATAATCCCTGCGGGAAAATCCAATTCATCATGGGCTACCAAAATTTCTTCTGGCTGAATTTTATAGAAATTGGCAAAGGCTTGAACGGAGCGGCCGCTCTCATTCATAAAAGTGCTGGGAATTAATAGCCAACAAATTTGCGCCTCAGGCAAAGGCATAGAGGCAATTTGACCAAAAAATTTGGGTTCTGCCCGAAAACTAAGGCCTTGCTGATCAGCCAGTTTAGATAAAAGCCAAGCGCCAACATTATGGCGAGTCCTGGCATATTTATCGCCAGGATTACCTAAACCCACAATCAACCGTATCAATTATTCCTCAGATTCTTTTGATTTCTCTTCAATCACTTCAGTTTCTTTAGCTTCAGGAGCGGCTGATTCACTGGCTAACTCTGCCGCAGTCGGGATATAAGGTTTGAGGATACTGACCACGGGTTGGTTATGCTCATCATCGTCTAAAGCAACGGTCAATTCGACGCCTGAAGGCAGTTTAATATCCGCTAAATGTAAAGAGTGGCCTAATTCCACCTGGCTAATATCCAATTCAATAAACTGAGGCAAGTTTCCAGGTAAACACTGAATTTCAACTTCAGTTAAGTGATGAGACAAAATACCACCATCTTTAACGCCAGGAGCAGTCGCGGAACCAATTAAATGAATAGGTACAGCCATAGTTAATTTTTTATTCATATCAATGCGCAAAAAATCGAGGTGAAGGATTTTAGGCCGGCTGGGATGACGCTGCACTTGCTTAAGCACAGCCTGTTGTTCGCCCAGACCTTCAATGTTCACTGTCAAAATTCGTGAATAATTAGACTCATCAGCTAAGGCATTTATAATTTCTTTGGATGAAAAATGCACGGGCTGAGCTTCTGTCCCTGCTCCATAGAGGATGCCTGGAATTTGGTCTTCCCGACGCATTCTACGAGAATTTCTTTTGCCTAATTGATCGCGAACTTGCGCATTTAAACGCACACTATTTTTCATAATTGTCTCCGATGCTATTCCGCACTACGATAAATTGGCGATTGTACCTTATTTATTCTTCTAATCCAAGCCCTCAAAGCTTTGAGATTGATCACATGGGATAGACCCCTGTGATTAATCGAAAAACATTGAGCTGACAGATTCTTTATGATCAATCCGCGAAATAGTTTCCGCGATAAGACGGCTTAAGGAGACTTGGCGAATTTTAGGATTATTCATAGTTTCTTCAGATAAAGGAATGGTATCACTGACAATTAATTCATCCAGCACTGAATTATTGATATTCTCCACAGCTTTACCCGATAAAACCGGATGAGTGCAATAAGCAACCACGGATTCAGCCCCCCGTTCCTTCAATGCTTGAGCAGCCAGGCAAAGGGTGCCGGCGGTATCGACAATATCATCAACAATAACACAGCGACGGCCCGCGACATCTCCAATAACATTAAGCACTTGAGCTTGATTGGGCGCGGGGCGGCGTTTGTCTATAATGGCTAAATCGGTATCATTCAGCTGTTTTGCAATAGCCCGGGCACGAACAACCCCACCCACATCAGGAGATACAATCGTTAATTTCTCATACTTGCTGGTTAAAGCATCGCCTTCCATTAACTCACGGCTTGAATAAATATTATCGACGGGCATGTAGAAAAAGCCCTGAATCTGATCGGCGTGAAGATCAACGGTAATAACTCGGGAGATACCTACGGAAGCCAGCATATCGGCAACCACTTTAGCGGAAATAGGCACCCGGGAGGAACGGACTCGGCGATCTTGACGTGAATATCCAAAGTAAGGGATCACCGCGACAATATTATTTGCAGAAGCTCGGCGGAAAGCATCCGCCATCAAGCAAAGCTCCATTAAGCTATCATTAGCTGAGATATCATTCCCTGCGGCGCAGGTGGACTGTATGAGAAAGATATTCCGACCACGGACATTCTCTGGGATTTCAATACGAATTTCGCGATCACTGAAGCGGCCTACATAAATATTACCCAAAGGTTTATTTAAATGAGCGCTTACTTTTTTCGCTAACTCTGGGTTGGCATTTCCAGTAAATATTTTAAAATCCACAGCTTCTCTCTTCATTTTTTAATTAATTATATGAGAACGTTCGTTAATGAATCAAAGCGCATCATGCATCATCAACAGATGAGCATTTTGAAGAGATTTTTCATTCATTATTGGTTAATTAATGAGCGACTCCTGGGCTTGAGTGCGATTACCCTGGATTCTGGGGCGCCAGGATTCGAACCTGGGGATGCCGGGATCAAAACCCGGTGCCTTACCACTTGGCGACGCCCCAAAGCATTAGCATTTTCCTTGTTGTCTAAAGCCGTGTCAAGCCTTTTAATGCTGGGGGTCAGGCCTGTGACTTTGACACTTTGGCGCCGTGGGTCATTTTGTTTCCAAAGCAAGAAAATTAATAGCCCATTTTTTCAAAGAGATTTACAAAAATTTCTATTCAAGAAATAGCTAATTTATTTAACCGTGATGCGAGTACAATTTTTCAGACCCCCGCCACTGCACCAAAGTGTCAAACTCACAGGCATGACCCCCGCCATACTGTACGCTTGAGCTTGTAGATCGTCCCCGCGTCGGTTATGATTGCGAAATGCAAGCTCCTACTATTAAACTCCTTTCTCAACTTTCCTGGCATAAATTATTTTTAATCAGCGCAATCGCCATAATTTTGTTTGATATAGGTCTCGGCTTAAATTATCTATTCAGGGAAAATTTTTACGGAGATTTTTTTCATTTTTATCAAGCCGCGCGCGCTTTAATAGAAGACACACATCTTTACAAATCTGGGAATGGAGGCTATATATATCCCCCATTTTTTGCTTTTATGCTCACCCCTTTGGGTTTTTTATCGGAGCGTTCTGCCTGTTTAATCTGGCAAATAATCAATATAATTTTATTGATACCCATCTTTTTTTTAGGGTTTCGAATTTTAACTTCTGCATTTCAGTTAAAACCTACAACCTGGCAAGCCCTTGGGATCTGTTCCCTGACATTTTTATTGTCTTACCATGAATTTTGGTGGGAATATAAATGGGTTCAAAATGATTTATTAATACTGGCCGGATTTATGTTGAGTTTATTCTGGATGGACCGCAAACCCGATCTGGCCGGATTTATTTTAGGCATTCTGGCTAATATAAAATACCAGGCGCTTTTCTTTTTACCTTATTTATTATTCAGAGGTCGCTGGCGGATGAGCATAGGCTTAATCCTGGGTATAATAACAGCGTCATTACTACCAGCCCTTCTTATTGGCTGGGACCAAAATTTAAATTATTTAGTCATTGCTTTGCGCGGCATTCTCAATATGCCGGGGCCTGATCATTTAACGCGGGATTACGCAGCCCGGGTCCCCGACATGCTCTGGCGTAGCAATATGTCAATCACCAGCGGCTTAGCCAGGGTATTTGTAGATCATGGCTTATCGAAAACCGATGCTTTGCTTGTTGTCTTGGGAATTGCCTGCATTTTGTTATTAATATTATGGAAAATATTTAATCATCAAGGAATAGGCTTCATTTGGCGGAATTCTTCGTTATTACAAGCTCAAAAAGAGAAAGCACTGATAAATCTCGAATGGGGAGTTTTATTATTATGTATGTTGATTCTTAGCCCTCAATGTATTATGCGTCATTTAATTTTACTGATTTATTTTAACTTAATGGCTGTTTTGATGCTGTTTTTTCCCAGAACTGATATAAAAAAATAGCCGATAATAATGGGAATTTTCTGCTTTCAATTCAGAAAATTATTTGATGCTTTTGTCGCCCACCCCCTGCATCTGAAATGGACTTATTTTGGCGGCACTTCATGGTGTTTACTGCTTTCGTTGTTATTTATTATTCCCAGTGGTTTAAAATATTGTTGCGATATCTATGCTTCGCGGAATTCAAAATGTGAATTTTTAGTGACTGATGACCAGCAGGCAATCGCCTAGTTGCGATGATCAATGGGGCGCAGTGCGAGAGCTAATCTCGCACTTGCTTAACCGCTCATATGCGCATAATTAATGATTAATCTGCCAGTTTTTAACTACAATTTTAGCAGAAATATGGGCTCTATTGAGTTCAATGACTCCGGGCAAATCAACACCTTGTACAGTTTGATAATTCCCTAAAGTAACCCGCCAGCCATTTTGGTTTAAACTGGTCATATGACCATAATGATCATACTGCACTCCTTGATTGCCGCCAGGAGCTGGCAAACCGCGCGCCCAATACCATAAGGAAGGAATAGGTAAAGACCAGCCTAAATTCTTTTGCATTAACTGCTCAGGAGTCGCTGCGCTGATCGGCGCCTCATTGCCCTTTTGGAGAGTGACTCGATTAGGCCCGCCGGTAATTGTAACCGCCGCTAAATTTAAAGAAGCGGCTAAATCCACTCGATAACTATTAGGGCCGTACTGATGCCAATCATAACGCATAATCATCGGCGTCTGATTAGCCTGCTGCACACTAATAGCACCACTGGCGTTCCAAGATTTAATCGTTTCCAGCTTTGCTTGCCGTTGCTCAGTGGGTTGAGTTTGAAAAGTTCCAGCCGTTTGTTGCGAGGGTGCAGACATATTGACACATCCTGCGAGCAAGCCTCCGGCAATTAAGATGACACTACATCGTTTCATGATTATAATACCTCCTTGGTAAAAATTGGATATGTCATCATGCCTTTATTTAGCCTCGGGATCAATCATCACTCAGCGCCGATTCATATTCGCGAACAATTTGTCGTCAATATGGATCACAATCAAGCGCTTTTAAAAGACTTATGTCGATTGGAAGCGGTCAATGAGGCCGTGTTGCTTTCCACTTGTAATCGCACTGAAATTTACATGGCTGGTGAACATTCTCAAGGTTTAATGCAATGGCTTGGTCAGTCCTGCGCCGCTAATATCTCTATGGAACCTTTTGCTTATCTTCATCAGGATGAAGCCGCGGTCCGGCATTTAATGCGAGTCATTACCGGCCTGGACTCCATGGTATTGGGAGAACCCCAGATATTCGGCCAAATTAAACAAGCTTACCGCCTGGCTTGTGAAGCCGGTACCGCAAAACAACAATTGCAGCATCTTTTTCCCTCCGCTTTCGCCGCAGGCAAAATGATACGCAGCCAGACTCAACTAGGCGCTAATCCGGTTTCACTAGCTTATGCCGCCGTACAAATCGCCAAGAGAATTTTCACTCACTTATCCCATTGTCGGGTGATGCTTATCGGCGCTGGCGAATTAATTGAGTTAATGCTCACCCATTTAACCGCTCAGCCAGTACGGCAAATTATTGTCGCCAATCGAACCATTGATAAAGCCCACCAATTAGCCGATGCTTGCGGCGGGACCAGTATTCGTATTGCCGATATTCCCAATCATTTAGCGCAAGCGGATATTGTGATAACTGCCACGGCCAGTCAATTACCTATCATTGGCAAAGGCCTGGTTGAAAGAACTTTAAAAAACCGGAAAAGAAAACCCATTTTAATGATAGATTTAGCAGTTCCCAGGGATATTGAGCCTGAGGCGGGAGAATT
>Ga0163144_10009120_pt1 | contig 21350 bp, 18 predicted proteins | sample OliLak19BULKMAT1_FD_123175 | JGI IMG/M metagenome (GOLD analysis project Ga0163144, IMG submission 123175) | Freshwater microbial mat bacterial communities from Lake Vanda, McMurdo Dry Valleys, Antarctica - Oligotrophic Lake LV.19.BULKMAT1 | ecosystem: Environmental > Aquatic > Freshwater >... | reverse complement strand
GCTGCCGATCAGCTCTTTCTGCGAGGTCTCCCACATCGCCAGCGCGGCGTAGCGGTGCCAGCCCAGGGCGTCGCCGCCCGACGTGCTGGCGCCGTAGGCCGACAGGCCGCGGTCCAGCACCGCGGCAGGCAGCCAGGCGCGCGGGCGCAGCGCGGCCAGGGCCGAGTAACGGCGCGCCGGGCCCAGCGCCGTGGCCGCGTCGGCGGCCGCGGCATCCGGGGGCGTTGGCGCAGCGACCGTCTGCACCGCCTGCGTCTGCACCGCCTGCGTCTGCACCGCCAGCGTCTGCAACACCACCGGCTGCGCCAGCCGGTGCAAGGCCACACCCTTGCTGGCGATGACGGCGCTGAGCAGTGAACCGTCGGCCGCCGTGCCCGCGTGCGCCACCACCGACGTGTGGCTGTGCGTCAAACGCTGGATCTCGCCGCTGGCGGCCGACAGCCGCCAGACGTTGTTGACACCCGCCTCGGCAGTAATGAACTCCAGCCCCAGGGCGCCCTGTCGCAGGCCCTGCATGGGCACCGCGCGACGCAGCAGCAGGCGCGGTGCGGCCTGCGGCGTGGCCAGGTCCAGCTGCAGCAACTGCCAGTCGCCGCCGCGGCGCGCGATCCAGCTCACCTGCCGGCCGTCGGCCGAAGCCGCCAGGTCGATGAGATCGGTGCCTTCCACGGCCGGCAGCAGCACCCGGGGGTTCTGGCCCTGCGCGTCCAGTTGAAGCAGCGACGTGCAGCCGGCATCCTGCTGCAGCGCCAGCAACACGGGACCGGCCTGCACCGCGCGACGCAGGCGGGCGCAGCGGGTCAACTGCTGCAGCTGGCCAGCCTGCAGCCGGTACAGGTCGTAGGCCAGGTGCAGGGTGTTGCAGACGTCGGGCTGCATGACCAGCACCTGGCCGTCGGCCGCCACGTCCACACGCGCGCCGCGGTTCACGCGCGCCACTCGATGGTGCGTGCCGTCGGCGGCAAAGCGGGTCAGGTGCGCGCCGTCCAGGCCGTCTTCGACCACCACCAACCAGCCGCCGCCAGCACCACCGGCGCTGGTGGGCATCGCGGCCAGGCTGCCGATGTCGAACAGCGGACCGGTGAGCGCCGCGCCCACGGTTTCGGGTTGGCTGCGGATGGCTGCCGCGCGGCTGTCCACCTGCTGCGTCAGGTCGGCCAGGAAGTCGGCCCACAGTTCGTCCATCATGCGGCCGGTGGCGGCCCAGGGCGCGCTGTGCAGGCGCGGCACGATGTTGCCGCTGTACTGGTGCACGATCTGGCCGATCTTGTCCGGCCCGTGGCGGCGCGCCACAAAGTCCATGAAGTAGGCGCCGTACAGGTACTGCTTGTTCAGCGGCAGCGTGCGGCCGTCCGCATTGATTTCCGCCAGCGTCAGGAACCCGCTGGCCCTTTCGGTGCGCAGCCAGGCTTCGAAGGCCGGGCTGTGCAGGCGCCCACGGCCGCTGGCAGGGTCGCTTTCGTTCCACACCGCCAGGCCTTCGAGCATCCAGCCCGGCTGGAACAGGTTGGGGATGAACCAGGGCACGTTGCCGAAGATGCGCTGCAGCACACCCGGCACGCCGCGCACCTTGTCCAGGTGCACGGCGTGGGTGAACTCGTGCACCAGCAGCAGGTCGATCCAGGCGCTGTTGTCCAGCAGCTCACCTGCATCAGGCGGGGCCAGGAACACACCCATGAAGTTGTAGGGCAGCGGCGTGGCAAAGCCATTGGCCAGGTCGAATTCGCTGTACAGCACGATCTCGGTGCGTGTGCGCGGCTGCCACTGCAGCGCCTGCGTGACCCGTGGGTACACGCGCTCGGCGGCACGCGCCACGGCCTGCGCCTGCGCGCGCTGGCCATCGCGGTAGTGGATGCGGAAGTTGGCGCTGTCGGCGCTGAACCAGTCCACACGCGGGTCGGCCAGCGGCTGGGCCAGTGCTGCAGAACCAGCGCAGCACAAGAGCAGGGCCAGGCACGGCCCGGCAAGGGCACGGAACAGGCGGGACGCGGCGAACGGCATGTGGCAGAACCTCGAGCGGTTGAAGGCGACGGGCTATTTCACCACCGGCCCATGCAGAATCGGCCCATTGCACCAATCACCGCCGCGCGCCACGCGGCCCAGCGCCGCATCATGGAAGACCACATGCAAATCCCGACCCTGGAAACGCAGCCGGCATCGAAGATCCACCTCATCGGTGGCGAAAAGGGCGGCGTGGGCAAATCGCTGGTGGCCCGCCTGCTGGCGCAGCACTTCATCGACCACAAGCTGCCTTTCGTGGGCTTCGACACCGACCGCTCGCATGGCAGCCTGCTGCGTTTTTACGCCGGCTACGCCAGCCCCGTGCTGGTGGACCGCTACGAGGCGCTGGACCACATCATCGAAGCTGCGGTCGATCAACCCGGCCGGCGTGTGCTGGTCGACCTGGCGGCGCAGACCCACGACCCGCTGGTGCGCTGGATGGACGAATCGGGCGTGCTGGACATGGCCGACCTGCAAGGCATCACACTGCAGTACTGGCACGTGATGGACGCCGCCCGTGACAGCGTGGACCTGCTCGAGCGCCTGCTGGACCGTTTTGGCCAGCGCCTGCACTACGTGCTGGTGTGCAACGAGCTGCGCGGCGACGACTTCGGCCTGCTGGAAAAGTCCGGCCAGCTGGACCGCGCCAAGGGCCTGGGCGCCAAGACCGTGCACATCCGCCGACTGCAAGACACGGTGATGCAGAAGATCGACGGCAAAAACGCCAGCTTCTGGGCGGCCGCCAACGTCACCGGCTCCGAAGGCCCGGGCCTGGGCTTGATGGAGCGGCAGCGGCTGAAGCTGTGGCTGCACCACACCAACGGCCAGCTGAACAAGGCCGAGCCTTGACCGGGTGACGGCCTGACCGGGCGCAGGCGGCTCTGGCGGCTCTGGCGGCGCTCTTACTCCTGCTCGCGTTGCAGCTTCTCGCTCTTCCAGTACACGTCGTCACCGCCCAGCCCGTCCAGGTTGGCGCGGTTGAGCACCCGCGCCAGCACGAACATCAGGTCGCTCAGGCGGTTGAGGTACTGGCGCGGTGCGTCGTTGAGTTTTTCAGTGGCGCCCAGCGCAACGACGGCACGTTCAGCGCGCCGCGCCACGGTGCGGCTGACATGCGCCAGCGCTGCGCTGCGGGTGCCGGCGGGCAGGATGAATTCTTTCAGCCGCGGCAGCTGCGCGTTGTGTTGTTCCAGCGCCTGGTCCAGCCGCAGCACCGCGTCGGCTTTGAGCAATTCGAAGCCGGGGATGGACAGTTCCCCGCCCAGATTGAACAGCTCGTGCTGGATCAGCACCAGCAGTTCGCGCACATCGGCCGGCAGCGGTTCGGCCAGCAGCACGCCCAGGCCTGAATTCAGCTCGTCGACATCGCCCATGGCGGCCACCCGCAAGTGGCTCTTGGGCACCCGCGTGCCGTCACCCAGGCCGGTGCTGCCGTCGTCTCCGGTGCGGGTGGCGATTTGTGTGAGGCGGTTGGACATGGTGATCGGCAAGTGGTGGTTGGGGCAACCGTCGATTGGACCATCAACGCCGCCGATGAGCCGCTTCGGGGCTTCGGGGTTTGGGCGCCCGGCCCGCGAGACCGGCACGCGCCGCAAGCCGGCAGCTTCAGCCCGTCAGGCGCATTGCCAGTCGCTGCAGCAGCGGCCTTTGTTTCCATTCCCGGCAGGCCCGGTCGGCAAAGGCCCGGCCGCGCGGGTTGAGGCGGTAATAGTGAACGTGTTCGAAGCCGTCGGCGTTGGCGAACTCTTCGATCAGGCCGTAGCTGGCCAGCGGCTTGAAGGCCGTGTACAGCGTGCTGCCGTTCAGCACGCAGCGCTCGTCCGTGGGGTCGGGCCGCACCAGCACGCAGCCTCGGCGCAGGTGGGTCAGGGCGTCGATGAACTCGCCCCGGTCAGCGATGATGGGCTCGGGTTGGGACATGTGGGCCTCGGCGCTGTTGTATCGCAAGAAGCGCCTTTTGTGCAGATCCGCGTGCAGTCCAGGGGCGCGCACGGTCGATCGGCACCAACCCACACATTTCCGCGCCCCGCAGCGGGATGCCCCGCAGCACGGAGCGATTGGCCTACGATGCTGGCGGCCAGCGAAGCTGCCCTGCGCAACCGGAGACCCACCATGAACGCCCCCTTGCCCGACCGCGTGCTGCCCCGCGTCGAACTGCGCCCCATGCCGCCAGCCATGCTGGACACGCTGCGCCAACGCTTCGGCGACCGTTGCAGCACGGCCGCTGCCGTGCGCGACCAGCACGGCCGCGGCGAGAGCGTCTACGACGCGGCGCCGCCCGAGGCGGTGGTTTTTTGCGAGAGCAACGACGACGTGGTGTTTGTCGTCAAGCTGGCGCACGAACACGCGGTGCCGGTGATTCCTTTCGGTGTCGGCAGTTCGCTTGAAGGGCACCTGCTGGCGGTGCAGGGCGGCGTCAGCGTGGACCTGTCGCGCATGACACAGATCCTGAGCGTCAATGCCGAAGACCTGACCGTCACCGTGCAGGCCGGCGTCACACGCGAGCAGCTCAACCGCGAGATCAAGGACACCGGTCTGTTCTTCCCCATCGACCCCGGCGCCAACGCCAGCCTGGGCGGCATGGCCGCCACGCGGGCCAGCGGCACGAACGCCGTGCGCTACGGCACCATGCGCGAAAACGTGCTGGGCCTGACGGTGGTGACCGCAGCGGGCGAGCTCATCCACACCGGCACACGCGCCAAAAAAAGCAGCGCCGGCTACGACCTGACGCGCCTGATGGTGGGCAGCGAAGGCACGCTGGGCGTGATGACCGAGGTGACGCTGAAGCTGTTTCCGTTGCCCGAGGCGGTGAGCGCGGCGGTGTGCAACTTCCCCAGCATCGACGCGGCGGTGCAGACCACCATCCAGATCATCCAGATGGGCGTGCCCATCGCGCGCTGCGAGTTGCTGGACGCCCATGCCATCCGCGCCGTCAACAAACACAGCAAGCTCTCGCTGCGCGAGTCACCGCTGTTGCTGATGGAATTCCACGGCAGCGAGGCCAGCGTGAAAGAGCAGGCACAAACCGTGCAAGCGCTGGCCGCAGAACACGGCGGCGAAGCCTTCCAGTGGGCGCGCACGCCCGAGGAACGCAGCAAGCTGTGGGCGGCGCGCCACCAGAGCTACTTTGCCGCGCTGCAGACGCGCCCCGGCTGCCGCTGCCAGAGCAGTGACACCTGCGTGCCCATCTCGCGCCTGGCCGAGAGCATCAACGACAGCGTCGACGAGGCAGAGGCCTCGGGCATCCCGTACTGGATCGTCGGCCACGTGGGCGACGGCAACTTCCACCTGAGCTACCTGATGGACCCCAACGACGACGCCGAGGTGGCCGCCGTCGAACGCCTGAACGTGCAGATGGTGCAGCGCGCGCTGCGCCTGGGCGGCACCTGCACCGGCGAACATGGCATCGGCCTGCACAAGATGGGCTACTTGCTGGAAGAAGCCGGCACCGGTGCAGTGGACATGATGCGTAGCATCAAGCAGGCGCTGGACCCGAAAAACATCATGAACCCGGGCAAGGTGTTTGTGCTGTAGCGAACTGTCGAGCGAATTGACAACTCGTAGCCCTGCGAGCGGCAGGCAAATTCGCAAGTGGTGGTGACGCGGGTGAAATTTCCAAACGGCCTGCAACTTGCATGAACGCCGCCTTGTCGCCAACTACCTGGTACCCCCACGTGAAAACTGCACACCGCGTCATCAGCGCCCTTGCCCTGGTCACCGCCAGCCTGTCGGCGCCAGCCGCCGTCGTCATGTCCACCGTCGGCATGAGCGGTGACTTCAGCGTCAGCGGCTTTGCCGACGGCACGCCAGAGAGCTTCAGCGCCAGCTACAGCGGCCTGGCCGGCTCGATAGACCTCACCGCCCTGCCTGACGGTTACTACACCGTCAGCGCCAAGGGCGGTGCCACTTTTGTGGCCTTTCCCGGCCCTGGCGGTACGCTGAGCATCGACGTGCCCGTGGCCACGCCGGTGTTCACGGGCTTCCTGGGCTCCACTGGCCTGACGCCCGGCAGCTATGCCTTCACCTTCGGCAGCGTGCTGCCGTTTGCGATTCCGTTTGCCTTCGACATCCATTACGACGGCCAGGCCAGCCCCGAGGTGATGGGCGTCCTGGCGCTGCTGGGCTTTCCGTTCGTCGACCCGGCGGGCGCCGGCACGCTGTCGGTCAGCGGCACCTTCAATGCCGATGGCATCAGCGCCAACATCGACTTCAGCGAATCCGGCCTCAGCTGGGCCGGCTTTGGCCGCACGCTGATGATGGCGGATGCCGCCTTCGGCCCTGGCAGCCCCGACCTCATCGACGGCAGCTTCTCGCTGCGCAACATCGAGATCACGGCCACGGCGGTGCCTGTGCCCGCGACGCTGGCGCTGGTCAGCCTGGCACTGCTGTTGGCGGGTGCGACAGGTCGGCGCTCGCTGAGCCGCTGAAAACCTGAGGGCCGACGAACGGATCGCTGATCAGTTCGTCGGCGCCGGCACGCTGAATCGCTTGGTCACGTCACCCTTGGCGTTGGTGCTTTCCAGGTGCACGCCAAAACCCCACAGCCGTGCCACGTGTTTCATCACTTCTTGACCGCTGTCGTGCAGCGGGCGGTCGTTGTGCTGGAAGTGGCGCAGCGTGAGTGATCGGTCACCGCGCAGGTTGACGTTCCAGACCTGGATGTTGGGTTCGCGGCTGCCCAGGTCGTACTGACGGCTGAGCGACTCGCGCACGCGGCGGTAGCCGCTGTCGTCGTGGATGGCGCTGACTTCCAGCTCGTTCTGTTTTTCATCGTCGTGGATGGCAAACAGGCGCAGGTCGCGCATCAGCTTGGGGCTGAGGTACTGGCCGATGAAACTTTCGTCCTTGAAGTTGCGCATGGCGTGGTCCAGCACGGGCAGCCACGGCTTGCCCGCGATATCGGGAAACCAGTCGCGGTCTTCGGCGTCGGGCTTTTCGCAGATGCGAACGATGTCCGTGTACATCGCAAAGCCCAGCGCGTACGGGTTGATGCCGCTGTAAGCCGGGTGCCCCACTGGCGGCTGGTAGATGACGTTGGTGTGCGACTTCAACCACTCGATCATCACGCCGTCGGTCAGGAAGCCGTCGTCATACATGGTGTTCAGCAGCTTGTGGTGCCAGAACGTGGCCCAGCCTTCGTTCATGACCTGGGTCTGGCGCTGCGGGTAGAAGTACTGCGCCACCTTGCGCACGATGCGCACGATCTCGCGCTGCCAGGGTTCAAGCAGCGGCGCGTTTTTTTCGATGAAGTACAGCAGGTTCTCTTGCGGTTCATCGGGGAAGCGCTTGGCCTCTGGCGCGGCGCCTTCCTTTTCGGCACGGCGCGGCAGTGTGCGCCACAGGTCGTTGACCTGGCGCTGCGCGTAAGCCTCGCGGTCGATGCGCTCGGCCAGTTCTTGCGCCAGGCTCTTGCGGCTGGGGCGGCGGTAGCGGTCCACGCCGTGGTTGGACAGCGCGTGGCAGCTGTCGATGAAGTTTTCCACCGCGTCCAGCCCATGTTTTTCTTCGCAGGCCGCAACGTAGTTCTTGGCGTAGACCAGGTAATCGATGATCGACGCCGCATCGGTCCACATGCGGAACAGGTAGTTGCCCTTGAAGAAGCTGTTGTGGCCATAGGCCGCATGGGCAATCACGAGGGCCTGCATGGCCATCGTGTTTTCCTCCATCAGGTAGCTGATGCAGGGGTTGCTGTTGATGACGATTTCATAGGCCAGCCCCATGTGGCCACGTTTGTAGTTCTTCTCGGTGGAGATGAACTCCTTGCCGTAGCTCCAGTGGCGGTAGTTCACCGGCATGCCCACGCTGGAGTAGGCGTCCATCATCTGCTCGGCAGTGATGATCTCCAGCTGATTGGGGTAGGTGTCCAGCCCGAAACGATCGGCCGTGGCCTTGATGATGCGGTGGTAGCGCTCGACGAGCTCGAAGCTCCAGTCGCTGGGGCCGGGCAGGTGTTCGCTGGGGCGCTGCGCCAGCGGCAGGGGTTGCTCCAGGGCCAGGGGCTTGAGCTTCATGCGGCCTTTGCGCCTTCCTTTTTGAAGAGATCACGGAACACGGGGTAGATCTGGCTGGCCTCGGTGGCCTTGCGCATGGCGAAGTGTCTGTGCGCAGCTTGCAGGTGGCTGTATTCCTCCCACAGGTTCTGCTCTTCTTCGGCCACCTGCACGTAAGCGAAGTAGCGCACCAGCGGCAGCAGCTTTTCGCTGAGCAGTTCGCGACAGCGGCCGCTGTCGTGGTGCCAGTTGTCACCGTCGCTGGCCTGCGCGCCGTAGATGTTCCACTGGCTGGGGTCGTAACGCGCCTTGATGATTTCTTCCATCAGCACCAGCGCGCTGCTCACCACGGTGCCGCCGGTTTCGCGGGCGTGGAAGAAGTTCTGCTCGTCCACTTCCTGCGCCTGCGTGTGGTGGCGGATGAAGACAAGGTCGATCTTTTCGTAGTGTCGCGTCAAGAACAGATACAGCAGGATGAAAAAGCGCTTGCTCAGTTCCTTGCGGCCTTCGTCCATCGAACCCGAGACGTCCATCAGGCAGAACATCACCGCCTTGCTGGTGGGCACCGGCGTCCTCACGCGGTTGCGGAAGCGCAGGTCGATGGGGTCCAGAAAAGGGATGCGTTCGACACGGGCGCGCAGCGCGGTGATGCGTTCACTCAGCTCGGCGATGGTGGCCTCGGCCACCTTGTCGCCCGGCTCCAGCGCTTGCTGGCATTCCAGCAGTTGGGCTTCCAGCTCGTGCAGCTCACGGCGCGGCCCCATGCCCAAGGCGATGCGGCGGCCCAGGGCTCCGCGCATGCTGCGCACCACGTTCAGGTTGCTGGGCGTGCCGTCGTTGCTGAAGCCGGCACGGTGGCTTTTGTATTCAGGCACTTCAGCCAACTGCGTGCGCACGAGATGTGGCAAGGCCAGGTCTTCGAAGAAGACCTGCATGAACTCTTCCTTGCTCAACGCAAAGACAAAGTCGTCTTCGCCTTCGCCGCTGTCACCGGCCTGGCCCTTGCCACTGCCGCTGCCCTGGCCGCCCTTGGGCCTTTCGATGCGGTCACCCCGCACGTAGTCCTTGTTGCCCGGGTGCACCGTTTCGCGCACACCGCCAGAGCCGTGGCCGAAGACCGGCTCGGACAGGTCCTTCTTGGGGATGTGGATGTCCTCGCCGCGCTGCATGTCGCGGATGCCGCGGCCGTCGATGGCACGCTTGACGGCTTCCCTGATCTGGTCCTTGTAGCGGCGCAGGAAGCGCTCGCGATTGCCGATCGACTTGTTCTTGCCGGCCAACCGCCTGTCGACGATGTGTTGCATGGGCTCAGCTTGACTTGCGCACCCGCAGGTACCACTCGCACAGCAGGCGCACCTGCTTCTGCGTGTAGCCCTTGGCCACCATGCGGGTCACGAAATCTTCGTGCTTCTTGGCTTCGTCGGCGCTGGCCTTGGCGTTGAAGCTGATCACCGGCAGCAGCTCTTCGGTGTTGCTGAACATCTTCTTCTCGATCACCGTGCGCAGCTTTTCGTAGCTGGTCCAGACCGGGTTGTTGCCCTGGTGGTTGGCGCGCGCGCGCAGCACGAAGTTGACGATTTCGTTGCGGAAGTCCTTGGGGTTGGCAATGCCGGCGGGCTTTTCGATCTTCTCGAGTTCGCCATTCAGCGACCCGCGGTCGAAGACTTCGCCGGTGTCGGTGTCGCGGTACTCGTGGTCCTGGATCCAGTAGTCGGCATAGGTGACGTAGCGGTCGAAGATGTTCTGGCCGTATTCGCTGTAGCTTTCAAGATAGGCGGTCTGGATTTCCTTGCCGATGAATTCGGCGTAACGCGGTGCCAGCAGTTCCTTGATGAAGCCGACGTACTTGTCTTCGGTTTCCTTGGCGAACTGCTCGCGTTCGATCTGCTGCTCCAGCACATACATCAGGTGCACCGGGTTGGCCGCCACTTCGGCGCTGTCGAAGTTGAACACCTTGGACAGGATCTTGTAGGCAAAGCGCGTGCTGATGCCGTTCATGCCTTCGTCGACACCGGCGTAGTCGCGGTACTCCTGGTAGCTCTTGGCGCGCGGGTCGGTGTCTTTCAGGTTCTCGCCGTCGTACACCAGCATCTTGGAATAGAGGCTGCTGTTCTCGGGCTCTTTCAAGCGCGTGAGCACGGCAAACTGGCTCATCATCTTCAGCGTGCCGGGGGCGCAGGTGGCGGCGGCCAGTGACGAGTTCTTGAGCAGCTTTTCGTAGATGTGGATCTCTTCGCTGACACGCAGGCAGTAGGGCACCTTGACGATGTAGATGCGGTCCAGGAAGGCTTCGTTGTTCTTGTTGTTGCGGAACGCCTTCCACTCGCTTTCGTTGCTGTGCGCCAGCACCACGCCATCGAAGGGGATGGCACCAAAACCTTCGGTGCCCTTGAAGTTGCCTTCTTGTGTGGCCGTCAGCAGCGGGTGCAGCACCTTGATCGGCGCCTTGAACATTTCCACAAATTCCAGCAGGCCCTGGTTCGCCAGGCACAGGCCGCCGCTGTAGCTGTAGGCGTCGGGGTCGTCCTGACTGAAGCTCTCGAGCTTGCGGATGTCGACCTTGCCCACCAGGCTGCTGATGTCCTGGTTGTTTTCGTCGCCGGGTTCAGTCTTGCTGATGCCCACCTGCTTGAGGATGCTGGGGTGGCGCTTGACGACCTTGAACTTGCGGATGTCGCCACCGTACTCTTCGAGCCGTTTCACGGCCCAGGGTGACAGGATGCGGTTCAGATAACGGTGCGGGATGCCGTACTCGCTTTGCAGGATGGGGCCGTCTTCGACGGCGTCGAACAGACCCAGCGGTGACTCGTTCACCGGGCTGCCCTTGATGGCGTAGAAAGGCACTTCCTGCATCAGTTGCTTCAGGCGTTCGGCAATGCTGCTCTTGCCGCCGCCCACGGGGCCCAGCAGGTAGAGGATCTGCTTCTTTTCTTCCAGCCCCTGCGCCGCATGGCGGAAGTAGGACACCACCTGTTCGATGGCGTCTTCCATGCCGTAGAACTCGGCAAAGGCCGGGTAGACCTTGATCACCTTGTTCGCAAACAGCCTGGACAACCGTGGGTCGTTGCGTGTGTCAACCGAGGCCGGTTCGCCAATGGCCCTGAGCATGCGCTCGGCGGCCGTGGCGTAGGCCAGGGGGTTGCGCTTGCACTCGGCGAGGTAGTCCTCGAGCGAGATTTCTTCTTCACGTGTGCGCTCGAAGCGCGCGGCGAAATTGCTGATCACATCCATGCGTGGGGCCTCCGAAAAAGGGGCCAGCACACGGTGGGGAGGACAACCCTGCCCCTGACCGCGCCTGGGAAGTTCTGATGAAGTCCCGGCTGTACGGGCCCAGGCTCCATCAGAGCTTTCCGGCTGTCGGCGTGTTGCGCGCACCGACGGCGATGTGATCTCAGCATGGAACATTCTGCGCGGCTGAAGCGCCGAATGAACCGCCCAAACGGGTGTCTGTTTCAAGCATCGACGGATGCCGTGCGATCACTCACGACAGCTTGCTTTGTTGCAAGCCGCGTGCCTTGCCATCATGCACTCAACGCCGCATCCGTGCATGCGGCTGACAGGGTGGGTGCACCGCGATGGAGCGAACCGGCCCGGGATTGGTTCCCCGCAGTGCGACACTGCTGCAGATGAATCGTCACCTCCTGCTGCTGGTCGTGTGCCAGGCGCTGTTTCTCACCAACAACGTCACCTTCATTGCCATCAACGGCCTGGTGGGCTTTTCGCTGGCGCCGCTGGGCTGGATGGCGACGTTGCCCGTCACCGGTTACGTGGTGGGTGCTGCGCTGTCGGCCATGCCTGTGGCGCGGCTGCAAGCGCGTGTCGGGCGCAAGCGCTCGTTCCAGGTGGGCCTGGTGGTGGCCGCGCTGTCGGCCGCACTGTGCGCGCTGGCCGTCAGCACCAGCAACTTCTGGCTGCTGGTGGCGGCCACATTGTTTGCGGGCTTCTACAGCGCCAACGGCGCGCTGTACCGTTTTGCAGGGGCCGAACTGGTGCAGCCCGCCTTCAAGGAGCGTGCGCTGTCGTGGGTGCTGGCCGGCGGTGTGGCCGGTGCTTTCATCGGGCCCAACCTGGCCAGCGCCACACGCACCTGGCTGGCGGTGCCTTTTGCCGGCGCTTACCTGGCGCTGGTGGGCGTGGCCTTGCTGGGCCTGCTGGTGATGAGCTTCATCCGGTTTCCAGAGCACGTGCCGCCCTTGCCTGGCGCGGCCACGGGTCGATCGGCGGCCGAACTGGCACGCCAGCCGGCCTTCGTGGTGGCCATCGTGGCCGCCGCGCTGGGCTATGGCGTGATGAACCTGCTGATGGCGGCCACGCCGATTGCCATGGCGCAGTGCAAACACCCCTTCGAAAGCGCAGCGCTGGTGCTCGAATGGCACGTGCTGGGCATGTTCGTGCCCAGCTTTTTCACAGGCAACCTGATCAAGCGCTTCGGCGCCATCCCGGTGATGCTGGTGGGCGCTGCGCTCAATCTCGTCTGTGTGGCGGTGGCGCTCAGCGGCGTCGACCTGATGCAGTTTCTGGTGGCACTGTTTGCGCTGGGCGTGGGCTGGAACTTCCTGTACACCGGCGGCAGCACGCTGCTGACCCAGACCTACCGACCCGAAGAGAAAAACCGCGCGCAAGGCATGATGGACACTTGTGTGTTCTGGACCATGGCCCTGAGCTCTTTTTCTTCGGGCGCGCTGATCACCACTCAGGGTTGGACCTGGCTGAATCTGGGCTCGCTGCTGCCCATCGCCGCTGTCACGGCTGCGATCTTGTGGCTGCGGCTGCAGAACCGCCGCGCCGCCGTCACTGGCGTTTCTGGTTAACCCGAGCTTTCGCTTTTTTAGATAGCGCGGCGCCGACGGAATGAATTTCACAGCCCCGGGGTGAGCCCCCTATCGTCCGCCGCCTGGAATCAATCCAGCCCGGAGGACCCATGGCTACACCCATCTCGCGCAGCTTTGCACTGGCGGCCGTTGCCGCAGCCACCCTCGTCGCCCACACCGTGGTGGTGGCGCAAACAGCACCCTTGCAGAAACTGGGCAAAGGCGAAGGGCAGGTCGACATCGTGGCCTGGGCCGGCTACATCGAACGCGGTGCCACCGACAAGAATTTCGACTGGGTGACCGACTTCGAAAAGAAGTCCGGCTGCAAGGTCAACGTCAAGACCGCCGGCACCTCGGACGAGATGGTGGCGCTGATGAACGAGGGTGGCTTCGACCTGGTCACCGCATCGGGCGACGCGTCGACGCGGCTCATCCGCGGCAAGAAGGTGCAGCCCATCAACGTCAACCTGATCCCCAGCTACAAGAACATCGATCCGCGGCTGCAGAAGGCCCCCTGGCACTTTGAAAGTGGCCAGCACTACGGTGTGCCCTACCAGTGGGGCTGGAATGTGCTCATGTACAACACCAAGGTCTTTGGCAACAAGCCGCCCACCAGCTGGGAGGTGGTGTTCAAGGAAATGACCCTGCCCGATGGCAAAAGCAACAAGGGCCGTGTGCAGGCTTTCGACGGCCCCATCCACATTGCCGACGCGGCGCTGTACCTCAAGCACACCAACAAGGCCCTGGGCATCACCGACCCGTATGAGCTGAATGAAGCCCAGTACAAGGCGGCGCTGGACCTGCTGCGGGGCCAGCGCAAGATCGTGGGCAAGTACTGGCACGACGCCTTTGTTCAGATCGACGACTTCACCAACGAAGGTGTCGTGGCCAGCGGCTCGTGGCAGTTCCAGGCCAACATCCTGAAGAGCAAGAAGCAGCCGATTGCCACCGTCGTACCCGTCGAAGGCGCCACCGGCTGGGCCGACAGCACCATGCTGCATGCCGAAGCCAAGCACCCCAACTGCGCCTACCAGTGGCTGGAACATTCGCTCAACCCCAAGCTGCAGGGCGACCTGTCGGCCTGGTTTGGTTCGGTGCCCGCCGTGCCCGCCGCCTGCAAGGGCAACAAGCTGCTCACCGACGAAGGCTGCGCGCGCCAGGGCTACAACGACTTTGAAAGGATCTCGTTCTGGCGCACCCCGGTGACCCAGTGCAAGAGCCAGAACAACGCCTGCGTGCCCTATCACAAGTGGGCCACTGACTACATCGCGGTGCTGGGCGGGCGGTGACAGCTGCGGTCAGCCTTGACCGCGTCTGCTGCACCTTCGGCACCGGCGCGCAGGCGGTGCGCGCGGTGGACGGCGTGGACCTGGAGATCGCCGCCGGCGAGTTTTTCACCTTGCTCGGGCCTTCGGGCTCGGGCAAGACCACCGTGCTGCGCATGATCGGCGGCTTCACGTTGCCGACATCGGGTCAGATCCGCATCGACGGGCAAGACGTGTCGCAGCAGCCGCCTTACGCCAGGCCGGTGAACACCGTGTTCCAGGACTACGCGCTGTTTCCGCACATGAGCGTGCGCGACAACGTGGCCTACCCGTTGATGGTGCAAAGGGCAGTGCGCAAGATGGCGCGAGCGGAACGTGCGGCCAAAGCCGACGAACTGCTGGCGCAGGTGCAGCTGCCCGGTGTGGGCGACCGCCGTCCAGCACAGCTGTCGGGCGGCCAGCGCCAGCGTGTGGCGCTGGCGCGTGCGCTCATCAGCCAGCCTCAACTGCTGCTGCTGGACGAGCCGCTGGGCGCGCTGGACCTCAAGCTGCGCGAGCAGATGCAAAGCGAGCTGAAGGCCCTGCAGCGGCGGCTGGGCATCACTTTCCTGTTCATCACGCACGACCAGCACGAAGCGCTGTCGATGAGCGACCGCATCGGCGTCTTCAACCGCGGCCGGCTTGAACAGGTGGGCACGCCGCAGCAGGTCTACGACACACCGGCGACACGGTTTGTGGCGCAGTTCGTGGGTGCGGCCAATGTGCTGGAAGGTGCGGTGGCGCAGCGCCTGGCAGGTCAGGCGGCAGCCATGCTGCGGCCCGAGCGCATTCGCGTCGGCCCGGCCGAAGGCGCACGCGCCAACGGCACGGTGGCCGAGGTGCAGTACTTTGGCAGCTTCACGCGGTTGCGTGTGGACCTGGGCGACACCACCTTGCAAGCCGACTTGCCCGCCGGTGAGCCCGCGCCCATGGCCGGCCAGGCCGTGCATCTGCACTGGGCCGCCGACGCCGTGCACCGCCTGGGTGGCGTGTGAACGCGCTGCTGCTGCCGGCCCCAACCGTCACGCTGCGGCGGCGCGCGTCTGACCTGCTGTACACCCGCCGCGGCCTCTTACTTTTGGCGCTGCTGGGGCCGCCGCTGCTGTGGTTCGGCGTCATCTACCTGGGCAGCCTTTTTGCGCTGCTGGCCAACGCGTTTTTTCGCCTGGACGACTTCACCGGCCAGGTGGTGCGCGAGGTGGGTCTGTCCAACTTCGTTGCGCTGCTGGAGCCGGCCAATCTGGACTCGGCACGCCGCACCATCGTGATGGCCGTGGCGGTGACGCTGGCCTGCACCGTGCTGGCCTTTCCGCTGGCCTTCTACATGGCGAGGCACGCCCGCGGCGCGCACAAAGCGCTGCTCTACATCGCCGTCATGCTGCCGCTGTGGAGCAGCTACCTGGTGCGCCTTTACGCCTGGAAGCTGCTGCTGGCCAAGGAAGGCGCCATCTCCTGGCTGGCCACGCAGCTGCATGCGCAGTGGCTGCTGGACGCGCTGCTGGCCACGCCCACCATCGGCGGGCCGTCGCTGAGCTTTTCGACCCTGGGCACCTTCATCGTCTTTGTCTACATGTGGCTGCCCTTCATGGTGCTGCCCATCATGGCGGCCATCGAACGCATCCCCGCGTCGACGCTGGAGGCCAGTGCCGACCTGGGCGCGCACCCGGCCACCACCTTTCGCACGGTGATCCTGCCGCTGGCCATGCCGGGTGTGGCGGCGGGGTCCATCTTCACCTTCAGCCTGACCCTGGGTGATTACATCATTCCGCAGGTCATTGGCGACAGCACGCTCTACATCGGTCAGATCGTCTACCGCCAGCAAGGTGTGGCCGGCAATCTGCCGTTTGCGGCGGCTTTTGCGCTGGTGCCCATCGTGGTGATCGCCGTCTACCTGTGGTTTGCCAAACGCCAGGGAGCCTTCGATGCGGTCTAGGTGGCTGCCCATCGCCGCCTGGGGCGTGGTTCTATTCCTGCACATTCCGCTGGCGCTGATCATCCTGTACGCCTTCAGTGCCGAGGACAAGAGCTACGTCTTCCCGCCGCCTGCGCTGACCACGCAATGGTTTGGCGTGGCCTGGCAACGCCAGGACGTGTGGGACGCCATCCGGCTGTCCTTCAACGTGGCCGCGTGGAGCACCACCATCGCGCTGGTGCTGGGTACGCTGGCCGCCGCAGCACTGGCGCGCGCCAAGTTCTTCGGCCGCGACGCCATCAGCCTGCTGCTGATCCTGCCCATTGCACTACCCGGCATCTTGACCGGCATCGCGCTGCGTTCGGCCTACCACACGCTGGAGATTCCGTTCAGCTTCTGGACCATCGTCATCGGCCACGCCACCTTCTGCGTGGTGGTGGTGTTCAACAACGCGGTGGCGCGGCTGCGGCGGCTGAATCCGAATCTCATCGAAGCCAGCATGGACCTGGGCGCCGATGGCTTTCAGACCGTGCGCTACATCGTGCTGCCGCAACTGGGCAGCGCCCTGCTGGCCGGTGCGCTGCTGGCTTTTGCCTTGAGCTTTGACGAGGTCATCGTCACCACGTTCACTGCCGGCCAGCAGACCACGCTGCCGATCTGGATGCTGCAGGAGCTGATACGCCCGCGTCAGCGTCCGGTGACCAACGTGGTGGCGGTGGTGATCATCGCGCTGACCTTCGTGCCCATCCTGATTGCCTATTCCCTGACCCGCGCCGACGAAACCGGCCACCGCTGAAACAGGAGCCTGCCATGCACCCGACCCTGCCCACCGAACTGTTCATCGACGGCGCCTTCGTGCCTGGCGAAGGCGAAGCCGAACGGGTGCTCAACCCCGCCACCGGCGAACTGCTGGTGGCCGTGCCCGAAGCCAGCGCCGAGCAGGTGCACAAGGCCGTCTCGGCCGCGCACCGCGCCTTTGACGCCTGGAGCGAAACCACGCCCATGGAGCGCAGCCGCCTGCTGCTGAAACTGGCCGACGCCATCGAAGCACGCGCCGAAGAATTTGCGCGCCTGGAAAGCCTGAACTGCGGCAAGCCCTATGCCCGCGCGCTGGCCGACGAGATACCCGCCGTGGCCGACTGCTACCGCTACTTTGCCGGTGCCGCACGCTGCATGGGCGGCCCGCTGGCCGGCGAATACCTGGCCGGCCACACCAGCATGATCCGCCGCGACGCGGTGGGCGTGGTGGCGTCCATCGCGCCCTGGAACTACCCGCTGATGATGGCGGCCTGGAAAACCGCGCCGGCACTGGCCGCCGGCAACACGGTGGTCATCAAGCCCAGCGAACAGACGCCGCTGAGCACGTTGCTGCTGGCCCAGGTGGCGGCCGAGATATTCCCCAAGGGCGTACTCAACGTCATTACCGGGCGCGGCGCCACCGTGGGCCAGCCGCTGGTGGAGCACCCGAAGGTGGCGATGGTCAGCGTCACCGGTGATGTCTCCACCGGCCGCAAGATCTTGCAGGCCGCCAGCGGCACGCTCAAGCGCACGCACCTGGAACTGGGTGGCAAGGCGCCCGTGGTGGTGTTCGACGACGCCGACCTGGCGGCGGTGGTCGAAGGCCTGCGCACCTTCGGCTACTACAACGCGGGGCAGGACTGCACCGCGGCCTGCCGCATCTACGCCGGCGGGAAGATCTACGACAAGCTGGTGGCCGACCTGAGCAGCGCCGTCAAGAGCATCAAGATGGGCACGCAGGACGAAGAAGGCGTTGAAATCGGCCCGCTGATCAGCGACCGCCAGCGCAACCGCGTGGCCAGTTTTGTGGAACGTGCGCAGATGGCCGGCCACATGGAAATCACGGCCGGTGGCAAGGCGCGCAACGGCGGTGAGTTCGGTGCCGGCTTTTTCTACGAACCCACCGTGGTGGCCGGCGCGCGGCAAGAGGACGAGATCGTCAGGCGCGAAGTTTTCGGCCCCGTCGTCAGCGTGACCCGGTTCACCGATACCGAACAGGCCATCAGCTGGGCCAACGACAGCGACTACGGTCTGGCCAGCAGCGTGTGGACACAGGACGTGGGCCGCGCCATGCGCGTGGCCAAGAAGCTGCGTTACGGCTGTACCTGGATCAACACCCACTTCATGCTCGTCAACGAGATGCCACACGGCGGCCTGAAGAGCAGCGGCTACGGCAAGGACTTGAGCATGTACGCGCTGGAGGACTACACCGTACCCAGGCACGTCATGGTCAAGCTGTGATCCCCTTGGGGGTGCTGGCGGCGCCGCCAGGCCTTTGCGCCGGCCCGAGTCGCGCGCGACGCGAGCGCGAGGTTTCGCGCGCCAGTTCGATGAACTCGGTAGCCACGGGCTTCAGGCCGCTGCCACGCCGCCACACCAGGCCCACGTCCACCGTGGGCAGCGCGTCGCGCAGCGGCCGCACTTCCACATGTTCTGCGTCCAGCGTCCACGGGCGGTACAAAAAGTCGGGCAGGACGGCGATGCCGGCACCCGCGCCCACCAGCGAACGCACCGCTTCCAGCGAACTGGTGCGCAGGATGGTGCGGGCCTTCAGCTGGTGGCGCGCCCACACGGCGCGCATCAGCTCGTCGATGCGATCGGCTTCCAGCACGATCTGGTCGCAGGCCGCACAGTCGGCCAGCGTCAGCTCGTCCTGCGAACACAGCGTGTGGTCGGACGGCAACCAGACGCGGCTGGGGCTGCGCGTCAACGTCTCGGCCACCAGCGCCTGCGGTTCGCTGAGCGCATTGCTCAGCATGATGGCCACGTCCACCTCACCGTTGATGAGCAGGTGCTCCAGGAAACGCGGCGTGTCTTCTGTGACATACACCTGCACCTGCGGGCAGCTGCGGCGGTAGCGGCTGAACAGTTCGCTCAGGTAGTAGCCGGCCACGAGGCTGGTCACGCCCACGGCCAGCGTGCCGGTCAGGCCCGCAGCCGCGTCGTCGTCTGCTCGTTCGCGTGTGGCCTCGGCCACCGTGGCCAGCACCTTGTGCGCCTTGGTTAGAAAACGGTGGCCCTGCGGCGTGAGCTGCATGCCGCGCGAACTGCGGGCAAAGAGCGTGCGGCCGAGCTCGTCTTCGAGTTCCTGCATGCTCTTGGTGACCGCGCTCTGTGCGATGTTGAGCATGCGCGAGGCTGCGGCCACGCTGCCACTTTCGGCCACGGCGATGAAGTAACGAAACTGGCGCAGCGTGATGTGCGAGGACATGGCTCTCGCGTGTGCGCCGCTTGCCGTCAGGCTTCGCCGACGCCCAGCTTGTCGAGCAGGCCGTTCAACTCTTCCAGCGAGCCGAAGGCAATCGCAACTTCGCCTGCTTCGCCTCGCCGTGTCCGCCGCTTGACACGGATCTCGACCGCCGCCGTCAGCACGTCGGCCAAGCGCTCTTCGAGCCGCGTGATGTCGCGCGACTTGGTCTTGGCTTTGGTCGGCGTGCGGCGGTCTGATTCGAGCTGGCCCGCGCGTGCCACCAGGCGCTCGGCATCGCGCACGCTGAGCTTCTTGGCGGCAATCTCTTGTGCGGCCATCACCTGCTCGGCCGCCGGCAGGGACAGCAGCGCGCGGGCATGCCCCATGTCGATGTCACCTGCCAGCAGCATCTGCTGCACGGGGTCGGCCAGGTTCAGCAAACGCAGCAGGTTGGACGCCGCGCTGCGCGACCGGCCCACGGCCTGCGCGGCCTGTTCATGCGTGAGCTGGAACTCACTGACCAGGCGCTGCAGGCCCTGTGCTTCTTCCAGCGGGTTCAGGTCTTCGCGCTGGATGTTTTCGATCAGCGCCATCACCGCGGCGGCTTCGTCGGCCACCGGCTTGACGAGCACGGGCACGGCGTCCAGCCCGGCCAGACGCGCGGCGCGGAAGCGGCGTTCGCCAGCGATGATCTCGTAGCCGCCGTCCACCGGCCGCACCAGGATCGGCTGCATCACACCCTGGCTCTTGATGCTTTCTGCCAGCTCGTACAGCGAACCTTCGTCCATGCGCGTGCGCGGCTGGTACTTGCCGGTGCGCAAGGCGCTCAGCGGCAGCGAGGTGGGCGTGCCGGCTTCGGCCTTGGGCGCGTCGCTGACCTTGGGGCCGAGCAGGGCCTCCAGGCCGAGGCCCAGGCCCTTGGGTTTCTTGGTGACCATGCGGCGGATTGTCACAGAGCCCGTGACGCGCGCCGATGGCGTTCGGCTGCTGGGTGCAGAACATCGCGCTCCAGGTAGCGTCGCAGTTTTTGCACGCGCGGGTCCTGGCGGCCCGGCATGTGGTCCAGGTAGTCGATCACCGCGTCCACGCGCAGCAGCAACACCCCTTTGGCGTCGCGCCGCCACATGCCGGGCATGCGCGCGGCCAGCACGTCGTCTGTTTCATGTCGACTCAGCACCCGCAGCAGCCCCCGGCCCCCCAGCCAGACATGGCGACCGTCGTCTTCCACACGCAGGCCAACGCCTGCAAAGGCGTGGTAGCTTCCCTCATCACGGGCCCAGAAACGTTCGCGCACGGCGGCGCTCAGGTCGGGCAGGTGTTTGCCGGCCCACCACACACCACCGATCAGCAGCGTCGCGATGGCCACACCGGCGACAAAGGCCCAGGAGACTCCCGAGCCCAGAACGTGCGTCCAGCCCAGCACCACCATCAGCAGAATGGCCACCAGAACGGCGCGACCGAAACGGCTGTTCATGGGCGTTCAGGCACTGGCTTGCAGCTGCCGGATCAGGTCCAGGCCATCAGGCCAGTCGCCCAGCCCGGTGTCGGCATTGACGTGACCAGCCGCGCCCATGGACAGCACGGACGCGCCCCAATCGGCCGCCATCTCGAGGGCGCGGTCGGCCGTGCAGAAGGGGTCGCTGCTGCTGTAGGCCACCAGCGCCTTGAAGGGCAGGCGCTGGCGCACGATGTGGCGCCAGCTGGCCAGTTGCGGTGGCATGTCCTCGCGAGCCGTGTCGGGTGGCGCCACCAGCAGTGCGCCAGTGATGCTGGAGGTGTCGCTGGCGTGTGCAGCCCACGCCGCCACCAGATGGCAGCCCAGGCTGTGCGCCACCAGCGACGTGGGCCGCGCTTCGGCGCGCACCGCTTCTTCCAGGCGCATCATCCAGTCACCGCGCAAGGGCCAGTCCCAATTGGCCTGTTCGACACGATGAAAGCCATGCAAGGCCTGCCAGCGGCTCTGCCAGTGCGCCGGGCCGGAGTTCTGCCAGCCCGGCAGGATCAATACCCGATGTTGGCCTTGCATTGCCTTTATCCTTGCTGCATTGCAGCGGCATTGTCATAGGACACCGAAATGGCTTTCACTGTTTTTGTCGACGGCCAGGAAGGCACCACCGGCCTGCG
>Ga0163144_10009119_pt1 | contig 21350 bp, 20 predicted proteins | sample OliLak19BULKMAT1_FD_123175 | JGI IMG/M metagenome (GOLD analysis project Ga0163144, IMG submission 123175) | Freshwater microbial mat bacterial communities from Lake Vanda, McMurdo Dry Valleys, Antarctica - Oligotrophic Lake LV.19.BULKMAT1 | ecosystem: Environmental > Aquatic > Freshwater >... | reverse complement strand
GCATCTCAAGCGCTGGCGGGGCATTGCCACACGCTATGCCAAAAATACTGCATCATTCCTCGCCGCCGTCCAAATTCGATGCCTCGTTCTCTGGGCGAATATCTCGTGACTACACTATCTAGTTGTGCCCGGAACTTGGTCAGGTACTCCTCATGCGACGGGCTGGTGATCCTAAGCGCTTCTTTCATATCGGCGACAAAGAACGTAAACATCTCCTTATTGCCGGAGAAGATGGCTTCTTGTAAGGGGGTGAAACCGTCGCTTGTCGGCTGGGTGAACTGGTTGGCAAAGGTCTCGTCACTGATCAGCTTTTTCTTATGGAGCTGGCTGATTTTTCTGGAGACACTGAGATAGATGCCGGTGTTATTGCTTTTGGTCGCATAAAACAGTGGTGAATAGGGGTGTGTTGGGTCCTGTATAAACTGGCGGGTATAGGTAGCATCGTCGATATGTTTGTGTCGGTTGAGCTGGAATAATTCTGCCGCCACACGATCATATATCTCTTTGTTTCCGCTGCGCGCCGCGATTGCCAGGGGCGTATGCTGACCGGTTGCTTCGCTGGTGAATTGCTGCGCATAGGTTGCATCGTCAATGACCTTCATACCGCGAAGATGGGTGAGCTCGGCCACAACATCTTCGTATAGTTGCAGGTCGCCGCTGTTAATCGCCTCCATCAACGGCCTGAAACCGTCATTGTTGGGGTGGGTGAGGAGGTGCGCGTATTTTTCCCAGGTCAGGTCATTGGCACCCGTTTTTTCCTGTTCGGTGCTCTTGGTGGCTTCCCGGCGGCAGAATTCCGCCAGATTGGAAAAAAGTACCTGTGCTTTGGCCACACGCAGATCGTGCCCGCATTCGATGTCATTGGAGAAAGGCAGGTGTAAGGCATCGACAATATGCGAACAGTTATTGATGCTTTCCTCCAGCATGATCGAAGGCTGTGTGCTGGCTTTTCCGCCTTCCTTCAGGAACTCCCTGATTTTAATATCAGCTGCTTCGGCTTCCTCGTTGCTACCCGACCTGAGGGCTAATTCGCATATCAATGTATGCAGCTCTTTTGCCAAGGGCGTACGATCAATATATACGCCGCCGCTCTTGGTGACACCATTGAGCTTGGTATAGGCCGGACGTTTTTGGATCTCGGTGAGATGGCGCATAGAGATATTATACTAATGAATCGTTAAATTTCACCTACGGAATGCTAATAGAATATAGGGATTTTCTACCGCTTACTGATGGCGTAACAGATTGATATGGCTTATTTGTCGCGCAGCAGCACGGTGATTTTTTTGCCTTTGTAAGCCACATACCAGCCCTTTCGGGCAGCAAGGCGGTCCAGCGTAATCAGCTCTGAAGAAGGCAGCAGGGCGCCTTGCAGCTTATAGCGATCCACCATATCCCCCCATCCTTTGGAGGCATTCAGAAAGGCGATGTAATCATTGATGGTGGAAACCGGATAGACGGTGCTGGCGCGTCCATCGATAAAAACGGGAATGGTGCCGCGCGCATAGAATATCAGCGGGCCGCCAAGAGAATAATCGCTGAGCAGGCGCAAGTTCGGATAATGTGTTTTTACATAATCAATGTCTTCCGTTAAACCGGCAGACGGATTAAAAGAATCCGTCTGAAACGTGCGGGCGGCGTGCGGTGTAAATATCCACAGGCATGTAGCAATTGTCAGCACGAATATGCCGCAGGCCCCAGAGCGACTTTCGGACATACGGATACTGGCTGCGTACACATTCTGGACAGCGGGTGACACCGGTCGGGGTGCCTGCTGTCTGGAGGTGAATATCTGTTGCAGGGCAATGGCGAGCAGTGGCGGGGATACCACGGCGAAAATGCCGAAATTGCGGATGGCTGAGATGCTGAGTACCAGCCATGTATAGGCGATCCATTTCTCACTTCTGGCTATCGGTAGCCGCTGCATCATCACCGTGATCAGAAACAGCACGACATAGGCCTGAGTAGGCAGGAAGAAAATTGAGAAACTGAGGGGCTGCCATTCAATGATAAAGCTTTGCGCGTTGGTAGTGATGGTGCGCAGGGCGCCGGTAAGGACAAATATCCCGTAAGGATTGATCAGGCAGGCGAACAGCGAGGCGACGCCAGTGAAAAAATACCAGCGGAAAAGCCGCCAGTCTTTTTTCATCATGACATCCAGCCCGGCAATTCCAAGCAGCAAAAATGCCATCAGGAATCCGCCATGCACATTGACCCATACGATCATGAAGGCAGGCAGAATCAGCAGCCATGCGGGCGCAATCAGGCGGCGCGATATTTGTGCCAGCAGCAACATAAGCACGGCGATGAACAGGATGGTGATCTGGTATGGGCGCACGCTGCAATTGAGTATGGTAAGCGTGGTGATCATGACGGCAATGAAACTGCTGACACTGTCGCGGGTGCGCAGAAAGCACGCTGCAAATATCAACGCCACCGTGGTGGCGATAATGAGGCTGTTCATGGCGGTGATGCCGTGCCAGCCGCCTTGCTGATACACATAGCTGGCCAGGATATCCCACAGCCAGGAAATATTATACCACTGCTCATTACCCGCCGTGAACGACCACGGGTCATGTTCCGGAAGTGCACCTGATGCGCGGATCAGATCGCCGCTAGCGATATGCCAAAGCGTATCGGGATCGGTAAACATCATGCCTGGGCTGGTGGGAATCAGCAGCAGGTAAACCAGAAAAACTGCGCAGGAGAGAAAAACAGTCTGGATCATGCGTCGATAATCTATTGTTTGCGTGGCGCCCCTGACAGAGTAGTACTACTACTCGTGTTTTGTGACGAAATCGACAATGATCGGCACAACACTTTCGCGGAATTTGCGGCCGTTGAAGATGCCGTAATGGCCGACGCCTTTCTGCATGTAATGCTTGCGCATGGTGGCAGGCAGGTTTTTACACAGCTTCTGCGCCGCTTCCGTCTGGCCGACGCCGGAGATGTCGTCCAGCTCGCCTTCAAGCGTGAGCAGGGCGGTTTTGGTGATGGCTTCCGGTTTGACCTTCTTGCCCTTATAGACGAATTCGCCTTTGGGTAGCAGGTGTTTCTGGAATACCTGTTCAATGCAATCGAGATAGAATTCGGCGGGCAGATCGCATACCGACAGATACTCGTCGTAGAATTTCTTGTGCGAGCTGGCGCTGTCGCCATCACCGGCGACCAGATGCTTGAACAGATCGACATGCGCGGTGATGTGGCGGTCGAGATTAAGCTGCATGAAGCCCGAGAGCTGTAAGAAGCCCGGATAGACGCGGCGCATGAAACCGGCATAGTTGAACGGGACGCGGGTGATGACGTTGGTCTTGAACCAGTGCATCGGTTTCTGTGCGGCCAGCGCATTGACCTTGGTCGGATTGATGCGGCTGTCGATCGGGCCGCCGATGAGCGTCATCGAGCGCGGCGTACCCTTATCTTTGTTTTCATTCATCACGCTGGCGGCGATCATGACCGGGACGGATGGCTGGCACACGGCCATGAGATGCACATCGGGCCCGAGCTGGCGTGTGAAGTCGATAGTGTAGCTGATATAGTCTTCCATTCGGAACTCGCCGTGGAGCATGGGTACTTCGCGTGCATCCAGCCAGTCGGTGATATAGACATCGAGGAACGGTAGCATCGCTTCGACGGTACCGCGCAGTAGTGTGGCATGATGGCCGGACATCGGCGCTACCAGCAATAGCTTCGGCTGTGATTTGCGTATATCTTTCTGGAAATGGATGAGTCGGCAGAACGGCTTGGTGTCGATGATCTCTTCGATTACTTCCACCTGCTTGCCATCAACCTTAGTATGGGTAATGCCGAAGATGGGCTTGCCGTAACGATGCGTGATACGCTCCAGCACTTCCGCTGCTGCCGCCATGTGTTTGCCATAACCGGTATAGGTAAGTGGGCATAAGGGATGGCGATGAAATGCCTTGCTGGCATTGGCCAGAAAATTGAGCGGGGTAATCGCGGCGTAGTGCATTTCGTGGAAGTGGTAGAGCGGATGGTTCTCGTGTAAATGCATCATTACTTATTCCTTTGCGGCGTTACATATGGGTATACCCTACCATATTCTAAGGCTTGGTGTGTGAACAAAATATTAACTTTACCCGGTATAACACCTTTCAATGCCTGCCTTTTCCACGCTTGACACGCCACCGAGTCCATAGCCTAATACGCGCCGACAGCCCGCCGGGGCTGTATTATTGTGTAACACGCTGATTATTCTTATGAATGAAACGGAATTCCATCTCCTCGCCGACACGACGCTTGGCGCGATGTACGACACGCTTGAAGAAGCCGATGCTGATGGATTGCTCGAAGTCGAGTATCAGGGCGGCATCATCACCATCGCATTGCCGGACGGCAAGCAGTTCATCGTCAGCAAGCACACCGCCAGTCGGCAGATATGGCTTTCGTCGCCCATGAGCGGCGGGTTGCATTTCAGCAGCGCGGATGGGAACTGGAAACTTGCCGATGGCCGCACACTGGGCGCTGTACTGGCCGAAGAATTGCAGCGTATCGCCACTATTCATGTGACCTTCTGATGGTTTCAAAACACACATTATCCACGCCTCCTACAGGGGAGATCAGACGTCTCCGGCCGCTGCTGCGCTATTTGCTGCCGTACCGCCTGCAGTTGATCGGTGCGGTGATTGCGTTGCTTTTTACGTCGTCGTCGGTGCTCGGCATGGGCGGGGGACTGCGCTATTTAGTTGATCAGGGCCTGAGCAAAGGCGATGTCCATATGCTCGACCGCGCCTTCTGGATTTTACTAGGCGTGACACTGCTGCTGGCGGTGGCGTCGTATGCGCGTTTCTACCTCGTGTCCTATATCGGTGAGCGTGTGGTTGCCGACATTCGCAACGATGTCTACCGGCACCTAGTCGGCATGCATATCGGGTTTTTTGAAATGACGCGCACCGGTGAGTTGTTGTCGCGCCTGACTACCGATACCACGCTGCTGCAAACCGTGATCGGGAGCTCCGTTTCGGTGGCGGTACGCAATTCACTGTTGCTGATCGGTGGTTTTGTCTTGCTGCTGTTTACCAGCGCGAAACTGACCGGTTTTGTGTTTCTCATGGTGCCGATGGTGGTGGTGCCGATTATTTTTCTCGGGCGGCGCGTGCGCATACTGGCGCGGGAAGCGCAAAGCCGTGTCGCGGATATCAGTTCGCACGCCGAAGAGAGTCTGAACGCTATTCGCACGGTGCAGGCACTGACGTTGGAGGCATACGAAAAAGAGCGTTTTGGCGGACATGTCAATGCGGCGCTATGGGCGTCGCTGGATCGTATCCGTCTGCGCGCATTCCTGACCGCGCTCGTCATTATGCTGGTGTTCGGCGCGGTTGTCACCGTGCTCTGGCTCGGTGGCAAGGATGTGATCGCCGGACGCATCAGTGCCGGTGATCTGTCGGCGTTTGTGTTCTATTCGGTAATTGTGGCCGCTGCCGTCGGCGCTATTACCGAAGTGTGGGCCGATCTGCAACGCGCTGCCGGAGCGGCTGAGCGCTTAAGTGAATTATTATCGGTGATGCCGGAAATTTCCTCGCCTCACGCTGAGGTGGTAGCACTTCCCGAACAGGCGGCGATTAGCTTTGATCATGTCAGTTTTGTCTATCCGACGCGCCTCGATAAATCGGCAGTGCATGATTTTACGCTCGATGTTGCGCCGGGCCAAACCATTGCGCTCGTAGGCCCTTCCGGTGCCGGAAAGACCACTATTTTCCAGCTCCTGATGCGTTTTTACGATCCGACCAGCGGCGCGCTGCGTCTCAACGGTACCGACATTCGCGAACTGCCGCTGCCTACATTGCGCAGCATGATCGGTATCGTGCCGCAGGATCCGGTGATTTTTTCCGGCACGGCGCGTGAGAATATCCGCCTTGGCAAAACCGACGCCAGCGACGAGGAAGTTACGCAAGCCGCCATGCACGCCTCGGCGCTTGAGTTTCTTGAGAAACTGCCGCAGGGGCTTGATACGCATGTGGGTGAAAAAGGCATTCAGCTTTCGGGCGGACAGCGTCAGCGCATTGCTATCGCCCGCGCCGTCATCCGCAACCCGCGTCTGCTACTGCTTGATGAAGCCACCAGTGCGCTCGATTCGGAAAATGAGTATTACATTCAGCAGGCATTAGAGCAGTTGATGGTGGGCCGTACCACTTTCGTGATTGCGCACCGACTTTCGACGATTACGCGCGCCGACCGCATCATATTGATACATGACGGAAAGATTGAAGCGATGGGCACGCATAAGGAACTTTTGAAAACCAGCCCGCTTTACGCGCGATTGGCTGAATTACAATTCAAAACAGCGGCTTAGTTTCTTTTAAGGAAATGGTAACAAAGCTCTGATACAGTAAGATACGGTGTTTATTACCAAAACCCTTTCTCTTTGCAACTAGCGATATGACCGGCTTTACCGTCAAAAATTTCAATCTGCCCTGGCATCAGAACGATGAATACTGGATCACGATTTATCCCAAGACCGGAAGCTTTTCGGCTGAGGTAAAGGCGTGCCTTAATGAGGCGGGATTGCGCAGTGTTGCCGACGAAGGCATGGCGGTTCGCACGGAAAGCGACTGGAAAACGGTCTGGGATAAAGTTCATGACGGCCTGAAAAAGCTGGATGCGCTGGCTAATGTCGAGGTGGCCTTTGCTCCTGATGCGACGGGCCCCCTGAAGCGTATCGACGTCGAATGCAAAGCACCGATAGTGATTCAGTTGATTGCCGAAAGCCTGTGGCTTGGCGATGCGCTGCGCGAAGACCGCGTTGTGTGTTACCTGCAGCCGGTGATGAGCGGCACGGACAAGGTATTCGGGTATGAGTCCTTTGCCCGCGTGAAAGCAAGCGATGGCACCGTCATCGGTGGCGATAAGATTATTGCTGCCAGCAAGGTGCTTGGCATTGAGTACATGATCGACCGCATGCTGCATGTGCAGGCTATTAAGACGTTCGTGACCAGCGAATTCAACGGTTTTCTCTTCGTCAACTTCTTCCCCGGATTCATTCACCGCCCGTCGGTGTATCTGGAAGGCTTGAGTGAAACTGCCAAAAGTTTTGGCGTCATCGCCAAGCATATCGTGCTCGATCTGACCAACTCGGAAACGCCGCGCGACATCACCCATCTCAAGAGCGTGTGCGATTACGGCCGTTCACGCGGCTACTCGATTGCGCTGGACGATATATCGTCGGTGGAGAATGCGAAAAAACTGATACCGGAAATACGCCCTGACTTTGTGAAGATCGACATGCATCTCGTGCGCAAGGCAGCAGAGCCGGGCAAGCGCGAAACCATCCGCACCATTGTCGATATGGCGCATGATGTTGCCGGCACGGTAATTGCCGAAGGCGTCGAAACACAGGAAATTTTCCAGATACTGAAAACACTCGGCGTCGATTTATTCCAGGGCTATTTATTCTCTCCGCCGGTTCCGGTGGAAGCTGCGCTGATGCGCAGTACCGGCACCGCCGCCACATGAAAGTCCACATACTGCAACATGTTCCTTTCGAAGGCCCTGCCAATATCTTGACATGGGCGAACATGAAGGGTGCCGATGTCACTACCACCAATTTTTCCGAACCGGGCTGGTCGCTGCCAGCACCTGACGATATGGATTTACTGGTGGTGATGGGTGGCCCGATGGGCGTGCATGACGACTCCGCCTATCCTTGGCTGCCGGTGGAAAAAAACTTCATACAGGATGCTATCAAGGCTGATCGACGTATGGTCGGCATCTGCCTCGGCGCGCAGCTTGCTGCTCAGGCGCTCGGCGCCAGTGTTTATCCGAATGCGCATAAAGAAATCGGTTGGTTCCCCGTGCATAAAACGGCGCTGCCGCACCCGGTGCTGTTTGATATGGCGCCGACGCAAACTGTATTCCACTGGCACGGAGATACGTTCGATTTACCGAGCGGCGCCATGCATCTGGCCTATTCCGACGCCTGTGCGAATCAGGCCTTCATCTGGCAGGAGCGGGTTCTCGGCCTGCAATTCCATATGGAAATGTTGCCGGAGCATATTGAAACGCTGATGAGTAACAGCTATCAGGAAACCAACGCCGCGCAACCCTATATCCAGTCGGACACCACCATCCGCGATGGTTTCATGCATGCCGACGTGCTGCCGCCGTTACTGGATAGTATATTGACGCGCTTTATCAGCTAGGCGCTCGCGGATTTTTTTTGAGTTTCGGGATAATAAAAGGCGATCGTCTTGCGGATGGCGTCGCGTAAGTCCGTGGTCGGTTTCCAGCCAAGCAGTTCGGCCGCCTTGTCGATTCCGGGCACGCGCGTATCCAGATCCTGATAGCCGGGGCCGTAATATATCTCGCCCTTTGCGGTGGTAATGGCGATTTGCTGGCGTATCTGTTCGTAGCCTTTGAATTCGGCCATGATGTCGATCATCATTTCCGCGAGTTCGGCAATGGACGCCTCGTTGCCGGGATGTCCGATATTGAAAATCTGATTGTCGGCGCCGCCATTGGTATTGTCGAGGATACGCATCAACGCATCGACGGCATCGTCGATATAGAGGAAGCAGCGCTTCTGCGCACCGCCATCGACCAGCACCAGATCCTGCCGGTGAAAAAGGCTGCTTAAGAACATGGTGACGACGCGGTTGGCCTTGTCTTTCGCCCAGACATTATCGAGTTTCGGGCCGAACCAATTGAACGGGCGGAACAGGGTGAAGGATAGGCCATGATGACCGCCATAGGCATAGATGACGCGGTCCATCAGCTGTTTTGAACAGGAATATATCCAGCGCTCTTTGGAAATCGGGCCGGTGACGAGCTTGCTGGTTTCCTCGTCATACGGGCTATCCTGGCTCATCCCGTATACTTCCGAGGTAGACGGGAAAATCAGGCGTTTTTTATACGCTACACAGTGGCGGACGATTTCAAGATTGGCTTCAAAATCCAGTTCGAATACGGACAGCGGATTGTTGACATACGTCGCCGGATTGGCAATCGCCGCCAGCGGTATCACGATGTCGCATTCGCGAATGCGATCTTCCACCCAATTTTTGTGCTGGCGTAGGTCGCCTTCGAAGAAATAGAAATGCCGGTTGCCCATGCATTCGGTGAGCTTGTCCGACTGCAAATCCATAGCATCAATATGCCAGTCGCGCGTGGCAAGAATATGCGCGCAGAGATTGCTGCCGATGAAGCCGTTAGCGCCGATGATAAGGATACGTTTGCTCATAGGATAGCGCTAGTCCCTTTTCAGCACTTTGGCCATTGATTTAATCACGCGCTCACACTGCGCATCCGTCATATCCGGGAAAAGCGGCAGGCTCACGATTGATTCTCCGGCGGCGAGTGCATGCGGAAAATCAGCAGGTTTCCAGCCATAATGATTGCGGTACCACGAGAACACATGCGCCGACTGGTAATGCAGGCCGATGCCGATATTCTCCTCTTTCATTGCATTGATAAAACCGTCGCGGTCGGCATTCATGCGTGGCGTGAATAAATGCCATGCATGGCGGTGCGGGAACGCAGACGCTTTGGGCAGGATGAGCTCCGGCCAGCCCGCCAGCGCTTCCATATAACGTTTTACGAGTTGCGCGCGTCTGGTAATGAAGCCGTCAAGCGCCGGTAACTGATGAATGCCGAGCGCGGCCTGCATGTCCATCATGTTGTATTTGAAACCGGGCATTGCGATGTCGTATTGCTGGCTGCCGCTTTTGGCAAAGCGGTTGAAGGCATTGTGGTCGATGCCGTGGAAGCGCAGGCGCTGGGCGGTGCGGATGACATCATCGTCGGAGGTGATGACAGCGCCGCCTTCGCCGGTAGTCATGTTTTTATTGGGATGAAAGCTCATCACCTGAATATCGCCGAAGCTGCCGATACGTTTGTTGTTATACTCTGCACCGATGGCGTGGGCGCAATCCTCGACCACGCGGAGCGAATGTTTTTGTGCCAGCGTGTAGACAGCATCCAGATCGACGGGAAGCCCGGCGAAATGCACCGGCATGATGACGCGTGTGCGGGGGGTGATGGCACCTTCAAGGCGCGAAGCATCCATATTCAGCGTGGCCGGATCGATATCGACCAGCACCGGCTTTCCACCGGCCAGCACGATGGTGTTAAGCGTGGCGGCGAAGGTCAGCGGCGTGGTGATAACTTCATCACCTTCTTTCAGGTTCAGCGCCAGCAATGCCACATGCAGCCCAGCGGTGGCTGAGGACAGGCACAGGGCGGGTCTGCCGCCGTGATACGCGGCAAGCATCTCTTCAAATTTCTGCACGCGCGGGCCGGTAGTAATCCAGCCGGATTGTAAGCACGCCACCACCTCGTCAATCGCGGCTTGCGAGATCGATGGCTTAGCAAAAGGCAGGAAAGTGTCATCGCTCATGCTGTGTGACTCTATGGCATTACTTTTTCGAGCAGTTCCGTTTTGCCATACTTTGCCACCGGCTGCAATCGGCAGTCTGTGGAGCTGGTCAGTTCCGGTACGGTATCTTCATGCGCAAAGACATAGACGGCCTGTGCAGCGCCCCGGCAGCGTTTCCAGAACTCGCCGTAAGGAATCATCCAGTCATGCGTCTGCGGGTAATGCGTGATACCGAATTCCAGCTCACCCTGCCATTCCACCACCGTCACGTCGCGCTCCAGATAGACCGGCAAATCCTGCCAGTAATTAGCATATGCGACGACCATATCGCCCGATTGCAGGCGTGCTGCCAGTGGTTGCGCGAGTGGCCTTACGCCATTTCTATCTATGCCATCTGCCGCATAATTAAGGGTAAGTCCGGTGGTGATACCGAACGCGGCAAGGGATGTGATCAGGGCAGGGGCAGCATGATTACGCCATACGCCATGGGCAAGCCATGCCAGTGCCAGCAGCATTGGCAGCAGGGTAAGCGTGGGTAGCGTGCTTAGCCCTGAAAATTTATGGGCAATCCGGCTGTCGAGTAACGGCAACATATGCACGCTGATCAATAATATGCCGAAGAGGGTAATGACGAGGAGTGATGTGCGGCGTATATGCTTTTTCGGTAATATACCTTCCCATAAAGCAGCGAGTGTTTGTCCGAGTATGATCGCCAGCGGCGGAAAAATCGGGAAAATATACGACACCAGCTTGGAATGGGAAAGCGAGAAAAATACCAGCGGCAGGGCAATCCATAGCGTCAGCAGCAACGTGTCCGGGTTTTTGAATTGCAGGCGCTTGTAACTGGCCGGAAGCAGGCCGGTCCACGGCATCAGTCCTACCAGCGTGATGGCGATGAAGAACCACCAGGGTGCCATGCGCCTGTGCCCGCCGGAAGTATAGCGGGTGAAATGTTCATGGATGAAATAAAAATCCAGAAATGCCGGATGCGTCTGTGCCATCAAAACATGCCAGGGCGCGGTGATTATCAGAAAGATTAGCAAGCCGGTGAATAGCCGCGCTTCTTTCAGTATGTGCCAGCTTTTGGTGACGGCAATCCATGCGCCGATGACAAGGCCGGGGATGACCATGCCGATTAGTCCCTTGGTCATGACGGCGAGCGCGGAGGCGACATACATGCAGAGATAAAGCCTGCGCTTATGCGGGCTGTGCTGTGCCATCAGGAAACAGGCGATGCAGGCGGTAATGAAAAAACTGACCGGCATGTCGAGCGTGGCGATGCGGCTCAAGGCATAGCCGAGAATGGAGGTGGCGAGCACGCAGGTGGATAGCAGTGCGGTCAGACGCCCGTATAAAACTCGGGCAGTGGCAAACGTCACCACGCAGGTCAGGGCGGCGAACAAGGCGGTGACGAAGCGCCCGGCAAATTCGCCGTAACCAAAAAGCTGCATCACCGTCGCCTGCATCCAGTAAAATAACGGCGGTTTTTCAAAATAGGGCACACCGTTGATGCGTGGGGTCAGCCAGTCATGGGTAGTAAGTATCTGGCGCGGGATTTCGATATAGCGCGCTTCGCTGGGCGTGAAATAATCGCGCGTGCCAAGACCGATGCAGAAGAATGCGAGCAGTGCTGCAAACAATAGCAGCGTTTCGTGACGTCTAATGCTGGTGGCCATGATGCCCGCAGCCGGAATGGCACTCTATTGCGGCGTCGCCGATCTCAATCTGGAACGTGGCGTGGTTGATGCGGAAGCGCGCTTCCAGTTCGTGCGACAGGGTATGGAGAAATCCATCACCCGGATGGCCGCCGGGCATCAGCAGGTGGGCGGAAAGCGCAATACCGGTGGTGCTCATGGCCCAGATATGCAGGTCATGCACTTCGGCCACGCCCGGCAGGCCGGACAGGTAGGTTTTAACCTGAGACACGTTGATGCCCTTGGGAACGGCGTGCAATGCCAGCGATGTGGAATTTCTGAGTAGCTTCCAGCTACTGTCGGCGATGATGATGACGATGACCAGGCTAACCAGCGGGTCGAGCCAGAGCAGGCCGGTGGTCATGATGGCTATGGCTGAGAGCACCACTCCGAGTGAGATGGCGGCGTCGGCTGCCATATGCAGGAATGCGCCGCGTATATTAAGGTCGTCATGGCCACCCTTGTGGAACAGCCATGCGGTGATGCCATTGACGGCGACACCGATGCTGGCCACGGTGATGACGGTCATGGATGCCGGAGTTTCCGGTGCGGTAAAGCGGTGCAGGGCTTCCCAGCCAATGCCGCCGACGGCGAGGAGCAGCAGCAGGGCATTGGCCAGTGCCGCAAGAATCGAAGCGCTCTGCAATCCGTAAGTGAAACGTTCGGAAGGTTCGCGTCTGGCCAGTATCACGGCACCCCATGCCATGCACAGCCCAAGCACGTCACCGGCGTTATGTCCGGCGTCGGCAAGCAGGGCCAGCGAGTTGGCCTGCAGCCCGTAAATGATTTCTGCCACCACAAACAATGCGTTCAGCGTGATGCCTATGGCAAAAGCGCGGCTATGGTCGGGATGGGGGTGAGCGTGGTGGGAGTGAGTGTTCATAGACTGGTTCTAGCAAATAATTCCAGTCCAGACAATTGCTTGATTGACAAAGCCCTGTGAATTCACAATAACGGCAATGACTCCAAGGAGGCCCGAATGCGGTTTTCAGGTATTTCAGCGCGTTTCGTTCCCAATATTGCCAGCGGAGGTCTCCTTGGCAGGCGCGCTTTGCCGCGCCAATTCTGGCTCGACGGGCTGGCATTCATGCTGGTGGCGACGTTCCTGATTTTTATTTCATGGGGCATGAGCGAAATGTCCGCCCCCTTACGCCGCCTGCATCAGGACCCGATCAGCCTCGATATTGCGTATCTGCCTGAATATGCCATGCGCACGACGCTGCGCATGCTGATCGCGGTGTGTTTCTCGCTGCTGTTCACGCTGCTCTACGCCACCTTGGCCGCCAAGAGCCGCAAGGCCGGGCAGTTGCTCATTCCGCTTCTCGATATTCTGCAGTCGGTGCCGGTGCTGGGTTATATCTCGTTTACCGTCACCGCTTTCATGGCGCTGTTTCCCGATAGCATGATGGGCGTGGAATGCGCGGCCATCTTTGCGATTTTTACCTCGCAGGCATGGAACATGACGTTCAGCCTGTATCAGAGTTTGCGCACCGTGCCGCACGATATGGATGAGGCGGCGTTTGTGTTCCGACTTTCCGGCTGGCAGAAATTCTGGAAGATAGAAATGCCTTACGCCATGCCCGGCCTGATCTGGAACATGATGATCTCTATGTCCGGCGGCTGGTTCTTCGTGGTAGCGTCGGAAGCGATTACGCTCGGCAATCAGAAAATCATGCTGCCCGGCATCGGCTCGTATATTGCGCTGGCCATCAGCGAACGGAATATGTCCGCCATCGGCTGGGCGATTACCACCATGGGCATCGTCATCCTGCTCTATGATCAGTTCCTGTTCCGCCCTCTTCTCTCATGGTCGGACAAGTTTCGCTACGAACAGACGGCAGGGGAGGAAATGCCGACCTCATGGGTGCGCCAGCTATTCATCAAAAGCCGCTTCACGCGCAAGTTCCTGATTCCGTTTGTGTGGATTTCACGCATTGTGCTGCGTATCCGCCTGTTTGCCCCGCAGGTGCCGAATTTTCATTTCACCACCCGTGAGTCGAAGCTGTTCGATTATTTGTGGTACTTGCTGTTGGCCCTTGCTTTCATGATTTCGGCGCGCTACATGGTGGGGTTTTTCCAGAACAGCGTGACATGGGCGGATGTATTGCATGTGGCGTCACTCACACTGATTACGCTGATACGCGTGGTGGTGCTGATTACGCTGGCTTCGCTGCTGTGGGTGCCGCTCGGCGTGCTGATCGGCCTGCGTCCGCGACTGGCGCGCATCGTTCTGCCGCTGGCACAATTCCTGTCCGCATTCCCGGCCAATTTGCTATTTCCTGTGGCGGTAATGTTGATCAGTTATTACAACGCCAACCCGGATATCTGGCTGTCGCCGCTAATGGTGTTGGGCACGCAGTGGTATATCCTGTTCAACGTGGTGGCGGGCGCGTCGGCGTTTCCTAATGATCTCCTGGATACGGCGCGCAACCTGCGCGTGGGCGGCTGGCTGTGGTGGCGCAAGTTGATGCTGCCATTTATCTTCCCCTATTACCTGACCGGCGCGATTGCCGCTTCCGGTGGAGCGTGGAACGCCAGCATCGTGGCCGAAGTGGTCAGCTGGGGTAACCAGAGCTATACCGCTACCGGTCTTGGCTCCTACATTGCGCAGATGACACAGGCGGGTGATTATGTGCATATTGTGCTCGGTATCGGTATGATGGCGCTGACGGTGGTGCTGTTTAACCAGTGCATCTGGCATCCGCTATATGAGCTTGCGGCGCGCAAGCTCAGGATGGGGTAAGGGACGATATGGCAGAAATGTTGCTCGAACTTAAAAATGTGACGCAATCTTTCACCAAGCCTGAAGGCCGGGTGCTGAAGGTGCTGGATAATATCGACCTGACGCTGCATGAAGGTGAAATTATCGGCGTGCTCGGAAAGTCTGGTTCGGGCAAATCGACGCTGCTGCGCATTATTGCCGGGCTGACGACACCGACGACGGGAAGCGTATCCCATAAATTCAAATCCGCCTCACGCGATGCACTGGATATTGCCATGGTGTTCCAGACCTTCGCGCTGTTCCCCTGGCTCACGGTGTTGCAGAACGTGCAACTGGGCCTGGAAGCGCTCGGCGTGCCGGAAAAAGAAATGCGCAGGCGTGCTCTGGAAGCCATCGACCTTATCGGGCTTGACGGCTATGAATCGGCTTATCCGCGCGAATTATCAGGTGGCATGAAACAGCGTGTAGGCTTTGCGCGTGCGCTGGTAGTCAACCCGTCGATCCTGCTGATGGATGAGCCGTTCTCCGGCCTCGACGTGCTGACGGCGGAAACGCTCAAGACCGACTTCCTCGATCTCTGGCTGGAACGCAAGATTCCGCTGAAGACCGTCATGCTGGTGACGCATAACATTGAAGAGGCGGTGCTGATGTCCGACCGCATCCTGATTTTTTCGGCCAATGAAGGGCACATCGCCGCCGAGATCAAAGTCGATCTTACCTACCCGCGCGACCGTCAGTCGGCATCGTTCTCGGCCATGGTAGAGCAGATTTATACCATCATGACTTCGGGTATGCTCAAGCGGGGTTTAAGTACGGCGAGGACATCTGAAATCAGCATGCATGACAAGCTGCCGCGCGTATCGCCCAACCAGCTGGCCGGTCTGATGGAAGAACTCGCCGGGCCGCCTTATAACGGGCGCGCCGATCTGCCCGCGCTCGATCAGGCGCTCGGTCTTGGCACCGAGGAGGTGCTACATCTGGTCGATGCGCTGCGTATTCTAAAATTTGCCGACGTCGCCGAGGGTGATATTCATCTGACCTCGACGGGCCAGCTATTTGCCGACGCCGATACCCAGAAGCGCAAACAGATTTTTGCCGAGCATTTACTGCATAATGTTCCGCTTGCCGCCTATGTGCACCGTGTGCTGCAAAGCCGTCCTGGCAAGCACGCGCCGCGCATACGGTTTGTGACGCAGCTCGAAGACCATATGACGGAAGATGATGCTATTGAAGCGCTGTCAGCGGTAACAAGCTGGGCGCGTTACGCGGAACTGTTTGCGTATGACGATAATTCGGAAACGTACAATCTGGAAAATCCGGAAGCCTAAGTCAGCACGCCCTTATTGGCGTTGAGCACATTCTGTGCGTTCTGCTGCGCCACCTTGTTATAAGCGTTCAAACCGGCGTGATAGGAACTCAGCACTTTCTGGAGTGGATTAGCGTCATTGGCCTTGGTGCTGGCGGCCTGCTGCTGGGCGCTGATAATCGCCTGCTGCAACGGCTTGGAGCTCGTCTTGTTATAAAGGAAGCTGTTATACACGCCCGCCAAGGGGTCGGAAGACGCGGTGGAAGCGCTGCCGATGATGTCGGCAATCAGGCTGCCTTTTTGCGAACTCGAGCTTACGCTGCTGAGCAGTGTTGCAAGATTTTCGGCATCGGAGGTTTCGGATTTGGGAGCGGCGGGTTTGGTATTGACGACAGGCGCAGCTTTAACGCCTTTGATCTGGTCAAGAAATGTACTGGGGCTGAAACCTGAAACTGCGCCTACCATATGGCCACCTTTTTTGACTTCATGTCGATCCTTTAACTATAGCACAGAAATGGTAAAGAAATTATCTGTATTTGGTAAATTCTAGCAATATATTGAATTTAAAATATAAATAAGCTCTCATTTTCAGGGGCACGGTTTTTGCTTTGTATTACATAGATAATATACAAGGAGGCCCTATGACTGCTATTAATAATCTGCCGAATTACAGCGGCTATTACCAGCTTTCCAAGCATTCCGGCGGTGGCATCGCCCAGCCGAACGGTACCGGCAGCTTGCTGCAGGCGCTATCGTCCACGTCCGGTTCCACTTCGAACAACGATGCCTATTTTCTCGATCTGAGCCCCCAGGCGCGCCAGTATCTGGAGGGGGTCAATAGCGGACAGATCAACAACAATCCGGTGGGTAGCAAGACCGGGTTCCTGCTGACACAGGAACAGCAAAAAGCCATCAGCGATATTGTCAGCCAATATAAGAATGCACCGTTTACGCAGGAAACGTTCAACGCCATTCAGAACGATCTGGAAGCGGCCAATCTCGATCCTGAAACACTGGCCCGGTTGGAAAGCGCCAAGCTCTACAGCCCGACCGCGGTGCTGATCAAAGCGTTAAACGACGACGATACTGTCAGTGAACAGACCAATGGCGTCATGAGCGATGCCGATAAAACGGCCAAGACCGATTACTTCATGCAGCAGATTGTAAGCCAGTGGAAAAATCTGGGCGAACAGCCGGAAGAGGCATCCAGTGACGGCGAATCCGGCGTAGCGCCAGTAGGCTCAGCTGGCGGCGCGTAGGGAATAATGCTTACGCAGGTTTTCTTCGAGCTTGTCGAGGAACTGCGTCGTTGACAGAAACGGCTGCTTGGCATCGATCAGGCTCGCTAAATCCTTAGTCATAAAACCGGATTCCACCGTATCGATACAGACACGTTCCACCCGCTCGGCAAATTCTGCCACGTCGGGTGTATTGTCGAACTTGGCGCGGTAAGACAGCGCGCGCGTCCATGCAAAAATCGAAGCAATCGGGTTGGTCGACGTTTCCTTGCCCTGCTGCCATTGGCGGTAATGGCGCGTTACCGTGCCATGTGCCGCTTCCGCTTCGATGGTGTTACCATCGGGCGTCATCAGCACCGAGGTCATCAGCCCGAGCGAACCGAAGCCCTGTGCCACCGTATCGGACTGTACATCGCCATCATAGTTTTTACACGCCCACAGGAAACCGCCCGGCCATTTGAGGGCGAGGGCCACCATGTCATCGATCAGGCGGTGCTCGTAGGTGAGCTTATGCTTGTCGAATTCGACCTTGAATTCTGCGTCGAACACACTTTGGAAAATATCCTTGAAGCGTCCGTCATAGGCTTTGAGAATGGTGTTCTTGGTCGAGAGGAATGCCGGGTATTTACGCGCAAGCGCATAGTTGAAACTGGCGCGCGCAAAACCCTTGATGGATTCATCGAGATTATACATGCCCATGGCAACGCCGCCGGCGGGGAAATCGAACACTTCATGGCGTGTGGGCGCGCCGCCGTTTTTCGGTGTGAACACCATTTCCAGCTTGCCTGCTTCTTTCACCACGAAATCGGTGGCCTTGTACTGGTCGCCGAACGCATGACGGCCAATGACGATAGGCTGTGTCCAGCCGGGCACGAGGCGCGGCACGTTCTTGCAGATGATGGGTTCGCGGAACACTGTGCCGTCCAAGATATTACGGATGGTGCCGTTGGGCGATTTCCACATTTTCTTGAGATTGAATTCTTTGACGCGCGCTTCGTCGGGGGTGATGGTCGCGCATTTGACGCCGACGCCGAGCTTCTTGATGGCTTCACCGGCTTCGATGGTGACTTTGTCGTCGGTCTTGTCGCGGTTTTCGATGGAGAGGTCGTAATATTTCAGGTCGATATCAAGATAGGGCAGGATCAGCTTATCCTTGATGAGCTGCCAGATGATGCGCGTCATCTCGTCGCCATCAATCTCCACGACCGGGGTTTTTACTGTGATTTTTGCCATGCTACATCCCTTATTTATGCGAAATTCAGCCTTAGACTATATCCCTTAATTTATTATTAACCAAGCGACCCATATACTAACAACAATTAACCACAATCCACGAATATTTATGCCCTCAACGCGCAAACATGAACTTACTTTCGGCGACATGAAAGTCAGCATTGAAAGCTGGACCGCACAGGCTGACCAAAGCGTCAATCTCGAAATTCTGGGCATTGCTGATATGGATAAGGTAAAGAAAACACATGCCGAGCAAGGTGCCATTATTTCGACCGACCGACTTATAGAACCCAAATACCGCGATGCCGTCAATCTAATACGCGATGAAATGGATAAAATCGGCAAAGCGATGGGATGCGAAAAAAATGATTATCATCCTAGCGGCGCCGTGCGTCAGGGGTTTATGGTGCCCCGGATGAAAATCATGATGGCTGCCATACGTCCCGGCCCGGAATATAAAAAAGAAGAAACGAAAAATACCAAAGCCGTATTTGACGCCATGCAGAAACGACTTGAGGAGATTGCACCTCAGGTGAAGGAGCGGCTGGCTCGAGCCGAAGAACAGGAACAGGCAGGCGGACCGAAGCCGCCTTATCTCAAAGAAATTCTGGAAGGGCCGGAAGAAACAAGGGAACGCCTGAAGAAGGAAATAACCATCATCGCACCGGAAATCTCGGTTCGCAATATCGATCCACTGGTATCGTATGTGGAAGCGAAGATCAATGCGGCGGCTTCCAAGTCCCAAAAACCGCCTTCGATGAACTGATTATTCCTTGGATTTCTCTGCGTGTTTCTCATGCTGGCGGTAGGCGCTGCGGGTAGCGGCATACGGGTCCAGCGATTCGTAGTAGAGATGTTCGATCACACTGGCTTTGGAAGATCGTGTATCGATTCCGCGCAGAACAGCATGGCCGAAGCTGGTCCAGTTGCTGTCCGTAATATCGGCCTCTATCCAGGTAACCGGATCGGCAAACCAGTCGCCGAGCTTGCCAGTAGTGTCACGCACGGAGGAGGGGCCAAGGATCGGCAGCACGACATACGGGCCTGCCGGAGCACCCCAGTAGCCGAGTGTCTTGCCCATGTTCTGGTTCATGTATTTCAGCTTGGCGTTGTCATAGGCGAAATCGCGCCAGCCGCCGAGACCAAAGGTGGAATTGAGGAGAAAGCGCCAGAACGAGGTGAAGGTCACGTTCGGCTTCAGCTGAAGGATACCGTGAATCACATTCAGCGGTTCGGTCAGGTTGGTCAGGACATGGCCGATGCCGCTGCGGGCGTCCTGCGGAATGACGTCATACACCGAGATGAACGGCTTGAAAAAATACCGGTCAAAGGCGAGGTTGAAATTGAAGATGGGCTGGTTGAAGCTTTCCCACGGGTCGTTGATGGCAGCGACGTTATCCGAATCCTTAGCGTCGTAATAGTCCTGCGACTTGAGGGGCTTGTTTTTTGCGCTTTTGGCAAAGACCGGTTCACTGGTAACCGCCAGAGAAAATGCTGCCACAACAACTAAAAACGGAACGCGCATCTAACAAACCCTCATATTTTGGCGTAAGAATTATTTTGCACTATCTCACGCGACTAATCATACCCGATATACTGATTCTCATATAGATAAATTACTTTTTAGTAAAGCCGTATGGTATTTTTATAGCGCTAAAGGGTAGACTCCCGTTCAGCAAGGACTATTATCCGGGATGGGTTACAGAACAGGAGAGACATATGCGTGCGTTATCCCTAGGGTTTGCTGCAATAAACATGCTGTGGTTAGCGTCCTGTACGCCACCGCAACCGGTGACGCAATCGCGCGAAATCGTATGGCAGCAGTTTGGTAACCAGCCGGTCGACAACGTGTTGATGGCGTGGGGTACGCCTGAGCGGGAAACGAGGCTGACCAATGGTTCGCGCATGGTTACCTATCAGCATTCCACCATTTTTGACGCCGGTTCTCCCTACGAGCGCAAGACCGGTTGTGAAGTGACATTTATAGCACAGCCGCCGAAATATCGTATCGTCGATGTCGCCATGGACGGTGAGGCGTATGAATGCAACCTGCTGGCGCAGGGACGTACCGGTTCGGCGCGTCACGTTGCTATGCCGGAATCGGCGCCCTATTATCCGCACCGTATGTATCGCGCCCCGTTCTGATCGGGAACAGCTAAAGAGGAGGATGTTATGAAACAACGCTTCGTTACCATCGTGACAGTTTGCGTAAGTATGGTTTTCAGCCTGTGCCCCCCCGCCATTGCCGGTAATGCTGCCGTGGAGGAGGCTCTTCGTCGCCACAGCGAACATTCAAGTTTTTATAAGGCGTTGCAGGAGACCGGCATTCTGGCTGAGTTGCAGGAAGGTGCTTCCTACACTGTGCTGGCGCCGACCAATTCCGCCTTCGCAGCGGCGCAGCGAAAAACCTATCCCTGTTTCAGCACGATGTTTTGCAGAGAGGAGATGGTTGGCATTCTGCGTAGCCATATTGTTCCCGGCACGCAGTATATCGGTTCCCTCGGGGCAGGAAAAAATGCTCTTTTCAGCATCAACCAGCGCCTCATACCGGTCGGTCAACCGACCCGCAATGTGTATGCGGTCGATGGCCAGCGGATTATGAATAGCGCGAAGTTTAACGGCGGTATGCTCTATACTATCGATGGCGTGATTCTGCCGCGCCTGGCGAAACCTACTTTTGAGCAGGCGGAAGAGCGCGTCACCACCGTGACCAAAAAGACCATTCCGAACCCGGATTGCGGGCCGGGAGGCTGTCCCGATGCTTATAGTGAAACCACGGTCATTACCCGGCGCGTGCCTGATATGTCGCCCGCCGCCCGGTAATACT
>Ga0163144_10009117_pt1 | contig 21352 bp, 16 predicted proteins | sample OliLak19BULKMAT1_FD_123175 | JGI IMG/M metagenome (GOLD analysis project Ga0163144, IMG submission 123175) | Freshwater microbial mat bacterial communities from Lake Vanda, McMurdo Dry Valleys, Antarctica - Oligotrophic Lake LV.19.BULKMAT1 | ecosystem: Environmental > Aquatic > Freshwater >... | reverse complement strand
GTGGCGACGACCACGCCGGCGTCGGGCTTCAGGCCAGACGCCCGGCACTTGATGTCGAAGAACTTCTCGGCGCCCATGTCCGCGCCGAAGCCCGCCTCGGTCAGCACGATATCGTTGGTGGCCAGGGCCACACGGTCGGCGATGATCGAGTTGTTGCCGTGGGCGATGTTCGCGAACGGCCCGGCATGGACGAAGGCCGGCCCGCCCTCCAGGGTCTGGAGCAGGTTGGGCTTGATGGCGTCGCGCAGGAGGACGGTCATGGCCCCGGCCACGCGGAAGTCATCGGCCGTCAGCGGCGTGCCGTCCTGGCGCGTCGCGAGGACGATCCGTCCGAGGCGGGCGCGCAGGTCGAACAGGTCGGTGGCCAGGGCAAGGACGGCCATGACCTCGGAACCGACGGTGATCACGAACTCCGTCTCGCGCGGGATCCCGTCCTCGCGGCCACCAAGGCCGATGACCACATGGCGCAGCGCCCGGTCGCTGATGTCCATGACGCGCGGCCACAGGATCCCGTGTGGATCGATGCCGTGCGGGTTCTTGTGGTGGAGGCTGTTGTCGATGAACGCACCGGCCAGGTTGTGCGCGGCCCCGATGGCGTGCACGTCGCCGGTCAGGTGCAGGTTGAAGTCCTCCATCGGGATGACCTGGCTGTAGCCGCCGCCGGCGGCGCCGCCCTTGATCCCGAAGACCGGACCGAGCGACGGCTGGCGGATGCACACCGCGGCGCGCTTGCCGATGTGGTTGAGCCCCTGGCCCAGGCCGACCGTCGTGGTCGACTTGCCCTCGCCCAGCGGCGTCGGGGTGATGGCCGTGACGACCACGTACTTGCCGCGCGGGCGCTCCGCCTCCAGGCGCTCGATGGCCGCCAGGGTGACCTTGGCCTTGGTCGGTCCGTACAGCTCCAGCTCGTCGTCGTGGATGCCCAGCTCACGAGCGATGTCGATGATCGGTCGCGGCGTGACGGCACGGGCGATGTCCAGATCGGAAGGGAAACTCATCGGACTCCTCGGGTCGCCTGGCGGGCGACGGATGGTGGGTCGGCGGTCAGCCGACGGTGGTGGAGATTCGATCCGCGGCAACATGCCGTTGCGCGGCGCGAACGAGGTGGGTGAGCAGCAGCGCGTTGGTCAGCGGCCCGACCCCGCCCGGGACCGGGGTGATGGCCGAGGCGACGCCCGCCGCGGAATCGAAGTCGACATCGCCGACGAGGCGACCGTCGACCATGTTGATGCCGACATCCACGACCACGGCGCCAGGCTTGAGCATGGCTCCGCTGATCAGCCCCGGATGGCCGGCGGCCACGACGACGATGTCGGCGCGGGCGACGTGGGCGGCGAGGTCGCCAGTCCGCGAGTGGCAGACCGTGACCGTGGCGTCCTCCTTGAGCAGCAGGAACGCGGCGGGCATGCCCACGACCGCCGAGCGACCGATGACGACCGCGTCGCGACCCGCGATCTCGATGCCGGAGCGGCGCAGGATCTCCACCGCGGCATGCGCAGTCGCCGGCAGGAACCCGTCGTAGCCCAGGCGCAGGAGCCCGGCGTTGAGCGGGTGGATGCCGTCGATGTCCTTGTCCGGATCGATGGCATCGATGACCGAGCGCAGCCGGATGGTCGGCGGCAGCGGCATCTGCACGATGACCCCATCGACGGCCGGGTCGGCGTTGAGCTCGCGGATGCGCGCCACGACCGCGGCCTCCGTGGCCTCACCCTCCAGCTCGACGAATCGTGCCTCGATGCCGACCTTGGCGCAGCCACGCAGGATCTGCTCGAGGTACACCGTGGAGGGCGCATCGCGCCCGATGATGACGACCGCGAGGCCCGGGGGCCGCCCGACGGTGGCGGTGAACGTGGCCACGTCCTCGGCGACCGCGGTGCGGATCTCAGCGGCGATCGGACCACCCTCGATGCGCCTCGCGGCCCCGCCCTCGGCCACGTTCAGGCGCGCTCCGGCCCGGGGATCGGCTCGCGTGCGTCGCCGCCACCGACGACTTCGCGGGTGGACGACGAGATCGCCTCGATCCGGCCGAGGAGGTCGCGGACCTGGGCCAGCATCTCGCCCTCGAGCTCGGGGTCGCCGACCGAGGGCAGGTTGATGAGCACGTTCGCCGCGGCACCGCGGGCGGCCGCCTCGCCCAGCAGCGTCGCGACGTTGAGGTCGCTGGAGGCGTTGACGTTGCTGCGTCCGGCGAGGGCCTCGGCGGTGACGACGAGCTCCAGGCAGGCCTCGACACAGCGGAGCGGGACCTCCGACGCGACGCGGGCCGCCGCTTCCAGCGCCGCGGTCCGGGCGGCGATCTGGTCATCGGTCGCACGCGGCATCTTCATCGCCGCGCCGAAGCGGGCGTAGGCCGCCGCGTCCTCGTCGGCCAGGGCCAGGAACCGATCGGTCAGCTCCGTGCCGACCTCGATGGCCCAGGTGTGCAGGGCGTCGTGCTGGGCGTACCTCGGGCGACCGATGGACAGCCGCGCGACCATGGCCACGAGGCCGGCGCCCAGGGCGGCCGTCACCGCGGAAGCACTCCCACCGCCCGGGACGGGCTCGGCGGAGGCCAGTCGAGCGACGAGATCATCGACGGTCAGGTCTCGGAAGCGGTCGGAGGTCTCGGAAGCCATCACCGTCGATCGTACACGGCACGACCCGTCGGGGCCGGTCCATGCGCACGATGTGGCACGCCATCGGATCGGGGAACGGGGCGAGCGCGGTACCGGCGCGCTCGCCCCGTCGTCCGACGGTGCGGGCAGCGGACGAGGGAGGGTGGTCCGCTGCCGCGCTGGAGAGGCGTTGATCAGGCCGCGGGCCGGACCTCGTCCAGGCCGGTGACCGTCCAGCGCCGCGAACGATGCTGGTAGGTCAGCGACAGGCGGGCTCGAGGCGTCTCCACCTCGAACAGGGTGCGTGGACCGGTGATGACCGGATAGGCGGCCGCTTCCTCGCGGACCGAGGACAGCTGGGTGATCTGGAGTCGCTCGGCGCCCCACGTGATCTCGCGGGGGCGGCCGGTGAACCAGTCGGTCCGGACGTGGACCTGGACCGGCTCGACGCGGATGAATGCCATGTCGGATGGCTCCTTCTTCGTGGTCGGGGGCGGTGGGGTCACATCGGCCGGGGCACTCGGTCCGACAGAACATCTGTTCGGTTGACTTGGCGAGACTAGACCGAACAGGTGTTCGATGTCAAGCGTCGTCGAGAGGACTGTCGTCCTCGTCCGTGACAGCTAGCGTGTCGCGATCGTCGGCCGTCTGGACGACCTGCGCGGCGGGATCCGTGGGCATGCCCCGCGCCCGCCGGTCGAGCGGATTGCGCGGGTCGCGCTCGAACGGCGCGGGCAGCCCGGTGCCGACCAGCCGGCCACGGGTGATGGCGTCCGATCCGTAGCGCCGGCGCAGCTGGTCGGCCGCCTCGATGGCGCTCCGTCGCCTGGGATCGTCGGCCTCGAACATCCCGAGCTGCTGGCGCTCCCCGAGGTTGGAGGCACTGACGCCCAGCAGCCGGACTCGGATGCCACGGACCTCCGGCCGGGCGAGCGCCAGGGCGGTCGCGAAGATCGGCTCGGTGAGGTCCGTCGGGGCGGCCAGGGTGCGCTGCCGGGTGACGGTCCGGAACGAGCTGTCACGGACCTTGACCGTGATGGTCGAGGCGCGCACGCCGGCCGAGCGCAGGCGGCCGGACACGCCGTCGGCCATGGCCAGGAGCGTGCGCTCGATGACCTCCGGGTCGGACGTGTCGTGGTCGAAGGTGTGCTCGTGGCCGACCGACTTGGCCGGGTCGCCCTCATGGACCGGATCGTCGTCCACGCCGCGTGCCCGCTGGGCCAACGAGGCGCCGTGCTTGCCGAAGCGGCGCACCAGCACGTCCGGCGGCAGCGATGCGAGGTCGCCGATCGTGCGCACGCCGAACTCGGCGAGGGCGGCCGCGGTCTTCTCGCCGACACCCCACAGCCGGCCGATCGCCAGCGGCTCCAGGAAGGCCGCCTCGGAACCTGGGGGCACGACGACCAGACCGTCGGGCTTGCGCAGGTCGGACGCGATCTTGGCCACGAGCTTGGTGGCGGCCACCCCGACCGACGCCGTCAGGCCGACGTCCTCGCGCACGCTGGTCTTGATCCGGTGGGCGATCGCCTGGCCGTCCCCGAACAGCGCGATGGAGCCCGTGACGTCCAGGAACGCCTCGTCGATGGAGATCGGCTCGACCTGCGGCGTGAACCGACGAAGCACCGCCATGACATCACGGGAGGCCAGCTGGTAGCGGCGGCCATCGACCGGCAGGAAGACGCCGTCGGGACAGCGCCGGAGGGCTTCCTGGAGCGACATCGCCGAGTGGACCCCGAAGCGGCGCGCCTCGTAGCTCGCGGCGGACACCACGCCGCGGCCGCGCGGATCGCCGCCGACGATGACCGGCTTGCCGCGCAGGTCCGGCCGGTCGCGCTGCTCGACGGCCGCGAAGAAGGCGTCCAGATCGACGTGCAGGATCGTCCGTGTAGTCACGCTCGGTATCATCGCGCGGCCGTGCCATCCTCCATCGACGTTCGCCCCCGAGCCGCCGACCCGGGCTCGACCGCCTGGCTGGTGGTCGTCCTGGCAGTCAGCGCGGGCGTGGTCGCGACGTGGGTCGCGCCGGGGCTCGCCATCGTGCTCGTCTGGCCGTGGCTGTTCGCCATCCCGGGTTGGATCCTCGTCCGACGGCTGGCCCCGGACCTGCCCCGGGCAGGTATCACCGGGGTCGGTGTGGTGACCAGCGTGTACGTTGCGGCCCACCTCGTCGAGGCCCTCAGCCGGATCGACGGCTTCGGCCGGGTCGCCGTGCTCGTGGCCGCGGGCATGCTCGTGCTGCTGACCGTGCTGGTCGCCCGCGCCCGGGCCCCGTGGCTGGACGACTGGGAGACGCCGCGCCCGCGCGACCTGCCGGGCGCGATCGCCGACGGGATGCGCGCAGACGCGCCTGCCTGGATCCTGGCCGGCGCCGTCGCCTTCGTCGTGGCCAGCGTGCTGTCGGCCAACGCCTGGCGCGAGACGCCGGACGGTTTCGTGTCCGGCGGCTGGAACTGGAGCGACTTCCTGGTCCATGTGGCCATCGGCAACAGCATCGTCCACGGCAACTTCCCGCCGGAGGTGCCGTACGTCGCGGGTGAGCCGCTGAGCTACCACTGGTTCGCCGACTTCCACGGCGCGATCCTGGCGACCGTCGCGGACGTGCCCATCATCCCCGTATTCATGCTCTCCAGCGCGCTCATGGCCGGGGTCCTGGCGCTGATCGTCTGGTCGCTGGCCGTCGTGCTGACCAAGGACCGCCGCGTGGCCACGATCGCCACGATCCTGGTGTGCGCTGGTGGCGGGATGGGCTGGCTGCGCCTCCTTGGGGATGTCCTCGCCGGGGCGCCGTCGATCAGCGAGCTCATCGTCGCCAACCCATATGACAACTCGTGGGCCGACGACTGGCCGTTCTTCCGCATCGCCTCGATCTTCGGCACGGGCTTCCTGCCCCATCGGGCGACGACGTTCGGACTGCCCGGGCTGGTCGCCGTCGTGCTCCTGGTGGTCAGCTGCCTGGGCCGTCGACCGGCGGGCGTCGCCCTGGCCGGGCTGCTGGCTGCGCTCCTCGCGCCGTTCCACTTCTACGCCTTCCCGGCGACGTACCTGATCGTCGGTCTGTACGTCGCATGGGCCGTCGTGTCCGGCGCCTGGCGGCCCGGGTTGCCGCAGTTCGTTCGAGATGCCGCGCTGTTCGTGGCGCCGGCTGTGCTGGCCATCGGTTACGTGGTGCCGGCGGCCGCCCGGCAGAGCGGCGAGGGCGCCTTCCGCTTCGTGCTCGGCTGGGGCGAGGCACGCATCGCCGACGGTCCTGGCGCCGTGGCGTTCTTCTACGTCACCAACCTGGGCCTGCCGGTGCTCCTCGCCGCCGCCTCGCTCGTCGTGCTGCGCGGCTCGCGTGCGGTGCCGGCGCGGGGGTTCCTGGCGGCCTGGCTGGTGGCCCTCTTCCTGGTCCCCAACCTGGTCGTGGTCAGCGCGGTCGAGTTCGACATGAACAAGTACTTCCAGATGATGTGGATCGCGGTGGCCATGCTCGCCGCCTGGCTGGTGGCGCGCTGGCCGAGGCCGGTCATCGCCGTGGTCCTGGCGGCGTGCGCCATCTCGCCGAGCCTCATCGCCATCCATCACGCCACGCATCCCGCGGTCACGATGAGCCTGGCCCAGGCCGCCGCCGGCCGCTGGATCGAGTCGAACACGCCCGAGCGCGCGGTCTTCGCGACGGACGACTTCATCAACTCGCCGGTGGACCTCGCCGGGCGCCTGCGCATCACGACGTTCGGGCCGTACGTGGCGAACCTGGGCTACGACCCGGCGCCGCGCCAGGCGGCCATCCGCGCGATCTACTGCGACGGACCGGAGGTCGCCGTGCAGCGCATGGCCGAATACGGGGCGACGTACGTGCTGTCGTCGGGCGGCATCCTCGCCTGTGACGACGAGCTGCCCACGGACTTCGCGTCGAGCTCGCTGTTCCAGACGGTCTACTCGGTCGACGGCGTCAGCGTGTGGCGGCTGGCCGGCGGCTGATCGACGCCGGTCGGGCGATTCGGTCCGGAGCCGACGCCGGTCGCGCCGGTCGACGCCGGCCTGGCGAGTCGGTCGACGCCGGTCGACGGTCGGTCCGGAGCCGCAGTGCGGGGCCGCGAGCGGGCCCGGTCGGTCAGCCCTTGGGCTCGACGACGATCGTGACCTCGGGCGTCATGCCCGTGAAGACCTTGACCGCGACCTTGTAGGTGCCGAGCGTCTTGAGCGGCTCCTCGAGCTCGATCTTGTGCCGGTCGACGACGATGCCGCGGCGCGCGAGCGCGTCGGCGATGTCCTTCGACGTGATCGAGCCGTAGAGCTTGCCGCCCTCGCCGACCTTCACGCCCATGGTCAGGGTCGTGCTGGCGATGCGGGTCGCGGCGATCTCGGCGTCCGCGCGCTCCTTCTTGCGCTTGTCCTCGCGCGACGCGATGTCGTGCTGCCAGGCGCGATACGCGCCACCGGCGGCCGGGACCGCGAGCTGCTGCGGGATGAGGAAGTTCGTGGCGTACCCGTCGGCGACGGTCCTGAGCTCCCCGCTCTTGCCCAACGTGGGCACGTCCTTGGTCAGGATGACCTTCAAGTGATGGGATCCTCCCTGTTGATCCAGGTCCGCATCCGCGGACCGAGACCGAGCTTGCTGATGGCGTCGCCCGCCGTGCTGACCAGCGCGGGGACCCGGCGGATGGTCCGACGGACGGGCCCCGGCGTCAAGCGCCGGATCTGGGCGACATCGCGGTCGAATGCCGCGCGATCGATGTGCAGGTCGCGGATCTTCTCGTCGAGCAGGTCCGCCGGCACCCCATCGAGGAACAGGTCCACGGCGAGGATGACCACGACGAGGTCGTCAAGGCCACCGATGACCGGGATGTCGTCCGGGATGAGGTCACGTCCGACGACGAGATAGCCGGCGGCCGCCCCGAGCAGGAGCTTGTGGCTGGATGGCGTCCGCTCATCAAGGACGAGGGAGATCACCAGTCGGGCATAATCCGGGATGCGGCTGGCGATCGGCAGGAACGCCATGAGCGACACGAGTCGGCCCAGGCCGGCGCTCGTGATGCTCTGCTGCTTCGCTCGTACTCGGGTGGTCCGTGCCATGGTCGCCTGATCAGCTCCGCCATCGTCCCGTCGCGGTTCGACGGGGAGGGGCAGTCTACCAGCATGCCCGTGCGTACCCGCGTACGCGACCTCCTGCCCGTGCACGCGACCTCCTGCCCGTGCACGCGACCTCCTGCCCGTGCACGCGACCCTCCTGCCCGTGCACGCGACCTGGCGCCTGGCGTTGCCTGGCGCCGGGCGCCGGGCGTTGCTCCTAGCGCCGGGCGCCGGGCGCCGGGCGTTGCTCCTCGCGCTCCCTCCGCCCGAGCATCGGCGTCGCTCCTCCCAGGAGCGCTTTGTCCACAGATCCCTCGTGGACCGCCACCCAGACTGCAACCCATCTCGATCTGGGCGACCATCCACGAGGGGCTCATCACCGGAACGCTCCTCCAGGGAGCGGCGAGCCCACTCCGGGAGCGGCGAGCCCACCTCTGGAGGCACCCGGCGCGGCAACGACGCACCCGGCGCGGCCACCCCTGGACGCACCCGGCGCGGCAACGACGCACCCGGCGCGGCCCCCACCTCCGACACGCCGCCCTCGGCCGGGTCGCCTTGACATCGAACGTCCGTTCGGTATGATAGGGGCCAAGGAGGCGCCAGTGACGAAGCACGACGCTGAACGCAAGGTCAAGATCCTCGACTTCATCGCCGCGACGTTGCGCGCCCGCGGCTATCCGCCGTCGGTCCGCGAGATCGCGCGCGCGGTCGGGCTCGCGTCCACCTCGGCCGCCCATCACCACCTGCTCATCCTGGAGCGGGAGGGCTACCTGGAGCGCGGCACGGACCCCAAGGGCAATCCTCTCAGCCGAGCCATCCGCCTGACGCCCACGGCGGCCATCCGGCTGGGCCTGTCCAGCGAGCTCGTGCCCCAGTCGGCCGCCGCTGATTCGCGGGTCGTGCCGATCATCGGCGAGATCGCCGCCGGCGGCCCGATCGAGGCCTATCAGGACGCATCGGAGACGATGTCCATCCCGGACATGCTGGCGCCGGGCGGCGACGCCTACGTGCTCAAGGTCCGCGGCGACTCGATGATCGAGGCGCACATCGCGGACGGCGACTTCGTCCTCATCCGGCCCCAGACGACGGCCCGCAACGGCGACATCGTGGTCGCCAACGTGGACGATAACGGGGTCACCCTGAAGCGCTTCTTCAAGGAGAAGGACAAGATCCGACTCCAGCCTGCCAACCCGGCGTATCCGCCGCAGTATTACGACGATGTGCGCATCCAGGGCAAGCTCATCGGAGTCATCCGCAAGCTTGATTGAGCGCGGCGGCCGGGCACGACCCATCCAGCGACAGGAGCCATAGGCACCGCCGCCACCGGGCTGGGGATATCCACACGAGTCGTCCACAGTCGGCCCACAACGATGGGCAAGTGGTGGACGCAGCCCGAGGCGGACCAGCACATCTGTTGAGGCGCCACGGGCGCCAGACCGGACGATGAGGCCCCCACCGAACCGTCGGAGTCCTGCCACGCCGTGATCGATCGCCTGCCACCCCAGAGTCTCGAGGCCGAGCAATCGGTCCTTGGCGCCATCCTCATCGACCGCGACGCGGTCGTCGAGGTGGCCGAGTTCCTGCGCCCGCAGGACTTCTACCGACAGGCCAACGGCCGCATCTACGCCGCCATCCTGGACCTTTTCGAGCGTCGCGAGCCGATCGACATCGTGACCGTCGCCGAGTCCCTGGAGCGACGTGACGAGCTCGAGGCGATCGGCGGTCGAGCCTACCTGTCCAGCCTCAGCAATGAGACGCCGACCGCTGTCCACGCCGCGCAGTACGCCCGGATCGTCGAGCGCAAGGCGGTCCTGCGCAACCTGATCGGCGCCGCCGGGCGTATCGCCGGCATCGGCTACGAGGATCCGGCGGAGATCCAGGAGGCCATCGATCGCGCGGAGGCGGAACTCTTCGCGGTCAGCCAGAAGCGCATCGACACGGGATTCAGTCCGCTCAAGGCGCTCCTGCACGACGCCTATGACCGCCTCGACTACCTGCACGCGCACCGCGGCGAGATCTCGGGCGTGCGCACCGGGTTCACCGACCTGGATGCCCTGACGACCGGCCTCCAGCCCAGCGACCTCGTGATCATCGCGGCCCGGCCATCGGTGGGCAAGACGAGCTTCGCGCTCAACATCGCGGAGCACGCCGCCGTCCGTGAGCGCAAGTCGGTCGGCGTGTTCAGCCTGGAGATGAGCAAGGAACAGCTCGTCCTGCGCATGCTGTCCAGCGTCGCCAACATCGATTCACAGCGCCTGCGCACGGGCTTCCTGGAGGAGATGGACTTCGCGCGCATCGCGCCAGCCATGAACTCGCTCTCGGAAGCGCCGATGTACATCGACGACACGCCGAACATCTCGGCGATGGAACTGCGCACCAAGGCTCGGCGCCTTCAGGCGGAGGCCGGCCTGGACCTGATCATCGTCGACTACCTGCAGCTCATGCAGGCCACGACGACGAACCGCGACGCCAACCGCGTCCAGGAGGTCAGCGAGATCTCGCGCGGCCTCAAGGCCCTGGCCCGCGAGCTGTCCGTGCCGGTCATCGCCCTGTCCCAGCTGTCGCGGCAACCGGAGATGCGCGAGTCCAAGGAGCCGCGCCTGTCGGACCTGCGCGAGTCGGGCGCCATCGAGCAGGACGCCGACCTCGTGTGCTTCCTGTGGCGGGAGAAGGAGCGCGGCGCCGACGACCAGGAGTCAGACGGCGAGGTCATCAACCTCAAGCTGGCCAAGCACCGCAACGGGCCCACCGGCGAGATCCAGCTCTGGTTCAAGAAGCGCCAGACCCGATTCGTCTCCTACGCCGGCGAGCGCTTCGCCGAGGTCAGCTGAGCGTCACTTCGACTCGTCGGGGAGCAGCGGACGCAGCGAGAACGTATAGGTCATGGCACCGTCGGCCTTGACGATCATGTTCATGAAGCCGCCCTCGTAGCCGTCGACGCCCAGGACCTCGACCTCCGCTGGCGTCATGAGTCGATGCGGGAACTGGAGCTTGTTGGGATCCGGATCCGGCTGGAAGTCGGTGACCTCGATATCGGCCCACGGCCAGGCGCGGATGTCGGGTGCCACGACGCCGGGCGACTCCATGAGGATGCCACGATAGGCCGTCGGCACGTAGTCGGTCGCGGTGACGATGCCGCCCTCATCGATCTTGGTGAGGGTCTGGGCGAGTCCCAGGAAGGCCTTGCGTGCGGCTGCGTCCTCCATGCCATCCATCTCCAGGCCAAGCGCGTACACGTTGACCGTCTTGGTCTGGCCGCCGGCGGTGATGGTGAAGATCGCCGTCGAGGCGTCGGCGATCATGTCGTTCCTGTACTCCGCCCTCGCCTGGGCGAGGCCACCCTCGTCGAGCGCCAGCTTGAGGAGGTCCTGGATCTGCTCCTCGCTGAGCTTGGCGGTCTTCAGCGGGTCGGACTTGAAGACCGAACCCTCCGCCTGCGGGAACTCCTCACTCGGGTCGCGGAAGACGATGGTCCCATCGCCGTACAGGGTGAAGTGCGGGACGAGGGTCGCCGCGAAGGCCGGCATCACGAATCCGCCGCCCTCTTCGTAGCGGAGCAGGATGTCCGTCGTGCCGGTCTCGTGCTCGAGCGCGTCATCGCTGGCCGAATCGCTGGCGGACGGCGCGACCGTCGGCGCACCGCTCGAGCCATCACTGGACGCTGGTGAGGGGCTCGCGCCAGCGCCACTGCAGGCGACCAGGACGAGGGACAGCGCCGCGACCGCGGCGATGAGCATGGAGAGGCGGCGTTCGTCTGACATGCCCCGGAGGACGACCGCGGCGTACGCGCGGTTCCCGACACAGGACGGCAACCGTCTCGCAACCCCTTGACGCCCCGCGTATCTTCCTCCAATGAGTCCCCGGGCCAGGCCCGGATCGACCGAGCGCGCAGCCCTATCCCCCGGCGTGTCTCGACCCTCGGTCCGTGTCGTGATGCTCGGGGCTCGACCGTCAGGGCGTCCGAGCGCAGGAGGGTCTGGAGAGGGTGTACCAGGACCGCACACTGGCCTGTCGTGATTGCTCCGAGGAGTTCATCTTCTCGGCCGGCGAACAGGCCTTTTACGCCAGCAAGAACCTGGTCAACGACCCGCAGCGATGCCCGTCGTGTAGGGCCGCCGCGAAGCAGGCCCGATCAAGCGATGGCCCGCGCGAGTTCCACGCCGCGGTGTGTGGCGCCTGCGGAGGGCAGGCCGTCGTGCCGTTCGCGCCGCGAAGCGATCGACCGGTGTACTGCTCGTCATGCTTCGACAAGGTCCGGGCCGGGACGCTCGGCCTGGAAACCGCGACCGCCCACGCCTGACGCCGTCGTTCCTTGGCGGGCGCTCCCGTTCCTGGGCGGGGGGTCCGCCGCCGCCGTTCCTTGGGCGGGCGCAACGCGTGCCATTCCCTGGGCGGGCGCCCGGGGGTCCGCCGCCGCATGGGCCGCGTGGCATGATGGCAGGACCGAACCAGGTACCCCAGGAGGTCTTCGCGTGGGCGTCATCATCATCCGCGAGATGGTCGGCACGAGTCCCCGATCGTGGAGCGACGCCGCTCGGCAGGCTGTCGCCACCGCGTCACGGACCGTGCGCAACATCCAGACGGTCGAGGTCGTGAAGGCGACCGCCGAGGTGCGCGACGGCGAGATCGTCGAGTACCGCGTCGCGGTCAAGATCGGCTTCGAATACGAGGGCTGACGGCCGGACCGTGCCGGGCCCCGGGTCCGTGCCGGGCCCCGGGTCCGTGCCCCACCCGGCGTCCGTGCCCCTCGGGTGGCCGCGGATCCGTCCCCGGGCCTGCGTTTTTTGCCGTACAGCACCTCCACTTCTACGAACCGCACCAGCGGAGCGCCTCCGGCCGGATCGTGCCCCGTACAGCACCTCCACTTCTGTACGGCGAGGAATCGGGGCCCCAGCGCCCCCTGTCGGCCGACATCGAGCCGCGACGCGTCATCCGTAGAAGTACCACTTCTGTACGGCAAGATTCCGGTCGCGGGCGACGTCCCAGTCGCGGGCGCGGTCCCCAAAGTCGCGGGCGCTGGCGCGAGTCGAGAGGCGCGAGTCGCGAGTCGAGAGGCGCGAGTCGCGGGCGACGTCCCAGTCGCGAGTCGAGAGGCGCGAGTCGCGGGCGACGTCCCAGTCGCGGGCGACGTCCCAGTCGCGGGCGACGTCCCAGTCGCGGGCGCGGTCCCCAAAGTCGCGGGCGCGGGCCCAGTCGCTGAGCGCGGCGTCCCGCACCGCCAGCTCCCTCCCCGTGCGCAGCTAATCGACAGGTGAGCGGCCGTCGCCACCATGGCCGTCATGAGCCCGATGGACCCCCGTACCAGACAGAGCCGCATCGCCGGCTTGACAGCCATTGACACCCAGGGCGGGCGGTCCGTATCGTCGGCGCTGCCCGAGACACCTCCCGCAGTCCCGCCAGGCACGCGGCGAGCGCCGGTCCCAGTCGGTCCGGGCCGACCGATGGCCGCGCTGCCCAGGAGCGGACCCCTGCGTGACGTGGTGAACGGCTTTCCCATCCAGCTGGCGAAGGTCCAGCGGCCAGCGCTCCGCGACGAGACCCTGGAGCGGCCGCGCCTGCTGGACTGGCTCCGTGCCAAGACCACGGGGAGAGTCGTCCTGCTGCTGGCCGATGCCGGCTACGGCAAGACCACCCTGCTTGCCGACTTCTCGCGCCGAACGCGCATGCGGACCCTCTGGTATCGACTCGATCACGAGGATCGCGACTGGACATCGCTGCTCCATCACCTCGTGGCCGCGGGCCGCGAGCACGATCCGGGATTCGCGCCCGCGACCGCCGGCCTCCTCGCCGAGGTCGGGGTCAGCGGGCCACCCCGCGACGTGGTCCTGGACACGTTCCTGCGGGAACTGCCGTCGATCGTGGAGGACGGCGGCGTGATGCTCATCCTGGACGACTTCCACCTCGTCGACGACGCCGTGGATGCGCGGCACATCGCGCGCGAGCTCGTCACGCGGGCGCCGGAGCGGACGTGCGTCGTGTTCGCGAGCCGCCGCTCCCCGACCGTGCCACTGGCCAGGTTGCGAGCCGTCGGTGAGGTGGCCGAGCTCGGCACCGACGACCTCCGGTTCGACCGCCACGAGACCGAGCTGCTGTTCAACCAGACCTACGGGCGACGGCTGGATGCGGACGTCGTCCGCGAGCTCGCCGAGCGGACGGAGGGCTGGGCGGCATCGCTGCAGATGGTCAACGCGGCGCTGCGCGATCGATCGACCGCCGACATCCGCGCCTTCGTGCGCGGGCTGACCGGGGCTGATCAGGATCTTTACGACTATCTCGCCGAGGAGGTCGTCGGCGACCTGCCCATGGACCTCCAGCGGTTCCTCATGGAGACGTCGATCCTGCAGGTCGTCACGCCGGAACTTGCGCAGATCGCGACCGGCCTCGGCGAGACACAGGTCGGCGAGTTCGCCACCGCCGCCGAGCGGATGACCCTGCTCACGAGACGGACCGACAGCCCGCGTACCCACCAGCGCTATCACCCGCTCGTGCGCGAGTTCCTGGAGGCGCGCTTCCGTGCATTCGATGGCGTTGACGCGGTCCGGTCCCGGCATGTCCGGATCGCCGACGCGACCGCGGGCACCGACTGGCGTCTCGGCGCCCACCACTACCGCGAGGCTGGCGACCTCTCGCGTATGGTCGAGGTCGTGGGCACGGCCATCCCCGCAATCCTTGGCAACGGCCAGTACGCCCTCGCCGGCTCGTTCATCACTGACATCGCCCCCGACGACCGCCCCGCCGGGCTCGCCCTCATCACCAGCCGCGTCGACATGCAGCAGGGCGACTACCGCGCCGCGATCGACGCCTCGCAGGCCTTGCTCGAATCTGGCCTAGAGGACCCCGTCCAACGAGACCATGCCCTCTTGAACCTGATGACCATCCTGCTGAACTACGGCAGTGGCGACGAAGCCGACCGATATGCGGTGCTTCTGTCCGCGTCGACCAAGGATCCGTACATGGCGCTACTTGCTGACGCGGTCCAACTGGCAATCCAGGCCGCCAATCACGGATCGCTTGACTCGTTGCATTCTCGACTGATCGAGTTGGCGAAGGTCCAACAATACGACCGCCTTCAACACTTAGGCGTCACGATGCTGAACCTAAGCCTTGTGGCGCTGCTTCAAGACAATCTCGAACGTTCGATCGCTTATAGCGCCGATGCCCTCACGGCCCTCGAATCGACCAGCGGTCGCCTTGAGCTCGCGTCTGCCCATGGAGCGCGTGCGAGCGCCCTGGCTCGCTTGGGTGACCTCTCGGGCGTCACAGCGCTCGCCGACGAGGGCTTCCAGACTGGGGACCCGGAGACTCTCATCGAGGCTGCGTCGCTTCTTGATTCGTTCGGCGATCCTGATCCGGTCCTTGAAATGCTGGAGCGCGCGTCGACGAACCCAAAGCGGACCGTCACCGATGAACGCGAGATTGCGCGTGTCCATGCAGCACATCTGATTCGAATTGGACGGTTTGACGAGGCAACAGAGCGACTGAACGCGATCAGCCCTGCTACCTGGACGAACATCGGGCATGAAGGCTGGCGAAGAGTCACCTACGCCCTTTGCGCAGTGTCCTCCTCGGCGCATGACGCGGCCTTGCTCTCGGAGCAAGCCGCGGCCGGTGCCCGCGGACAGCAAGCGCACGCTGTTGAGCGGCTAGCACGGCTACTGGAGGCATTGGCAGGTGACAATCCCAGCGCGTGGTCCGAGACGGTGGCAATGGTCGGCGGCTCTGCGCCATGGCACCTGACGTTCCTCGCCGAACTCGTAATCGATCGCCTTATGGCGCTTGACCATCGGGCGCTGGGCGTCGCAGGAAGGGCCGCGGAGACGCATCCGGTTCGCTGGCGGCACGCACTTCGCCGATACATCGACATCGGAGGCGGGCGGTCGCGCTTGGAAGCGGGCAGGCTCCTTGAGACTATCGGGGAGCGCGAGGATGTTGCCAGGCTGCGGGGGCTCGCCAGGGGTTCGAGGCGCAGTTCGCCGGACGCCGATTTGGGCCGGACCCTTGCCAGACGCGTAGCCCACCGGGTCACCATCCAAGACCAAGGCCGCGTCGTCATTCGGGCAGGCGACCGCCAGGTCGCCGGGTCCGGAATCCGAAGAAGGGTCCTGGCCCTCCTGTGTCTACTCCTATCCCGTCCCGACAAGGCTTTGACACGGGATCAAGTGCTTGACGCGCTTTGGCCGGACCTCGATCCAGCCGTCGCGGTCAACTCGCTCAATCAGACCGTCTACTTCCTACGGCGAATCCTCGAGGAGGACTACGTCGAGGACCAGTCGCCCGGATACATCCACCACGATTCAGACGTTCTCTGGTTGGATCCCGAGTTGGTGACGAGCGACAGCGCTCGGTCGTGGGCATTCCTCATGTCTTTGAGTCAGCCGCCGACTCCCGACGAGGTTGACCAACTTGTCGACATGTACCGCGGCAGGTTCGCGCTTGACTTCGAGTATGAGGAGTGGGCCGACAGCTTCCGCGACTCGCTACACGCCTCCTACCTAGAGGTGGTCGAGCGATCTGTTCGCTCAGATCTCGCCAGCGGGCATTACGACAGAGGAATCAGAGTGGCGCGTCGCGCCCTCGAGGTTGATCCAGGCGCAGAGCAGATCGAGATCACGCTGCTTCGCCTCTACCGCCTTACGGGCGCTCATGCCGCAGCAGCAGAGCAGTATTCCCACTACGCCGCCGCCATGCGCGACGACCTCGGTGTCGAGCCTCCGGCCCTTGAATCCTTGTAGGGATAGGTAAGGTGCCGTATTGACCGGTCTAGACGGGCATCCCTAAAGTCCGGAGTAATTCCTAGTACCTCGGTACTAGGAAGAAACGTCAAGACGCTCGGACGCGCTGAAGCCACACCTGAAATGGGCACTTAGGGTGAGGCGGAGCGAGTAGTGCAACCGACCGACCACAAGTCTGGTCGGTTTTCGCGCTCCTCTGGGAGTGCGAGGGCCGCAAAGGAGGATCGAGCGTGGCACCCGAGTCCGCCAAGGGCTGGTAGGCAACTACCATGAAGGCCCGTATCACTCGCATCATGATCACCCTCTCGAGTGTGGCTATGATCGCGTTGGCAGGGGGAGCGTCACTGAGGGGCTTCTAGTACTGAAGGACCAACACCGCGATGGATCGGAGGGGTTAAAGTCCATCGGGTGCGAGTCACCTTGAGGCATTGATGCCGAGGTCCCTGAAGGTATACGTAGCAAGTGTCGTGACCGTAGGCGCGCTAGCGCTCGTGGTCGCGACACTTCTGTTTACGCCGCATCCGACGATTGCGATCCCGTTCATCTCGGAAGGTATAGATCCGTCCACGCCCGAAATCCTGGCGGGGATTGCCTTCTGGACGCTGCTAACACTGGTCGGGTCTGCGTTCCCAGTTGTCCTTCCGAGAGGCACGCAGCAGGCCGTGGCGATCGCGCCAATCATGGGCTCGCTCTTCTTGGGTGGGCCGGCCGTAGCGGCTTGGGTCGCGGCAATCGGAACGACGGAAGTTCGAGAACTGCGCGGTCGAATCCCTTGGTACGGGACCCTAGCTAACCACGCGGGGTTAATCATCCCCGCCGTAGTCGCCGGATTCTTCAGAGACGTATGGCTCTCGGTCGCCCCTGGTCCCGTCTCTGAATTCATGAGCGCGATGGCAGCCGCCGCGATCTTCATGCTGCTGAACCTCGTGCTTGTATCGATTCTCCTCGCCCTACGGACGGGCCAGGTTGCAGTCGATGTCCTCATCGGCGACTCGCGGGGAATCGCCGGCAGCATCGTTGCCCTCGTTCCGTTGGCTTGGTTGATGGCGGTGATCTACGGCGTCCAGTGGTGGGCAACGGCTCTGTTCGCGGTCCCGCTGTATTCAACGCGACTCGCGTACAAGCGATTCGTGGAGATGCGGGACATGTTCACGCAGACGATCGAGGCGCTGGCGGCGGCCGTCGACAAGCGCGATCCATTCACGGCGCGGCACAGCATAAGAGTGAAGGAGATCGCGGTCGATATCGGGCGGGTGATGCGGGTCAGCGACGCGGAGCTCGAAGCCCTGGAGTGGGGCGGCCTCCTGCACGACGTGGGCAAGATCGGCGTGCCGGACAACGTCCTGCTGAAGCAGGAACGGCTCAACAAGGAAGAGCGGATGATGATGAACGCGCATCCGGTCCTGGGCGCGCAGATCATCGCTCCGGTGGAGAAGCTGGCCGCGGAGCTGCCGATCATCCGGCACCACCACGAGTGGTTCAACGGCTCCGGCTACCCGGACCGGCTCATCGGCGACGAGATCCCCAAGCTCGCGCGCATCCTCCACGTGGCCGACGCCTTCGAGGCGATGACGGCCGCCCGCCCGTACCGCATGACGCCACTCACGCACGAGCAGGCGCTCGGCGAGCTGCGCAAGTTCGCGGGCGTCCAGTTCGACCCGGTCGTGGTCGATGCCTTCGTTCGCACGCACCGTGTGGAGGGCGTCGAGGACCCCGGTCGCAGTACGCCGCTGCGTCCGATCCCGATGATCGGCCAGGCCGCCGATCGCATGACCGGGACTGCGCCGGAGAGCCTGGCCGTGGCCGCGGCGCCGACCGGTGCCCCGGCGCCGACCGGTGCCCCCACCGCCGGCCCCAACGCCGGCCCCAACGCCGGCCCCATCGCCGCCCCCATCGCCTCCCCCGCACCCCGCCCGGGTACAAGCGGCGCCTGACCCGCGCTGCGCCTCGACCGAGTGACGACCGGCCGAACATCCTCCTCCGCCGTTCCGCGATGATGGCCGACGTGATTCGTCTGCACGACCCAAGCCCGACGCCCGTGACCGATCCGTGCTGATCGGCGGCATCCTCCTCGGCCTGCTCCTGGGGCTGCGCTCCGGCGGTCGCCTCACGAACCTGGGCTCCATCCAGCTGCGCTGGATCGCCCTGCTGTTCGCGGCCGTCATCGTCCGGTTCGGGACGGAGATCCTGCTCACCCAGCAGGTCGCGATCGTCGAGGCCCTGCGGCTGCCGCTGCTGACCGCTGGGTTCGGCCTGCTCCTGACCGGCCTGTGGGTCAACCGCGGCTACCCGGGCCTCAGTCTGGCCTTCGTCGGCATCCTGCTCAATGCGGTCGTCATCGTGCGCAACGGCGGCTACATGCCGATCTGGGGCCCCAGCCTGGACGCGGCCGGCTTCGACCTCGCCGACGTCACCACGGCGCTCCATGTCGTGGTCCCCGGCGCGAGCGCGGCCGAATTCCTGAGCCGCCTCCTGTTCCTCAGCGACGTGATCCCGATCCCGCTGCCGATCGTCCAGAACGTGGCCTCGTTGGGCGATGTCTTCTTGAGCGTCGGCCTCGCATTCTTCCTGTTCGCCGGCGTCGTGCGCGTTCCGACCGAGCTGGAGGACGAGGAGTACGACGCGATACGCCGTCGCCTGTACGGCCTGGCGGGCTCCACCCGACTCCCCCGCCCAGACACCACGGGCGGGGTGGCTGCCGAGACCGGCCTGGCGCCTGCCCTCCTGGAGACGGCCTCGCTGGAACGGGCCACGTTCATGGGCGGCGGCTCCGGTGGGATGGCGTCGCCGGCGTTGGCCCCGTTGCCAGTCGGGATCCTGGACGTCGGCGCCGCTTTCGATGACGAGATCAGCGCCGCCACGGCGGCTGCGGCCGCGACCCCGGCACCCGGTTCGACCGCCCTGCCGCTCCCCCGGGTCTCCCCGGCGACGCTGGCACGCCTGCGCCGCCACCCGTATGTCCGCCTCGCGCTCAACGGCTCGTTCACGTCGTTGTGGGCCGGGCAACTCATCTCGCTGTTCGGCGATCGCATCCACCAGGTCGCCCTGGCCGCAGCGGTCCTTATCACCACGGGCTCGGAGCTCGCGTCCGCGCTCGTGTTCGTGGCCGCCTTCGTGCCGAACCTCCTGTTCAGCCCGATCGCCGGCACATTCGTCGATCGCTGGGATCACAAGGAGGTGCTCATCGTCAGCGACCTCCTGCGTGCGGCCACGGTCCTGCTCATCCCGATGGCGATCGTCACGAACGTGCTCTTCGTGTACCCGTTCGTGTTCCTGCTGACGACCATATCGATCTTCTTCCGGCCAGCCCGCGTGGCCATCCTGCCGCGCATCGTCCGCCAGGACGAGCTCGTCACCGCCAACTCCTCGCTGTGGGTCGGGGAGACGCTGGCCGACGTGATCGGCTACCCGCTGGCCGGCCTGTTCGTGCTGGCAATCGGGAGTGCCCTGCCCGTCGCCTTCTGGCTGGACGCCGCCACATATGTGGCCTCGGCGGTGCTGCTCACGGGCATCATCGTGGCCAAGCCGTCGACCGAGAGCGGTGACGAGGCGGCGACGGACTCGGAACGTGCGAGGGCGGCGACGGACTCGGAACGTGCGAGGGCGGCCGGCGACCTGACGCCGGCGCTCGATACCGGGGTCGGCGAGGGCTTCTTCGCGGAGATGCGCGCGGGCTATCGATTCCTGCGGTCGCAGCCGACGCTCTTCGCGAACACCATCCAGGCCTCGTTCGCGCAGCTCACGGTCGGCGTGCTGACGGCGCTCATGCCCGCCTACGCGCGCGCCGTGTTCGATGCCGGCGGGCTTGGCTGGGAAGCGGTGTACGGGCTGATCGAATCGTCCGTGGGCATCGGCAACCTGGTCGGCGGCTTCGCCATCGGCCTCGTGGGCGCGCGGCTGTCCAAGGGCCGGATGATCAGCGGCAGCTATCTCGTGTGGGGCCTCCTGACGACGGCGTTCGCGCTGTCCGGCAACCTCGGCATGGTGCTCGGGCTGGCGATCGGATCGGGCATCGCGAACATGGGCTTCGTCATCCCGAGCCAGACGCTCTTCCAGGAACTGACCCCGGCCGCTCTCATGGGTCGGGTGGTGGGCTTCCGGTTCGCCCTCGTGTTCGGGGCGATGGCCATCGCCATGGCGGTCGGTGGCGTGCTGACCCTGGTCATGGACGTGACGGCGGTCATCGCCGTGTTCGGGCTGGTCAGTGCGGCCGCCGGGCTGGCGGGCTTCCTCGTGCCGGCGATCCGCGACGCATGACTTGGGTACACTTCGGCCGCGCAGCCTTCGATCGAGGGCCATCCGCCGACTCCCAGGAGTGACGACGACCGCATGACCGACCGACCCGACGGCACGCTGCCCGAACCCGAGGCGTTGCCCGATCCCGAGGAACCGCTCGAAGCTGCTGCGGCGGAGCCTGAGCCCGTGCCGGTCGCGGAGCCGCCGGTCGCGGAGCCGCCGGCCGAGGCGGAGCCGCCGGCCGAGCCGGAGCCGCCGGCCGAGGCCGAGGCGCCGGCCGAGGCGGAGCCGGAGATCGAGGCGGAGTCCGACGACGTCGATGACGACTTCGATGATTTCGATGATGACGACCTGGACGCGACGCCGGTCGTCGCTGCCACGGCTGCGACCGCTGCCGCGACTGCCGGTGGCAAGCGGCGCGGTGCCGCGACCTCGACCGTTCGACCGCCATCGCCGTCGGAGATCGCCGTCCATGTCCGCGAGGAGATCTCCAAGTACTTCGTGATCGCGGCGGTGGCCGTGTTCGTGATCATCCTGCTCAATGGCCTGCTGCTGGGCACCGGCGGCCTGATCACGGGCACGCCGACCCCCGTCCCGACGGCCTCGCCGACGGTCGCGCCGAGCGCCGAGCCGAGCGCGGTTCCGAGCCTGGTTCCGAGCGCCGAGCCGTCGGCCGCCCCGAGCGCCGAGCCGTCGGTCGCCCCGAGCGCCGAGCCGTCGGTCGCCCCGAGCGCCGAG
>Ga0163144_10009116_pt1 | contig 21353 bp, 16 predicted proteins | sample OliLak19BULKMAT1_FD_123175 | JGI IMG/M metagenome (GOLD analysis project Ga0163144, IMG submission 123175) | Freshwater microbial mat bacterial communities from Lake Vanda, McMurdo Dry Valleys, Antarctica - Oligotrophic Lake LV.19.BULKMAT1 | ecosystem: Environmental > Aquatic > Freshwater >... | reverse complement strand
TCGATGAGCGATTCGAGGATGTCATCAAACGTGCGTCGCTGGGCGGAGTTCACGCAGGATTGTTGGCCAACGCGAGAGGGGAGCCTCAGGCCGCCGGTCGACTTTCCGTGATCGACCAATCAACAAGGAGCCAGCTGGGTGCGTGACCACGGGCACTCCCGCCTCACGCACCACGCGCGCCGTCGTGCGGCAAGGGCGGACTGGGTGCCCGCGTCGTGATATCCGCCAGCGCCAGCGGCGCAGACGCAACCACCGGCACCAGCCGCGCCACGTCGATCACGACGCTCCCAAGCCCCAGCGTGACCAGCAGCGACCCCACGCCCACGCACAGCGTCGCGCCCATCCGCAGCAGGTCGGCCAGCGCGGCGTCCGGCCCCTGGCGCGGCCCGGAGGAGTATCCCACCAACAACGCCAGCAGATCACCGATCGCGCACAGGCCCACCGCCGCCGCCATCGCGTACATCGTCTGGCGATCCACCCGCCCGGTCCGCAGCACGAACGATCGGGCCGCCAGCGTCCGCGCGCTCGGGCGAAGCCCGATGATGATCGCGACCATCAGACAGTCGGCGCCCAGTCGCCACATAGCCCGGGACGGACTGACGCCCCCCGGACCCAGGTACGGGCGCGGATTGCTCGCGTCGAACTGCCCGTAGATGTGGGCGAGCACCAGCGCCAGCGGAACATACAGCACACACGCCGCCAGCGCGGTCCAGCGGTTGCTCGCCGGAATCCGCCCGTGCGGCCTGACCAGCGCGAGAGCCCCCAATCCAGACAGCACCACGCACACGACCACCGCTCTCCCGGGCCACTCGGGCGGTTCGATCGTGGCGCCCAGCCGGTTGATGGTCTCGATCACCCGCGGCACCCAGGCCGAGATCGCGGCCCCCAGCGCCGCCACCGCCCACAAGACCATACAACCGGCCGTCAATCTGGGCGTATAGATCGGCTGGAGTTCCCTGGCCATCGGGTCCACGCGGGCCAGGATTGTCGCGCGAACGGGCGTCCCACATTCCGGGCACAGCCCACGCACGGACAGCCCCCGGAGGTCGTAGGTGCATCGAACGCATGGGAGCCCGCCGGTCAGTTCGAGGGCGAGCCCGGCGCTGGAGTCGAGTTGCGCCGCGATCTCTGGTGATCCAGCATCATGCGAACTCGGCTCGCGCGAGCCGTCACCGCCCGCACCGCCGGTCGCGCGTCCTGCATCGTCGGTGTGGCCAGAGTCCGGCACGCTCGGATCGTCCCCCATCCCGCATCGTGGGCTAGCGTGCGGGGCCGGGCCTACTCACCCGGCTCACCCGGCATACCGATCAAAAGCCTTCGATTCGATCGGGCGCCACGCCAGCGTGTTCTATACTCCCCCCCCGGCTCCGACGCAACTCGGGGCTCGGGCGCGCGAAGGGCGTGCGGGAACCTCCAAGCCTGAAACTCTCGGTAAAGCCCGTTGTCGGCTCCGACGCTCCCGATCAATCCCAGCCCCCCAGATTCACCCGGACCTGTCGCTCTTGCACGGAGGCTCGCCGCGATGACCCAGACCAGGGATGCCATCAACCGCCTGCGGACCAGCGTCGGGCGGGTGTTCCTGGGGCACGCCGGGGTGCTGGATGATGTGCTGGTCTGCCTGCTGGCCCGCGGGCACCTGCTCATCGAGGACGTACCGGGGGTTGGCAAGACCGTGCTGGCCTCCGCGGTCGCCCGCTCGATCGACTGCTCCTTCTCCCGCATCCAGATGACACCCGACATGCTCCCCAGCGACGTCCTGGGCGTCTCGATCTACAACCGCAACACCGGCGGGTTCGAGTTCAAGCGCGGCCCCATCTTCGCCAACATCGTCCTGGCCGACGAGATCAACCGCACCACCCCCCGCACCCAGACCGCCCTGCTCGAAGCCATGAACGAGTCGAGCGTCTCCATCGACGGCGTGGTCCATCCCCTCGAGCCGCCCTTCATGGTGCTGGCGACGCAGAACCCCTACGAGTTCGAGGGCACCTACCTGCTCCCCGAGAACCAGCTCGACCGCTTCCTGATGCGGGTCCGCATCGGCTACCCGGGGGCCGAGGACGAGGCCCGCGTCATTGAGCAGCGACCGGCCCAGACCATTCTCAAGAGCATGTCGCCCGCGATCAGCAAGCAGGACCTGCTCGATGCCCAATCGAAGGTCGATGCCGTCCGCCTCGACCGGACGCTGGTCGAGTACATCGTCCGCTTCGCCCGCGCCACCCGCGACCACGACGCGGTCCGCGTGGGCCTCTCGCCCCGCGGGTCGCAGGCCCTCGCCCAGGCCGCCCGCGCCACCGCCCTGCTCGCCAGCCGCGACTACGTCATCCCCGAGGACATCATCCATCACATCGAGGACGTGTGCGCCCACCGCCTCATCACACGAGCGGCGTTGGGCGAGGGCGACGGCGAGGCCGCCGAGATCCTCCACGAAGTCCTGCGAGCCGTCCCCAGCCCGGTCTGACAGACCCGCGTGCCTCCTCCCCCCGCGTACGGGGGAGGTGTCAGACGAGGCTCTGCGAGTCTGAAAGGAGGGGGTGCGGGAGCGCACGTTGGACGCCGAATCCTCATCCTCACCAACCCACCAGCGGACCCTCCCGCTCCGGAACAACCCCATGGCCCGCATCGTCCGCCTCGACCACACCCGCCCCTACAAAATCACCCCAGACCAGTTCCCCAAGGACGGCAAGTCGATCTGGATCTGCGGGTGCGGCCTCACCAAGACCTGGCCCTACTGCGACAAATCCCACATCGCCTGCGACTCCGAGGATCCCGGCAAGACCTACACCTACGACCCCGACGGCACGCGCCGCGAGCAGCCGTAGCCCACAGAACCGGCCGCGCGAGCGGTCGGCCACCTGCCGCGTACCACGCGGGCAGGTGGTTCCTCAGGCCTCGGGCGGACTCTCCATAGCGCGCTCACGCTCGCGGCCCTGCTCACGGCCCCGCCACCAACCCCAGATACTCATCCGCCAGGTCGTTGGGCACCATGAACGTCAGGTTGTATTGGGCGATCTGCCACTGCCGCTCGATCGAGCCGTGCTCCGCCTCGGGGTTCCGGACCAGCACCCCCGTGCCCCGCAGGTCGCCATAGTTCTCGTTCCGCACCACCTCATCGAACCACGCGACGTCGCCCCGTGGCCCAATCGAAACATGCCGCTCGATCGCGTGATACGTCCACGCCGATTCCCGCTGGAAGTACTGATCGGCCCACGCCCGGAACTGCGGCTTGCTCCACCGCTCCGCGGGGTCCGTCCCCAGGAACACCGCGTCGTCCGTCAGCAGGTCGAAGTACATCTCTTCATCGGCCCGAGCCGCCGCCGCGTGGAACGCATCCAGCGTCGCCGCCGCCTGCTCCTCGGGCGTTGACTCGGGGAGGTGTCGATCGTGGTGCCACCCGCCAGATGAGCAGGCCGACACTCCCAGCACCATCGCCATCAAACCCAGCCCTCTGAACCAGCGGCCGCCGCCCGGCGTGCCATCAGCCGCGGCTGTGAGCGGCTGGTGCGCCCCGCCTCCCGACCAACCCGCACACGTCTGCGCATCAACACTCGTAGCCATATCGCCCCCCTTTGTTCATCCGACCATCAATCGCAGCGCCCGCTCGACGTTCGCCCTCGCCGCACCCTCAAATCGCCCGTGAAACTCGGGCGTGAAGTAGATCGCCGGTCGCGCCAGGATCTCGCGGAAGAACGCCACGCGCCCCGTCCGCCACTGCGCGTCGCTGGCCCACGCATACTCGCCCCGGATCGCCGCGGTGTTGGCGTCAAACCTGCCCTCCGGAGCGGCCAGCGACACAAGATCGACGTCCCGGATCAACGCCTCACCCGCATCACCCGGCGTGCCCTTGTGCGTCGTTGCCATCACCAGCCGATGCAGCGTACCCAGCGTCCAGTTCACCAGCCCCATGCCCCGCCCCAGCGCCACCGCCACGCCCGCGCTGCGCTCCTCGTTGTCGGGCCGCGTCGAGTCGTACACGCAGTCGTGCGTGTACAGCGCCACCGCCACCAACGCCACGGTCTCGATCGGCGTCACTTTCGCGGCCACCGCCGACAGCTCGCCCACGCACTCGGCGATGTGCGCCATGTTGTGGTACGCCCGAGGCGGATGGTGATACATCGCCTCCAGCACCAGCCACGCGCTGGCAATCGCCCCGGCGTCCCGCGACCCCAGCGCCTCGCAGGACACGCGCCAGAACTCCTCCAACCGTGCCCCACGCATCGGGACGTCACCCGCCATGCTCACCCCCCGCTCCGCCAACTGCTCCGGCAACCGCGGCGTTCGCGCCGTCCCGCTCCCCGTGCGACGCCCCATCCCCCGCCCCAGTGGGCGGGAACTTGCCCTTCGTCCGCCGCCTCAACTCCGCACGCAACTCAAGCCTCATCGCGTCGATCTCCCGCTCCAGCCTCCCCAGCGAGCCCCGCGTGCCGTCCTTCAGCAGTTCCGCCGCCGGGATAGGCCGCCCGTACTTCACCGCGAGCCGGCATCCAAACAACCGCGGGCCCTTGCGTCCCCTGGGCCACGCATCGAACGCCCCCTCGATCGCCGCTGGCAGCACCGGGCACCCCGCCCGCTTGATGATCAGCGCGATGCCCGGCTTGAACGGAGCCATCCGCCCGTCCATCGTCCGCGAGCCCTCGGGGAAGAGCACCACGCAGTTGCCCTCGCCCAATCGCCGGATGATCTGCTTCATCGCCGCCGTGTCTCCCTCGCCGGACTCGCTCTTGATCGGGATGGTGTTCAGCCCGGCGATGATCCACGAGAACAGCCCGCCAGAGTACAGCCCGCTCCGCGCCACATGCACCGCCACCCGCGGCGTCAACCCGCACCCCACCCCCGTCGAATCCAGATATGACTGGTGATTCGCCACCACCAGCAACGCCCCCGCCCGCGGAACGTTCTCGCGCCCGATCGCGCGCCAGCGAAAGAAAACGATCATGAGCCACCGCGCCGCCGTCTCGAAGAACTGGTAGAACCACCGCTGACGACGATTCAGGCCGGGAGCGAGAGTGGTCCAGTCGGGCACGCGGGGATGGTACGGGGTGGCAGAGGCACGGGGCAGGCCACACACAGTGCGGGGCGTTCGAGCCCCGCCAGAACGCGGCCGACAGTCTCTGCCGAGCGCGACCTCCGCCGGGCACCGGTGCATCGAGCTGAGCTCCCCTGGGCTCCACCACCCGTTCAACGCCCCCACCTCTCGTACCCTTCCTCAAATGCCCGACCCCGTGCATATCCCCGTCCTGCTCGACCAGGTCCTGGACTCCCTCAACCCAGCCCCAGGTGAAACCTACGTCGACGCCACCGCCGGCCTCGGCGGCCACGCCCTCGAGATCGCGCGCCGACTCGGGCCTGCGGGCACCATCGTCCTCAACGACGTGGACCCGGCCAACCTCGCCGAGGCCCAGCGTCGAATCCGGGCCGCCCTGCCCGACGCAGCGCCCCGCCTCATCCCCCGCCACGGAAACTTCGCCGACCTCCCCCGCCGCCTGCTCGAACTGGGTGTCACCGCCGACCTCTTCCTGGCCGATCTGGGCTTCTCCTCCAACCAGATGGCCGACGCAATCCGCGGTCTGTCCTTCCAGCACGACGCCCCGCTCGACATGCGCCTCGACCCCACTCTGCCCACCACCGCAGCCGACCTCGTCGCCTCCCTGTCGGTGCCCGAACTCACCCGGATTCTGTCCGAGTATGGCGAGGAACGCCAAGCCCCCCGCATCGCGCGGAAACTTGCAGAAGCACGCGCCCAGCAACCGATCACGTCCACAACCAGACTCGCGGAGATCGTGCGGAGAGTGGTCGCGCGCCCAGGGGCCTCGGATGGCGGAATCGACCCCGCCACCCGGACGTTCCAGGCGCTCCGCATCGCCGTCAACGACGAACTGGGAGTTCTCGAGAGCCTGCTCGACTCCATCGCCCGCGAGGGCCGACGGATGAGCGAGCGGGCGACGGGGGGCGGACGGACGGACACCGGCTGGCTCAGGAGCGACGCACGCGTGGGAATCATCTCCTTCCATTCACTCGAAGACCGCCCCGTCAAGCGGTGCTTCGCCGACCTGACCGCCAAGGGTCACGCCGCAACGATTGGCGCCAGACTCCAGCGCCCGACTGAAGACGAACTCGACGCCAACCGCCGGTCCCGCTCCGCCAGGCTCCGCGCCATCCGCATTGGCCGGCCCGCAGCGGGCAACGTCGCATAGGTGATCGGATTTGCTCGAACGGCACGCTCGCGGACACGCGAACGCTGCGGTTTGCGGATACCATGACTCGCACGGATCGCTCGCAAGGACCCGCGAGCCTTCTCCACCGGCTCAACGACGATTGACGCGACGATCCAGACCCCGATTCAGTTCGCATCCAGACTTCTTTCGCGCCGTGAGGATCACGGCGACAACCAACGACAGCGCGGCGTTCCGGAACGGAGGGTTCCCACGCCGCACCAGCCTGGCAAGGACGCTAGAGCCGTGACACGAGAGAACAAGCTCGCCCTGATTGTCGCCTTCGCGCTCATCCTGGGCGTCAGCGTCCTGCTCAGCGACCACCTCTCCAGCGCGCGCACCGCGGAACCGGGCCAGGTCCGCGAGACCTCCCGCCTCCCCTCGGTCCCCCAGCGGCCCATCCGGACGCTCGACGACGTGGTCCGCGACTCTCGCATGGCGAGCAACGCCGCCACGCCCCCGGGCCAGGCTGACGCGAGCACCGATCCCAACCAGCCCCTCCTGCTGGCCAGCGACACGGACAACCGCGGCTCCTCCGGCTCGGGCCTGCCCAACCTCTCCCAGCCCACCCTGCTCGAGGACTTCCTCGACGCCATCGCCGGCGCGCCCAGCGCCCTGAGCACCCAGACCGCCGCCCTCCGCGAGCCGCTCGACTCCCAGGACGCCGGCGCCCCCCTCGTGCTCAACCAGCGCCTCTCACCCCGCGATCAGGCCCGCCCCGCCGGGTCCACTGGCCCCGCAGGCTCCCCCGCCGCCGCGTCCGGCGAGCCCGTCCTCACCGAACCCCTCCGCCACCACGCCGTCCGCCAGGGCGAGAGCCTCTACGCCATCGCCGCACGCTACTACGGCAACGGCAACCTCTGGCGCGATCTCGCCCGACACAATACGGGCCGCGTCAAGCCCGACGGCACCGTCAACGTCGGTGTCTCCCTCCGCATCCCCTCGCGCACCGACCTGACCGGTCGCCCTGCCCAGCCCGGCGCGACCCCCGCCGCCACCCCGGCCTCCGAGCCACGCCCGCCTGCACCAACAACCCCCGCCCCGCCCGCTCGCCCCCGCACCTACACCGTCGCCTCCGGCGACACCCTGGGCGAGATCAGCATGGAAACGCTCGGCACCTCACGCCGCTGGCGCGAGATCTACGAACTCAACCGCGACCGAATTCCCGATCCCGACAACGTCCGCTCTGGCCTGGTCCTCAAGATCCCATCCTGACCCAGCCGCGGCAGAACCGCCGGCTGTTGCCAGTCTCGCCATGATCCGGCCCCGCGCTCGGCCGCTCGCCCCCTCACCCCGCGTGCTCCCGCCGGCGGCTCCGCCAGACATGCCCCACCACGCCCCCATCCTCCCAGGCCGCAGCACCTTCGCCAAGGTCGCGGTGCTGGTGTCGGCTGGCGGCGTCATCGCCTGCTCGCTGCTCGCTCTTCGCCAGGCACGCCTCCAGGCCTTCCACGAGACCGCCGCCAGCCAACTCCGCCTGCAGCGACACGAGGAAAAGGTCTTCCAGTACCGCGCCCTGATCGCTGGCGAGATCATGCCCCAGCACGTCCGCCAGATGGTCGGCACGCTCGCACCGATCAGGCCCATCGGAATCCCCAACCCACCGGGCACGATGGTCGTCGCCGACGGGCAGTCCAGACTCGCAGGTTCAGAGGAGAGGCCGCGATGACCAAGGTTCCAACGCCCCGCCCCGACCGCGTCCTGCGCTTGCTTCTCATGTTCGTCGGGCTTGGCTTCCTCGCCACGCTCGGACGCGTCGTGCAACTCCAGACCGCGCCCCCCGACCCGCTCCGCCCGTTCCTCAGCGCGGGCGTCCGCTCCGCCACCCTGCCCGGCGTGCGCGGCGACATCTACGACAGCCGTGGACGGCTCCTCTCCACCACCCGCTTCGGCACTCGCCTGGTCATCGACCCCACGCTCTTCCCCGCCGACCCGCACGAGGCCATCGGCCTGCTCTGCGATGCCACGGGCCTGGACCCCGCCGACGTCGGCCCCCGCATCCTCCGCTCGCAAGCCGAGAACCTCATCCGCGCCGATCGCCGCCAGCGCCTCGCCCAGGCTGGCTTGAACTCCTCACCCGATCCCTTGCCGCTCGCCGCCGGGGGGCACGACTCCAACCCGCTGCCCGCCCGCGTGCTCAAGTCCGAGGCGAGCGACGCCTTGGGCCACGTCGCCGATCTCGCCAGCCTCGCGCTCTCAACCGACGCCCTCTCCGACGGCGCGGGCACTCAGATCATCCTCGATCCGGACGCGATCGACGCCATCGACGCCGCCAACACCCAGGACGAGCCGCCCCCCCCACTGCCCACCCGACCCATCCGCTACACCCCGGTCTCCCGCGTCCTCTCCGACGACCAGGTCGCCGCCCTCACCCCCCTCAACCACCCCAAAACCGGCATCCCCGGCCTCATTCTCGAGCAGGTTCCCGTCCGCGAGTACGCCGGTGGCCCCGAGTCCGCCTCCCTCATCGGCCTGGTCGGTTTCGAGCAGCTGGGCATGGTTGGCACCGAAGCCTCCTTCGAGCACCAGCTCGCCGCACAAGACGGGCACATCCGCTTCGTCCAGAACGCCGACGGCCACGCCATGTGGATCGAGTCCGACCAGTACCGCGCCCCCGCCAGAGGCCAGGACCTCCGACTCTCCATCGACTCCGAAATCCAGCGGATGGCGATCGAGGAACTCACGCGCGGCGTGGAAAACGCCGACGCCGCGGGTGGCCGCATCGTCGTCATCGATCCCCTCTCGGGCGAGATCAAGGCGCTGGGAGACGTGGTCCGCCACATCCCAAACGCCGTCCCCTATCCCTGGACGCCCACCGGCAGCACGCAGCGCCTCCCCGAACCGGGCCAGCGCCCCCGCTACCAGGTGTTTCCCCCCGAGCCCAACCGCGAGCAAAATCCCGCCTTGGCCCGCCTCCGCTGCGTGACCGATGCCTACGAGCCGGGCTCCACCTTCAAGCCCTTCATCTGGGCGATCGCGCTCTCCAACGGCGTCGTCCGCCTCGACGAGATCATCGACACCGGCGGCGGACACTGGTACCCACGCCCCGGCCGGCGCGTCGAGGACGTCCTCACCAGCTGGGCCGCTTCACGCTCTTGGCACGATGTGCTCGTGTTCTCGTCCAACGTGGGCATGTCCCGCGTCGCGCTGCGCCTCCAGCCCCGCATCCTGCACGACACGCTCTCCCGCTGGGGCTTCGGGCGCAAGATCGACATCGGCCTGCCGTCACGCCCGCTCGGGCGCATGACCAGCCTCCGCAACTGGAAGCCCGACACCACCGTCTCGGTCTCCTTCGGCTACGAGGTGCTCGTCACGCCCTTGCACATGGTCCGCGCCTTCTCGGCCTTCTGCCGCGAGGGCGAACTCTCCGGCACCATCCCCACCCTCACACTGCTGGCCCGTTCCCCGGTAGACCCGCAGGGCGACATCGTCGAGCGCATCCTTTCGCCCGACGCCGCCATGCAGGTCCGCGCCCCGCTCTCCATCGTGGCCGACCGCATGGAGCGCCACGTCTCGGACACCCCCGAGAACGGCTGGCTCTACGAGATCTTCGGAAAGTCCGGGACGTCCAACCCCACCGTGGGACGCCCACCCGCCGGCTTCCGCCTGCCCGTCGGTGAGAGCGGATACATCAAGACCCAGTACCTCTCCTCGTTCCTGGCCGCTGGCCCCACCGAGTCGCCCCGCCTGGTGATCCTTTGCATCATCGATGACCCGGGTCCGGGCAAGATCCGGATCAAGCAGCACTACGGCAGTTACGTCGCGGGACCGGTCGTCCGCCGTCTCTTCGACCGCGCCCTGCAATACCTGGGCGTCCCGCACTCCCCCAAGCCCGTTGCCGTGGACTGATTCGCGCGGGCTTGTCCGCGTGGCTTGGCTCGAAGCCCGTGCAGCGGTTCTTCGGAAACCATCAGGCGCGAGAACGAGGCGGGGTGCTTTCCCGCCGGCTGGACCCTGCCCGGACGTGCGGCTTCGGACGCGGATCCGTACCAGTCCAAACTCGTCTACTGGGAAGGCCCACGGGCGATCACTCCCCCCGCAGCGACTTGCGCTTCGCCTCGATCCGATCCCGCGGCGGGGTCCTGACATTCGACACCAGCCCGACCATGCTCAGCGCCCGGATCACGATGTACGACGTGTCCACCTGCCACCACGCCAGCCCGTGCCGCGCCGACGCCGGGAACGCGTGGTGGTTGTTGTGCCACCCCTCGCCGAACGCCAGCACGCCCACGATCGGGTTGTTTCGGCTGTGGTCCGCCACGCGGAAGGGCCTGGCGCCCCACAGGTGGCAGATTGAGTTCACGCTCCACGTCACATGGTGCACCACGAAGATCCGCACCACCCCGCCCCACAGCAGCCCCAGCAGCGCCCCGACCCATGAGCCCGAGACCAGCCACCCCAGTCCCGCCGGGATCAGCAGCCCCAGCCCCACCCACAGCGGGAACGTGGCCGTCACGAACCGGGCGACCTTGTCCTTGTCAAGGTCCGGCACCAGCCTCGACAGGTCCGTCGGCCTCTTGGCGAACAGCCAGCCGAAGTGCGCGTGGACCGCCCCCTTGATGAGCCCCCACACCCCCGAGTGCTCGCCGTGGTGCGGCGAGTGCGGATCGTCGTGTCGATCCGAGTGCTGGTGATGCCGGCGATGCGTCGCCACCCACCAGTTGAGCGGCCCCTCGGCCGCCATCGACCCCAGAATCCCAAAGGTTGCCCGCACGACCGGGCTGGCGTCGAACGACTTGTGCGTGAACAGGCGGTGATACCCGATCGTGATTCCCAGCCCGGTGAGCACGTACCCGACGAACAACGGGATCAGGTATGCCCAGCCCACTCCCGTGCCCCACAGCAGCATCACCCCGCCGATCAAGGCCAGGAACGGCACCACCACGAACAACGCCGTCGTCACAAGCACCGCCGGGTGCGGCCTCTCCATCGGCTCCGCCTCGTCGTGCAGTTCCAACGCCGCACCCGGCAGCCCCACATCCGGAAGGGTCAGCGCGGACTGTGACGCATCATCGGCGAAGGCTGTCCCCGCGTCGGTGAGCATGGCGGTGTGGTCGGATTGCATGGGGAAGGAGTCGTCCTTGAGTGGAGAAAAGACATCGCCCAACGGAGTGCCCAAGACCCAGCGCTCGGGACAACATGTGAGCCAGATTCAACCCGCGTCGCGGGGGGATGAGCAAGACCGGCACCCCTGCGTTCGCCGTCGGCACCTGACTGGATGCCGCATGGTAGCGTCACGGGGTGACCCCAGACCTTCCACCATCGACCTACGCCAACCGTGTGCCTTCCGTGAATGTTCCTACACTCACACCGCATGGGGCGAATCGACGACATCTTCATCGGCCTGCGATCCTCTGGACGCAGAGCGCTCATGCCGTTTCTTTGCGGCGGGCACCCCGCCCGCGGAGACCTCGCACGCCTGATTCCCGCACTCGAAGCCGGCGGCGCGAGCATCATCGAGGTCGGCATCCCCTTCTCCGATCCCATCGCCGACGGGCCCATTGTCGCCGCCGCCATGCACGACGCACTCCAGGCCGGCGCCACGCCCGCGACCGTCATGGAAGAGATCGCCGCCGTTCGCCCGCGAACCAACGTGGGCCTGGTCGCCATGGTCAGCGTATCAATCGTCTGGCGCATGGGCGGCCCACGCGGGTTCGTCGAACGCGCCACCCAGGCTGGCTTCGACGGATTCATCTTTCCCGACGCCCCGCTTGAGGAATCTGAGTTCTTGCTCCGCGCCGCCCGCGACGCCGGCAAGTCCGCCAGCCTCCTCATCGCCCCCACCACCCCACCCGCCCGGGCCGAGCAGATTGCAAAGGGAAGCACGGGGTTTCTCTATCTCCTGACGAGGTCAGGGATTACGGGCGAACAGAGCGAGGCGCCCGACGTCAGCGCGAGGGTCCGGCAACTCCGGGAGATGACCCACCTGCCCATCGCGTGCGGGTTTGGTATCTCGACGCGTGAGCACGTCAGGGCGGTGGTCGCCCACGCCGACGCCGCCATCGTCGGCAGCGGGCTGGTCCGGCGAATCTCCGAATCAGCCAAGGCAGGCCGCGATCCGGCGGTGGATGCGAAGGTCTTTATTGGTCAGTTGGCGTCGGGCCTGCCCGCGCCCGCTGTCCGCGCTTGAAAAATGCTGGAAGCCTGCCACAATCTGCCGAGCGCGGCCCGGCCTGCCGCCGGAGCCCCAGATGCGAGTACTCGTGAGCCACACCCCACGACAACGCCCGTGATCCGCGGCTCCCACCGGTTGGCGGGGGTTGGCATCCCATCCTTCCCGGTTCCTCAGGGTGTGCTTCGAGACCGGCTTCCGACTTTCCGACTTCCGACCGATGTTTGGTGGCGATTCAGCGGGAGGGCTTTCCCGCGGACGGCGTCGGTGTTGAACCAATCCGCCGCAACCGACAACGCCCGCCAACCCCGGCACGAAGCCAGCCTTTGCGTCAAGATACGACCGCCGCACAGCCCTTCCTCTCATGGAAGGTCCAGCATGGAGAGCACATGAGCACGCACGCGATGGAGCATGGAGCGGGCCACTCGGCCTCGCACCACGGTCGGGCCGGGATGAATGGCAAAGCCTCCTCCAACGGCCAGGCCAAGAGCCACTCCCGCCAGGACCAGCTCTTCGCCGTCGACGTGTTCACCGAGCAGGCGATGCAGGACCGCCTTCCCTCGGGCGTGTTCAAGAAACTCGTGCGCACCATCCGCCAGGGCGACCGCCTGTCACCCGAACTGGCCGACATCGTCGCCGCCGTCATGAAGGACTGGGCGCTCGAGAACGGCGCGACCCACTACACCCACTGGTTCCTGCCCCTCACGGGCCAGACCGCCGAGAAGCACGACGCCTTCCTCTCCTCCAGCCCCACCGGGCGGGCCATGAACGAGTTCTCCGGCTCCGCGCTCGTCCAGGGCGAGCCCGACGCCTCGTCATTCCCCTCCGGCGGCATCCGCACCACCTTCGAGGCCCGTGGCTACACCGCCTGGGACCCCACCAGCCCCGTCTTCATCAAGCGCGGCCCGGGGTTCGGCACCCTCTGCATCCCCACCGTCTTCGTCGCCTGGACCGGCGAGGCCCTCGACAAGAAAACCCCGCTCCTGCGCTCGATGGAGGCCCTCTCCGAGCAGGCACTGCGGCTGCTGAACATCCTCGACCCCGCGATGAACGCCACCCGCGTCAGCGCCACCGTCGGCGCCGAGCAGGAGTACTTCCTCATCGATCTCGAGCACTTCCGCCAGCGGGCCGACCTGGTCACGACCGGGCGCACGCTCTGCGGCCTGCGTCCACCAAAGGGCCAGCAGCTCGAGGACCACTACTTCGGGGCCATCCCCACCCGCGTCATGGCGTTCATGGAGGCGGCCGAGCACGAGCTGTATCGCCTGGGCGTCCCGGTCAAGACCCGCCACAACGAGGTGGCCCCGGGCCAGTTCGAGCTCGCCTGCGTCTATGAGGGCGCCAATCTGGCGTGCGACCACCAGATGCTGGTGATGGAGGTCCTGCGCCGCGTCGGGGCCGAGCGTGGCCTGGCCTGCCTGCTCCACGAGAAGCCCTTCGCCGGCGTCAACGGCTCGGGCAAGCACCTCAACTGGTCGATGGCCACCGACACCGGCGTCAACCTGCTGGACCCGCGCGACGAGGCCCACAGCAACCTCACCTTCCTCACCTTCCTGTGCGCCGTCATCCAGGGCGTGGACATGCACGCCGACCTGCTCCGCTCCAGCGTCGCCAGCATCGGCAACGACCATCGCCTGGGCGCCAACGAGGCACCCCCGGCCATCATCTCCATCTTCCTGGGCGACATGCTCACCGACATCATCGAGCAGATCGAGACCGGGCACATGAAGAAGACCATGAAGGGCGGCAAGCTCGAGCTGGGCGCCCGCACGCTGCCCCAGATCCCGCGTCACTCGGGCGACCGCAACCGCACCAGCCCCTTCGCCTTCACTGGCAACAAGTTCGAGTTCCGGGCCGTCGGCTCGTCGGCCGCCGTCGCGTGGCCCACCACCGTCATGAACGCGATCGTGGCCGATTCGATCCGCCAGATCGCCGACACCCTCGAGAAGGCGCTCGGAACCAACCGCACCGAGGCCAAGGTCCAGGCCGCCTGCAAGTCGCTCCTCCAGGCCATCATCAAGAAGCACAAGCGGGTCGTCTTCAACGGCGACGGGTACGACGCCGCCTGGCACAAGGAGGCCGAGCACGATCGGGGATTGCCTAACTACCGCAACACCGTGGACGCCCTGCCCGTGCTGTCCGCGAAGAAGAACGTGGACCTGTTCAAGACCCTCGGGATCCTGAGCAAGGTCGAGGTCGACATGCGGACCCACATCTTCATCGAGAAGTACATCAAGCAGGCCGAGATCGAGGCCCGCACGCTCCTGATGATGGCCAACCGCCAGGTCCTGCCCGCGGGCATTCGGACGCAGGCGGAACTGGCCGAGGCCGTCGCCGCCAGCGAGGGTGCCGACGCCGACTGCACCGAGATCCGTGCCCTGCTCGACGAGGTCGCCGAGCTCGTCGCCAAGGTCCGGCGGGGCATCGGTCGCGTCGAGGCCGCCCTCGACCAGCACGACCACGCCGCGCCCATCCAGCACGCCAAGTACATGCGCGACAAGGTCCTCACCGCCGCCACCGACCTCCGCGCCGCCATCGACGAGCTCGAGCGCCGCGTGCCCGACGACATCTGGCCGCTGCCCACCTACTACGAGATGCTGATCCTGCAGTAGCCCTCGAAAACTGCGATCGCGAGCGCAACTCATCCCGGGTGCCGCCAGTCCGCCCGCTCTGGGGCGCGACTGGTGCGAACGTCGCCGCGCGGAAGCCTTGGCGTGGTCGGCACCCGTCGCGCCGCCCAAAGCCGCGGCGGACTGGTGGCACCCTTTGTCTACCCTCCGAACTGAATGGCCCCGCTGCTCTCCATCATCATCCTGGTCTACAACCGCCGAGACGCCCTTGAGCGCACGCTCGTCGAGGTCGCCGCCGCGCTCACCCGCCTCGCCTCCGCCCGCACAGGCTCCCCCGACTGGCAAGGCCTGGCCGAGATTATCGTCGTCGACAACGCCTCGACCGACGCCCCCGGCGACATGCTCCGCCAACACTTCCCCCACTGCCGGCTCATCACGCTGAGCACCAACTCGGGCGTCGCCGGCTTCAACCGCGGGGCCGAGCAGGCCACCGGCGCCTACCTCCTGATCCTCGACGACGACGCCTGGCCCGAGGGCGACAGCCTGACCCACGCCCTGGGCTACCTCGAATCGACGCCCGACGCCGCCGCCATCATGCTCCAGCCCGTCCACCCGCGCACAGGCCAGCTCGAGTGGCCGTTCGACCGGGTCCGCGATCTCACCCGGAACTGGCCCGACCTCCGCTGCGCCAACCTCGTCCAGCGCGACGCCTGGAACGCCGTCGGCGGCTATGAGGAGCGCTTCTTCCTTTATCGCAACGACACCGACCTGGCCCTGAAACTGCTCGGCTCGGGCCTCGACATCGCGTACAACCCCGCGTGGCGTGCCCTGCACGACAGCCCGCACATCGCCGTCCGCCGTGTCCGCTGGTTCACGCTCTCCACCCGGAACTGGTGCTGGATGTGCCGCCGCCACGCCCGATTCCCGGGCTGGGTTTGGCCGTCGCTGATGGGCTGGGCTTGGGCACACCGACTGGCGGGGGCGAGCGTTTCACGCCACTGGGCGACGCTTCGCGGCGGCCTGGCGGGCTTTGTTTCGCCCGCGCCGCGCGCGGCAGCGTGTGCGCTGCGCGACGGAGCCACGCTGCGGCGACTCATCTCGCTCAAGACGGAGCTGAGGCGGTGAGCGGGGCGGCATGGTTGCCGCTCGGAGCAGCCATGCCGATCAAGCCTTTGCGCTCACCAGCAAGCGTCAATCCACCGCCTGAATCCCGAAACTCCGATACGGATTCACCAAGTTGATGTTCTGCGGGTTGGTCCCCCCGCCCTGGAAGAACGTCGCCTCGATGTTGCCCCGCACGAACTCCGCGTGCCCATCAGTGAACACCCAGTTGCCGCCGGCCTTGCCATACGCATCCGTCGGGGCGTAGAACCCGGGCTCAGTGTTGGCCAGTGTGGCGTTGCCATTGCTCCGGTAGAACGCCTGCGTGCTGATGTCCGGCCCGTCCGTCTCATTGCCCCACACCGGCGCGGGACTGATCAGCGCGTTGTCGTCGGTCTTGAACCCCGCGTAGTACATGTAGCTGATGTTGTACGCGACGACGTCAAACTCGTTGCGCGGCACGCGTGTGAACTTGACCTGCGCCTGGCGATAGTTCGTCGCATAGACCGCCGACGCGGGACGCCCGTAGTACCGATCCTCCGAATCCGCTGGCGACACCAGGACGTCGTACCGCCCATCCATGTAAGGCGTCATCACGGGCGACGTGACCTTCTCGAATGCCTGGCCATTCTCGCGCGGATAGAACTGGTTGTCGGGGCCCAGCGACGTGTAACCCGCGTCGGGCGAGGTCGCCGCCGGACCATCTCCGAGCTGGTACAGGCTAAAGAACCCGGCAAGGCCGCCTGCCACATACTGCTGGTCGAGCGTCCGCGTCCCCATCGGAGCGCCGCCCACCGCGACGCGACCAGCCCACAGGTTCCTCGCCTGAAAGGTCGGATGCGGAATCAGCGGGAACCAGTCGTTCTCATCCTTGGAGTACAGCGTGAACACGAGGCCCATCTGCCGGCAGTTGGAGAGGCACTTGACCCGCTGGGCCGCGCTCCGCGCCTTGCCCAGCGCCGGCAGCAGGATTCCGATCAGCAGCGCGATGATCGCGATCACCACCAGCAACTCGATCAGCGTGAAGCCCCGACCACGGGCGGCACGGCGCGGACGGGACTGAGGCCTCGCACAGGCAGTATTCACGGCAGTTCGCTCCAGACGCGGGCGCAGGCAGGCCGGGGGACCTCAGCCCGCAGACGCCGGACCTTGCCAGACTAGAGATTCGTGCACCGCGCGTCAATCTGAGTCTACGCCCCAAACCGGGCCACGGGTGCATAGACATGCAGCCAGCTGTCGAGGGCGCGGTTGCCGCCCGCACGCACGCCGCTACTCTGCCGCGATGCTCCCCTCGGCCCCACTCTGGTTCCTCCTCGCACTCGCCGGCCAACCGACCCCCACCACCACCTGCCCATCCGCGCTCGATCCACTCCCCGTGCCCAACTGGGCCCAAGGGGGCGTGTGGTATCAGGTCTTCCCGGAGCGCTTCGCCAACGGCAATCCTGTCAACGACCCGGCAACACCCGGGGCGTTCAAGCCCGACTGGAACTCCGACTTCTACTCCACGTCGGTGCGGGAACTCGAATCGGCGCGGGCCGCCGCCGTCGCGTGGGACCGCGAGAGCCGAGTCTTCGGCTCCCGCTCCGCGCTCGCCTCGGTCATCCCCTTCCGCCGCTATGGCGGCGACCTGCAGGGCGTAGTCGCACGCCTGGACGAACTCAAGGACCTGGGCGTTACCATCCTCTACCTCTCCCCCGTCTTTCAGGCCCGCAGCGAGCACAAGTACGAGACTAGCGACCATCGCCACGTCGATGAATCGCTCGGCAACCCCGCCCCAGCCCGCCCGGTTTGGGAACCCCACCCGCTCGAGACCGCCGACCCCGCGACCTGGCGCTGGACCGAGGCCGACCGCTACCTGCTCGACGTCGTGCTGCCAGAAGCCAAGGCCCGTGGCTTGCGTGTCGTGCTCGACGGCGTGTGGAACCACGTCGGCACCCAGCACTGGGCGTTCGCCGATGTCCAGCGCAACGGGCGCAGTTCGCCCTACGCCGACTGGTTCCGCTGCGACTTCACCGACGATGGCCGCCTGCTCTCCTGGGTCGGCTGGCCAAGCCGCATGAACGGAGACTTGCCGCAGTTCCGCCAGACCGCCGAGCGGAACCTGGCGCCCGGCCCCAAGGCCCACGTCTTCGCCGTCACACGCCGCTGGATGGACCCCAACGCCGACGGCGACCCGTCGGACGGCATCGACGGCTGGCGCCTCGACGTCGCCCCCGACATGGGCATCCCTTTCTGGCAAGACTGGCAGGCCCACGTCAAATCCATCAACCCCGACGCGGTCACGATCGGCGAGATCTGGATGCCCGCCGGGCGATGGATCGACGCTGGCTGCTTTGATGCTCAGATGAACTACCCGCTGGCGATGGCGCTGGTCGACTGGCTCCGCGGCAACCAAGACGCCGCGTGGCTCGCACGCCGGATCGAGACCACCCTTGACAACATCGGCGACCCGGCACCGACCCTTGGCGAAGCCAACCCGACAACCGATGCACCGCCACGCACCATCACGCCCGATGCCCACGACCTGGCGCAGATGAACCTGCTCACGGGGCACGACACCGAGCGCATCGCCTCGATGCTCGAGAATCCGGGCACCGAGTACGACCCCGGACGGGGCTCGCTGGGACGCGACGGCTATCGCGCGGGCCGGGCGTCGCCCGAGACGTATGACCGTGTGGTGCTCGCCTACGCGATCCTGACCGCACTGCCCGGCAGCCCGATGGTCTTCCAGGGCGATGAGTATGCCATGACCGGCGGCGACGACCCCGAATGCCGGAAGCCCGTCGCCTGGCCTGACCTGGGACCCTACGCCAGCCCCGACGACGCCCCCAACCCCACGTTCCGCGGCCTCGTGCGCGGCTGGCTGCGTCTCCGCACCGACCCCGACCTGGCCGACGTGCTCCGATTCGGGACGGTGCGTGTCTCGCACGCGGATGATGGCAACGTGCTCACCATCAAACGTGAATGGGAAGATCGGACTGTGTTCGTCATCGCGAACCGGGGCGACTCAGTTTTTAGCGCGGCCCACATTCTGGGTGAGGCCGGTGTACGGTCAGTGGGGGAGGTTCAGGTTCCGCCTCGGTCAGCGCTGGCGTGGGAACTCCCCTGAACAGGTGGTTGGCGCGCGCGTAATTACGCAACTTATGACCCGAAATCAGGTTATCGAGGCGCGCGCCCCGCATCCGACCGCGTGCTCGGCACGAACCCGGGCTGGGTGCGCTGTGGTTGCGGGCGCTTGGGCGCTCACCGCGCAAGATTGGCTCGAATCCGAAGTCGAAAGTCTCTAGGATGTCGGGTTACGCGGCTTGGTGATTTGCAAGCGCGGCGCGCGAAAGTGTGCGGATGACGGTGCGATAGTCGCGTTGGCTGACGTGTGGTCGGCCACGCAAGAAATCAGGTGTCCCGCGTGCCTGAACCGCGGAAACCAATGCAGAGAGGGAGTTCCATGAATCGGACGGCGATGTGCGGAGTGGCGTTGCTCGCGGCGATCGCGGGCCAGGCGATGGCCCAGGTCGATGGCAAGCTGCAGGGCGAGGAATCGCTCTACGGCCCGATCATCTTCGTTCAGAATCAGCCGACCTCGTTCGGCGACAACCATCCCTCAAACGTCCCGCCCGCCGGCAACGCGCTCACCGCGACGAAGGGCACCGAGATCCGGATCCCGCTTTCGGCCATCGGCGGCTCGGGCAACTTCCGCATCGCCGGGTGGATCACCTCGGCCGATCACACGTTCATGTCCAATCAGGTCATCGGCGGGCTGCCCAACGTCGGCAACCTGGGCGGCGGTGTCAACTTCACGACCCAGGCCGGCCAGCAGTGGATCACCGTCAGCGCTGCCGCCGCCGGCACCGCCCCCACGATCGATGGCACGCTGGACGCGGCCATCTACGGCGGAAACCAGGCGGGCTGGGCCCAGAACAACTACACGGGCTTCGGCGACAACAACACCGCGACCGCCACCGGCGGCGGCGGGTCGGAGATCAACGCGGTCTACGCCGTGACCAACGGCGGGTTCCTGTATCTCATGATCACCGGCAACGTCGAGGCCAACGGCAACGGGCTGGCCCTGTTCATCGATTCGAGCGTGGGCGTCGGCCAGAACGTGCTCTCGGCCTCCAACCCCAGTGTGAACAATCCCTCCGGCAACGGCGCGACCAACATCCTCAACGCGATGGCCAACACCACGTTCGACGCGGGCTTCACCGCCGATTACTTCATCGACGTGGCCGGTCGTGACACGGGCGGCGCTGTGTTCCTCGTCGGCGCGGCGTTCGCCGACCTCAACGCCGCCACCTCCAACTTCTCGGGCTCGGGCGCCTACGCCAGCGTGGGCGGCGCGCTCTCGGGCGGCACCGGCGGGCCCGCGATCAGCATGACGGTGGACAACTCCAACATCGCTGGCATCGCCGGCTCGCCCCCGGTCAGCATCCCGAGCCGGGATGACGCCGTCGGCTCCGAGATCGACGGGTTCTACGGCGTGATCGACCAGGCCAACAACGACCTGCGCATCCTGCTCACCGGAAACATCCAGACCAACTCCAACAAGATCGTCATCTTCTTCGACGTTGACGGCGACACCACCAACGAGGGCCAGAACCCCCTTCGCGGCGACAACATGGACATCTCCTTCAACGGGCTCAACCGCATGGGCGGCGACGGTGTCAGCCCGGGGCTCACCTTCGAGTCCGACTTCTTCGCCGATTACTGGGTCGCGTACAACACGTTCTCCACCGCCCCGGTCCAGCACTTTTCCGAAGCCGCGGTCCTTCGCACCAACGGGCCCCTCAAGGGCGCGGGCGGCGGCAACATCGACTACGGCTCTTACTCCGGCGGGTCCAAGGTCGATCAGTTCCCCATCGTGTTTGATGGACCCACGCTGAACGCCAGCAACGGCACCCTGGCCAACCTCTACTCCGAGTACGCTCCGCGCACGTCGACCGCGGCCCTGCTGCAGGCGATCGCCGTCAACCCCGAGTTCCCCGATCCCGCCGCCTTCATCAACATCAGCCCGATGATCGAGGCCACCAGCGACCAGAGCAACATCGCGGGCGTGAACAGCACCTCCGCGGCCGGAGCCGCCGCCGTCACCACCGGCATCGAGTACCGCATCGACCTCGATGAGCTGGGCTGGGACGGCGTGTCCGACATCAAGGTCGCCGGGTGGGTCGCCAACGCCGGGTACGACTTCATCTCCAACCAGGTGCTGGGCGGCCTGCCCGGGCCCGACCAGTTGGGCGAGCCCCGCGTGCTCAACTTCCAGACCATCGCCGGCACGCAGTACGTCATCGTCGCCGCCAGCGGCGGGTGCATCCCCGACCTCACCACCACCGCCATCCCGGGCACCCCGGGCTATGGCGTGCC
>Ga0163144_10009115_pt1 | contig 21353 bp, 19 predicted proteins | sample OliLak19BULKMAT1_FD_123175 | JGI IMG/M metagenome (GOLD analysis project Ga0163144, IMG submission 123175) | Freshwater microbial mat bacterial communities from Lake Vanda, McMurdo Dry Valleys, Antarctica - Oligotrophic Lake LV.19.BULKMAT1 | ecosystem: Environmental > Aquatic > Freshwater >... | reverse complement strand
GCCTTGATTCACAGCCGTCGCGCCGAGCAAGCTGACAGCGGCGCGTGAGCGCGGGTCGCGCGCGAACGCGGGGAAATCAATCGACCGATAGAATTCGCGGTTTGGGTTGTCGTAGATGTTCTCGAGCGTGTCCGGCAGATCGACTTCTGCATAGGCGCCGGCGGCGACGGTCGCCTCTCGCGTGCGGTTGACGAGCACGTCGTAGGCGATCAGCGCGTAATGCGTTTGCGTGTCGTAGGCGAGCAGAGCGTCGCGCAATTCCTCGTCGCGAAGTACGCGGATTTCGCCAGTCGACAGCATTTCGACGAAGGTGGCGGCGCGCGGCGCGGGAATGCGGGTGCCATGCAAGTCGTTCAAGTCGACGAGAATTGCTTGCTCTGTGCGGGGCATGCGCCCGGTCGCGTTGAACGCATCGATGTCTGCGAGCAATCGTCGGCTGACATTGATGACCGAGAGCCATTTCTCGTTCGCGAACTCGGTGCGCTCTTCGATTGCCGTAAAGTCACGCGCTAGCCGCTCAATATACATGCGCTCCTGCACGCGATCTTGGCGGCTCTCGTTCCAGGCCTGCGCTTGCAAGCCGACGAACACGCCAACCACGACGATGACAAAGTCGAGCGCGATCGCGGTCCATTCCTGCTTGCGGAAGTGCGCGATGATGCGGCGGAGGATCATGGCGCGGCGCTCGTTGGAGCGAGCGTGACGTTCATGCCGGTGGTTGCGTTCAGATCGTCGATGAACGGCTGAAACTGCGTTGTGTCCACGCACGCGCCATAGGTTGCGACAGTGTCGGCGACGAAGTCTGCGATGTCCCCATCTGTTGCCGATGTGAAGCGAAAAAACCGCCGCTCATTGCGAAAATCGAAAGCCATGATGGCTTCCCGTGCTTGGCGTGCGTGGACCGTCATGATCCCTTCCATCGAGGCGAGCCGGCTGAGCTTCGCGTACGCCTCACGCCGTTGCGCCGCGTCAAACGGGCCCGATATCGCCAGATGCGAGAGCTCACCCATGAGATCGAACGCCGCGTCCTGCCGTTGTCGAAAACCCTCGGTTGCTACGAAAACTGCGCTTATTTGGTTGAAGCGTTGCCGGTCCATCTCGATTGCGGCGTCGCTGGCGAGCAGCGCGCGCCACGTCGCGTCGGACCAGGGCCGGCGCGGCGAGCGCAGGACGCGGGGCAGCACCATGTGCTCGATGTTACGGTTGATGCTCTCAGGTATCTCCGCGGTCCAATAGCCATTGGAACGCTCAAGCCGATCAGCAAGCGCACGCAACTGCTCGCGCCTGCATGGCTCGACCGCGAGACGCTCGCTCGCGTGGAGATACAGCATCACCATGTCGACCTCGACCGCGTCGATGGCCTCGCGCGTTTCGCGCGCGCGGGTGGCGTTGGAGATCAAGTCTTGCGCAATAAGCGTGATGCCCAAGCCGATGACGATGATCCCGACTTCGAAGCCGAAGCGCCGCCAGCCTTTAAGATCGCCGATTGGTCTAAAGAAGCGCATTCTGATTTGCTCCGCCCGGTGGAACCTTGCCGTAAGCATCGCGCGCTGACAATCTCGTTCCCGGTGGAGCGGGAAGGGCGAACGCGTGGACATTGGCGGCTACTGGGCGACGTTCGTTTCGATCATTCTCGGCGTTGGCGTTGCCGATCTGTTGATGAACTTTCATCGGCTGCTGCATGAGCGCAAACGCGTGAGATGGGATGCGCTGCCGCTGGTGTGGGCGGTGATCGCGCTTCTATGGATCATCAATTATTGGTGGGCGGTCGCCGCAAATCTCACGCGCTGGAGCGACACACGTTTCGTGATCGAGTTCGCCGCGGCCGCCATTCCGCCGATCATGTTGTTCTTGATGGCGGCAAGCCTATTGCCACGCGCGGCGCCTGCCGAAGGGCGCCTCGAGATGCGCGCCGAGTGGCAGAAGGCGCGCGGACTCTTCCTGACGCTTGCCGCGCTCTATCAGTGCATGGCGTGGATCAACGTCACGCTCGCTAATGGCGTGCCGGTTTGGGATTTCGTCGCGCTCGTGCGCGCGATAACGCTAACTGCGCTGGCGTTGGCGCTAGTGTTGAAAGATCGCCGCGCAGATTGGGCTGCGGCGCTGGTGATCCTGACGATGCTGACCTGGCGGCTCGCGGTGCAGCCGGTGGGGTGAGCAAAAAGGCCGCCCCTTTCGGGGCGGCCTTCGTGTTTCTGCGTCGCGCATTTCGCTTACGCGAACAGCTTGGCCCAGTTGCGGGCTTCGCGTTTCCGCCAGCCGCCGCGGTGATAAGCGTCGCTGACGATGATCGGCGCAACGGATGTCGCTTCCGCGAACACCATTTGCTCGTGCACGGTGCTGACTTTGCCCCAACTTGCCGCTTCTTGCAGCGTTGAGGACGAGCAAGCCCCGTCGCGCACATCCGCCACTGTGATCTGCACGGCGTATTTGTGCACTTCGACGTCGTGGTGCCCCAAAATTTCAGCGCAGACGACGGTGTCCTGCGCGAAATTCTTCGGCACGCCGCCGCCGACCATGAACAACGCCGTGGTGCCGGCCGCAAGTTTGATCTCGGTCAGTTCACGGAAGTCGCCGCCGCTATCGATGGTGAGATACGGCTTGCCGGCTTTGCGGCGCTCGACTTGGTGCTTGACGATGCCGAAGCCGGCTGAGCAATCCGAGAAGGCCGGCACGAAGATCGGCACACCTTTTTCGTAGGCGCGCTGGATCAGCGAATCCTTCTTCTTGGCGTTGCCGGCGGCGAGCCACTTGCCGAGCTCATAGATGAACTCGCGCGACGTGTAGGGGCGCGGCTCGAGCATCTCGCAGATCTCATAGATCGTGCCGTCGACATTCTGCAGCTCTTCTTCGTCGATATAGGTATCGTAGATGCGGTCGATGTAGAGCGAGCGCAGCGTGTTGTCGTCCGGGATTTCCTTGGCTTGGTAATGCTTGAAGCCGAGCGCTTCGAGGAAATCCATGTCGATGATGCAGGCGCCGGTGGCGACGATGGCGTCGGCCATGTTGTACTCGACCATGTCGCGCCAGACGTGGAGGCACCCGCCCGCGCCCGTCGAGCCGGCCATGATCAGCCAGGTCGAGCAGTTCTGATCTTCAAGCGCCATGTTGAGGATGCCAGCGGCGCGCGCGGCGTCGCGGCTGGTGAAGCTCATCTTGCCCCACGCGTCGATGATCGGGCGCGCGTCGAAGCTGGCGATGTCGATGTGCTCGACTGGCGAGGAGAGAAGTTCCGCTTTGCGGTTGGTGTCGATTTTGTCAGCCACGGGAGGTGCTCCTATGGGCGGCGTCAGAAACAACAACCGCGCGGACGCTCCGCCGACACGCGATCAGCGGCGGGAGATAGTGCATTGCGGCGGGAATGCAAGTAATTCCACGTCATGAGTAATTGGTGGTTCTGGTTGGTCCAGTTCTCGCGCCGTTTGATGGTGCGGGCGAGCGCTTACGGCTTGTTTGCCGTCGGCGCGGCTCTGGCGGCGGTGTGGTTCGCGCCTTTCGTACCGCGCGAACTGTCTGAGCGGCTCGGTGGCGAAGCGGTTGAAGGCATCCTAACCGCGCTGGCTTCCAGCATGCTGGCGGTGTCGACATTCTCTTTGAGCGCTATGGTGGTCGCGTACACGGCGGCATCCGCTCAGATGACGCCGCGTGCGGCGTCGTTCGTCACCAATGACGGCGCCACCCAGCGCGCGTTAGCGACGTTCGTCGGCGCTTTCTTGTTTACTGTTGTGGCGCTCGTCGCGCTCGGCGCGAACTATTACGGCGCTGAGGGTCGCACGATCCTCTTTCTCTCTACGCTGGTCATGGTGATCATCGTCGCGGTGACGCTGATTGGCTGGATCGATCGGCTCGCGCGGCTAGCGCAGCACGGCCACGTGCTGACGGAAGTGGAAGAGGTGGCGCGCAAGGCGCTGCGGTCGCGATGCGAACGGCGCTTCATGGGCGGATCGGAACTCGGCGAGATCAGCGTGGAAGGCGTGCGCGTCACTGCGATCGGCACCGGCTATGTCGCCAATATCGACCCCAGCAAACTGCAGAAGCTAGCTGAGCGCGTCGGCGGCACGATCGAGATCATGGCCGATCCTGGCGACTTCATCGTTATCGGCGCGCCGTTGCTCAATCTCGTGGGCGCCTCCGCGACGGATGATGCCGTCCGCAACGAGGCGCGCGCCGCGTTCACGTTTCGAGACGCTCGAACCTTTGAGCAAGACCCATTCTATGCGGTTCAAGTGCTAGTCGAGATCGCCGCACGCGCCTTGTCGCCCGGCGTGAACGATCCCGGCACCGCGATCCTCGTCGTGGATTCCTGTTATCGCGTGCTGGAGGATTGGCTGCGTGAGGAGAATGCTTTGGCGCCAACCTGCGCGTTCGATCGACTGCGTGCGCGCCACCTGGACGGTTGCGCACTGGTAGAGCACTCGCTCGGCGAAGTCGCGCGCTACGGCGCCAAGGATGTGGCGGTCGCGGTTCGCGCGCAAACCGCGCTGGCGACCCTGGCTGCATCGAACACTGGCGCGTTCGGCGCGTGCGTTCGCAAACAGGCGGCCATCGCGCTCGCGCGCGCCGAACAGGGGCTGGAGTTCGAGGCCGACCGCGAACGTGTCCGCGCCGCCGCGAGAGGCTGAAAGCGTGCGGACGCTCATGTCACGGGAGGTGCTCCTATGGGCGTGGTCGGCGGCAAGAATGCGAGGATGAGCCGCGAGAAGAGGATGGCTTCCACGATCAGTATGGGCAGTAGTCCAGCGAAGTAGGTCGCAGCGTAGTTTCCAGCCAGCGGCGCGCCGAACGCGCAGAGCAGAAACATCATGAGTGTCGCCAACAACAGTAGCACGCCTACAATGAACGCCGGCCACGGAAAGCCTACGGTCCGCGAGACACGTCTGAGGCGGCCGAAGAAGCCCGGCATTGGCAGCAAGAAGACAACGATCGCCAAGATCGCGGATGCGCGCCAGAGCGTTTGCTCCGATACCTGAAACAGAGCGAGACCGCACGGCGCGAGCGCCAGTATCATCACAATAAGGCTGCTCTCGACCATGGTTCTGAGCTGGTGCGCATGCATCGGGCTCGCCGCTGAGCTTTGGTTCAAATTGCTGGCGATCGCGCCGAGGCCGGCGAAGGTGATGGCGATCTGCGCCACGGTCAGCAGCAGTGCGAAAACGTCCATGAAAGCTCCCCTTGCGGCATCGTAGCATGCGGTGCAATGGCGTGCCACGCTGCCGCGAAATGGAGGAAACCATGAGCGAACTTGCAGGCCGCGTGGCTTTGGTGACGGGCGGCGCGCGCGGGCTCGGCGCAGCGGCGGCGAAAGCGCTGGCGGCGGATGGCGCGAAGGTGGTGGTGAGCGATGTCGCCGACGGCAGCGCGATTGCGGCGGAGATCGACGGCGCGTTCGTCCAGCACGATGTAACCAGCGAAGAGCAATGGATCGCCGCTGTCGCGTTCGTCAAGGAGCGCTTCGGAGGGCTCGACATTCTCGTCAACAATGCCGGCATCTTCTGGATGAAGCCGATCGCGATGGAGACGCTCGAAAGCTTCCGTCGCATGCAGCAGGTCAACGTCGAAGGCGTGTTCCTCGGCCTGAAGCACGCCATCCCAGCCATCGCTGAGCGCGGCGATAAGTGGGACGGCGGCGGAGCGATCATCAATCTCTCGTCCGTCGCCGGCATCATCGGCTCACCGATGATGCTCGCATACAATGCCTCCAAAGGCGCGGTGCGCTTGATGACGAAAGCCGCTGCACTCGAATGCGCGCGCGGCGGCATGAAAGTGCGCGTCAACTCCGTGCACCCTGGCATCATCAACACGCCGATGATGAGCAACGCCGCCGAAGCCATCGCCGGCGCCAGCGGCGTCAACGACACGATGGAGCGCTTCGCCTCGTTTCACCCCATGGGCCATCTGGGCCGCGACATCGACATCGCCAACGCCGTCGCGTTCCTGGCGTCGAGCAAAGCCGCCTTCATGACCGGCTCAGAAATGGTCGTTGATGGGGGCATGACCGCCGCTTAGCGCGCTACGGCGCGCCAGTCGCGGAGCCGTTGCGCCAATCGCGCGGGCTCTTGCCGGTCCAGCGTTTGAACGCGCGCGAGAATGACGCCGGGTCCGAGAAGCCGACGAGGTAGGCAGTCTCGTTCACGGAGACTTTTCGCGACGCGATGTAATCCAGCGCCATGCGATGGCGTAGCGCGTCCAGCACCTGTTCGAAGGTGACGCCTTCGTCCTTTAGGTTGCGGTAAAGCGTCTGCCTGCTCGTCCCGAGCTTGCCCGCGATCGTTTCAACGCTGACTTCGCCCGTGTGCAGGATCGGCATGATCAGCGCTTCGACGCGGCCGCGTACGGTGCGTGATGCCTCCATCTCCTGCAGCAGCGCATCGCCGCGCTCGGTCAACACGCCGAACACGTAGCGGTTCTCAGGCTGGATCTCGACGCGCTCCCACGCAAGATCGCTGCGGATCGCGTTCCAGTGGCCGCTGAATGTCACCGGCACTTGCCACAGCTCTTCATAGCGCGCGCGATAGGCGGGCGCGGCGTGCGTTACGTGGGCTTCGAGCGCGTATGTGTGTTGCGGAAAGTCGCGGCGTGTCGCGACGATGAAGCGCGACCAAGTGGATTCCGTCATCTCCGGAAAATCGTTCGGATTGGCGCGGCGATCTTCCATCCAACGCTGACCATTCACAGTTGTAAGCTCAAATCGCGCGCCGTCCGCCACGCCCTCTACATCGACAACCAAGCGCCCATAGCGATTCAACTGCATCAGCGCTTCCATCATGTTCGCCGCAGCGTGGCTGATCAGGCCGACGACGGAAAAGGCGCGTATGTCACTCGCCGCGCCGAACTCCAGCGCCAGCGCGGGGTCGCCGGTTTCCTCCTTAGCCGCACGCATCAGCGCAACGTAACACGCATACGGCAGGCGGTTGTCTTGATCGCCAAGTGCCTCCGCCGCGATGCCGGCGCGCATCAGCAGCTTGCGCTCGCCTGCGCCTTTGCTGATCGCAAAATCGAGCAGCGCGCGCGTGTAGCCGGCGGAGACGGTGGCTTCAGTCATTTTCGTGCGTGTTACGTAGGATCATGTTTTTGGCGCGTCGCGTCATGGGCTCTTATCGTTAGTCAACGATAGCATATCGCAGATCGATAGTCGCGTTGTGTGCGCGACGTAGGACCTTCTGCATGAGCCAAACCGTCGCCCCCGCGCGCGCGAAATTTCCCGACGCGCTGCTGAACGGCGCGACGACCCTTTGGTTTGTCGTGCTGCTCGCCGGCCAGTGGGTGTTTCTCTATTTCATCGCCTCGTTCTACGGCCCCTCGACTCTCTCCGGCAATTTCGAAGCCTGGGACGAGAACCCGTTTCTCAGTCACGGCTATGTCGCCGGCGACGCTATGGGCAATCTCGCGTTCGCCGGGCATGTGATCATGGCGGCGATCATTGTGCTCGGCGGCACGCTTCAACTCATCCCGCAGATCCGCAAGCACGCGCCATGGTTTCACCGTTGGAACGGCCGCGTGTTTCTAGTCTGCGCCATCCTCGCGAGCCTTGCTGGGCTTTGGATAGATTTCACGCGAGAGATTGCGGTCGAAGGCTTGGCGTCGAACTTCGCCATCAGCTTTAACGGCGTGCTTGTTCTCATCCTTGCTGCACTCGCATGGCGCGCAGCAGCAACGCGTAACATCAGCAGTCACCGGCGCTGGGCGCTGCGCGCGTTCGTCGTCGTCAATGGCGTGTTCTTCCTGCGGCTCTTGGTGTTCGGCTACATCGTGCTCGCACAGGCGCCGCCGAGCGGGCTCTTGTTCGAGGTGTTCTCTTATCTTTCATACCTGCTGCCGCTCGCGCTGGTGGAACTTTACCTGCGCGCCAAGGATGGCCCAGGTTTCGCGCGCGTCGGCATGGCGGGAGTTGTGCTGGCGGCAAGCGCGTACATGGCCGCCGGGATCGTTGGTTACTACCTGATCTTCGTGCGCGGTGTGCTCGACGCCTAAACAAAACGGGGCCCGCGTCGCCGCGAGCCCCGTTCATTTCATTCGACTAGTTAAGCTTAGCCCTGGCTTGGCTGCTTCTTCGGCGCGCGCTTGCGCTTCGGCATCGCAACCACCTTAGCCGTCGCTTCGCCGTACATGCTCGGCCACGGCGAATCTTTCGACTCGATCGTCACCGTATCGCCGAAGCCGTTGAAGCGCGTGCCCATGGCGGTGCCATAGGCGCCGAGCGAGCCGATCTCGATCAGATCGCCTTCCTGGATGTCGGCCGGCAGCATGAAGGGGCCAGCTGCGGCATCCATCGAGTCGCAGGTCGGACCATAGAGCCGGAACGGCGCCAGCTTGGCGCGCGACGGTGTTTCCCGCAGCAGCTTTGCCGGGAAGGCCCAGTTCAGGTGGGTGGCGTCGAACAGCGTGCCGAAGGCGCCGTCATTGAGATAAAGCGCGTCGCCCTTGCGCAGCTCGACACGCGTCACGGTCGAGCCAGCTTCCGCGACAAGCGCGCGGCCAGGCTCCGCCCAGAGCTTTGCATTCTGAGCGACGAACATTTCTTCGAAGCCGGCTTTGATCGCATTGACGTAATCGATCATCGGCGGCGGGCTCATGCCCGGATAGATGGCTGGAAAGCCACCGCCAATATCGACGATGTCGGCAACTACGCCGGCTTTGACGATGGCGCGGTTCACGCCGTCCATGGCGGTGCGGTACGCGTCAGGGCGCATGCACTGGCTGCCGACGTGGAAGGAGACGCCGAGCATCTCTTCGCTGACTTGGCGGGTCTTTCGCAGCAGCGCCGGCGCCTCAGCAGCGGAGACGCCAAACTTGCGCGCCAGCGGGTAAGCGGAGCCGTCGCCGGACACTTCGAAGCGCACGACCAACGTCAGGTCCTTCGCGCCGTTGGTTTCGGCGAGGATTTTCTCGAGCTCGTCTTCGCTATCGAGCGCGAAAGTCTTCACGCCGTAATCGTGGAAGGCGCGCGCGATGGCGCGGCGGCTCTTCACCGGGTGCATGAAGGCGATTTGCGCGCCTGGGAAGCGGCTATGGATCAGGTGCGCTTCGGCGTCGGACGCGACGTCGAAGTTCTTGATGCCAGCGTGCCAAAGCGCATCGAGCGCCCATGGGCTCGGGTTCGCCTTAACGGCGTAAAACACCTCGCCTGGAAAATTTTCACGAAACCACGTCGCAGCCGCGGCGACGCGGTGCGGGCGGGCGATAGCCACGGGACCTTCCGGCGCGTCGCGCGCAGTCAGATCAAGAGGCGAGAGGACAGAGTCCATCCGGCAGCTCCCAAACGAGAACTCGCTTTCCAGCGGTTCAGTTCATTCCCAGGCCGGCGTTAGTCGGACATGCTTTAATGTCAGGTCCGCCCTTGGGAGCTTGCGCCGGAGGATCGCCTAGGAAGCATCCTGCTTCCCGTTGCTTGCGATCCCCCAGGTGGCCTGGGCCGAGGGGGCGTTAGTGGACGCTGTTTCCAGGTCCGCCGGTAACGAGTCGAAATAGGTACATCGTTCCCCAATGTAAAGAGCGATTGATAGTTAATTTCCCCCGCGCTGTCAGAACGATGCGCTAGCTCAACAAGCTTCTCCCGGCGCACCATCCAAAGCTGCAGATGAGGCGTTCAAGCAACGTCACAAAACCGCAATCGAACTGTCGCGGAGCCTTTGCGGAACCTTCGCGTAGCCGTCATTGCCCCCGCTTAACCCCCGCATCGTTCAGCGGCGTCTCGGGAGCGAGTCGCCCGTACCCGAACCAAGTGGGTTCTGAAGGGGGTCTCCAATGAAGAAGAATTTGCTCACCAAGGCCGCACTCGCGGTTCTGGCCACCGCGGCGGGCGCTACCGCTGCGCACGCTCAATCGGCGCCCGCGGCGCCTGCGCCGACCCATTCCACCAGCTGGACCGGCACGGTCGGCGAAGACCGCTTCGGCGATGCCCGCTTCAAGATGCGCGGCCGCTTCCAATACGACGTGCTCTCGAGCGAACTCGATTTCGGTGGCCTTCCGACCACGGACGAGAACGGCACGCGTTCCTACGTTCGCCGCGCCTTCTTGGGCGTCCAAGGTCGTCTGACGGAAAATTGGCGCTATAAGGTCGACTTCATTCTCGCGCCGTCGGCGACGTCCATCACCGTCGATGACGCGTTCCTGGAATACGTTGGTGATGATTGGTCGCTGGTCATCGGCGAGCACAACATCACTTCGCCGCTCGAAGATCGTATCTCTTCGCTCGACATTCCGTTCATGGAACGCTCCAGCATTTACAGCGTCGCCGGCTTTGGCCGTCGCGCTGGTGTTGGCGTGATCTTCGGCGGCGCCAACTGGTCCGCCTCGGGCGCCGTGCAAGGCGACTCGGTCAACAGCGCTGAAACCAGCTTCGCCAACAACGAAGAACTGAACGTCAGCGGCCGCTTCACCTTCGCGCCGATCTTCGAAACCTCGCCGGAAGGCACCCAGCTGCTGCACTTCGGTGTCTCGGCGCGTCAGCGTAACGCTGGCGGCACGCAAGCCTTCACGTACGAAGCGCGTCCGCTCAACGGCCGCGGCGGCCGCCCGCTCAGCGTGAGCGGCGTGGGCGATGGCGGCGAAAGCGACACCACGTACGGCGTCGAGCTCGCCGGCCAATACGGCCCGTTCGGCCTCACTGCTGAGTACATCGTGCTCAACGGCGAGACCCTCACAAACGGCGAAGAGTTCGAGTACAGCGGCTACTATGTCGACCTGTCCTGGTCGCTGACCGGCGAAAGCCGCTCGTATCGCGGCAACCAAGGCTCGTTCGGTGCCATCGTCCCGCGCCGTCCGCTCGGCACCGATGGCGGCTACGGCCACCTCGCTCTGGCCGGTCGCTACGACTACATCGACATGACCGACGCCGGCATCGGTCTCGCGACCGATACGCTGGGTGAGCAAACTGCTTACGCCATCGGCCTCGACTGGATCCCGGTCGATCACGTCCGCTTCAAGCTGAACTACGCCCACTCCGAGATTGATTACGCCAACCCCGGTGACGGCGCCGACGGTGAAGCGACGATCATCTCGCTGCGTTCGCAATTCGACTTCTGAGCCCCGCGACCTGGCGGAGACGCACAATCAACCCCGTGCGTCTCCGCCGATTTCGCGCCTCGTGGAAAATGGAGTTCTCCCAATGAACATTCTCAAATTCGCCGGTGTCGCCATCGCCACTTTGGCGATCAGCACCAGCGCTCTCGCGCAACAAGCCTTCACCATCCAGATCGACGGTTCGTCGACTGTGTTTCCGCTCGCGGAAGCGGTCGCTGAATCGTTCCAACAACAAACGTCTGGTCGCGTCCGCGTCACTGTTGGTGAAAGCGGCACCGGCGGCGGTTTCCGCAAGTTCTGCCGTGGCGAGACCCACATCTCGAACGCTTCGCGTCCGATTTCGGCCAGCGAAATGGCGACCTGCCGCGCCGCTGGCATTCAGTATGTTGAAATCCCGGTAGCCTTCGACGCGCTGACCGTCGTCGTGCACCCGTCGAACCCGCTGCGTTCGATCACGACCGCGCAACTGCGCCGCATCTGGGAGCCGGAAGCGCAAGGCCGTATCAACAACTGGCGCCAAGTCGATCCGTCCTTCCCGGATCTCGCCCTGTCGCTGTATGGCCCGGGCACCGCGTCGGGCACGTTCGACTACTTCACGGAAGCCGTGAACGGCCGCTCGCGCGCCTCGCGCTCGGACTACACGCCGTCTGAAGACGATAACGTGATCGTCCAAGGCGTCGCTTCGAACCAAGGCGCCATGGGCTATTTCGGCCTCGCTTATTACGAAGAGAACCGCTCGCGTCTGCGTGCGCTTTCGGTCGACAGCGGCAACGGCCCGGTTGAGCCGTCCGTCGCCAACGCTGAAAACGGCACCTACGCGCCGCTCTCGCGTCCGATGTTCATCTACATCAACGCCGCTGCGCTCCGTCGTCCGCAAGTCCAGCAGTTCGCGCAGTACTTCATCAACAATGCCGCCCGCTACGCTCAGCAGGTCGATTATGTGCCGCTGCCAGCGAGCGCCTATCAGACCTACCTGCAGCGCGCGCAGCGCCGTCAGCAAGGCACTGCCTTCGGCGGCCGCCAAGCCATCGGCGTCACGATCGCGGAAGTGATCGCCCGTCCGCTGGTGGTGGAACCGGTCCAGCAATAAAGCATGGAAGCACCCCGGCGGGCGGCGCATTCGCCGCCTCCCGCCGGGGTAACTTCTAGGCTAAAAGGCCAACGGAATCGGCGCGTCCCCAGGTTCTTTCTAGGGGCGCGCTTTGTTCGAGCAGAAGGCGAGGGGGCTCCGTGGAGCGGGATTTTACCAAAAAGCGCGCGCGCCCCGTTGAAGGGCTGATGGAGGGCCTGCTGTTTGCGGCCGCCGCGCTCGCCGTCGCTATCGTCGCCGGCATCCTCTACGTCGTCATCTCCGAAGCAGCGAAGTTTTTCGCCGAAGTTTCCTTCATTGAGTTCGTCACCTCGACGCAGTGGACGCCGCTCTTCGATGACGCCCACTACGGCATCGCGCCGCTGCTGACTGGCACGTTCATGTCAACACTCGTCGCGCTCGCCGTCGCCGTGCCGCTCGGCCTCTTGGTTGCGATCTATCTTTCCGAATTCGCCAGCCCGCGCATGCGCGAGTCGATCAAGCCGACGCTCGAACTGCTCGCCGGCGTGCCCACCGTCGTTTACGGCTATTTCGCCCTCCTGTTCGTGACGCCAATCCTGCAGCGCCTGATCCCTGGATTGCCGGGCTTCAACTTGCTGTCCGCTGGCCTTGTCATGGGCCTGATGATCATTCCCTACATCGCCTCGCTCTCCGAAGACGCTATGCGCGCGGTGCCGCGCAGCATGCGCGAGGGCTCGTTCGCCATGGGCGCGACGCGGCTTGAGACGGCGTTCCGCGTTGTGTTTCCCGCCGCCATCTCCGGCATTATCGGCGCGGTCATCCTCGGAATGTCGCGCGCTGTGGGTGAGACGATGATCGTCGTCATTGCGGGCGGTCAGCTGCCGCAAATCGTCACCAGCCCGACGCAACAAGGCGCCACCGTCACCGCCTTCATCGCGCAAGTCGCGCTCGGCGACATCGCCTTCGGCACACTTGAGTATCAAAGCATTTTCGCCGCCGGCCTCGCGCTTCTGGTGCTGACGCTGATGTTCAACTTCATTGCCTTCGGGCTGCAACGCCGCTTCCGGGAGGCGTACTAATGACCGCGATCGATCCCACCACCGCCATTCGCGACATCACCGCCCATCCCAAGGGCCTGGGCATGCGCCGCTTCAAGGACGCAAGCTTCATCGTCTGGGGCATCGTCGCCACCTTCATCGGCCTCGGCACGCTCGTGGCGCTGGTTGGCGAGCTCGTAAATGATGGCGGTCACCGGCTGACCGCTGCGTTCTTCATGAGCTTTCCATCTTCGGATCCGGCGCAGGCCGGCATTCTGTCCGCCTGGGTCGGCTCGATCCTGGTGATCATCACCACCGCGCTCATCGCCATCCCAATCGGCGTGCTCGCCGGTATCTATCTGGAAGAGTACGGCCCGAAGAACATCATCACCTCGTCGATCGAAATCGCGGTGAACAATCTGGCCGGCGTGCCGTCGATCATCTTCGGCCTTCTGGCTGTCGGCCTCTTCGTGCAGGTGTTCGGCCTCGGCCAAACTATTCTCACAGCCGGCGTCACGCTTTCCTTGCTCATTTTGCCGGTGATCATCGTCGCGACCCGCGAAGCGGTGCGCGGCGTGCCGCAGGAAATCCGCCACGCCGCCGTCGCTGTCGGCGCAACCAAATGGCAAGCGACGCAGCATCACGTGCTGCCGTACGCGCTGCCCGGCGTTGTCACCGGCGTCATCATTGGTATCTCGCGCGCCATCGGCGAAACCGCACCGCTGATCTTGATCGGCGGCCTCACCTTCGTGGCGTTCCTGCCCGTCACACGCCCCGGCGATCCGACTTTCCAAATCATTGGCGCCGTCGATGAATACGGCGCGCCGGTCACGCCGGAAGCTGTCGAGCGCATCACCATCGATCATGACGGCGTCGTCGTTATGCCGGACTTCACCGAAATGCCGGTTGAAGCAGGGCAGACGTATGAGCTGCCGCACGGCGCGACCGTTCAATCCATCGCCACCGTTGGTGACGCCGTCGCCAGCTGGTCGCCGACCAATTGGCTGAACTCTGAATTCACCGTGCTGCCGATCCAGATGTTCAACTGGACCTCGCGCCCGCAAGCCGAGTTCCTCGAGATCGCGGCTGCAGCCGGCATCGTCTTGCTGTTCATCACGCTGCTGCTGAACGGGTCAGCCATCTACCTGCGCTACCGCCTGCGCAAATCGATCCGCTGGTAAAGCGTTAGCGCTTTGCTTTAGCGCGCTCGGCCAAGCGCTTGTCGCGGGCGATGCGGCGGCGCTCCTTGGCGCGTTTGCGGAGGTCCGCGAGCTTGTGCCAGAAGCGGCGCCCGCGCTCCTTCGGCAGCGGCTCTAGATTGCGCCGGAATTCCACTGCGCAGGCGCGCCACGAATAACGCTCGGCCAAGGCGCGCGCATCTTCGCGCTTGAGCTGCAGCGCTTCCAGGCAGGCTTTCTGTAAATCGTTGTCGACGATGCCAGCGCCAGTACCGGGCAGAATATCCTGCGGCCCCGGTGCGATGTACCCCGCGACAGGCGTACCGCACGCCGCCGCTTCGAGAATCACCAAGCCGAACGTGTCGGTGAAACTCGGAAACACGAAGACGTCCGCATCCGCATAATGGCGCGCCAGCTCTTCGCCGAATTTGGGTCCGGTGAACGTCGCGCCCGGATACTTTGCCTTCAGCTCCTCAAGCGCCGGGCCGCCGCCGACCACGACTTTCGAGCCGGGCAGATCGAGCTTCAAGAAGGCTTCGATATTCTTCTCGACAGAAACGCGGCCGACATAAGCGAAGATGGGGCGTGGCAGGTCTGCCGGGTACACCCCGCCGTCGATGCCGCGCTTGCTCGGATGGAATTGTTCGATGTCGACGCCGCGGCTCCAGATCGCGGTGTTGCGGAAGCCCTGCAGCTCCAATTGCTTCTGCATAGTCGGCGTCGCCACCATGACGCGCCCCGACTTGTCGTGGAACGCGTGCATGTAGCGATAGCCGGCCCACAACGGGATCCATGGAAAGCGCGCCGTGACGTATTCCGGAAACTGCGTGTGGTAGCTCGTCGTGAATGGAAACTTGTGCTTCAGGCAAATCGCCCGCGCATCCCAGCCCAGCGTGCCTTCGGTGGCGATATGGACGGCGTCCGGCGCGAAGGAGAGAAAGCGATCCTCAACGTCGTCGCGCGCGCCAAGTGCGAGCCGGATTTCCGAATAGGTGATGAGCGGAATGGTGTTCGGATAATCGGCCGGGGAGATCACCTCCACCTCGCAGCCCATCGCCCGCAATTCCTGCGTCGTGCTCGATAAGGTCCGCACCACGCCGTTGACCTGGGGCTCCCAGGCGTCGGTCACGAGGAGGACTTTGTGCGCCAATGCGGGCGCCTCGGCCCCGTGTGCGTCCTGGTTCGCCGGCGCGGCGGTGTTGGCGTCGCTGCTCATTGGGGCGCGTTCTGGCCTGCGATGCCCTGCCGCGCAAGAGGCAGCCGCCGCCCGCTTGCCCTAAGGGCCGGACGCGCGCAAAAGCCCGCCATGCAAACCGCCGCCACGCCGCACCCGTCCGCCAGCATCGATTGGGACGCCCTCGACGCTCTGAAATATCAGGATGAGGACGCCGCCGTCGCCGCGCTCCTAGCCGATACGCCGCTCGACGCCGCCGCCCGCGCCAGCGTCAACGCCGAAGCGCGCGCCTTGGTCGTTGCAGCCCGCGGTTTGAAGCGCCGCAAAGGCGTGATGGAGAGCTTCCTCGAAGAGTTCGGCCTCTCCAACGCCGAAGGCCTCGCGCTCATGTGTTTGGCCGAAGCGTTGCTGCGCGTGCCGGACGCTGAAACCGCCGACAAACTGATCGCCGAAAAGATCAGCACCGGCCAATGGGCCGCCCACCTCGGCAAGTCCGATCATTGGCTCGTCAATGCCGGCACGTTCGGCCTGATGCTCACCGGCCGCGTCGTCAATCTGCCGGAAGAGCTCAAAGGCGAAGCCAGCGAAGTCGTGGGCAAGTTGATCAAGCGCATGGGCGAACCCGTCGTGCGCGCCGGCGCCATGCAAGCCATGCGCATCCTCGGCGAACAATTCGTGCTCGGCCGCAACATCGACGAAGCTTTGAAGCGCGGCGCCGGCATGGTGCGCCAAGGCCTCGCCACCCGCTACTCGTTCGACATGCTCGGCGAAGGCGCCCGCACCGACGAAGACGCTGAGCGCTATCTGCGCAGCTACGCCAGCGCCATCGACGCGGTCGGCGAAGCGGCAGGCGGGCAGGGCCCGCACGCCTCCAACGGCGTTTCAGTGAAGCTCTCGGCGCTGCACCCCCGCTACGAAGCGCGGCAAGAGCAGCGCGTCATGCGTGAGCTTTACCCGCGCGTGCTGCAACTCGCGGAAAGCGCAAAGAAGTGGAACATCGGCCTCTCGCTCGATGCTGAAGAAGCCGATCGCCTCGTGCTTTCTCTGAAACTGTTCGAAAAACTCGCGCTCGAACCTTCGCTGAAGGATTGGGAAGGCCTCGGAATCGTCATCCAAGCCTACCAAAAGCGCACGCGCGCCGTGATCGAGCGCCTCGTCTCACTCTCGCGCCGCCGCGGTGCGCCGATCCAAGTGCGTCTTGTGAAAGGCGCGTACTGGGATGGCGAAGTGAAACGTGCCCAAGTGATGGGCCGCACCGATTTTCCGGTATGGACCACCAAAGCCGCGACCGACGTGCACTACATGGCCTGCGCCCGCGATCTCTTCCGCGCCGGCAGCGCCATCTTCCCGCAATTCGCCACCCACAACGCCCACACCGTCGCCTCCATCCGCCGCATGGCCGCCAGCGCCGGGCGCACCGACTTCGAATTCCAGCGCCTGCACGGCATGGGCGAGGCGCTTTACCTCGCCGTCGATCCGCCGCCGCCTGTGCGTGTGTATGCGCCAGTCGGCGGGCACGAAGATTTGCTCCCGTATCTTGTGCGGCGTCTGCTTGAGAACGGCGCCAACACCAGCTTCGTGCACTCCTTCTTGGACGATGACGTCTCACCCGATATCGTCGCTGCCGATCCAATCGCAAAGCTCGAAGCGAACCCGCATCGCCATCGCCGCCTGCCGCCGCCGTCGCAAATCTTCGGCGCCAGCCGCCGCAATTCCACCGGCCGCGATCTCTCCATCGCCGAAGACCGCGAAGCGCTCGTGCGCGCACGCGCCGCGCTCAACGCGCCAGCGCCCACCGCACCAGTGAGCCAAGCCATCGCCACCACGCAAGCCGCCTTCAAAGAGTGGAACCATCGAGGCGGCGCAGCGCGCGGCGTGATCCTCCGCGCCATGGCTGATAAGTTGCAGGCCTATCACGATCCGCTGGTCGCCCTGATCGCGCGCGAAGCCGGCCGCAACTTGCAAGACTCGATCGATGAAGTCCGCGAAGCCATCGATTTTTGCCGCTATTACGCCGCCGAAGCCGAGCGCCTGTTCGCCAGCGCGCGCGCGCTGCCGTCGCCGGCAGGCGAGACCGATCATCTCGAAATGCACGGCCGCGGCGTCTTCGTCTGCATCAGCCCGTGGAATTTCCCGCTCGCAATCTTCACCGGCCAGCTCGCCGCCGCGCTCGCCGCCGGCAACACGGTTGTCGCCAAGCCCGCCGAGCAAACGCCGCGTATTGCAGAGTTTGCAGTAAAGCTCTTCCGCGAAGCCGGCCTTCCGGGCGATGTGCTGCAGCTCGTGCAAGGCGACGGCAAAACCGGCGGCGAACTCGTCGCCGATCCGCGCATCGCGGGCGTCGCCTTCACCGGCTCGACCGAAGTCGCGCGTATCATCAACCGCACGCTCGCCGCCAAGGACGGCCCGATCGTGCCGCTGATCGCGGAGACCGGCGGCCTCAACGGCCTCTTCGTCGATACCACGGCGCTGAAAGAGCAGGTGGTCGATGACGTGATCGTCTCCGCCTTCAACTCCGCCGGCCAACGTTGCTCCAGCTTGCGCTTGCTCTTCCTGCCGAACGACACCGCCGATGACACTATCAAAACACTGATCGGCGCCATGGATGCGCTGGTCATGGGCGATCCCGCTGATCCGTTCACCGATATCGGCCCGATCATCGACGCCGAAGCCAAAGCCAATCTCGATAAGCACATGGCGCGCACGTCGAAAGAAGCGCGCGTGCTGAAGCAGATCGACGTCAGCCATCTCGGCGGAAACTTCTTCGGCCCGGCCTTGATCGAACTCAGCAGCCTCGATCAGCTCGACAAAGAAGTGTTCGGCCCGATCCTGCACGTCGTCCGCTACGACCCCGCTGATATCGCCAACATCGGCGCGCAGCTCGCAAGCAAAGGCTATGGCCTCACACTCGGCGTCCACTCGCGCCTCGAAAGCTTCGCGGCCGAAGTGATCGAAGCGGTGCCTGCCGGCAACGTCTACATCAACCGCACCGTCGTCGGCGCAGTCGTCGGCGTGCAGCCGTTCGGCGGCTCCGGCCTCAGCGGCACCGGCCCAAAAGCCGGCGGCCCCAATTATTTGCCGCGCTTCGGCGAAGAACGCGCCATCAGCAACAACATCGCCGCCCAAGGCGGCGACCCACAATTGCTGAACCTCTAGCTTATGTGGCGCCTAGCCGGTCTCGCGCTCGTCTTCACCTGGTTCTTCGGCGGCGGCATCGGCCACTTTGTGCTGACGGACACATTCGCCTCCGTCGTGCCGCCTTACGTGCCATACCCGCGCGAAGTCGTGCTGTTGACCGGCGCGCTCGAAATCGCCGGCGCACTCGCTCTGCTCTGGCCACGCACGCGCCGCATCGCCGGCTGGGCGCTCATCGCCTTCGCCATTTGCGTTACGCCCGTTCACATCGAAATGCTGCTGCACGCTGAGCGCTACGCCTCTATCGGCACGCCTGCGCTGTGGCTCCGCCTTCTGGCGCAACCAATGCTGATCTGGATCATCTGGGTGGTCACCAAGCCGCGCGCGCCGTCGCCGACCTAGAACGCAAACTCAAGCACAGCATGCGCAACCAACGCGCCGCTGCCGGCAAACGTGATGCGCGTGTCGACATAAGCCGTGCTCTTGCCCGCGCGCAGCACTTCGGCGGTGACGATCATGTCATCGCCCCGCGCCGAGCGCAGAAACTGCGTGTGCTGATAAGCGGTGCCCTTGATCTCTTTATCGCCCGTCGCCACCGCCAACACCGCGACCGTATCGATCGCCGCCATCAGCGCCTGGCCGCAGACACCGCCATTGCGAAACTTCAGATGATCCGCTTCCGGCAGCCGCGCCGAAGCGCGCCCCGTCTCGATCTTGAAATCCGTAAGCCCAATTTCTTTCAGCCAGGGCGCAAAGATAACGTCATAAACGGCGTCGACCGTCGTTTGCGTCACGGGAAAGAGGTCGCGGGCAGAAGACATCGGCAGACTAGGCCACGGTTCCAACACAGCGTCCACCGGATTGCGCCCGCGCGCCTTGCTTGATGAGCCCGCATCGCCGTACACAAGCGCATGCCATCCGATAACGTCACGCCGTTTCGCCGCCCGCCGAAGAAGCCTGCCGTGCGCCAGCAGGGCGGCCTCGGCCTCAAATCACATCGCGGCAAGGTCGTGCTCGCGCACCTGCTGACGATAGCGGCGTTCCTGCTGAATTTTTTCCTGACCACCGTGCCGTGGTCGTTCATCTCGCTCGCGGTCGCCGTCGCCGCCGTGCTTTTGGTCTACACCAATCGCGGCGAAGCCATGCCGTGGGCCAACACCCACCACGAACACGCGCTGCGCACTCTAATCATCGGCTATGCCATCAACGTACTGGCGAGCCTGCTCGGCATGATCCTCGGCGCGCTGGCGATCGTCGGCTTCTACATCACCGTGGCCGTGACCATCTGGGCCATCGTCCGCGCGTTGATTGGTCTCGTGCTCGGCGTCATGCGCAAACCCATCCCGAACCCGAAAGGATGGCTGGTGTAGGCGTACGCCAGAACATAAATGACCTCTGTTGCCCTTAACGGACCGTCGCATTCTGGTAGTTTGCGGCTGACCCGCGCAAGGATGCGAGCCATGGAATATGCCGGACTCATCATCATCCTGATCCTGCTCTGGATCAGGCCGGAATACATGTTCCTGCTGTTCTACGTTTTTGCGAATTACCTGCTGCTCTTTTTGATCAGGGATGTTTGGCAGCTAACTTGGGCTGATGCGCCGGGTTATGCGATGTATTCGGCAATCGACATCGCAATCACGCTCGCGGTGGGCGCGCTCGCCGTGGCTTTGTTCAAGTGGCTTAAGACCCGCAAGACGGGACGAGACAAAGGTCTTGATAAGGAGATGGAGCGCATCCGCGCTGAAATCGCGGCGCGTGAGGGTCAGCCGCCACCGACCTGAAACAGGCTATGTCGCCTTTCGGCGAAAAACAGACTTCGTCGCGCACGCGGCCTCGCGCCTCTCCCTGGTGGGAGAGGGATCGCGCGCACGACCGCCATGGGCCGGAACGGATGCGGGCAGTGGCGGTTTGCCTCCCTTCTCCTGGCTAAGGAGAAGGTGGCCGCGAAGCGGCCGGATGAGGTTTGCCGGAGCATGCAGAACTTAGCGCGCAGGACCGCTTTTCGCCGAAAGCAGTCATTCCGGCGAAGCTGATCTTAACTCATAATTGTCGCAGGTGTTCGTGCAAATGAGTTCGCGGCCGCAACGCGTCCGACTCAGGATTCGGAAATTGACACTCGGGCACCATGGCGAGCCTCGGGTAGAGGATGGGGCATAATGCACCGATCGTTCTCATTATCTAAGTCTGCCAAGCTGAAATAGAGACCGGTGGCTTCGTGTGTGCGTGATAGATAGCCAACCACGGTTACTTGATCGCCGTCGTGAGCAGCCACGTCCGAATAGTCGCTGACAATAGCGCCGGTGGAGTTGTTGCTCGACGACAGGCATCCGCACAGCGCGCTCGCCAAGAAGCAGACCATCAGGTTTCTCATGGCCGCTTTGTGCCACGCCCATGAATGTCCGCTAAGGGCCAACAGCAGACAATTATTAAACACGGTCGTCATCCCAGCCGCAGCGAAGCGGAGAGCCGGGACTCACGTGTGACAAAGCGCAGTGCGTTGGCTTTGGGCACCGGATCGCGCTCCGCGCGTCGGGATGACGACCGTGTTTTGTCGTGTTGGATGCGATCGCGCTTCGTGTTGAAACCCCAAATACGGGGATAGCACCGCGCAAATCCGACCGAGTTCAAACCGCGCCTATCATCCTCACATCGCTCCGCTGGAGGGCAGTTGGCCAATGTTCGACCCAATGCGACGAGCGATATGATCAAGCGTGAAGTGTGAGCGAGACGATCCGCGCACGCTGAAGCCCGAG
>Ga0163144_10009112_pt1 | contig 21358 bp, 18 predicted proteins | sample OliLak19BULKMAT1_FD_123175 | JGI IMG/M metagenome (GOLD analysis project Ga0163144, IMG submission 123175) | Freshwater microbial mat bacterial communities from Lake Vanda, McMurdo Dry Valleys, Antarctica - Oligotrophic Lake LV.19.BULKMAT1 | ecosystem: Environmental > Aquatic > Freshwater >... | reverse complement strand
GTTGGAGACGAGTGAGTCCATCCATGCCTAACCTTGAAAAGAACTACACCAGTAAGGGCTTTAAAATTTTCGGGCGCTTCACGCACCCGCAGGCGCCGGCCAATCCGCGCGAGCGCGCGGACGCGGCGGCGAAAGCGTTCTCGATTCCGCCGGAGCGCGTGCTGAAAGTCATCGCGCTGCGCGGCACGGATGCCTCGCGCGGCGATCTGGAGCGCGTGGCTCTGCTGCTGCCTTCGACCGAGCGCGTGGATGCAAATCTGGTGACGGTATTTTCGAAAGCGGTTGGCGCGGAGTTCGAGTTTTTTCCGCAGGACAAAGTAGCGGAGGCGTGGGGCTTGGCGGTCGACGCGTTGACTCCGTTGGCGTTTCACAGCGGCGTGCCGCATGTCTACGCGGACAATCGCCTGATCGAATCGGACAGCATCGCCGTCGCCTCGGGCGAATCTCTGATGGAAGTGCTAATCTCGGCGGAGGAACTTGAAAGCTATCTGGCCGGCGTATTGCGCCCACTGGATCTTGAGACGGCCAAAAAAGCGGCCAAGGGCGGCGGGACGATTGAGCCGCGCGTGCTGAAGGGGTTCCGCGACTACCTGCCGGAAGAAATGTTGCCGCGCCAGGCGATGATCGCGACGATTACGAAAGTGTTTGAGCGGTTCGGCTTCGCGCCGCTGCAGACGCCTGCACTGGAGTACTCGGATATTTTATTGGGAAAGCTGGGCGGCGACGCGGAGAAGTTGCTCTTCCGCTTCAAGGACAATGGCGGGCGCGACGTGTGCCTGCGCTACGATCTCACCGTGCCGCTTGCGCGCGTGTCGGCGCAATATCCGGATCTGCCCAAGCCGTTCAAGCGCTACCAGATTGCTCCGGTGTGGCGCGCGGAGAAGCCGGGCCGCGGACGCTTCCGCGAATTCTTTCAATGCGACTGCGACATCGTGGGCTCGGCCTCGCTGCTCTACGACGCTGAATGCATCGCCCTGGATTTTGCGGTGATGAAAGAATTGAGTCTGAATGTTGAAGTGCGCTTCAACAACCGCAAAGTTCTCGCGGCGCTTGGAACATCGCTCAGCGTCGGCGGCGAGCGGCAGATGATGGCGATCTTCCGCACGATCGACAAGATTCCGTCACAAGGCAAAGCGCGCGTGAGCGAACTGCTGAAAAGCGATGCGGCCTGCAGCGATGAACAAGTCGAAAAAATCATGCGTTTCGTCGAGATTTCGGGCGGCAACGACGACATGCTGGCCAAACTCAGCGAATTGATCGGCTCGATTGCAGCGCCGGCCATTGATGAACTGCGGCGCGTGAAAGATTATGTGACGGAGATGAGCGGCGCGGAAGGCGCGCCCGGATTGAAGCTCGATTTTTCGATTGCTCGCGGCCTCGACTATTACACCGGCACCGTTTACGAAACGTTTTTAACGGACGTGCCCGGCAGCGGCAGCGTGATGTCCGGCGGCCGCTACGACGGCCTGATCGAGCGCTACTTGGGCAAGCCGATGCCGGCGGTCGGGATCAGCGTCGGCATCGACCGCTTGTTCAGCTATCTCGTGGAACTCGGAAAAGTTTCCAAGAGCGCGGTGACGAGCCGGGTGATGGTGGTGGCGATGGACGCGGCGTGCCTTGCGCCGGCGCTTCGCGTGTTGGGCGCGCTGCGTGCGGCGGGCGTCGCGGCGGAGATGGGTATTGAGAACGAGCAGAAGCCGAAGATGGACAAGCAGCTTTCGCTCGCCGGAAAAAAGGGCATTCCATTCGCGGCCATTCTTGGCGGAAACGAAGTCGCGAAAGGCACGCTGATGCTGAAAGATCTGGCGGCGCGCTCGCAGGAAGAGATCACGGTTGCACAGGCGATTGAGAAACTTAAATAACGTCGCGCTGGCTTTCAGCCTGCGAGCGTTGCCTTGCTCTTACGCCTCCAGTCTCTGCGGTAAAATCCAAGCCTGCGAAAAAAAAAGCGGCCCTCGCGGGCCGCGTCCTTTTCCCAATCTGTTCTTTGTGTACTAGCGGTTTGGCGGGAGATAAGCCGTCGTTACTTCTTGACCTTTTTGGCCGCGCTGTCCGCCAAGCGCTTTTCAACGATGGCTTTGTTGACCTGAACGTAGCCGCCGTTGGCGCCAGGAATTGCACCCTTCACCAGCAGCAGGTTGTTCTCGGTGTCAATCTTCACCACTTCCAGAGACTGGATCGTCACGCGCTCATCGCCCATGTGTCCGGCCATGCGCTTGCCCTTGGGCACGCCTTTATTGATCGAGTTCTGCCGGCCCAAACCACCCGGAGCGCGATGGCGCTTCGAACACCCGTGTGACGCAGGCATGCCGTGAAAGTTATGGCGTTTCATGACGCCCTGAAAACCTTTTCCCTTGCTCGTCCCCGCCACGTCGACGTACTTGATGTTCTCGAACATCGCCACCGTCACGTCGCTGCCCACCGTGTCGGTCGCTGCCGCCAGGAGGCGAACCTCGCGCACGTACTGGCGCGGCGTGCTGCCGGCTTTGTCGAAATGTCCGACCATCGGCTTGGACGTATTCTTTTCCTTGGCTTCACCAAAACCGAGCTGCAGCGCGAAATAGCCGTCGCTCTTGTCGGTTTTAACCATCAGCACTTTGCAGGGACCTGCTTCGATGACGGTCACGGGCACGCGTTCGCCCTTGGCGTTCCAAACTTGTGTCATGCCGAGTTTCCGGCCCAGAATTCCTGTGGATGACGTCATCGTTGCGATCTCCTCTAAATGCAGTGTGCCGGAAGTTTAAAAACTTGCGGCTGCAGCCTCAGGCAGCGGTCCTCTTGCGCTGAACTCACACGCCAGCGCACGGGACTTACCCCGAACAGATCGAGCCAAGATACTCAGATCAATTTTAAGAGCAAGCTAAATTTACTAATGCCAAACACGTCAAAACGTTCCCGAAATAGCTTGCCCCTTTTTTGGTGCCACTGGCCGCAGCCAGTGTTTCCGTAGGCCTGCCTTAATCGATGTCTTCAAGAAAAACATTCGCGCGGTCAGAGCAATCCTCCCGCAGACAGGAATGTCTGCGCCACCATCGCGGTCGAGCCGATTTAATTTTTCGACTTCGTCAATCGTCGGTCGACAATCTAAAATTTGATCTCTCCCCACCGCTTCGGTTCCATCTGCAGTTCAAACACCGCGTCGTCCACAATCCCCGTCTGCTGATTGTTCCAGTACGTCCGCAGCCGCGTGCGCTGTCCCGCTTGATCGCCATGCGTCACACGCGCCCGCCGATCTCACGGCCACCCACCGGACGCGCGGTCCCCTCTCCCCTTGAGGGAGAGGGCTAGGGTGAGGGGTTAGCCGCGCGATAAGGAAACGCGCCGGCGACCATCCTGTCCTCTCCTCCCGTTGCCGTTCTACTTCTTCACCCACGCCTGGCCGCCCGCCACACAGATGCTCTCCAGCCGCAACTCCTGTCCCGGACCGTCCGCGAAAATCGGTTCGATCTCCAGCGTGTGTTCCGCGTCGGTGCTCAGTCCGGTCGCCAGCACCTGAGCCAAATGCGAATTGCCGTTCAGCATGCGCCCCAGATGTGCGCCATCAAATTCTTGCAGCGCCGGCTTTTTCTTATCCGGCTGATTTTCAATCTGCTTGCCGTCGATGTACACGCGGTACTTGCACGACTTCGGCGTGGACTCCCCGAACAGCATCACCATGCTGCCGTGAAATCGCGCCTTCAGCCGCGCCACGTCCTGCGCCACCTGCGTCTTTTTTCCATCCGTGGTGATTTCCTTTTTGTTCGATGCCACGCACTCGTCCGCCAGCCAGCGCGACATCAGCATGTCGAAATAGGCCGAGACCGGATTGGGCACCGTGGCGCGCCAACCCGCCGGAAGTTCGCCCAGCGTCGAAATCCGCACACGCGCATTTTTCATGTAGGTCGGCGCGTGCAACATGTTCTCCGGCGCAGCGCAGACCCCCTTCTCGCTGATTCCGCGCTGCAAGGCATCCCATGCCGCGTCCGCAAAAAGCGCATAGCCGCCGTCGCCGGGATGCACGCCGTCAAACGGCCACAGCGCCTCGAGCGTCGTTTCCTTCGCCGCCACGCGTTTCCGCGCGAGCTCAATTGCATCGCCCGCCGGACAGGCGTAAGCCTTCGCGATCGCCAGGTGCGCCTCGCGCCGCTTCATGCCATCCAGTTTTCCGGTTTGAACGTTCCACAGGAATGGAAAGATGACCTGAACACACGGCACTTTCGCGTCCGTGACGATGCGCCGCACGATCGATTCGTACGAGGCCAGCGTCTCCGGATCGTCTGAATAAATGTCGTCGTTGGCAGAGAAATCCAGAAAGACCAGATCCGGCTGCCGCGCCAAAACGTCGCGCTCAAAGCGGAAGACCCCGAGCTGCGAGCCTGTTCCGCCAATCGCGCCGTCCCAGAACTTGAAGTGCGCCTGGGGGTACGCCGCCTCGAGCCGCTTCGAGACCAGGCCGCGATACGAGGTCAGCATCGGATCGCTGGCGTTCGCGCCCCACGTCAGCGACGCGCCGAAAAACACCACGCTCAGCCGTTCGCCGGCTTTGGCGCGTGTGTCGAATTCCGCAAAGCTCGGAACCTTCTCGGCACTGAATGCCGTTGCCGCCGCCACAGCCACCCCCGCCGCTACTAAGAGGAGAGACGCGGGGCGCCTGGGTGTGTTCGTTTCTTGATTTTCCATGACAGTCTCAACCACGTTAGTCGCCCTTAGCCCTACGGGTGCATACCAGGAAACTGATCTATCGTTCAAAGATTTTTGCCAAAAGTGATCTATTTTTTGTTTTTTTCGCGCGCCTTAATTCGAACACCGGTTTATCACTATAGATCACTTAGACAAATCCTTCTGAGGAGTTTTTTACCGTGTTGCAAGCGGATGAGACCAGTGGCCGGCTGGAAAGCGACCTGCGGCATGCGATCTTCAGCGGCGCACTGGAACCCTCCACGCGCCTCATGTCGGTCCGTTCTCTGGCCGAAAAATACGGTGTGACGTACGGAAAAACACTACGCGCTTTAAAGCGCCTTGAAAAGCAGGGTCTGCTCGTCAGCCGCCACGGCGGCGGCACGTTCGTCACCGATGTCCTGCCGCACCAAGCCGGCGCCGCCTTCCCGATCGCGCCGCGCAACGCCGCACCGGTCGCGCTCGTCGTCGCGCCGCGCTATTACTGGAATCTGGGCGAAGGCGTGTGGCTGACCGAATACATCCGCGGTTTTGAAACCCGGCTCCGTTCCAGCGGCCATACATTCGAAATTCTAGCCACGGAAGAATACCTGCAACCGAGCGGCGCGCGACCCACCGGACCGCACTTTCATGTCCTCTTCGGCACGCCCGAACTCCTGCGCCAGTTTCCGTCCGGACGCGACGCCGCCACGTTTATCCTGATCGGCTCCGATCCCGCCTGTTCAAGCTGGGCGTTCACGATGGATATCGATGGCGAACGCGGCATCGGCTCGGCCACGCGCCATCTGCTGGATATGAATCATCGCAACATCACCATGCTCTCGTGGGAGATGCCCGATGAACTGCGCGAAGCGCGCTGGTGGAATATCGAGCGCGAACGCGCCTTTAAGAAAATAATATCCGACGCCGGCCTGAAGCCGTCGATCATCCGCTTCCCGCATCCCGTCGGCCAGCCCACTCCGGCGGAACTTCAGGAGGTTGAACGCCTGCTGGCCGCTCAAGTTTTCAACGTCTCCGCGCGACCAACCGCCGTGGTCTGCGTCAACGACTTTCTGGCGCAGAACGTGATCAAGGCCGCCGTCACGTGCGGCGTCAAACTCCCAGAGCAACTTTCGGTGATCGGATTTGACGACGAACCCTGGACCGTCACCGCCGGCCTCACCACGCTCAACCGTCCTTACCGTGAAATGGGCACCATCGTCGCCGAAATGGCTCTTCAACAACAACGCAACAGCGGCCACCGTTTCCGGGGCTCCTTCATGCTGGAACCGGCCCTGATTCAACGCCGTTCCGTCCAACGCCTCGCGTATTGATGAGGCTTCGTTTCATTTATTACCCTACTCCACAATTACCCACGTTTTGTCCGGATTGAATTCCTTCATCTCCGCCACCATTTGGGGCGTGGGCTGCTGCAGATCCTTTTTCCAGATCACGCCGGCGTTGCTGACCACAAACGTATTCACGCCCGTCGCTGGATAACTGGCGGGATAGGCCACGGCCGCAAAACCGAGCGTCATTTTGTCTTTGCCGTTTACCGGGGTGAGATAGCTTTTAGCGCCGCCGAAGGCATTGGCGCCCTGCGCTTTCAGCACTTTAAAGCGGTAGCCGAAGCGCGCCGGGGCGGCGGGTGCGGGCTCGCCTTCAGCGTCTGCAAAGTTTTTGTCGATAAGCTGGATATCGCCGCTACCCGCCTTGGTCTCGAGGAGACTCCAATCCCCTTTCAGCGATGGGGCGTACTCCAGCACTTTGTCATCGTCCCAGTCTTTGCGGTGGTAGCGATCCTGCGCGTCGATAAACAGTTTGAGCGCGGCGACCGCCGCACTCTCATTGGCTACGCCCCCGCTACTCTTGACGCCGTTCTTGCCGTTCGGCAACGGCAGCGCCGGAGGGGTTCCATTTCCATTTAGAGCCGGAACGAGCGGCGTTTTCGGCGCCAGTGGAGCGGGAATCACAGTGACTACGCGCAGCATCCCCGCCGCCAGGCGGGCTTCGTCTTCCGTCTGGTCTTTGTGAATGACGAACAGAATTTTGCGATGCGGGATGGTCACGAGTCCCATGCCGGAATGTTCGACCAGCACACCGCATTCATTCTCTTTGATGATCCTGCCTTCGACCACAATATCCGATTTAGTGACGACGCCTTCCGCGCGAACAGCGGCGCCGATCGCAACGAAGGCCAACATCAACAGCAACGCATTACGCATTTCCGCTCCCCTTTTACCGCCAGCGCCGTACCTCCGCGGACAGGAATGTCCGCAGCCCCCATGCGTCTATTTTCCGGCGTGCTGCCGGTTGACTGCTTTAAGTTGATCGATGGCTTCGGTCAGTGCGTTTTCAAGCGGCGGGCACGCGCCGGTGCAGGCATGCAGCAAGCGTTCGGATTCCGGTTCATAGCGCAGCCGTTTGTCCGGCGACCCCATTTCGCGCAGGAGATCCAGAACATTATCGAGGCGGTCGGCCAACTTGATCTTCTTGGCTCGCGGTGATTTTGAAGGAAGCGATTCGAGCATCAACGCTTTGCGCCGCTGCTTGGGCAAACGATTGTCATTGGTCAACTCAGCGACTAAAGACGCGACGCCGTCGCCAAAGCGTTTGGCGATATCATCAAAATTTTCACCCGTGTCTTCGATCACGTCATGAAGAAGCGCGGCGCAGAGGACCTCCTCGTCTGTCTCGCCGGCAAGGGTGCGAAGGTATTCGGCCACGCGCAAGGGATGCGTGGCATACGGTGTCTTGCCATCATCGCGCGTGGTGCCTTCATGCATTTCAAACATATACGTGACCGCGCGTGCATAGCGATCGGAGGCTTCAGCTTTGGGTATCATCGCAATTTCCAATTTTTTGAGGCTGCGTCTCGACGTTCGATAAAAATGTAGCGGCCTGCACTGAACTTGCCATCTTCCTGATCGAACTGGAAGGACAAATTAAGGTCCACTTTCGTGATGTTTCCACCCGATCTGGCCAGTGGCATTCCACTGCCTCCCACGATATCCGCAGGCACTTTCAGCATTTGAAGGTTAAAGGTACCCGAGTTCAGGTCCAGATTAAATTTCTTTAAGCCCGAAATTCCGAGCCGGCCGAGGAATGTCAACCGCCCGTCCTTTTCTTTAAACTGACCGACAGGCAACGCGAGGACGAAATTTCCCACGGTAATCACAAAAGTGCCAGCGGACGCGCGCTTGAATATTCCGGCGTTAGGTTTCTTGACCTGCCCCTTTATGGAATAGCTGTGCACCTTCAACTTGGTCGATTCCTGCCGCTCCTCTTTGGCGTTGAACTTTTGAATCAGGAACGATCCGGAGACTTCCGTTCCGGAGCCGATAAATCCGAAATTGGCGGATGCGGCAACGTCGATGACGGCTCTATAAGAAGCGCCCACCGTCGCTAGGGCGGAGAACTTGTCGATGGCGACGGTGATGGGAATATTGACGATCTTCACCGGCTTGCCTGAGACCGTCTCATTCTTGGCGCCCAGCGCATCCATCGTCGCGCGCAATTCGGTGCCAACGACTTCAAAGACAAAGTCGCCATTCTTCTGATTCAATAAAAAGCGGGTTGAATCGTTCTTGAATTGCGCCTTATTATCCAGATTGAATGACGTGGCCTTCGATCCCACCGTCACGCTTCCGGCAATCCCCGTGAGCTGCTCCGGCAATTGGGCAATGTCCAGCGTTCCTGTAATCAGCGCCGCATCCTTGCCAGTGGTGGTCAAATTCAGCTTCACCGTGGCGCTCGCTATGAAGACGGCTGTCACCATGCCGGGCGAATTCTCAACCGGATCACCGACCTGCGTTCCGCCGGTTGAACCCGTTCCCGAGCCGCCGCCGACTACGATGGCCACGGAGTCTTGAATGGAGTACGCGCCTTTGGTCAGTTTCAAGATGGCCGTGTACGTCCCGTTATTTTTGTACGTGTGCGAAATCGTTTTCGACGTCGATGTCGTGCCATCGCCGAAGTCCCACGTCAGCGTGTCGAACGTTCCCGTTGATGTCACTGAATCGAAAGCGACCGCCAGCGGCGCTTCGCCGGATAGAGGGCTGGCGGTCACGGCGGCGATCAACGCTGTGCTGGTGCCGGCCGCCGCGGTGGCATCGATCAGGGCGGCGACGATATTACGGGCGTCACCGGGCTGCGTGGCGCTGCGCCGCCCGTCCAGCCACGCGGTCAGAAAATAACTCCCGGACTGCGCCGCGACAGCACTGCGCAAAATTCCCTGCGTGCTGGAGTCGATCTGGAAGGGATCGGGATCTTTATCCACTCCCTCAAAGGTGACACGCTTGCCGATCAGGTGATACACGGCGCTGTTGATCTTTTCGTTGCGCACGAACAGCCATTCGCCGGCTCCGGCAAACGCGGGAGCGAAGGAATCGAAGGCCGTCGCGCCGATGGGGCCGATGCCCATCTCGGCGAATTTTCCCGTTGGCACGGTCACGATGCCGACCGTGCTGATCTTGTGAAGGTAAATGGAGCTGTCCACGGTCTGATCGAAAGAGGACAGGATATGCCATTCGGGCGCGACGAAGGTGACGCCGATCGGGCGGCCAAATCCGCTTTCGGCTTGGTTTTCCTTGAACATCGCCGTGCCGCCTGGATCGCGCAGCACCGCATCGATGCCGATGCGCACGCTGCGCGTCTGCACCGGCAGTTCGTTGTTGTCGCGATAGATCAGCAGGGTGTCGCCGGTGGGTTTTTGCGGAGAAAGAAACAGCAGCGCCTGGTTGATCGGGGTGGCGTCAGCCGGAACGACGAAGGCGATATCGGCCGCACCCGCCGTGGTGACGCGCGTGTAGTGGACCTGCGAGCCGCCGGAGGAGCGCGGGGGCGTGTCCTGCCACGCGACGATGTAGTCGATGCCATTAAAGGAGACGAGCGGATCTTCGTTGATCATCGCCGATGTCGGCGAAACCAGAAAATCGTTGCCGCCGAGGACGACACCGGTGGTGCTGATGATGCTTCCTCGGATGCCCGGACCGACCGCGCGATCGTCGGCCCACACCACCAGCCAGTTGGCGCCGTCGAACGCGGCCTGAATGCGCTGGCTGCGAACGTCGCGCGGCAATCCGATGGCCGCTGAAATGGGAAACTCGGGGCTGGGCAGGCCCGACTGGCTGACGATGGACGCGTAAAGCTGAGGCAGCGCGACGCCGTCGCGGTAGTCATTCCAGATGACAAGAAAACTGGTGTTGCCCGCGACGACGGTGGGCGCACCGACGCCCACGGTATTGTCGGCCGAAAGCAGAAAATCGCCGCCGACCAGCGGATCGACCAGCACAGGGTATTTGGCTTTATCCAGCCAGTCGCCGGGAATCGCGAATGCGATGCGGCTGTGGTCGGCTGACAATTCCGGCTCAATCACAAGGCCCTGCTGCGCGGCGTCGCGAACGACAATCTGGCCCAGGCGCGTGGCGAACTGGCCGAGCTCATCGACAAAAATAATGCCGCCCTTGCGGTTGGCGCGAGCGGGCAGCGGGGTCAATCCGGTCAGCTTGAGGTCGCTTTCAAAGGCGAGCGCTCCGTTACCGTCGATGCGGTCTTCGAGAATAAAACTCTGTTCCACGCCATCGCCGCGCGGCCTATAGTGTTCTTCAAATCCGGGCGCGCGCCAGAAGGAGAGCGAGCCGTCGTCATCATCGACGGCGATTTCAGGATCTTCCACGGCTGCATCGAGGCGTTTGAACACTGAATTCTCACCGCGTGTGACCTGCTTCAAGCGCAGACGTAGTCCGGGCTGAACCGCGGTGGGCTTCAAATTATTCTGCGTCTGCCCCGCCGCCAGCGGCCGGTAGGTGAGTCCTTCGGTGGCCGAGAGCGACGCGTGATAGCGAGGCGTGCGCGCCTCAAAGAAGCCCTCTTCGATTTCGACAAAGGCGGGCGCCACTGTTTCAGGCGCAATCTTCGAAGGCGTTATGGAAAGCGGATTCAGCACGCGTGTGCGTGCGGGTGCTTGCGGCGGCGCGGCAGCGGGCTCTGCTTTGACAACACGCGGGATGGAGGCGATTGCGGCGGGTTTATCTGGCGGCGTGAGCAAAGCCACGCAAGCCCCCAGCGCAAGTGCCAACGGCACGACTAAAAGACAGCGTTTTGTCCTGCGGTCCAATACAGCCAAAATGCACCCCTCAAAAGAGCTCAACAGGCCAGACGGTCGCCAAGTCAGAGGTCTTCACCCGATTTTGCCAGAGTGAGTGATTTTAAACGCCGTTGAGTATTCCACAACTGCAGCAAAAAATACAGTGTGGCTGCGGCCGGTAGGGACGGCTGGGCCTGTGTCGCTCGGGTAGCCTGAAAGACTGCAAAAGAATTCAAGCGCGCGTTGAAAAGCACCGGTTTGATGGCAGAATCAGGAGTTCCAGTTTCACGGCAGGCCGCTCCAATTTAAAAGCCTGTCTCACACCTTGATCAGAAGGGGCATGGCATGAAATGCTGGTTCTGTGAAAACGACGCGCGCGGCAATTGCAAGGCATGCGGGCGCGGACTCTGCCGCGTGCACGCCCACATTCACGATGTCTTTACTCAGACAAAAACAGATACGTCCACCGGCTACACATCCTATTACCAGGTTTACAATGCGCTGAAGTGCGGCGATTGCAGACTGGAGTGGACGTACGACAAACCGGGCGGGTAACGGGCGTTCAGGTTTAATTTTAATCCAACCCAAGCGAAGGGGACTGCATGTTTATTCACACCGTTTATTTCTGGCTGAAAGAGGGCACGCCCGAGAGCGCGCGCGAACAGCTGATCAAGGATTGTTACACGTATCTGAAAGCGGTCCCGACCGTGAAGCAGCTCTGGGCCGGCAAGCCCGCGATGACGCCGCGCGAGGTCGTTGACAATTCGTACGGCGTCGGCCTCACGGTCGTGCTCGACGATTCGCCGGGACATGAGGTCTATCAGAAGCATCCGTCGCATCTGGTTTTTATCGAGCGCAACAAAGAAATCTGGAAACGCGTGCAGGTGTACGATTACATGTCGTAGTTTTAACGCAACGAATGAATGGCTAAGTGCTCATCATCAAGCTGCGGGCGACCATCATTATCAGCGCGAGAATAAAGAACGCGGCGACAACAACGAGTATAAATCGCGCCAGAGATTTCGCCTCTTCGGGCAAGTTCTCGGGAGCGCGCTCGGCCACGCGGGCGGGCAAGTCATCCAGATCCACTTTTTCGCCGGACACCGGGTGCATCGACGTATCCACGGTGCGCAGCGGGTCGATTTGGGGTGTGCCTTCAGGCACCGGCTCGGATGACGATTTGGGGCTGAGTGGCGCTCTCATGGTGGAGTTCTCCAGGGCCTATTCAAGTAGAGTGCAAGCTCCGGGCCGAACGTCGGTGGCGGGCCTTTTGCACATCACAGAAAGTGGAGGCGGGTTTTGAGGAAATCGCCATGTTCAAGACAATGCTTGCGGCTTTATTTTTTGTCGCCGCGTCTGCTTTTGCGGCCTACGACAGTGTACAAACGTTTGATGGAATACTGCATAATAATAAGAATGAGCACCGGGCCACTTTGGAAACGAGCGAGGGCCGCTTCGTTCTGGATTATCAGGGCAGCGATCTTTATCACATTGGAGAACGCTACGATCGTGTCACGGCGCGTGTAACCGGAAACGTGATCTCGGCTGGATATGCGCGACATCCCGTCTTGCGCGTTCACAGTATTACGTTCAGTCCTCGTGGCAGCCGTTCAGTCACCTATAGAGTCGGCGCGCAGACCTCGTACTACACGCGCTTCGAACGCCCCGAATACCGTTCGGATTTCAGCCGCGATGATCGCGCGGGCCATTACGATACGGACAATGACGGCTACCCCGATCGTCATGACCGCGAGTACAAACCGTATCCGCAGCGCCATGTGGACGATTACCGGTATTCACGCAGCGATAAAGAACTTTTGCTAAAGTATAGGGATTAATTAATGCATAATGCATAATGCATAAACAACAACAACGCAGAACGTTCCAGGCTACTTTTTCTTTGGGGGATCCATTATGGCGCCGGAGTTCATCTCGCTCAGTGTCTTTACGATGATGCGCTTGAGTTCCAGCGGGGCGATTTCACCCGTGTACTTTTTGATGATCTCGCCCTTGGCGTTGATCAGCGCAGAGTAGGGAATGCCGGCATCCCAGTCGGGGTCGAACGCGGCCATCAGCTTGTATTTGTCGGTGCCGGAGAAGATCACGTTTTTTGACGAGCACTGTTTTTTCTGCAAGGTCGCGAGCACTTCTTTCTGTTCGTCGGGGAAATTGGTCGACACCGTCACCAGTTCAAAGGCGCGCTGGCGGTACATCAGGTTGATCATCACGAGGTCTGACATTTCGGAGACGCACGGACCGCAAGTCGTGTTCCAGAACGTCACGAGGCGCAGCTTGCCAGAGTCGTTTTTTCGCAGCGCCTTGATGCCGGCCTCGTCGATGGGCTCGACGGTGACCGGTTCGGCGGCGACTTTCGCCATCCATTGTTTCACCGACGCTTCTTTATCCGCCCACTTCGTTGAACAGCCGCCGGCCCGCGTGGTCTTCACGGTGACTTCTTTTCCGGCCAGCAATTCGTCGATGGCGTTGCGCAGGTCGCTGACTTTCATGTGCTCTTCGCGTTCGTTGTCGTCGATGCGGCCGACGTAGCGCTGCTTTCGTTCACTGTCGAACAAGAACGCGTGCGGCGTTACTTTGCAGCCGTAGGCGCGGGCGACGGTTTGAGCCACGCCGTCATCCAGGTAGGGGAAATTAAATTTTTTGTGATCGGCGCGGATCTTCATCTCTTCGATGGAATCGCCGAGGTCCGTGTAGCCGAGTTCATCCAGACGCAGACCTTTGTTGCTATTGGGATTGATCACGACGACAGCGACGCCTTTCTCCTTGTAATCACTCGTCAGTTTTATGATGCGCTCTTCGTAGGCCTGAGCGGAGGGACAATGATTGCTGCTGAAAATGATCGCGAGCAGACGGGCCTGCGCGAAGTCTTTCAGCGTGACGGTTTTCCCGTCCACGTTGGGCAGACTGAAATCCGGCGCGGTCGCGCCGGTGGCCAGGGTGGCAGAATCGGCGGCGATAATGGCGGCAACGTGCAGCACGGCGATGGATAGAAATAGTGCTTTCAGTCGATTCATGGAAAAGCCTCCAGTGCTTGAATTCTTATTACCTTACACCAGGCGGGCTCCGACGATAGGATTTTCGCGCGGCACCCGGTCGCATAGGCTTGACTGTATGCTGAACGCACGGCCCTCCCTGACGGTCGGGCTTCTGTTAGCCTGCCCGACGGTGATGTTTTATTTTCGCCTGGCACTAAAAGCAGGCTGCGGCGGTGTATACGAAATGGAATGTGATTATAGTACACCACTTTGCAAGGAGTAACTTGACTGTGAAACGCATGTGCCCCGTTCTTGCCGTCGTCCTGCTGGCTCTGACTGCGGCGCCTTTCGCCCACGCGGGTGAAGCCAAGAAAAAAATCGTGATGCTCGCGGGCAAGCCCAGCCACGGGTTCGGTTCGCACGATCACTATGCCGGCTGCATGCTGCTGGCGAAGTTGCTCAATGAGAACGTTCCCGGTGTCGAAGCCATCGTACACAAGCATACCTGGCCGACGGCTCCGGATGCGTTTGAAGGGGCGGCGGCGATCATCATTTATTGCGACGGCGGCGGCGGCCACATGGCGATTCCGAAGCTGAAGGAGCTGGATGAAATTCTAAAAAAAGGAGTCGGCCTAGGCTGCGTGCATTACGGCGTGGAAGTGCCAAAAGGCGATCCGGGTGAAGCGTTTCTGCGCTGGATCGGCGGCTACTTTGAGATGAACTGGTCGGTGAATCCGCACTGGGATGCCGACTTCAAAGAGATCCCCAAGCACGAGATTACTAATGGAGTGAAGCCGTTTACCACGAACGACGAGTGGTACTACAACATGCGCTTCAACGAAGCCTCCAAGAAAGTGACGCCGATTCTGACGGCGGTGCCGCCGGACAAGACGCGCGTCGGCAAAGACGGCGGGCACAGCGGAAATCCGTTCGTGCGCGAGAACAAGGGCCGCACGGAACATGTGGTCTGGGCGTTCGAGCGGCCTGAAGGCGGGCGCGGTTTTGGCTGCACCGGCGGGCACGTGCATTGGAATTGGGCGCAGGACGACTTCCGCAAATGCATCTTGAATGCGATGCTCTGGATCGCCAATGTGCCAGTGCCTGAGGGCGGCGTTCCGTCCAAGCGGCCGACGGTGGAGGACATGCTGACGAATCACGACGAGCCCGTTCCGGCCAGTTTCGACAAAGCCAAAATGGAAACTCGAATTGAAGCCCTAAACAAGCCGCGTCCTTAATCGACCCAGATGGTTACTTTTTGAGCTTTCTGATCTGCGTTTTAGAGAGTTTGAAAACCTCTGTTTAAGGAAATAGAGTTCAAAGATCAATGTTTACGACGCAACCGGGCTCAACAGAGAAATATAGGCCAAATTATTGCAACAGGCATATGGGATGCGAGAGTGGAACGCATCCTCGCGAGCGGGCAGACTGCCTTTCGTCAAAAGCCTCGCAGTGAAGCGGTCGTGAAGCGTATTTCCATGACCGGCAGAACGGCACCAAAGCGGTTTTTGCCTTCTGGGGCAGACCGCTTTTTTATTTTCTCACGCAAAGCCGCGAAGGCGCAAAGAACGGCAAAGGAAGAATGACAACGGTAGGGATTTAGGACGAAAGAGAATTTCATACTGCATGCCGACGGGCACCCGTGTTTGAACAATCGTTCCGTTCTTTGCGGCTTTGCGTGAAAAAAGCCGTTGGAATTTCTGGACTATTCGAACGGGTTGTCAGCGAACTTTTCGGGGTCGCCGCGGAGTTCTTTCAGCTTGGCCATGTGTTCTTTGGGCAGCACTTTTTCGAGTTCCTTATTGGTGCGATCTTCCCATTTTTCGGCCTGCTTTTCCATCAACTCCCTGGCCTTTTCTTTCATCTTCAGGGCTTGTTCAACGTAGCCCTGTTTGCGGGCGGTTTTGAATTGCTGCATCAGGTCTTTGGCTTCGATCTCTTCTTTTTCCTTCTCGCGTTCCGCGTCCAGCGTTCTCTTCAATTTCTGTAAAAACTCTTTTTGAGCCGCAGTGAGTTTCAGGTCGTCGTCGCGGTCGATGGCAAAGGCGATGGAATCGCCCATGATGACGCGCTCTTTTTTATTTTCGTTGCGTTCCGCTTTCTTGTTGAAGCGCTTGCCCTTCTCCCCGGCGTGAGCGGGCGCGCTGAGGATTGCGCCCGACAGAAGCAGCGCCGCTATCAATGCCACGAATTTAAACATGTTGCCAATCTCCGCGTGAATCCATCTATCAATAGAGAGAGGGTAATTCCGCGCGGATTGCTGCACCTAATTTATTAAGATTACTTGAGGATGCCCGCGCCGCTGAGCGGAACAATTTCGACGGTGTGAAAGATGACGGCGCTGCTCCAGACGCCCAGACCGAGGGTGCTCTCGTCGCGGAATTTCCACCACTCGGGCACCGACAAATCCTTGTAGCCGTTCTTCAATGATCCGAGCTGTTTTTCGTTGAACCAGATTTCGACGCGGTCTTTTCGCACCTTTGCGATCAGCGTGTACCTCTTTCCATTTTCCAGCGGGTAGAGGACGCGAGAGGCGTTGTTCGGGCTGTTTAAGCGGTTCCCCTTCAAAATTTCAAAGCCGCATAAGTGGCCGCCGTAGCCGTTCATCATCCATAAGAACTGGCGACCGCCGCCCACTAGGGCCGCGTTGACATCACCGTTGCCGCTGGCGCGCGTAAACACCACTTTGAAGTCGTATTCCTCGGGCGGGCGATAAGCGATCTCGAGCCTGGCGGCCGTGTTGGGAGGCGCGTTGATGTACAGTTCGCGGCTGCGCGTTTGCCAGGGACCGGTGATGGTATTTTTCTTGATGTCGATCAGCGGAAATAAATCGATGGCACGCGGCGCGGTTGCCGGCAGAGCGGGAACAGCCGCCGGGCCTGTTGAAGTTGAGAGAGCCGCAGCCGGCACAGCCGCAAGCGCTGGATTTGGTTTCACTGATTTTTCTTCGGCGGCGATGGGTTGAGCGGCAGTGGCCTCCACCGTTTCATCGAACGGATTTTCTCCGTAAATAAGCAGCCAGAGCACCCAGAGCGTCAGCCCGGCGACGACGGTCAGAAGGGCGTAGAACATGGCGGGGCGGCGATGCGCCGGACGCGTTTTAAGGCCCTGGGTCTCGACCGCGGGAATTGCTTTTTCAGTGCGCGGGGGAATGACGCGGTCGCGGACGGCTGAAATTTTTGCATTCCAGGAACGCCGCGGAGCAATGGAGGATTTGAACGACTCGGTGGGCTTGTTCTGCGGCTGGCGGCCGTCGATCACCAGCAGGATGTCTGAAAGCAGTTCGGCGCAATTCTGATAGCGGTCCTTGCGCGACTTCGCCAGCATGCGTTCAATCAGCAACACCACGTTATCTGAAAGTTCCGGGCGAATATCCTGGGGGTTGGGAATCTGGTCGGAGAGATGCATGGTCATCACGGTGTTCGGATTCTCGCCGGCGTAGGGTGGCTTGCCGGTGAGGAAATGGTAGAGCGTCGCGCCCAGAGAATAGATGTCGGCGCGGCCGTCGATTTTTTCATCGCCGCGAATCTGTTCAGGAGACATGTAGTGGGGCGTGCCGACCGCCAGGCCGCTCTGCGTTTTGAAGGACTGCTCTTCGTCATTGGCGATGCTTTTCGACAGGCCCATATCCATGACCTTGGCGACGCCTTCACTGTTGAGCATGATGTTGCCGGGCTTGATATCGCGGTGGACGATGTCGTTTTTGTGCGCGTGCTCCAAGCCACGCGTGACCTGCAAGACAATGTCGAGCGCCATCGGCTCAAGCAGGTAATCTTCGCGCTTGAGAATTCCTTCCAGAGATTCACCGTCGCAGTATTCCATCACGTAAAAATGGATGCCGCGCTTGGCATCGCTATCCACGGCGAACGCGGTGACGATATTCAGATGATTGAGTCTGCCGGCGGCCTGAGCCTCACGCTTGAAGCGTTCGATCAGCTCTTTGCTCTTGGACATTTTTTTGGCGAGAATTTTCAACGCCACCTGACGTTTGGCGAGCGTGTCTTCGGCCAGGTAAACCGCCCCCATCATTCCCGCACCGAGTTTTTTGATCAGGCGATAATTTCCGACTTGCTTCAGTTCGCTATTGTCTTCTTTGAGAAGGGCTTCGACGGAGATGCGCTGCTGCGCGGTAATGATGCCAAGCCGCACAAGGGCCTCGCCAAGCGGCAGGCGCATGCCGTGTTCGGCAGCCATGGACTGGGAATCTTTAGCGTCTTGAATTTGTGCGGGCAGGGCCATGCGGGTGCGAAGCATGTACTCAGCCAGGGCTTGATCAAGCGACGTCGACGTCTCAACCTGATTCATGCAGAGTGCGTCCCTTGCAAAGTCAGAGCTTTACATCTTTGCATATTGCACATGCGTCCGGTTAATCAATCTAACAAAACTGTTGCAAAAAAGCAGCATATCCTGTGTTAACTTACCACCGGCCACACCGAATCCTGAGTGGTACGAACTTAATCAAATAGCGGTCCAATATTTTTTATTTACGGCTACTCGGTGGTCGAGTAATGAATTCATATCAACAGAAACGGGGTCAGTTGGGTTTCACTGTGCGGGTTGCGCTCGTGTCCGCCCTCTCCCAGAAGGAGAGGGAACGGAGGGGGCACAAAAGCGTTGCTGGGAGCGGCCGGCTACGTCGCGTGAATTGACGGAGCGGGCTGCGCCTCGGGCAACGTTTTTGTTGGAACGCGGACGGACAGGCTGCCAGCGTTTACCGCCGAGGCCCGGCTCATCACGGCGTCGGCCACCCGGCGCGCGGCATCGGGCTTTGCCATTTCACGTGCGGCGTGGCTCATCCGTTTGAGCAGACTTTCATTCTCCAGCATTTCCTTCAACTTATAAATCAAGCTGGCGGTTGAATGCGCGCGCACCGCGACACCGCAGGCGAGCAGCACGTCGCTGTTGCGCTCTTCCTGGCCGGGGATGGGATGAACGATGATCATCGGCAGTCCCATCGCGAGGCATTCGCTGCTGGTCAGACCTCCGCATTTGGTCACCGCGATATTGGATGCGGCCATCAGTTCATGCATATTGGTGACATAGCCAAAGGGCTGGATGCAGCCTTGGGAATTTTTTGCCGCCAGCTTGAGGCGCTCCAGAAGGGCCTCGTTGTGGCCTGCGATGGCGATGAATTGCGCTTGCGGAAAATGGTCGGCGAGCAGAGTCACGGTTTTGTCGAGATCGCCCCAGCCCAGCCCCCCGCACGCCACGAGCACCGCGGGCCGTTCGGTGCGCAGCCCCAGGCGGCGGCGCATGGTGAACGTATCCGGGTAGTAACTGGTGAAGCAGGACATCAGCGGGATCCCCGTCACACTGGCGGTGGCGTTTCCGATACCTTTCGCTGTCAGCGCGTAAGCCATCTCGGGGGTGGCGACAAAATACTGATCGACGCCGTCTTGAATCCACATCGTATGGATGTCGTAATCGGTGAGTTGCACGCAGACGTTGGCGCGCAGTTTTCCGCGGCGGCGCAGCGAGGCCATGATTTCACCGGGCAGGTAATGGGTGCAGAGCACGACATCGGGATCGAAGGCGTTGACCTCGCGGATCAGCCGCCGCGAGTTCAGGCCATCGGTCCAGGCGGAGAAGCGGCTGATGCGGCTGCCGGGAATCTGTCTTTCGGTATGTTCATAAAGCAGGCGCCAAAACGACGGGATGCGATAGGCCATCAGACCGTAGAGGAATATAAAGCTCTGCCGGAAGAAGGTGTTGGTGTACTTAAAACATTCCAAGTGGCGCACTTCCACGCCTGGGTATTTTTCAGCAAATGCTTCGACGATAGCGTCGGCCGCGCGGATGTGCCCAGCACCCACGCGGGCCGACAAGACCATCATTTTCTTGACGTCGTTCATCATTATTTATCCAATACCAACCAGCGCCGCCGCGGATTGTGCGCCCATAAGCGCCTCTTCACTGTCGTCTTCTTCCTCAAACAAGATGTGTGAAATATCCTGGCCATCTTTAGTCCAGTGAATAATTTCGAGCACGCCGTTTTCTTTTTCGACCAGCGCGGTGCAATTCTCCACCCAGTCGCCCGTGTTGCAGTATGTCAAGCCATCCACTTCCTTCACGACGGGCTGATGGATGTGGCCGCACACAACGCCATGAACATCCTTTTTTTTGGCTTCATGCACGACGGCCTGTTCAAAGCTTCCGATATATTTCACCGCGTTTTTAACACGGTGTTTCAGGTAGGCCGCGAGCGACCAATAGGGCATCCCGAAAAAGCGGCGGAACAAATTTAAAACGCGATTCACGTAGATGAGATTGTCGTAGGCGGCGTTCCCAACCAGCGCCAGCCACTTGTTGTTCTGCACGATCAGATCAAACTCATCGCCATGCAGAACCATCAGGCGGCGTCCGTCGGATAAATGATGGATGGCCTGCTGATGAATTTCGACGCCGCCGAATTGCTGCCCGATGAACTCCCGGAACATTTCATCGTGATTGCCAGGAATGTAGATGACCTTGGTGCCCTTTTTGGCGCGGCCCAGAATCTTGTGAATGATGTTGTTGTAAGTCTGCGGCCAGTACCAACGGCGCTTGAGCTGCCAGATATCGATAAAGTCGCCGACCAGATACAGGTATTCGCATTTGTGGCGTTTGAGAAACGACAAGAGGCTGTCGGCGCGACAGTCGCGTGAACACAGATGCATGTCCGAAATCCAGATCGTCCGGTAATAGGTCTTTGCCACAATTGCTCCCGCCCGCGCTGATACCCATCCGCGTTAAACCATGACGCGGTATCACGCCCCCACCTGTCCCACGTAGTATCGTCGGTGCGCGTTAACGGATTATTAAAGGGATACGAATTCGTCGTGTTATAACAGCGTCAGCCATTCCAAATCGGCAAGACGGCGCGGGGTTCGCCCACATTCAGCCCGTTATCCGGTTGCATGACTCATGAATCTTGAATAAATGCGGCGCCGCTTACGTCTGAAGCTCCGGGGAACGCAGCCCAAATGACACTTTCCGTGCAGCAAGCGCCCGCCACTCCGCTCTAGTGTGGATAGCTATGCGGCGTGCGCAGGCGGGTGCCCGGCGGCCGTAAGCACAAACGGATTTGAGGAGTTAGACATGCGTAACATGATGTGGAAGTCCACCGTGGCGCTCGCCTTCATGGCCCTGTGCCTGGCCGGCAGCGCCAACGCCGCGGAGAAAGAAAAGGGCGGCGGCCGCCGTGGCGGCTTGACCCCCGAAACGATCGAAGCGGCGCTCACGGGCGATCTGGCTCTCTCAGCCGAACAGAAGACCGCCGTCACGGCCGCCTATGACAAGACGGTCAAACCGGTGCGCGAAAAGTTCGCGGCGGCGGCGGACAAAGACGCCAGGAAGGCGCTCTTCCCCGAAATGAAGACCGCCAACGAAAACTTCCGCAACGAGCTGAAGACAATCCTGAAAGAGCCGCAAATGGCGAAGATCACGGCGATGACGGAATCGATGCGCAAAGACGGCCCGCCGAAGAAAGACAATTAACGATTCATACCAATCGCAGTTGTTGATCAGACAACAGTACGTGACCCAAGTCCTTTAATGTCTTAATGTTCCAGAATCCTTGATTTACGGTTTTGAACTGCGATTGGTATCAGTTTGAGAGCGTCAAAACGGGCTGCGAGTCGCAGCCCGTTTTCTTTTTGACCTTCCC
>Ga0163144_10009109_pt1 | contig 21359 bp, 12 predicted proteins | sample OliLak19BULKMAT1_FD_123175 | JGI IMG/M metagenome (GOLD analysis project Ga0163144, IMG submission 123175) | Freshwater microbial mat bacterial communities from Lake Vanda, McMurdo Dry Valleys, Antarctica - Oligotrophic Lake LV.19.BULKMAT1 | ecosystem: Environmental > Aquatic > Freshwater >... | reverse complement strand
TAGTAGTCTTGGATGGGTTTGTAGAACGCGAAGGCGTAGAGATACTCGATGTACCGCCCGCGCTCCCAGATCGTGCGGACGTGCCGGGGCAGGATGAACCCGCTGGCGGCGCTGGTATTCGGCTCGCTCATCGCGCTGAGAAGTCCCGCGATCGCGCCGTCGGCCAGCGCGGTGTCGGCGTCGATAGTCAGCAGCAGCTCGGTGCGGACGAACGTGAGCCCAAAGTTCAGGGCCGTGGCCTTGGAGCCTTGGTTCTGCCGGGGCCTGATGACCGTCGCACCAAGGGCCCTCGCGATGGCACCGGTGCGGTCGGTGCTGCAGTCATCAATGACGATGACCTCGACTGCGGCGGGGCTCTGGCGCTGCACACTGGCGACGGTGTCAGCGATCGAGGCTTCTTCGTTGTACGCCGGGATCAGGACCGTGACGCCCGGGATGAGCGGTAGTGGGCCGATGTTCTCGGGCGTGCCCAGCGCGTGTGGGCTGTTCTGAGATGGAGCTGTGATCGTGGCGTTCATAGGGCTGAAGGTCCCCCCAGGGGGGGGAGCTGTCGGCGCGACTTCGCCCTTGCGGGGCGGTCAGATTCGGGGTTGGTCGCCGTCTGGACGTAGAACAAACCCCTGTTTACGCGCGGCGCACCCTTCGCAATTGGTCCGCTCACCACGAGCGGGGCGTGAAGAGTGCGCAAAGCGCCGTGCGAGTGCGCAGGCGGCGGTCGTGTTCACTACAATGAGGCCATGATGTCGGCCGCGGCACGCAAGCTTGGGTCAGTGGCGGACACGGCGGGTTACCGCGTGACGGTCGAGCCGCAGTTTGTGCCCGAGCAGTCTGATGTGGACGCGCGGCGTTACGTGTTCAGCTACCGGGTGCAGATCGTCAACATCACCGGGATGGTCGCGACGGTGCGCCGGCGCGCGTGGAACATCGTTGATGCGGTCGGTCGTGTGAGCCAGGTGCGCGGCGACGGCGTGGTGGGCCACCAGCCGCGGCTGGCACCGGGGCAGTCGTTCATCTATTCGAGCTTCAGCAGCCTTGAGACGCCGTGGGGCACGATGGAAGGCGTCTACGAGCTGGAGACCGATGAGGGTGACGTCTTCGACGTGGTGATCGGCCGGTTTTACTTGGTGGCGAAGGTGGGCACGGCCCAGCGCGAACGCGCGGGCGGAGTGGGGAAGTAGCGGCGGAGCACTAAGAGCAGAACGCAACACCCGCAAGCCCCTCACGGCGACTGGTGGATGGTGCGGAGCTTGGCGTCGGTCTGGTCGCTGGTGAATGTTGCGTTGCTCATCACGTAGAGCCCCAGCAGATAGTTGCTATCGATGTACGGATCAACCTTGAACTGGCCGGTGACGCTGCCGTGGACGGCGAAACGCTGCTCGCCCTTGGCGGGCTTGCCGAGCTTGACCTCGACGGCGTCGTAGGCGGTCGGCGGCACGCCGATGCAGCAGCCGTCCCACTGGTTGAGCATGACCAGCAGCTCGCTGGGATCGGCGGCGGAGATCGGGAACGCAACATAACCATCGAGCTTGACCCACGCATCGTGCAAGAAGGCGACGCGTTGCGGCAAGCGCATCAGGCCCTTGCGTGGCTGGAAGGTGTTCTCGGCGCTGGTCAGCAGGTCAAAGGGGAGTACGTACGGGTCGGCCTGCGTGCCGGTGCCGCGGATAGTGAACTGCCCATCAATAAGCAGCGAGCCATCGGCGAGTTTTTCGGCGCGGGCCTTGGAGATCTTGTCAAGCGGGTGGGCTTGGGTGATGGGCAGGTCGATGGGCGTGCCCTTGGGCGCGGCAGCTTGGGCGGGTGAGGGCACAGCGGCGGGCGTGAACGATTGCTTGCCGGCGTGCTCACCCGATGTGCCGAGGGCTTCGTCGAGTGCGCGCTCGATATCAGCGGCGGTTGTGCCGGGCTGGGGCGCACTGGGCAGGCTTGAGGCGGGCGCGAGAGTTGCGGGCGCAGCGGGCGCGTCAGTGGCGGTTGTGGGCGAGACGAGTGCGGGAGCGGCTTCAGTTGTTTCGGGCCGCGCGGGCATGTTGGGCACGGCGCTTGGCAGATTTGCCGCGGCTGGCGCGGCTGGCGCGACCGGCGGCAGCAGGGTGGTGCCCGGCGATCGCGGGCCCATGAGCAGCACCACAAGCCCGCCAAGCAGAAGCAACGTCAGCAAAGACCAGAGCACTCGCATGGGGAGAGTTTAGGGAGGGGACGGGAGGCGGGGTGGGCCGATCAGGTGCTCGCTGCCGGTGTGCGCGCAGGTGCCGTAATCGAGCGACGCCCGCCCGTTAGCCGTTGCGGCTGGCCAGTAGCTCGCGCGGGCGGGCCTTGGCAAGCCCGAGCGCCGGCGGGAGTGCCGCCGCCAGCGTGATGAGCACCACGGCCAGCACGCTCCAGGCGATCGCCGGCCACGGCGGGTCGATTGGCACATCGATCCCGATAGAGCTGGTCGTGACCTGCTGGCCACCCCACGCGCCTTGCAGGCCCAAGGCGGTACCGAGGATCGCGCTGGCGATAGCGACGATGAAAGCCTCACCAAGGACCAGGCGTGCGAGGGTGCCGCGAGTGGCGCCGACGGCGCGGAGGACGCCAAACTCGAAGGCGCGGGCCTGCACACCGGCGACGATGACGTTGGCGACCCCGAGGCTGGCGATGACCATGGCGGCGATGGCGACCAGCGAGAAGATGCGCAGTGCGCCGGTGAGGAACGTGCGGACCTCATCCTTGATGGCGGTGGCGGTGCCGCCGGCGAGGATGCCAGTGCGTGGGAGGCGTCGGACGGCCTGCATGGTCGCGTCGGGGTTTGCGCCGGGGGTAAAGGCGATCTGCACGAGGTTGACGCTGTCGTTGCCAAAGAGCGTGAGCATGTCGGCGCGGGTGCCAAAGACGCTGTTGACGGCCTGATCTACATAGTTTTCGCCGATATCAAAGAACTTGCTGGCGATATCCAGCCCCGGGCTGGTGACGACGCCGACGATGCGGAAGTTGTGGGCCGGCGTTTCAGTTGCACCGGTGCCTGGGCGCGCTGAGCGCAGGGTGATGCTGTCGCCCACGCCCAGGCCGCGCGTGACGAAGAACTCACGGGCTACCAGCACCGCGCCGCCCTTGGCCAGCTCTTTGGCGGCGGTTGCTTCGTCACCCTGGATCCATTGCAGGCGGCTCATGGCAAAGAACGGCCCGGGCTCGAAGGCGATAAAGGTGGTGCGATAGCTGGTAAGGCCCGCGATGCCGAAGGCGTCGGTCTGGACGTTGTAGAGCGTGATGGCCGAGGCGCTGGCGACGCCGGGCACGGCGCGGATGCGTTCGGCGGTATCTGGCCGCAGTGAGAGCCCGGTGACGAAGGCGTCGGGGAACTGCAGGGTGTTGAACCAGCGGTCAAGGACGCTTGAGCCGTTGGTCCAGATCGAGACGAGCATCGAGAGTCCGAGCATCATCGAGCCGGCGGTGAGCCCGTGGCGGACGGGGGTACGGGCCATCGAGCGCCGTAGCAACAGGCCCGGCAACCCCAGGGCCGCGCCCAGAGGTCTGGCGAGCAGCGCGGCGCAGGCCATCGTTACCGGGACGCTGAGCAGGAAGTATCCGATGAGCATCGTCGGGACGCCCAGCGGGGCGTAGAGCCAGAAGAAGCGGTCGGCGCTGACGAGCTTGGCGGTGCCCTCGCCCAGCAGGCCTTGCGAGAGCGGGCCCTGGCTCAAAACAATCAACGCCTGCACGCTGATGAGCACGAGGCCGATGACTGCGAGCTTGACGATCGTGCGCCGCGACGTGGGCCTGGCGCGCGTCGCCAGACCGGCCAGCGGTGTGACGCGCGCGGCCGTCCAAGCGGCGAAGCCCGCGCCGACCATCCCGGCGAACACTGATCCCAGCAGCCCGCTGGCGATGCCCGCCGGAGAAGCGATGAAGCCCGCAGGAAGCTGGTCTGGGAAGAGCTTGACCAAGGCCAGCGAGCCGAGCAGGCCGATGGGCACGCCAAGGGTTGAGCCGATGAGCCCGACGAGCGCGCCGGTAAGAAGCTGGGCGCTGGCCAACTGCCAGCGCGTCGCGCCGATGCAGCGCAGGATCGCCAGCTCGCGGGTCTTCTCGCCCACGGCGGTGGTCATGCCGGTGCTGATGATGAGCCCCGCGGCTAGAAACGCCACCACGCTCGCCAGCAGCAAGCCAACCTGGCTTGAGGCCTGCTGCTGCTTGAACCCCGAGGTGATCTTGGCGGTTGCCTGCAGCAAAAGCCCCTCGGGCAGCGTGGTGCGGTAGCGCGAGGCGACAAGCTCGGGCTCCTGCCCGGGCGTAAGCAGGATGTCAAGCTCTTGAACCTGCCCGGCGCGCTCAACCAACCAGCCAAGGTCGGTAATGGTCATGTACGCGAGGAACTGGTTCTTAAACAGCGCCGAAAGTGGCGGCGGCTTGGCGATGCCGACTACGCGGACCGACGCCGGCGCGCCGAAGCGCTGGACCTCCAGCACGTCGCCCACGGCCGCGCCCAGTTCTTCACTAGTGCGCTGATCGAGCACGACCGGCGCGACACCTGTGGGCTTGGCGGGTGTGAGCGTGGTGGGTGGGAGTGTGGCGGGTGCGAGTGTGGTGGCGTCGAGCCAAGTGCCCTGCGCGATTGGCAGTGGCCGCAGCGCGGCCTCGGCGGCGGGGTCAACCCCATAGGCGATCACGCGGACGCTCTTGAGGGTGCGGGCGTTGACCAGCGCGAGCCCGTCGACCAAGCGCGGCGCGACGAGCTTGACCTCTGGCCAGAGCCTGACGCGCTCGACCAGCGCGGCGTCAAAGCCGGCCTTGCCCGGGTGCTCTACGCGCAGCTCTGCGGCGCCCAGCGTGTCGTTGATGCGCTGGTCAAGCCCGGCGTTGAGGCTGGCAATCGCGCAGCGGATGCCCACCACCAGCGCGGCGCACATGGCCACGCAGAGCACCAGCAGCGCGGTGCGCCCGCGTTTAGCCGACAAGCTGCTGGTAGCGAGCCGCCACGCCGCGGGCATCGAGAGCCTCCGTTTCAAAGTTGGCGATAAGCGTGCCGTCACGCATGACATAAACGCGCTGGCAGTGCACCGCCGCGGCGGGCTCATGGGTCACCATGACCACCGTCGTCCGCTGGGCGCTGGCGACCTCCGCCAGCAGCGTCCAGAGCGCTTCGGCGCTGGCGCTGTCGAGCGCGCCGGTGGGTTCGTCGGCCAGCACCAGCGCAGGGCGGAAGAGCAGGGCGCGAGCGATGGCGACGCGCTGCTGCTCGCCACCCGAGAGCGCGTCGGGGCGGTGGTCTGCGCGTTGCAGCACGCCAAGGGCGCTCAGCAGTTCGGTTGAGCGGGCCCGAAGCTCAGCGGGGTTGCGACCGGCCAGAAGGCCCGGCAGCTCGGCGTTCTCGCGGGCCGACAGTGTTGGGATCAGGTTGAACTGCTGAAAGACCACGCCCACGCGCGTGCGCCGAAAGAGCGTGAGCTGGTGCTCACTAAGGCTGGCAAGGTCCTGCCCGTCGATGGTGATGGTGCCTTGGTCGGGCGTGTCCATCGCGGCTAGAAGGTGAAGTAGGGTCGACTTTCCTGAGCCGCTGGCACCCATGATGGCGTAGAAGCCGGGCGCGTCGATGTCGAGGCTTACGCCGCGGAGCGCCTGAACGCTGCGCTCCCCGAGCTGATAGGACTTGTGGACGTTGAGGGCGTGGATCATGTGGGCCGGCGTGAGGCGGTGGGTGTTGGTGGAGCGTGAGCGTAGCGGCGGCGCGCGGTGCGTGACGCGTGCTACATGACGCGTGGCACGTAACGCGTGGGCCGTGGGCCATCGTTCGTGGGCCGAGGGCCGTGGGCCGAGGGACGGGTGGGCGGATCCAGCAAACGTCCGCAAGGAGCAGCGCGGCGTAGCGGGCAAAGTACCAGTGAGGCCGGACCAGTTCGGTGAAGGATCCTCTTGGGCCAGAACGCTTGAGCCCGGCGGCAACAAAGCCGTCTGCTATCTCGCCCCCGTGCCCACAGGCAACAGGCTCACATCGATCGCCAGCCTGCTGCCGAGATGGCTCTGGGCCGTGCTTCTGCTCACGGCGTCCAACATCTTCATGACCTTCGCGTGGTACTACCACTTCAAGCAGAAGGCCTGGCCGCTGCTGACCGCGATTGTCATCAGTTGGCTCGTCGCGCTGCCAGAGTACATGCTGCAGGTGCCGGCCAACCGCCCCGGCCACGTCTTCAGCGGCGGGCCCTTCAGTGTGCCACAGCTCATGATCAGCCAAGATGGCATCACGCTGAGGGTCTTTGCCGTCTTCTCGATCTTGGTACTCAAAGAGAAGCTGCGCTGGGCCGATGCCGCCGGGATGGGGCTGGTCTTCGCGGGCGTGGCGGTGGTGATGTGGGGCAAGGGCCGCGCTTAGCCGCGGGCGGCGTGACAAGTCTCGCAGCGATCACGGCTTGGGCGCGTCCGGCGTGGGCGCGTCCGGCTTGGCTGCATCCAGTTTGGGTGCGGCTGGCGCGGGCTCGGCCTGAGGCACCACGGGCTGCGGCGGCTGGTCGCGCATCTGGCGGTACTTCTCGCGGTACTTCTCGGCCAAGTCGGTCTGCTTATTCCGCAGGTCGATGGTCCGCCCATCGATGAACGCCTGGCGCACGCGCGTGCGAACCTCCAGCGGGTTGCCCGTGGTCACAATCAGCGTGGCCGACTTGCCGACCTCCAGCGAGCCATAGCGGTCGGCGATGCCAAGCAGCTCCGCCGGCCCCAGCGTGATCGCGCGAATCGCTAGCTCGGGGCTCAACCCATGGGCCGCGGCCATCGCGGCGGCGTACGGCAGGTTCCGCTCATGCGGGGTCTCTTCACCGCTTGTGATCGCGTAGCTCAGCCCCGCCGCCTGCAGCCGGGCCGGGAGCGTGAAGTGCTCGTCGTACGGCGCGTCGTCGCGGCGCGGCAGGTCCAGCACCCCGGTGATGACTACGGGCACACTCTGACGCTTAAGCTCATCGGCCACTGCGCCCGCGTCGTGCCCGCCGACCAAGATCGGGCGCATCGCAAACTCGCGGCACACGTCCAGCGCCTGCATGATCTGGTCCGCGTCGGTCGCCTGGATGAACACCGGTCGCTGCGCGGGCTTGCCCTCGGCTCCGAACACCGCTCGCATCGCCTCCCAGCGAACGTCGGGCTTGAGCGTCGGGTCCTTCAGGTCTGCCCGGCGCGCGTAGTCGCGTGCCTCGGTCAGCGTGTCGCGCAGGCGCGAGAGGTTCTTGCGGTTGTTCTCGCGCTGCTGCTCTTCGGGCGTCTCCATCCACCACGCGCGGACAACGCGCGTCATGGGCCACTGGATGACCACGCCCGCGTCGCGGACCACGCCCATCTGCTCCCACGTCCAGCCGTCGAGGCGGATCACGCTGACGCGCCCCGGGATCGTCCCGCCCGACGGGAAGACACCCGCCAGCAGCACGCCGTTGGACCGCGCCACCGGCAGCAGCGTGCTGTCGGGGTTGACGGCAATCAGCGGGATGGCCTCGGGGCTGAACCCGCCGACTTCGTTGAAGTCACGCGAGGCACGCACCGACGCAAGCTCAGTGATGCCGAGCTGGCTGTACGACGCGATCAGCCCCGGATAGACGTGCAGGCCCTTGGCGTCGATCAGACGTGTGTCGGCCGAGAACACGGGCCGGTCCGCCGCCGCCACCTCGGGCTTGCCACCCTCGGGCTTGGCCGCGCCAGGCTTACCGCCTTCGGGCTGGGGCATCGGGCCGATCTGCTTGATGATTCCGCGATCAAACAGGATGAACCCAGACTCGATCGCCGGGCCCGTCACCGGGTGGATCGTCGCGTTCATGATCGCTATCGGCGCGTCCTGCGGCGGGGCCTTGGGCCGAAGGTCTTGGGCGCTCGCAAAGGACGGCATGAGCGCCGCGGCGAGCGTTAAAAGCCGCGCCATAGTGACCGTTCGTGGGGCCCGCGCGTTACTCGCGGTGCAGGTAGTCTGTGAGGGCGAGTGCATCATGGGGCTGGGCCTTGCAGTGTTGGTTGTGCCGCAAGAGGTGTGCTAGGCGGCGTGAGCGGGTCAGAAGAGGTCGTGACGCCGAGCGTCTGGGCTTCGGTTGTGCTGCGGGTCCGATTGGGTTAAGCGTGCGTTCAACGAACCAAATTCCGGCCGCTTATGGCATGTCGCAGCCGCACTGACCCGGGAGCGCTGAGTCCGGATCCTTGCCGCGCCGCACCATGTCCAGCCGGGCCGCGCGGATGGCCGCAAGCCGCTCGGTTAGCAGGCGGTCCAGCAGCCGGCCATCAGTCTTGGGCGGGATAGACGCCGGCACCTCAAGTGTTGGCGGGGCCGCGCCACCCTCGGGCGCTGCGGGCTGTCCATCAGCCAGCCGCTGGCGCCGGCGGGCCGGATCGGCCAGCACCTTCTGAACCAGACGCGCCCGAGTCTGGGCATTGACGGCCCGCAGCTCGCTGTCGCGCTGCAGGCTCCACCACTCGGCCCCGTCAATGAACGTCCGCGTCGCCCGTGACAGCGTGCTCAGCGGGTCGCCCGTCCAGAGCACCAAGTCGGCCTGCTTGCCGACCTCGATAGACCCGACGAGCTGCTCGATCTTCAGCTGCCGCGCGGGGTTGATGGTCACAAACTTCAGCGCCTCCTCGGGTGAGACGCTCTCGCGCCCGCCGGGCAGCTCGCTGTACCGCTGCGCCTTGGCGGCCTCGACGTTCATCCGCCGCGCCATCTCGTCGCTATCGCTGTTGTAGCTCACGACCACGCCCTGCTCGTGCATGATCGGCCCACCAAAGGGCACCGCGTCCTGCACCTCAACCTTGAAGCCCCACCAGTCGCTAAAGGCGCTGGCACCGATCGCGCTGTCACGCACGGCGTCGGCGACCTTGTACCCCTCAAGGATGTGCTGGTACGTGCCCAGCTTGAAGCCCAGCTCGGCGCTCAGCCGTGCAAGCATCAAGATCTCGTCCTGGCGATAGCTGTGGCAGTGGATCAACCGCTTGCCTTCCAAAATCTCAACGAGGGCTTCGAGCTCAAAGTCAGTGCGGAACGCCGTGCCCGCGCCGGCCGCCGCCTTGTCCTGCGCATAACGCGTCGCCGCGCCGAAGCGGTCGCGCAGCAGTGCCTCAACGCCCATGCGCGTCTGCGGGTAGCGCCAGTCGTTGCGGTCGCCCCAGTTGGACTGCTTGACGTTCTCACCCAACGCAAACTTGATCCCCGAGATCGCCCCCGCGAAGTGCAGGTCATCGGGGTTCGTCGCGCCCCAGCGGTTCTTGTTGACTTGGTTCTGCCCGCCGATGGTGTTCGCCGAGCCGTGCAGGTTGCTGACCGTCGTGATGCCACCAGCAAGCTGGCGGTACCAGCTCACCGCGTCGGGGTTGGTCACATCGCCGATCCGCACCTCCGCCGTCACAGCCTGCCCAGACTCGTTGACGCCGCCAGAGATGCCCGTGTGGCTGTGGCAGTCGATCAGCCCGGGCGTCAGGTGCTGGCCCGCGGCGTCGATGACCCGGAAGCTCGGCGGGACGTCCACGTTCCCGCTCACCACCGCCTTGATCTTGCCCTCGCTAATCAGCACAGACCCGCCCCGGATGATCCCCAACGGGCCGCTGGTCCAGATCGTCGCGTTCACGATCGCCAGGTTCTCACCCGAAGGCAGCCGGTCGTACGCGTATACGCCGAACGGCAGCCCCGGCAACGCCACCGGCACGTCGGGCGTCGGCGCATCGCTGATCGAAGCCTCGGCGACCGCCACATACCGGTGCGGCTTCGCGTCAGCGGGCGGCGGCTCAATCACGCCCTGTCCAACCAGCACCGCCTCGCCCGCACGCGTCTCGACTCGGACCTCGTCACGCGAGAGCCCAGACTGGCCGATGGGCTTGAGCTCGTGTGTGAACTTCAGCACGCTCTGGCCGTCGGCCGTGCTCAGCGTCATGTTCTTTAGTTCGATCACCGTCCGCTGCGTGGTTCGTGCGCGGGCCGAAGAGCCGCCGCGCCGTCCCGGGCCGTCGGCCTTCTCCGCGCGCTGGCCCTTGCCCTCGCCCGTGCCCTCGCCCTTGGCCCCGGGCCCCTGATCGGGCTTGGCGGCTTCGTCACCGGCACCAGCGCCAGCGTCTGGAGGGGCGTCTGGGCCTGCATCCGGCTCAACCTCCGGCTCAGCGTCATCGTCAGGCTCAGCGCCAGCGCTGGGCTTGGCATCGGGCTTTGCGTCGGGCTTTGCATCGGGCTTTGCATCGGGCTTGGCGTCGGGCCTTTCCGCACCCGGTGCGTCAGCCCCGGCCTTGCGCGGGCGGACGAACGTCACCGTCCCCTTGAGCCCCTGCGCCGCCGGCTCAAACTCCAGGATCACTGCGCGGTCGCGCGTCGGTGGGCGCGCCTGCCCGTCGGCCTCAATCACCCTCCACGCGCCCAGGAATGCAGATCCTTCGCGCCGCGTCGCCGTCCATCTGAAGGCCGACCCGTCGGCCCGCGTCCCCTGCCCACGGATCACCTGCGCATCTCCCGCAGCGTCGCGCTGCTGCACCAGGCCCGTCAGGCTCAGCGCACCGGCCCACGTGCCCGACCGGTGCGCAGGCGCATCAGGCTCGGCCACGAAGCTGACCCGGTCGCCGTCGATCAGCACGTTCTTGGCCCCCGCCTCGTCGGCACTCCACGCCGGGCCGGCCTTGGCCTTGGGCTCTTGAGCAACCTGCTGATCGGCTTTGACCTCTGGCTGGCCGTCCGCTGGTGCCGCGGGCTTGGGGTCTGATTTGACGTCGGGCTTGGCCACAGGCTTCCGCTCACGCTTTACTTCAGGCGTCCAAGTGAACCACTTCACGGCCCCGTCCGGTGTGATCTGCAGCCCGCGAACCACGCCAACCTTTATGACGGGTTTCGCTTCCGGCTTCGCATCTGGCTTTGCATCTGGCTTTGCGTCTAGCTTGGCGTCTGGCCCTTCCGGCGCGGGCGAGAGCTCGACGTCGTACAGCCCGGCCAGCCGCGCATCCGGCGGGGTGATCTCCGTGGCCACGCCATCGATAAAGACCCTCTTGACCTTGGCGTTCTTGGCAAAGATCGGCGCGTCGACAATCACCAGGCTGGCCCGCTTGCCCGGCGCGATCGTGCCGAGCTGATCGTCAACCCCCAGCATCGCCGCAGGCACAGTGGTCAGCGCCGCCAGCGCGTCTTGCTCGCTGAGCCCGTACAAGATCGCCGTGCGCACGCGCTCGCGGAACGCGCCCTTGTCCTTGAGGCGGAAGGTCGAGAGCGCGATCGTGACGCCGGCCTTGCGCAGCCGCGCCGGGTTGGTCGGCGCCTGCTCCCAGGTCATCAGTTGGCGCAGCTCCGCATTCATCGCGTCTGCGACGCTGGCCACACTCGGCCGCTCCGCAAAGTTCAGCGGCAGCACGATGGCTAATCGCGTCTGCGCCACCGCCTCAAGGCGGCGGAACTCAAACCCGCTGCCCGCCAGCAGCGCTGGGCGCTTGAACTCACCGGCGAGCTTGGCCAGGCGCAGCGCTTCAAGCTCATCGTCCGCCACCAGCATCAGCGGGGCGATGCCCTCGCCGGTTGCGGCCAGCGGTGCCAGTGCGGCGGGGATCGCCTCGGCGACTAACGCTCCCGCTCCCGTTCCCGCGCTGCCAGCACCCTTTGCCCCGGCCTTGGCTGCGCTCTGCGCTTGCGACTTTGCTAAGTACTGCGCGTCTGAGAGCACCTGCCGCGCCAGCGCGATCGCGCCCATCTGGCTGTCCGGATACCCGCCCCAGCGCCCGGTGTTCCCGCCGCCGTCACCCGCCCTATCAAGCGCCAGGGTTTGGTACAGCGGGTGCTTGTACGCCGCCGGCCGCGGCACCGCCCGGTCAGCCTGCGGCGCGGCCAAGCTCACCAGAGCTCCTTGCCCACGGAAGATGCCCCCGCGCGGGCTCAAGCCCGCGGCGACAAACCCCATGTCTCGCAGCGACTTGCTCGCGGCCTCGGGCAGGCTAAACCCCGCGCCCGTCACGTCCATCACGCGCCGCTGCGGCGTAACCAGATCGTTCCAGTGCGCACCGGGCGTATCGGCGCTGGGCTTGGGCACGTCCACCTCAACCATCGCGTCAATGAAGCCCGCGTAGACGTGCAGCCCCCGCGCATCGATGATCCGCGCGCCCGCCGGCACGGCCGTGCCCGAAGGGCCCACCGCCGTGATCCGCTCGCCAGTCATCACCACCACCGCCGCGTCAAGCCGCTTGCCCGGCTCCGGATACACCGTCGCGCCAACCAGCGCGACAAGCCCGGGCTGCACAATGCCCGGCCGATTCGGCGGCGGCAGCAGCGCGCTCTGGTCCGCACGAGCCAGCCCCGCGGCGGTCAGTGTTGCCAAAGTCGCCATCGCCAGGGCCAGAAGGCCAATGAGCGTCCAGGACGCTCGCGAAGGGTTCGTCATGCCGTGAGAATAGCAGAAACCGTCCCCCCGATGCCGGGCCAGGGCACTAGCTGGCGGACATTTACGTTTGGACAGCAGGCGACCCGCAATTTCGCTATATTCATCTGGCTCGGGGATCGTGCGCGTCTGCCAAAGGTCCCCACCTGATCGTGAAGGAGCCTCACCGTGGCCATCCCCCGCAGCCTCCCGCAAGGTGCCGCCATCATCGGCCAGTCCGGGGGGCCCACCGCCGTCATCAACCAGTCGCTGGTCGGGGTCATCGAAGGCCTCAAGGGCTTCGCGCCCGTCAAAAAGATCTACGGCATGCGCCACGGCGTCGACGGGCTGATCCGCCACCTGCCGCTTGTTGACCTGACCGCCATCACCAGCGAGCAGATGGAAAAGATCGCCCGCACACCCAGCGCCGCCCTCGGCAGCAGCCGGGCCAAGCCCACTGAGGCCGACGGCCCGCGCATCTTCGACGCCCTCAAGGCCGCCGACGTCCGCTACTTCTTCTACATCGGCGGCAACGACAGCAGCGACACCTGCCGGATCATCTACGAGCTCAGCCAGCGCACCGGCTATGAGGTCCACTGCATCCACGTGCCCAAGACCGTCGACAACGACCTGATGATGAACGACCACACGCCGGGCTTCGGCTCCGCGGCCCGGTTTGTCGCCATGGCCTTCATGGCCGATGACAAGGACAACGCCAGCCTCCCGGGCATCAAGATCAACGTGGTCATGGGCCGCAACGCCGGGTTCCTGACCGCCGCCAGCGTCCTGGCACGCTCCGGCGAGCACGACGGCCCGCACCTGATCTACCTGCCCGAGGTGCCCTTCGACATCGACCGCTTTGTTGCGGACGTCAAGGAGGCCGTCGCCAAGCACGGCCGCTGCCAGATCGCCGTCTCCGAGGGCATCAAGGACAAAGAGGGCGTCGAGATCGGCGCCAAGCTCATCAGCGGCGACAAAGACGCGCACGGCAACGCCCAGCTCTCGGGCTCGGGCGCGCTCGGTGACATGCTCTCGAACCTGCTCAAAGACCGCATCAAGAGCCCCAGCGGCAAACCCCCGCGCGTCAGGGCTGACACGCTGGGCTACCTGCAGCGCTGCTGGCCCGAGCCCAGCCCCGTTGACGCCGCCGAGGCCCGCGCCGTGGGCGTCAAGGCCGCCCAAGAGGCCATGACCGGCCTGACCGACGGCAGCATCGCCATCGCGCGGATCAGCAACCACCCGTACCGCATCGAGAAGCGCGTGGTCCGCCTCAGTGATGTCGCGGCCAAGACCAAGGTCATGCCGCCCGAGTTCATCAACGGGCACAACAACGTGACCAAGGCGTTCATCGATTACTGCCGCCCGCTGGTGGGCGACCTGCCCAACATGTACCGACTTGTCTGACGTCCCGCACCCTCAGCGCGTCGCCCGCAGCGCCTCGATGCTCCGCGCGTACAGCGCCGTGCTCCACGGGTACGGGTTGATCGGGCCGGGGCCCCAGAAGTCCACCCGCACCAGCCCCGCCTCGCCAAGCAGCGCGTGCCCCGGGGCGTACTGCGGTCGCTCGGCGTTATCAAACACCACCAGCCCGCCGGGCTTGACGCACGCCAGCGCCACCCGCGCGGACAGGTTCCGGGCCGTGCCGTCCACCACCACCACGTCAAAGCTCTCCGCGCCGCACAAGAGGCCCTCGGCGGCGTACGCGACCAGCTCATCTAGCCCTTCAGCCGGGCCCGGCGCTTGCGCCTGCGCGCTGGCCAAACCCGCGGCCCATGCCCGCACCACCGCGCCCGCGCCTGCGTCTGTCGGCACCGACCCCGCCGGCCGCAGGCGGATGTCCAGCCCCGCCGCCGCCTCTGTAGCGATGAACTGCGCGTGCCACACAGGGTCATGCTCGACCGCCACCACCGTGCAGCCGCGCTGCGTCCACCAGCGCGTGCTGCCCCCGCTGCCAAACTCCAGCACCCGCGCGGCCCTGGGCACGCACCGCTCAAGCACCAGCCGCGCCGCGTAGGTGTACCAGGGCACCGGGCCGTCCAGGCCCTCGCTGCGCCCAGAGAGCACGCTCTTGTCCCAGCCCTGTGGGCGCAGCGTCTGATCCAGCAGCTCGCGGGCCGCCAGCGCCACGCGCTGGTCAACCTCGCGCCACTTGCGCTCCGCCCGTGATGTCCGCCCAAAGAGCTTCATGCGTGCTTGGTCGTTCCAGCTTCGCCCGCGCTCCGCGCTCACGGCGTCGTTACGGGCGCCAGACGCACCACGCGGTCCGGGTCGTTGAGCACAATCAGCACCGACCCGTCGATGGCCGTCACCACGTCACGCACGCGCCCGCGGCCATGAAAGACCTCCTCCACCTCCGTCACCGCGCCGCCAATTACGCGCACGCGCTGCACCGTCTGCATCGCCAGCCCGCCCGCCAGCAAGTCACCTCGCCAGCCCGGGAACGCCTCGCCCTTGGGCCCAGCGCCCACCAGCGTCAGCCCGCACGCCGCGATCGACGGCAGCCACCGGTGCGCCGCGTCCGTTACCTCGCTGGGCTTGGGCTTGCTGCGCTCGGTAGAGGCCGCATCAAGCCCGGCGTTCGCCGCCAGCGTCACGTCGGCAAACGGCGTCTGATACGGCGTGTCGTTGTAGTTGATCCCGTAACTAAGCAGCGGCCAGCCGTAGTGCCCCGCACGCGTAATCACGTTCAGCTCATCACCCCCGCGCGGCGCGTGCTCGGTCTCCCACAGCGTCCCATCGGCCCCGAACGCAAGGCCCTGCGGGTTGCGATGCCCGTACGACCAGATGCTCGACAGCGCGCCCTTGACGTCGACAAACGGATTGTCGCTCGGCACGCGCCCGTCGTCGTGCAAACGGTGCACCTTCCCGTTGGGCTTGGTCAGGTCGTCCGAGTCGCTGCCACGCCCGTGCTCGCCGATCCCGAAGAACACATACCCGCCACGCTTGCCGCTCACGCCCGCCGGATCGAACGCAATCCGGCAGCCAAAGTGGAGCCCCGTGCGAACGTACAGCTCAGGCTTGCTCTCAAAGATCGTCTGTTGGTCCGTCCACCGCAGCGTCGCGCCCTCGGGCGTCTGCGTCGCGGTGATCTTCCCGCGGACCACCTTGGTCGTTGTCACCTTTCTGCCGCCAACGGTCTTGGGGTCAGCAAACGAGAGGTACACCCATCCACTGCCTGCGCCCTCACCTGCGCCCCCAACTGCGCCCCCAACTGCGCCCACGCCTGCGCCACCACCTGCGTCACCAACCGCGTCACCACCCGCGTCACCAAGCGCAAACTCTGGGTGCAGTGCGACATCCATCAGCCCGCCCTGCCCCGACGCGAACACCTCAGGCGTCCCCTCGATCGCCTTCGACAACCGCCCACCTACCAGCAGCCGCAAGTTCCCCTCGCGCTCGGTGATCAGCAGCGCCGGCAGCGCCTTGGCCCCCGCCGCCTTCACCTCATCACCCGCCACCGTCAGCTTGCTCAGCGCTGAGCCCTCGGGCAAGCTCTCGACCGCCCACGGCGTCTCAAGCCCGCTGCCCACCACCGTCTCAACCGTAAACAACGCGTGCTGCGTCTTGAACGCCGTACCCGCCGGCGCGCCCTTGGGCGTCACCGGCGCCTTGGTCTCACGCATGTGCTTGTACTGCAGCTCGCGGATGTGCACCACCATCGACCACACCTGCGAGTCCGACAGCGACTCACTGAACCCGTTCATGGTCGTGTTCGGCAGCCCGTTCTTGATCGCGTCGAAGTACTCACGGTCCCGGCTCGGCACGAAAAACTCGTCATTGAGCAGGCTCGGCGTGCCCGACGGCCCACCCTTGCCCGTCACGCCGTGGCAGCTCGCGCACGTGGTGTTGAACAGCTCACTGACCGGCCCGCCGCCGCCGATCTGGGCAAGCGCGAACGGCGCAAGCCGCCCCGGCGCCAGCACCCCGCCAGCGATGGCCGCGACGACCGCGGCAAACACCGCGCGAGGGAGAGACGGGCTCATCACGGCAGTCGGCGTGTTCAGGCGCATGGCCGAGTGTACGTCGCCGACCCACCGGGTGACCTTGAGGCACACCCACCGCCGCTTCAACACCTCAAACCACCCCGCAACCCTCAACCAATCTGCGTCTTGCCGCCCATGTACTCGCGCAGCATCTCAGGCACCGTCACCGTTCCGTCGGCGTTCTGGTACATCTCCAAGATCGGGATCAGCAGCCGCGGGCTCGCCGCCACCGTGTTGTTCAAAGAGTGGCAGACCACCGGCGCGCCCTTGCCCGCCTCGCCGCCCGCCCGGTACCGCATGTTCAGCCGTCGGCACTGATAATCATACAAACGGCTGGCCGAGTGTGTCTCACCAAACCCGCCGCTGGGCACGCCGTCCGCGTCAACCTCGCCGCGCCCGGGCATCCAGCACTCAACGTCCACCATGTCCGCGTTCTTGACCCCCAAGTCCGCCGTGCAACACTGCAGCAGGCGGTACGGCAGCCCCAGGCTTTGCAACAGCGCCTCCACATACCCCAGCATCTCCTTGTGCCAGCGACGGCTCTCCGCCTCGTCAGCCCGGCAGATGATGACCTGCTCAACCTTGTCAAATACGTGCACGCGGTACAGCCCCGCCGTGTCCTTGCCCGCCGCACCGGCCTCGCGCCTAAAGCACGGCGAGACCGTCACGTACTTCAGCGGAAGCTGCGCCTCGTCAAGAATCTCACCCTCGTGCAGGCCCATCAGCCCGACCTCGCCGGTCCCGGTCAGGAACAGGTCGTGCCCGGCCGCTTTGGCGTCCGCGCCGCCGCCGGCCGAACCAGCTACGTCAGCATCGGCCCGCGCCCGCTCGTTGATCATGTACGCCTGCTCACGCCCCGCCGGGAAGAACCCCGTGCCGATCATGCACTCCTCGCGCACCAGCACCGGCACGCTCATGGGCACAAACCCGTTGCGCCGCACCATAAAGTCCATCGCGTACCGCAGCACCGCCTGGTGCAGCAGCATCCCGTCACCCGCCAGCACGTACGACCGCGTGCCAGACATCTTGACCCCGCGCGGAAAGTCCACCAGCCCAAGCCGTCCGCACAGGTCGATGTGCGTCCGCGGCGCAAAGCCCCGGTTCGCCTTGAAGCTCTTGGCAAAGTCCCACCCGCCTGTCACCTCAGCGCCTGCCGCCGGTGCCCAGGTCCGAAGCTGCACGTTGTCGTCGCTGCCGTGGCCGCGCGGCACATCCGCGTCCGGCGGCTGCGGGATCGTCAGCATCAGCGCCGTCAGCTCAGGCTCAACCGCCTTCTCCTGCACTTCTAGCTCTTGCACCTGCGCCTTGAGGGCCGCGGGCTTGGCCCGAAGCTCAGCCACCTGCGCCTCCAGCGCCGCGCGCTGCGCCGGGTCGGTGGCCTTCTTCAGCTCTCCATTCAGCTTGCCAAGCAGCGGGCCCACGCTCTTTTCAAGCTGGCCCTGCTCGCCCGCGAGCGCCTGGCGGCGCGTCTGCAGCGCGCGGCGCTGCTCGTCAAGCGCCAGCGCCCGGTCGATGTCCACCGGCATCTTCTTGAGGGCCGCGCCCTCCTTAAACTTCGCCGGGTTTTCACGCAGGGCCTTCAGGTCGATCATGGGGCAGAGCGTAGCGCCCAGCACCCACGCGAACGCCCCCTAAGGGTGCCCCGCACGACTAGACTTCACCCTCACCAAGCCACGTCCGCGGCCGCCACCCACACGGCCGTCTCATTGAGGTCACTCGCTCCATGAACACCCCCAAGAACGCCTCGAGCCAGCCCGCCGCCGCCGCCGGCAACCACGCCAACATCCAGACCAACGGCCACGCCCACACCAGCGCCCACAACCACACCAACAGCCACGCCCACAACCAGCCGCTCGCCGGCTCGGTGCTGAACCCCTCAGACACCTTCGCCCCGCGCCACATCGGCCCCAGCCCCGCAGAGATCGACGAGATGCTCGCGCTGGTCGGCTACCCCAGCCTTGAAGCCTTCACCGACGCGGTCGTGCCCGAGAGCATCCGCAACCGCGCGCCGATGAACCTGCCCGCCGCCATGACCGAGAGCCAGGCCCTCGCCGCGCTCCACGCCGTCGCCTCGCGCAACGTCGTCGCGCGGACCATGATCGGCATGGGCTACTACGACACCATCACCCCGCCGGTGATCCTCCGCAACATCATAGAGAACCCCGGGTGGTACACGCAGTACACCCCGTACCAGGCCGAGATCGCCCAAGGCCGCCTCGAAGCCCTCCTCAACTTCCAGACCCTCGTTAGTGACCTCACAGGTCTCCCGCTCGCCGGCGCCTCGCTGCTTGATGAAGGCACCGCCGCCGCCGAGGCCATGGCCATGTGCTTCAGCATGGGTGACCACGCCCGCGGAACATTCCTGATCGCCGACGACTGCCACCCGCAGACTATCGCCGTCGTCCAGACCCGCGCCGAGAGCATGGGCGTCAAGACCCTCGTGCTCCCCATCGCCAAGCTCACCGCCGCCCTCGCCCCCGACGTCTGCGGCGTGCTCATCCAGTACCCCAACACCAGCGGCGTGGTCAACGCTCATCAAGAACTCTGCGCCAACGCCAAGGCCGCCGGCGTGGTCACCGTCGCCGCCACAGACCTGCTCGCCCTCACGCTGCTGACGCCCCCCGGTGAGTGGGGGGCCGAGATCGCCGTCGGCAGCGCCCAGCGCCTGGGCGTCCCGATGGGCTTCGGCGGGCCGCACGCCGCCTTCATCGCCACACGCACCGAGCACGCCCGCAAGATGCCCGGGCGGCTCATCGGCGTCTCGCGTGACGCGCAGGGCAAGCCCGCGCTCCGCATGGCCATCCAGACGCGCGAGCAGCACATCAAGCGTGACAAAGCCACCAGCAACATTTGCACCGCCCAGGCCCTTCTGGCGATCTGCGCCAGCATGTACGCGGTCTACCACGGGCCCGAGGGGCTCCGCCGCATCGCCAAGCGCGCCCACGCCTACACCCAGGCCCTCCGCGCCGGGCTCAAGGCCATGGGTCACCAGATCGACGACGCCGCGATCGTCTTTGACACCATCCGCGTCCGCCCCGTCGGCCGTACCGCCGCTGATGTCATCGCCTCCGCCGCCGCACGGCGCATCAACCTGCGAGACTTCGGCGACGGGACCGTCGGCATCAGCTGTGACGAGACCACCGACCGCGCCTGCGCTCGCGAGCTGCTCGCCGCGTTTGGCGGCACCGGGATGGAGGACCTCGAAGCGCTCCTTGCACGCACCACCGATCAGCTCCCCACCGCCTTCGCCCGCACCACCGGCTACCTGACCCACCCCGTCTTCAACACCCACCACAGTGAGCACGAGATGCTCCGCTACATCTTCAAGCTCATGGGCCGCGACCTCTCGCTCGCGCAGAGCATGATCCCCCTGGGCTCGTGCACCATGAAGCTCAACGCCACCAGCGAGATGATCCCCGTGACCTGGCCGCAGTTCGGCCGCCTTCACCCCTTCGCACCAACCGAGCAAACCCAGGGCTACGCACAGATGTTCCGCGACCTGGAGACTTGGCTCGCCGAGATCACCGGCTTCGACGCCGTCAGCCTCCAGCCCAACGCCGGCAGCCAGGGTGAGTACGCCGGGCTCCTGGTCATCCGCGCTTACCACCGCAGCCGCGGGCACCACCACCGCAACATCTGCCTCATCCCCGACAGCGCCCACGGCACCAACCCCGCCTCCGCCGTCATCGCTGGCATGAAGGTCGTCCCCGTCAAGAACGACGCACAGGGCAACGTAGATCTGGACGACCTCGCCCTCAAAGTCAACGAGCACCGCAACAACCTCGCCGCGCTCATGGTCACCTACCCCAGCACCTACGGCGTCTTTGAGGAACAGATCAAGACCATCTGCAAGATGGTCCACGACGCCGGCGGCCAGGTCTACATGGACGGCGCCAACATGAACGCGCAGGTCGGCCTCACCAGCCCGGGGCTCATCGGTGCCGACGTCTGCCACCTTAACTTGCACAAAACCTTCTGCATCCCCCACGGCGGCGGCGGCCCGGGCATGGGCCCCATCTGCATGAAGAGCCACCTCGCGCCCTTCATGGCCGGCCACCCGGTCACCAGCCCCTTCAGCGGCCAAAGCGAGGTGAACAAGCTTGCCGCCGGCGGCTCAAAGGCCACCGGGCCCGTCTCTGCCGCGCCCTTTGGCTCACCCAGCATCCTTGTCATTAGCTGGATGTACATCGCCATGATGGGGGCCGACGGTCTCCGCCGGGCCACCCAGGTCGCCTGCCTCAACGCCAACTACATGGCCAAGCGCCTTGAAGCCACCTTCCCCATCCTCTTCCGCGGCTCGAGCGGGCTCTGCGCACACGAGTTCATCCTCGACGTTCGCCCCGCCAACGCCCGCGCAGGCATCACTGTTGATGACGTTGCCAAGCGCCTGCAAGACTACGGCTTTCACGGCCCCACCATGAGCTGGCCCGTCGCCGGTACACTTATGATCGAGCCGACCGAGAGCGAAGGCAAGGCCGAGCTTGACCGCTACTGCGACGCGATCATCGGCATCGGCCGCGAGATCGACGAGGTCGCCAGCGGCGCCGCCGACAAGCTCAACAATGTCCTCAAGCACGCGCCCCACACCCAGCAGGTCGTCACCAGCGACGCCTGGGACCGCCCCTACCCGCGCGAGAAGGCCGCCTACCCCGCGCCCTGGCTGCGCGACGCAAAGTTCTGGCCGCCCGTCAGCCGCGTAGACAACCCCTACGGCGACCGCAACCTCGTCTGCACCTGCCCACCTATGAGCACCTACGCCTAACCGGTCTCTTACTTCTATCTTCTGTGGGCGGGCTTCCGCCAGTCTCTTATCTTTGCCTTGCGGGGTGCAGGTTTCCAACACGCCCCTTACTTCCTGCCGAGCGTGGGGCAGCTATTCATCGTGCCATCGTGCCAATGGCCCCCGATCCCCCGATCCCTTCCCCTACCGCCGCGCGCTCTTGAGCCGTTCGCCAAGCCACCGCCGCGCCTCGCCCACCTCATAAAACGAACCCGTCACGCACATCAAATCGCCCAGGTTGCTTGAGCGGCGCGCCAGCTCCATCGCCGCCGGCAGGCTCGGCTCCAC
>Ga0163144_10009108_pt1 | contig 21361 bp, 11 predicted proteins | sample OliLak19BULKMAT1_FD_123175 | JGI IMG/M metagenome (GOLD analysis project Ga0163144, IMG submission 123175) | Freshwater microbial mat bacterial communities from Lake Vanda, McMurdo Dry Valleys, Antarctica - Oligotrophic Lake LV.19.BULKMAT1 | ecosystem: Environmental > Aquatic > Freshwater >... | reverse complement strand
GCAGTGCGCGGGATCGTCGAACCCATCTCGTCCAACCACCACTGGAGTGCCAGCATGGTCGGGGTGAAAAGGCTGAGGACGTGGTTCGATACGTTCAGCTGATTCAGGAATGTCATAGACGGATCTATTTCCCGGCGCCAAAAACACCGAAGCTCGCCCTGCGTAACGCCCCACGCATCGAGCGCCTTCTCTGCCCGAGAAGACCACGCTCGGCGAGCGACGAGCAGCGGCTTGAGAACCCCAAGAATGTCGCGAACCGTGTTGTACGGACTTGGCGGGAGAGAACCGACGTCGGGCAGCGTCTCTATCAGCGCCTCGACGGAGTCTACCCACTCACCGCTCATTATGTCATCTCCGCGAAGCCCATGCTCTCTGGCAACGTCCCACAGCGCTGGCGCGGTAAAACACTTGAAACTTCGAATCATATTCGAAAGTCCCGTGGTGCTTTGTGTGCTCTCCCCCGCTCCGCTTTTTAACGCAGCGATATGACACAGCATCCGGGATGCCCACTCGTGTTCCGCACCTGTCGGCGCAACGACGCTCTCGGCAGCCCGCAGGCCTCCGTGTCCTATCGCATACACGATTGACTCAAACTGACTCGCGACCGATAAGGCGATTTGATGTTGGTAGAACTCCCGCTCTCTCGTCGGTATAGCCCACCCCGTTAATCCGAGTTGCCACTCGGCAACGGTGCGTTGGCTTTCGCTCTGACCAAACCCTGGAATAGTCTGACCGATCCACACACCAATTTCTGCAGGACTTAATGGCCCCTCGTGACCACAGGCTCGGCTCATTGAGCCGGTGAGGCGTTCCGCCGTTCGTCCAATCATCATTCGGAGCTCTTCCGCACTCACACAGATCGGTCCCCCTCTGTGTGAGCTTGCTGTCGGTTGAGGCCGCAACAGCGCCGCTCCACGGACGTTGCCATAATTTTGGATCGGAGTCACGCCGTCGAGTCCGCCGTGACTAATTGCCTTGAGTAATCCTACCCGCTCATCCATCGTGAGTGCTACACCCCAGCGAACCCACAAACTCGGACGAATGGATTCATCCCCGAGTGGACGTCGAGCCCACGCGGCCGTAACGCACTGGCTTTCTGTCTCACACGCGACGAGTTTTTCCTTGGATATCATTCTCTATCATACTGTGCCCTCCTTGCCGTTTCTGCGGCTCCCGCTGCGGTGTCTTTGATGGCCTTGCCTTGCTTCGATTCGTGCTATCACCAACCCGCGCGCGCGCGACGATGGGCCGGCACCGCGGCACGCCTACCGTGATCGATTTACGCGCGGCGTGTTCGTCGGTAATACGGCCCTGCGAGTGTTTGATCCCACTGCCCGCTCGTGATCTTCGGGTTTGATACTCGAGACCGCGAGGCCGAGTCGGCGGATGCCATACTCTCGCACGGTCGAGTCGGGGTGCCGCAAGACTGGCTTCCACACGTCTCTCGGCATTGTCGACGTGTCGAACGACACCGCAGCTAGCCACGTCGTCAATTGAGCCCCCTCCTGTACAAGCAGTGTCTCCCAGCGAGACGCAATCGCATCCCACGTGACGCACACGCCTGTGTCGTGGCACAGTCTCATCACCGCAAGCCACGAGTGTTTGCACGTCGGGTGTTCAATCCCTCCCGCAAGGGCAGCAAAAATTTCGGAGGCCGTCGGGCCACTCCCTCTCTTCACCTTCATCCCTGACCCATTGAGTCTGTTCAGCCACTCCCAGACGAGACTGCCGCGCTGCCGCGCTGACACGAGCGACAAATCGTTCCACCAGTCCCTGATGTTTCCGTAGGTATCCTGTCCGACCGCACATCGCACACCAACGGTCGCAATGATAATCTCAACCTCGTCGATCGGGATTAATACCCGTCCTTGTTCAAAATCCCATTCTTCTTGTGGCCAGCCTTTTTTGTACCGCCTTTTGTGTGCGGCTCGCGCCTCTTCTGTCGCGTATTGCCGTGTGACTGCCTCAAAGAATGCCCGACGTTCGGCTTGTGCCGGTGGTCGGTTCTCAATCGGCGTGGTGGACGACCATGCAGGATCTTCTACCAGAGACAAGAGATATGTCGGGCTTTCATTCAGCCATTCCGGCATGAGTCGCATCAACTCACGACACACGGCTGGAGTCATCCCGAAACGCAGATCTGTTGGCTGCTTTCTGCTGATGCTGCGCGCAATATTGAGTCGCACACACTCCGATTGATCAGCGTCTGTGACGGCAAGCCCCTCAGCAAGGGCCGCATATCCGTCAATGGTCACCCCGGCTGAATGCGGGCGAGCGTGAATTTCCCTTTCATAGCACGCCAATATGGTTTGACGAGTGCGTGTGAGATCCACCCCACCCTCTTCAAGAATTCGAAGACGCTGCGAGATCAGTGTGCCTCGCTCCTCCCTCTTGGCAACACCCCAGAGTCCGCTGCTTCCACTGGGTGTTGTCTGGCAGAGATACTCCCTCCACGCCCTCATTTCGCTCAAGAGCTGTGGGTGTGCAGCCATGGCAGCAGACCGCTCTTCTCCACTCATGTTGTCATTCATATGTGCCGCTGTCCGTAGCTTCTGCTCCGGCACGACCGTGTCTCGAACGATCTCCCGTTCCTGTCCCGTGAGGCACTTCATCCCCGCCCTCCAGCTCTCCGGGCTGGCGATTGGGCCGTACTTCATCTCTAGCTGCGTGACGCGGCACCATGTCGCAACATCCCAGTCCGGTCTCGCCTGCACGGCCAACTCCCAAAATCGTGGTTCAACGATCCAATCCTGCGCTGAACCCTCTCGCATCGGGCCAGTCCCAGCCTGCCGAAGTCGATATTCTTTTCTCCATCGCTTAATGAGGAGCTCAAGGGCCTGAATTGTCCCCGGCGACGTCATCTGACGCACCTCCCGCGTGAAGCGCTCCGGTGTCATCCATCGGGTATCCCACAAATCAGTGCGCATGGACTCTTTAATCCTTTTTCTCGTGGCGGCCTTGTGTTGTTGGATGCATACTACCGGGTGGGACAAACAAACGGATACTTCGGATATCCTCGCGCGGTATATCCCTCTTGGCACGACACCTGCTTCCACACCTGACCTATCCCCGGTCTTGCACTCTTGCAACCACCGACACCAATCGTCACCGCTGATATTGCTCAAACAGGCGTTATTCCCTTGACTAGAAAAATCCACCCCATTCTGGTCACTCTCAGGAGCCCTATTGTCCGACACTGAAAGAGTCGCTGTGGATACGCAGAGAACACACCCTCGAGTGGAGCACGCCGTGGTCGCCGTGTACGACACACACCTCGAGGCAGAAGACGCCGTTCGCTCTCTTGAAGCCGCCGGCTTCAATATGAAAAAACTCTCCATCGTCGGAAAAGACTACCACGCGGAAGAGCACGTCGTCGGCTACTACACCACGGGAAATCGTATGAAAGCCTGGGGGAAGACAGGCGCCTTCTGGGGAGGGATTTGGGGCCTTCTCTTTGGGGGTGCCTTCTTCGTCGTGCCTGGGATTGGGCCTCTTTTTATGGCGGGCCCCCTCGTTATCTGGATCATCGGAGCGCTTGAGGGAGGGGCGGTTGTCGGAGGCATGAGCGCATTCGCGGCAGGACTCGTCAGCCTCGGTATCCCAAAGAACAGTAGTATTGAGTACGAAATGGCCGTCAAAATCGGTCGATTTCTCCTCCTCGCCCATGGCACAGCCGCTGATGTTGCAGACGCTCGAACCACCATCGGCACGAGCTCCCACCTCTCTCTCGATTCCCACATCTGCTACACGCCGTTAGTGTTTTTCGATACCGCAGGCCGTGCTCCTAGTCGACCGTGACTCGCCGCGCGATACGCAGCTTTCTTGGGACCGGCCGAACGCTGACTTTCCGGCCTTCCTTCCCGGATCACGACACGAAGGAAGAATCGGTCGACGCAGAAAAATGAATTGAGATGCGACAATGCTCAAAGAGTCGAGACCGCTGACCACCGTCTTCAACACAGTCTGCACCGGTTGAACAGTGAGACAAAAGAAGAGCCGTGGTACGCGCCAGAGAGACACGAGAAACCCCGTATCTTTTCCTCTGACCTCATGGCAGCAATACGACCTCCTTCTCTCCCCCTAATGTTTAGCATACTGCAGGCGCCTCACGCGGCGGAGTTTCGTATGCACGCAGACGAAAAGTGTGTCGAGTTCCCTTGGACAGAAGCTTCCTTGGCTCCTCACATGCCGCGTCTCATGGTGCCAGCCCCGTGGCTCGATCCCGCCTTTGGGTCCGTGACATTGGCCCCACGTCTTGGCCCGATTTGGAGCAACACCTACCACGTCACGACGACGCTCTATACCGACGAGGGGATTCCTCATCTTGGTAATGGGCCAGATATCCACCAGTGGCTTCGCACAGCCTCTCCGGCAGAGACCGTCGTTGCGCTTCGCCACGCCGATACTCTGTTGCTTGAATATGGGGTGCATCACGTGCTCGCCGCCGTACGTGGAGACGCCGACACAGAGGCAACGCTTCCCTTTGATTTTCGTAGCTGGAGAAAAGAGTCTGTCTCGTCGCACCACAGTATCCCGCGCGGCTGCCCGGTGGAACGCTTGACTCTTGATATCCCGAGCATGCCGTTCTCGTCACTCTGGGCTTCAAGCCTCGGACGTCGCCGAATTGATCTGCTCGATGACACGGCCGCATTGAGTCCAGGAGTGCTTTTGGCCGTGCTCACTGGAACTCCCTTCTCAGACTGGCTCGTCTTGCTTGATCGGGTTCATGATCGCCTCAAGACGGTTATTACGGATCGCGCATCGTTTGACCTGAACGAGCAATCCGCCCCGCTTCGTGAGGCGGTGTTGTTTCTCATTACCTTAATGCTGTCTGAGCATCGCCGGGTTGATCACCTCTTCACCGTGTCGGAGGTTCCCCAGATTGTTGAGTACTATCTCCACCTCCCTTCAACGAGTCCACTCCAACACTCTGTTGAGCGTCGGTGGCTTCAGATCTTGGCCGATGTGCGTCTTCCGGTCTCCCCCGAGCACGAATCACACACGTTCTCGGGAGACCTCCCGGGATGGGTGCGGTTGTTCGGAAATATCGCTTTTCATCCGCTCCCCGCTATGGAAGAGGACATGCTGCCTGTTTTCTGGGAGCGGATACTCTCTTCTCGATCGTCATCGCGACTCACACAACTCACACTCCTTGAGAAATCAGCCAGTGAGATCTCAAGTCTTCTGAGACGGCGCCCAGAGCTTGTTCCACCGGACGTCGTCCAGTGGGCCTTATCTCTCATGGGTGACGCGCCAAGCGAGATGACGCGCCCCTCTCAGCAGCGCCATGAACTGCTCGGCGCCTTATTAACGCATGGGCAACTGACCGAACACACGCGGATCGAGGCCGAACGGGCCATCGCGCATTGGACGCTGTCGTGCTGCACCTTGTCACCTCGACTCCAAGATCAACTCGAGCTTCACTCGAAAATTATTCCCCGTACGGCAGAAATTCTCGCGGCGTCGCTTAACGATACGCCAGCCCACGAGTCCTATCACCGCATTCTCTCGCTGCTTCGAGCCAGCGTGGACGAGCGTGGCCCGTGGCACACTGCAGCGACGGAGCTCTCTCCTCTCTCTCTCGCTGAAAACACGCCGGTGCCTGACGCGTCTCTCGTCCCTCTAATGATCGATGATTCGCAGATCCACTTCTGGTCGTCGGTCTTCGCGGCGCTCTCTCCACAGGTTGTTGCGCTCTGTGATCGTCAGCTCCTCGCGCGCTTTTTACAGTCCCCGGAACGCGCTGTCCGACTTGCGCTTATTCGACGCTTCAGCCACCCTCCTCTCCTAACTGCCGACAGCTCTCCGCTCTCAATCGACGATCAGGGCGAAGAACGCTGAATGCCGCTGCCGTGGGTGGCGCTCGAACGGAGAGGATCAGGCTGACTCCCGTGCTCTCCTCTCTCTGAAGTGCCTCCACGAGACGATTGCACGCCAAGGGACGGCCCTGACTGTGGCGAGAGCGTCTGAATAGATTCACCCTGGAGAGCATTCGTCTCAGCCACGCACGGCTCACCAATCGGCGATATCTCTTTTCTGTCTCCCTCCTCGCCGGTTTGGTTGAGTGAAGATTTTCGAGCACTCCCTTCGCTTTGGCTCTGAGACTGACTGAGGTGGCCAGCACCTCCCACTCCGAGCAGACGGATCTCTTTCACAGCAGACAGTAAGCAATACCGCACTAACTCTGCTGTCCACTCGATTCGTTCTCGCACGGAGGGAAGTGATGCCACGAGGCTTGCGGTCTCTTGACTTCGCTCAATCGCCGACGCGACCACACGTGCGTCCGTGGCACGCGCGTCTCGCTGCTGCATGGCGCGCAAGAGGCGGGCCCACGGCAGCATCTCTCCTCTGACCGGCGGATGCATCACACCGGTGCTTCCCGTTGCTGTCGAGGCACCGCGATCCCGCTGCACACTCGCTCGCGCTTTTATCGCATCGGTTCGACGTACAAACACCTCCGCCTCTGATGCCTCCGTCTCACCGCGTCTGATGTCGAGTGTCAATGTTCGTAAGGCCTCCTCCCACGCGCGGTCGGTGCCTCTTACCTGCAGCTCCGATAAGAGCGTGTGCCGTGTCTCCTCCGTCGAGGCGGGGTGTGTGACGCAAAACGCCGCGCTCATTCCAAAGAGCCGTGCAATCTGCCGCCCCTCGCCGAATGATCTTTCCACGCCAGATGCGTCCACATCAACGTCGGCGTCTACTCCCTCCGCGTGCCGCTGGTGCACTGCAACCCACCGCCGCGTCATCGCCGCCAGATCCCGCGTCGTTCCACTCGGGTTCTGGGCACTCAATAAAATATCCTCGACTTCCTGCAGGTCGCTGACAAACTGGAGGCGCTGCGGACTCTGGTCTTCACGAACTTTTGGATGAAGCCCGCTGAACGCAGCCCGCTCTCCCCTTCCTTCGGCAAATGTCGTGCGCCGCCATGACACAAGGTGCGGATGGCGTGCGATATTCTCGATGACCTTGCGATGCCATTCCCCATCAAGCTTGAAAGCTTGATGTACTTTTGCCAGCAGTCGGTCCACTTGCGGCGTGCGCAACGACGGATTCTGAGAGAGCGCCTCCCAGAGATTCCCACAGAACGAATCTCCCACCATCATGCCGTGTAGAAGAGGAACCCCTGAGTCACTCGGAATTCCTTGCGCATCAACGAGCCGGATCTTCCCGTCCGCATTCAACACGGTTACTCCCGTGTGAGACCACGACGCACGCTCTATCAGCCGTCCGATGACCCACGAGGGTGTTCTTGGGTTTGCCGCTGCCGCCAACTGGCGGACAGGATACGGCCCAATCGCCCATGCCGTCAGTATCAGCGGATGAGTCCGCCCATCAATTGACTCCTCCACCGATTGAAGCGGGTTTCTCAATTGCGTGATAGCTCGACGCACCATGCCCATCCATTTCCCGCCCGCTCCCTCCTGTTTTTCCTCTCTCTCCATGTCTCCCAGCGGAGATTTTCTCGCATGCCACACCGGACGACTCCACGGGTGGACCATCCCGGTTGCCCTGTGCCCGGCCCAGTTTCTGCGTGTCTCCCGCATCGTGTCCTGTCTAGAAAGAGTCCCGTTCGCGTCTAACTACTTTACCACCCCTGCCACCCTCCCGGCACCCGCACACTTCTTCTTCTCCTCTTTCTCTTCTTCTTTTCCTTATGCACATCTCGGAGACTCCACCAATCAATCCTTCACCGAAGCCCGTTTCCGACGTCGAACCCCACCTCTCCCGCCCTTTGACGCGAGCCAAGCGACAGCACCTCCTCTCGATTGGCCTCACCAGCGTTGTCGTCTACTCCCTCTGCGGTGGGGTTCTCGCTGTTCTCCTTGATTCTTCCAACTTCCGAACGACTCTCCTCGGCCTCCTCTGGGGCGCTCTCTTCGGCTATGGCGTCAGCCGCCGATCTTTCGCCCGAGCTTTCGCTTGACACGCTCTTCTCTCGAGCCTCCACGGCACTCCGCCTCCATGCGCCGCAGACACCGAGAGCGTTGCGGTTGTTCTCCAGCCCATCCGTCCGCAGACCCCGTCGCGTTGTGAGCACCTCGCGGCGAGGGTGGTTGTTCCCCAGTCCGCCACTGTCGCCGACTCGGGAGCCCTCGTCATCCTTCCCTCGTTCACTCTCTGTCGTATCATATGACAGTCACTCCGCCGCAATCACTCAATAATATTTGTGCTTGCGCTGTGTGATGGTACTACGTCCTTTTCTTTTTGACACCTCCCTGCCGTCATGTGCACTCGGTCCTGCGCCCCGTCCTCTACACGTCGTGGATTTACCTTGGTCGAAATGATTCTCGTCCTTCTCGTCGTTGGCGTCATGGCAGCTGTCGTCATCCCGCGTGTTCAATCCCAGCGCGCCGCCGCCAAGCGCGCCGTGATTGAGAGTGTCTCCCATGACGTCGTTGCAGCGATGGAACTTCATTACACCACGCATGGTCGCTATCCCCTCGACGGAGGACGGCTCACGGTACGCGTCAATGGCCCTTTCCAAGGTACACTCCCGGGCGATATCACGAATCCAGACCGACTGCTGGGCGTAACGCTTGAGAGTCCTCTCACGGCCACCTATGCCTATCTCGGACCGGAAGGCTATCAACTTCGCATCAGTTCGAGCGAAGTCCCAGATTTTGCGTGCACGCTGACCGCTGGCCACGTCGGGGCAGTGATCAGTACCCCATCTATCTCTGCGGTTATTCTTTGTGTTCTTGACGAGTAGCCGCCGGCGGCAGCCGTTGGCCCGAGCACCGCAATCTTGAGCGGGCTCTCGCAATATGCCGCCACAGAACCGACGGCCTTTTTTCTTCCCGCTTTCTGTCGTATAGTACAAGAGTCCTTCTTCCTCTGTAGCCGGCCAGCTGTCTTGTATAGGTAGCCTCACGCGCACGGCATACAGCCCCTCGGGAGTCCGCGTTCGGTCTGTCGGTACTTTCTTTGAATCCCTCCCTCTCATTATGTACCGTCTCTTGACGCCACCTCGTTCGACGCGCTGGGCATTTACGCTGGTCGAAATGCTCCTCGTGTTGATCGTGGTCGGTGTCATGTCGGCGATGGTCATTCCTCGTGTACAGGCCCACCGCGCGGCCGGAAAGCGAGCAGTCATTCAATCACTCTCGAATGACCTCGCAGCCGCCATGGAGCTCCATTACACCACACACGGGCGCTACCCCCTTGATGGCGGACGACGCACTGCTCGCGTCGACGGCGCGTTCTCGGGCGCACTCCCAGGGGATGCCGCAAACCCAGAACGATTGCTCGGATTTACTCCAGAAACACCGCTCACGGTCACCTATACCTACCTCGGACCCAAAGGCTATCAGCTCTACGTTACGTCAAGCGAAGTTTCCGACTTCGCGTGCACTCTCACTGCAGGCAAGGTTGGCGCGGTCATCAATAACACGTCGATTTCTACCTCAACTCTCTGCGTGCTCGACCCCCCGCCACTCGTTGTCGCTGTCACCCCGACGCCGCCGCCGACGACGCCGCCAACCACGCCGCCAACCCCCCCCCCGGCAGACCCGGCCTTACCTCCTCTCGATACGGCCGCGCTCATTCCCCCGGTTGTCAATCAACAACCGTCCGCTGCAGTCGTCAGCTGTTCTCCCACCACCGCCCTCGCGGGTACGGAGCGCACCTGTAGCATCGTCACGCCAAGCACTGACCCAGACGGCGGCACTCTTTCCTACCGCTGGTCTTCGCGCGGGCGCACCAGCTCAGAAGGCGGACTCACGGCGACATATCAGTACGACGTTCCCACCGCTGAAAATATTGCGGTCGCTACGCTGGACGGCCAAGGGGGCTTTGTGACGAGCAACGTGGTTGAGCTGACGTGGACCAATCGGCCGCCTACTGCCCCAGGCGTCACCTGTTCTCCGGTCAGCGCCCCAGCCCTCACCTCCGTCACCTGCTCAATTACCACCCCAAGCGTGGATCCGGACGGCCCGACCCCTGTCACAACGTACAGCTGGTCAACGTTCAATGATCCGTCCTTTTTTGGTGGCACCAGCACGGGACTGAACAAGACGTATCGCGCCAGCGGACCGATGACCTTCCAAGTCACCGTCACCGTGTTCGATACTCAAGGTGCCTCAAACACAACGACCATCGATGTCGAGGCAACCAATAACGGCCCAACCCTCGGAGCCCTTGTCTGTCTTCCACTCTCCGCCGCCGCCGGAGTCCCCGTCACGTGTATCGCCTCGGGATTTACTGACCTAGACGGCGGCGACGTCCTCTACGAATATGCCGCCTACAACGCCGCGTGGATGCTCCTCGATATGCGATCAGCGGCCCCGAATTCCGTCAGTGCCTTTCTCTTCGGCCTCCCGGGCTCTTATATCGTCCAAGTGCGCGCCAGTGATACACAAGGCTCCCCGTGGACGCCGTGGGTCTTCGCTCAAGACCTCTCGATCGTCAATACACCCCCCACCGCTCCTTTCATCAGCTGTAGCCCGGCCACTATCCAATCAGGCCAAAGCAGTACCTGCTCCATCCAAACCCCAAGCATTGATACCGATGGCGGTGTTCTCACCTACACCTGGTCGAATACCGGACGTATTGGACCTGCCACGGGACCCAGCACCACGTACCGAATGACGACTCCAGGCAGCGCACTCGCCTCTGTCACGGCCGCCGATGGACAAGGCGGCACGTCGTCCATCTCTAATGCGGTCAATCTCGAATTCGCCAACCAGGCGCCGACAGCCCCCGTCGTCACCTGTAATGCCTCGGTGGCGCCGACGGGTACGCCTGTGACTTGCTCGATTGAAACCCCAAGCACGGATCCGGACGGCGGCACCGTCGCTTACACGTGGTCAGCCACTGACCGCACCGGTCCAGCCACTGGCCTGAGCACGACCTATACCCGCACCACGCCATGGTGGATTGAAGCGGTCGCAACCGCGAGTGATGGCCAAGGCGGATCGACCAGTAGCACCCTCTTTAGCCTCACCTTCACCAACAGAGCACCGTCGGCACCCACTCTCACTTGTTCAAGTACGTGGGTTTCAACCGGCACCGAAGTCACGTGCACAGCCAGCGGAAGCACCGATCCGGATGGCGGCACCGTGTCCTACGACTGGACTTACGACGGGTTTGTGGCCATTAGCGGACCTGGCAACACGACGGCGACCTTTACACGCACGAGCCCACAAGTGCTCGCCCTCAGCGTGCGGTCTCGTGACAATCAAAACCCGAGAGACAACAATAACGTGCCGGCTCCCGTCCTTGGCGTTGAGCTCTTCTCGGACTACACCGCGCAGAATGTTGCGTTTCTCAATCAATCCCCAACCGCACCCGTCATTACCTGTTCGCCAACCTCCCTCTCCACTGGCTCTCCCGCCACCTGCTCCATTAGCACCGCAGGCACAGACCCAGATGGCGGCACCCTCAACTACACGTGGTCCAGCGAGGGACGCACGAGTGCCGAAACGGGTGCGACAGCCCTCTATACTCGCACCACCCCAGGCACGGTCAGCGTCACCGCGCAGACCACCGACGGACAAGGCGGGCTCTCGCCCATCTCTCTCGCCCGCGTGGTGACGTTTGAGAACCGGCAACCGACCGCGGCCGTGATTACTTGCACGCCGCTCACTGGCTTGGCCGCCACCGCGCGCACCTGCAGTATCGTCACGCCGAGTATCGATCCAGACGGCGGCACTCTTTCCTATCGCTGGTCTTCACGTGGCCGCACCAGTCCGGAATTCGGACTTACGGCGACCTATCAATGGGATGTTCCGACTGCTGAACTCGCCATCGTCGCCACACTCGACGGCCAAGGCGGCTTTGTTACCAGCAACTTCATCGAACTCTATTGGACAAACCGTCCGCCGACTCCACCCGGCGTCTCGTGCTCTCCAAATCCCGTACCCAGCGGCACGGATATCATCTGCGCCATCACCACCCCGAGTGTCGATCCAGACGGCCAAGGGCCCATTACTGCCTACAACTGGTCGACGTTCAATACGCTCGGGTGGTTTGGCGGCACCAACCTCGGACTCAACAAAACATATCGCGCCTCCGGCCCGATGACATTCGATGTCACCGTTCTCGTCTTCGACGTCCAAGGCGATCCGGCAGTGACTACCGTCAGTGTCACCGTGACCAATCGCGGGCCGGACGTCGGTACACTCAGCTGTAGCCCGCTCTCGGCCAGCACCACCGATCCGGTGACCTGCGTCGCGACAGGATTTAGTGATCCAGACGGCGGCGAGCTTCGTTACGAATACGAAGCCTTTGATGCGGGATGGGTATCGGTTGGGGTGCAGACTGAAAGCGCATCACCGACCGCTACCTTTACCTTCGCTCAACCAGGCTCCTACGTCGTCCAAACCCGCGCTCGCGACACACAGGGCTCGGCGTGGAGCACGTGGATTGCGGCAGGTCCGGTCTCGGCGCTCCATGTTCCACCCTCTACTCCGGAAATCAGTTGCACACCCGCAGCACCCGTCACGGGGAGTAGTAGCATCTGTTCCATCCGCTCCCCCAGCGCCGCATTGCTCTACACATGGTCTTTTGCCAATCGCACCGGCTTTCCCACTGGCATCAGCACCCTCTATCAAATGAATACCCCAGGCAGCACTACCGTCACGGCCATTGCCTCGGACGCACAGGGTGGAACGTCTCCCTTCTCCATCGCCTTCCCACTGACTTTCACCAACCGGGCGCCATCGACCCCGTCACTCAGCTGCTCTAGCGCCTCCGCTCCCACCGGGACACAGATTACGTGCACGGCCACCGCCAGTGCCGACCCCGACGGTGGCATCATCACCTATCAGTGGTCGCCCACAGGACGCACGGGCCCCGCCACAGGCCCTCTCACGACCTATACGGCGAGCACTCCCTCTCTCGTCACCGTCACGGCCACGGCCACGGACGGACAAGGTGGCACGTCGCCAACTTCGGGCGCCCAATCGCTCACCTTCGACAACCGGCAGCCAACCGCGGCTGTCATCAGTTGTGTACCCCTGACCGGTCCCGCCGCCACGCCGCGCACCTGTAGCATCGTCACACCCAGCACGGATCCAGACGGCGGCACCATTTCCTACCGCTGGTCTTTCCGTGGTCGCACGAGCCCGGAAGTCGCACTCACGGCGACGTATCAATGGGATGTTCCCACTTCCGAACTCGCTATTCTTTCGACACTCGACGGCCAAGGCGGCTTTGTCACCAGTAATTTCGTTGAACTCTATTGGACAAATCGCCCGCCCACCGCACCCGTCATTTCGTGTTCGCCCCAAAGCGGGACGACCGGCTCGACGCTGACCTGCTCTATTCAGACGCCGAGTATCGATGCAGATGGTGACGCCGTCACGTATGCGTGGTCGAGCACCGGACGGATTGGGGCAGCCTCGGGCATGAGCACGACGTATCGCATGACCACCCCCGGCACGACCAGTGTGACCGCAGCCGCAACCGATGGACAGGGCGGCACCTCCGCCACGTCGAACAGCATCAGTCTGGCATTCACCAATCGTCCTCCAACAACTCCTGTTGTCACCTGCTCCTCCCCAGTCGAGCCGACAAGCTCCACTATTACCTGCTCGATTCTGACGCCGAGCACTGACCCGGACGGCGGGACTATCAGCTACACGTGGTCGGCTCTTGATCGCACCGGTCCGGCGACAGGAACCAGCACCACCTATACCCGCGCTCTCCCAGGATGGATTCAAGCTGTGGCGACAGCGCAAGACGGACAAGGAGCGTCGGTGAGTAGCGAATTCTTCGGCCTCACGTTCAATAATCGGTCCCCAAATACACCCACCCTCAGCTGCACTCCCACAAGCGTTCCCACCGGTCAATCGATCGTGTGTACCGCGTCTGGAAGCATTGACCCCGACGGGGGCGCCGTGACCTATGAGTGGATCGTTGCGGGCACAGTCGTCTTCAGTGGATCTGCAAACAATATCGCGACAATTAGCAGTGCGACCGCCACAAACCTCACCGCATCGGCACGAGCCCGGGATGGACAGACCACCGTGCCGAGTGCTGAAGGCGTCTCCGCGTATGGCAGTCAAGCGGGACTCACCTTCACCAACCGCCCTCCTTCAACGCCGGTCGTCACGTGCGCCTCTCCGAGTAGTCCGACTGGGACGCTCATTACCTGCTCGATTCTGACGCCGAGCACTGACCCGGACGGTGGAGCCATCAGTTACACGTGGTCCTCCACGGGTCGCACTGGACCCGACACTGGCACGAGTACAACCTATAACCTTGCGAGCGCTGGCGTTGCTGGATCTCAGACAACGAACATTAGTGTCGTTGCCTCCGCCAATGATGGGCAAGGAGGTGTAACCCCTTCAGATGGAATTACCATTACATTCACCAATAGGCCGCCGTCCGACGGAGTCGTCACAGCGAGTACTGGGTGGACAGTTCCCTCTGGAACGACCGTTACATTTACTTTTGATGGCTATGTTGATTCAGACGGCACCATTGAAAGCTATTTGGCTTACATGGGAAAGTATCCAGATAATAACATCAGCCGAGGTCGAGGTATGACGACAAGCTCTCCTCTCGCATACTTGTGCTGTGGAGAATTTGGAGCGGAGGGTGCGTTCGATGTGGTGTACGGAACTATGACCGGCCAGCCTGGTCCGAGTCGTCCGGCCACGGTGACGGCGACATATACACTACCAGGGGTTTATTGGATTGGTGGAGCTCCTCGGGACAATACAGAAGCTACCTCATTCTTGAATCGCGGTTTCCTCATCAACACCCAAAGCCTGACGGTCACCAATCGCCAACCCGTTCCTCCGACCGTCACCTGTAGTGCTTCTGTTTCTGTCGGCTCGCCCTCCACGTGTACGGCTTCCACCTGGGGAGATCCCGAGGGGCAAGATGTTGAACTTCGGGTCACGGTCTTTGATGAAACATGGGCTTTCTTTGGTTTGCGTTACACGTCTGGATGGCTTTCCGGCGGTGGATTTCAAACAGCCAACTTCTCGTTCACTCTTCCAAGAGTTGGTTCATTCTTCGTGATCGCTGACATTCAAGACCGGTACGATTTGACATGGCTTGGACTCCCTCCCTTCCCGGTGATTGAAGTGGTACAAGGTGGACCTGGCGGCGTGTAAGGCGAACTCGTCAGCTGGTTGCGGGCCGATACGCTCGTGAGCACCAGTGGGAGCAGTGTCACATCGTGGGGTGGTATTGGAGTGGGAGGAACGAGTGCGCCGGGCATCAGTATGCCAACGTATTCGGCCACAGGGATGAATGGCCGGCCGGCGATCATTTTCTCTGGCGCACACGGGATGCGCATTCCGGGTCTCACACTTGGCGCGCACACAGTCTTTGTGACGTTCCAAGCGAGCGGAGCCGTCGGCATCATTTGGGAACATGGGCGTCTCACCGCGGTGGGAGATCCAGGGACACAACTGTATGGATCGTCGAATGCGACACTGTATGTCGCGCGCGGAGGGGTCGTTTCTGGTCAGAACATGGCCGCGAATTGGTCAACGACGAATGTGCCAAGAGTTTCAACAGTGCGATACGCCGGGACCGGACCCTTTGGCGGAGCGAGCTTGCGGCTCAATGGTACATTCCAGTCCCTCGGTGTCTTCGATGACCGAACAGGAAATCCTGGATCTTCACCCTATACGCAAGATCTGTACTTGGGACACCGAAATACATCCACGAATATTCGAATGACGGGTGCGATCTCCGAAGTGGTCGTCTATAACCGCGCGCTCTCGGATGCTGAAATACTCACGGTTGAATGAGCCATGGCAACACGCGCACAAATTACCGGCCTGCCGTGATCTCGTCTTCGCTCGTCACGTGCTGTCGAAGATGATCCACTGAGCGAGAGGCCCCCTGCTCGCTTCAACCCACTACCCGGTGCACACCGCTCTCCCCCCGCAGGACTCCATTCGCCCTCTCCTCCACGCGAGTGACCTCGCAGCCTCTCAAGATTGCGGTCTGCGTACCCGTATCTTGATACTATGACACCCGCGCCGATTTCTGAGACGCTTCTCGCTCACGGCTCTCTTGCCCGAGAGGTCCTCTCGGCCTATGCCCCACACGGAGAGACGTTGGTCGAGTTTCCATGGTCTCTTGAGGCCCTCGGCCCAAGCATGCCGCGTCTCATGGTCCCCTCCGCGTGGCTTGACCCGGCGTTCGGTCTCGTTGAGCTCGACACCATGGCCGATTACAGAGATAGCGGCTCGCATCAATCGGGACTCAGCTCCATGGGCGCACGCCTCTGGTCGAATTCTCGCCAGTCGGAGGCCTTCGCTTCGCGCTGGTCGCCTGACGGTCTTCCGCTGGCCGTGACCGCACGGGAATGGGAAGCGTGGGCCGACACCGCGAGCCCGCACCACTGGGACCAATGCCTTCAGCACGCCGAGACGCACGGGCTCATCTGGGACGAGCATCCACTCTTGGCCCTCGCCGCAGGGTATTGCCCGCCACTTGAAAAAAGCCTCGATGATCAGCTCGGGCTTTCCCTGCGCGATCGGCTCGGATTTCGACCCCTACACTCCCTTGTGGCCGGGGTGACGCAGGAAGATCTCGTGGCGGATGTACGAGACTTTCCCCTCTCCTCGCGCGTCGTCGCAAGCGCAGCGCACCGTCGCGCGGAGATGCTCGCCTTCTTTCCGGGGCTGAGCCCGTGTCTGTTGTTGCGTATGTTTACCGGGCTGCAACCTCGGGAGTGGGAACATCACACCTTCTCACACCTGTTACTCCGCTTATCGGCCGCTGGATTTCTCAGCCCATTTGCCGCGCGTAAAGCCAGCACCATCACCGATACCGCTCGACCCATAGCCGACGGCGGTGTTGTTGAAGCGCTCGCAGAAGCGATGGCACTCGTCTGTCGTGTCATGCTGTTGCGCATGACCTCCATTCAGGGCGAGAAGGAGGAAGATCTCTTCTTTGAATCCTTCCCAGGACTCCTTGCTTTTGCTTCAACGTTTCGTCCAGCCTCCCCAGTGCGTGAGACCAACGAGTTGGAGTGGCTCACGGCCCTCACCCGTGAGACGGGGGATCATATCGTCGCTGGTCTCCCACCCGATGAGTCCCCCACTGCGGTATGTCCTCGCGCGACACCTCCGCTATGGGCCTCTGCCTGGAAGGATGCTCGTCACGGGCTTCGTCTCAAGGTTCTCCATGTTTTAGCGGCACTTCCCGCACGTGAGTGGACTGGACGGCGCGGCGCGCTACTCTTCGCCTTCTGGCGCCGCCGCCGCACCGATCCAGCACTCTGCCGCGTCTTTCCTGAGCTTTTCCTTGAGGCGAGTGCGGTCACGGATTCTTCCGCCTGGCCACGCTGGATTCTGTCGTGGCTGCTCACCATCGTCCAGCGCGCCTCGTCTACACGTCACGCACAGGCTGACAAAGACCATCTCGCCCTCATGATCGATCTGGCGCCGCTGGTGACCGCAGTGCCACTGCTTCGCTCGCGCTGGCGCGTCGTCGCGCTCTTGCTCTTGCTGCTGCCGATGCGACGACTCCGACGCCGGCGGGCGTTTCCACCCCCCGTGGCGGCTCCTTCGCCTGTGCCTATGCCTGTGCCTGTGCCTGTGCCTGCCACAGTCGTCGGCAATACGGGCCTGTCCTTGACGTCCCTGTTACCGGCGCGGCAGCGTCTCCTCGCCGTCTGGGCGGAAAGCTTCGAGGCCGCCTCTCCGTGGAAAGCTGCGTCCTTGATTCGCTCCGTTGTCCGCCAGACCACACACCTCCGCTCTCGCGATACAGATGTACTGATGCGGGGAGCCCAAGCTCTCTCGACCCCTCCCGTGCCAATGACGTCTGCTCCGCTCGTGCCACCCACCCCCTCGTGGAGTTGGCTCGCGGCCTTTGACGAACAGACTGTCGCAACGCGTCTCTCCGTCGTGCTGTCGCACCTCCCCGTTGCAGTCCTCTCGACGCTGGGTCGGCCACTTCTGCGCGTGCTCTTGCAACATCACAATCGAGAACACCGAATTTTTTGGATTGGACGTCTCCCCAGTTTGACTCCACTCCTCCAGTCGCCGTGATCGGGCCCACCATCACCGAGTCGCGCCCCTCTGCGCTGCGTCGCCCGCGCACACGAACCCTCCCTCGCGGGGGAGCGGACGTCTGTCTTTCGATAGCCATCTTCCACCGCCAACGCGATAGGCTTTTCTTCGCTCCTGCCGCGCCGTTTGCCCCCCACAAAGACGGCAGCGCTGCATGCGTCCCGACACAGACAGGCTGATACAGGAGCGGGCCCACACCCACTGAGCGCCGCGAAATCTTCTCCTCTGGCTTGTGTGGCTCGGCCTTAGCGGGTGCGCGCTCTTTTCACCCTTTCGGCAGGGGCGCGAACTCTACTCCCTCTCTGGTCACCTCCCGTGACGGGTTCCACCGTCGCGGAGGGACGCATCCGTGTGACGCCGATTTCTCGCACTCTTTTGTCTGAATGTAAGAGCAGTGGCCTCCAAAACGCCGTATCCGCATCGCCGAGATTGAGGCGACCTTCTTGAAGCCACTCCGCCATCATCGGTCCATCGCTCTGAATCATTCTCTCCCAGAGTGGTTTGAGCTCCGCCCACGTGATCGCAAGCCCAATGTCTTCACAGAGCCCGATCACTTCGATCCAACTTCTGCGCGAGCCTTTTCCCTCAATCCCAGGCGCCACCGCATAAAAAATATCCCCTGACGTTGGTGTTGCGCCCGCCATCATGCGATGCCCCCCTTGCTGCAATCGACCCAGCCATTGCCATACCACGGTCGCTCGGCGGAGCGGCGGCAGCTGTCGCATGTCAGACCACCAGTGCGTGACGTCGCCATAACTGTCTGTGCTCCCGGCGCAGCGCACCCCCGTGACGGCGAGTGTTTGATGCAGCGTTGAGACGATACTCGTTGGCATGAATTCTTGCGGCCACATAATGCTCCCCCACGCTTCGTTGAATGCGGCCGGTGTCAGATCCCCCATGGCGCCGATCTGCTCAACGACGGTGCGAAAAAAGGCTTGACGGCGGGCTTGCTCCTTGCGGGCTGTTTCGTCAGTGGTGGTGCTGGTGCCCCACGCCGGATTGCTCACGAGATAGAGTAAATTCAGGGGACGATCCTCAATCCACTCCGGCATCAGCCGCATCAATTCTTCGCACACACTGGGCGTGAATCCAAGACGCCCGAGACTCACCGCTAGAATCGTCTCGTATCGTTTCGAGCGCGTGACCGACTGCCGAACACAGGCAGCTTGTTCTGCTGGGGTCTCTGCCATGTGCTCGGCAAGTTCTGCCCAACTGTCGATGTCTCGCTGGTCGCTCGCCGCGTCTTTGGTTATGTGTGTGTAATAGTCCAAGATCAAGCTTCGAATCACCGCGCTCGAGGTGCCGGCCGCGTGAATGGATTTTAGCCGTCGCGCAATCACGACTGGTCCATCCTGCGATGCGATTCGCTTGAGCGATCCAGTCCAATAGCCGACGCTTTGCCTCGCATCGGATTGCACTCCCCATTCCTGTTGCGCTTTCTTTCCACGGGGCGGTGGGCTTATCCTCGGAGCTGAGAGCACGGTCTGCACTGCCTCTGCCGGGAAAAATACCCCGCGCACCGTGAGTCGCTCTGCTGGCGTCATGGCCTGTAGGACACGCTCCCAGGCGGCGTCTGGTATAAGGGGCCCGTGCTCAAGTTCTTGTTTGGCGAGCTCCATCCAGACAGCCGCCTGCCAGTCCTGTCGGGTTTCACACGCAATACTCCAATACATCGCCCGCTGCCGCTGCGCACTCGCGTGACTCATGGGGCGCGTGGCGATGCCGAGATGGCGGGTGGCGTGCTCCTGCTCCCACCGCGTCGTGATCTCTTCGAGATCTTGGATATTCGGCGTGGGTGGTGCGCAACGCACGATCTCTTGAAATCGTTCTACCGTCATCCACTGGCTATCCCATGTCGTTTCAGGCATTGCGTTGGAACTCGAAAGCATCGCAGCCGCGACGTGTTTTGAAGTGCCCCATACTACCCGACTTTTCGCTTCTTTCGCGGTGACCGAGGAACGTCTGTCTCTGTGTCTCTTATCCATACACACTCTGGATCTGTTGATCTGGTTCTGCCCGATTGGTATGCACCGTGATCCGCGTATTGTTTTCGGCGACGCCTGCCCGCTCGGTCTTCGGTCTATGCTCCCTCGTATTCTGGTGATTCCCCGTGGTCGCTCGGCAGGGTGGCTCCGTTTCTCTAGATCGCTGCGATCGTACTGCTCCTCGCGAACATTTATGAGCAAGCGGCGACGCCTCATCGTGTGTAATAGCTTCCGACACATACGCTCCGTCAGCGGACAACGCCGGCAGACGACCCCAGCGGTGTGATGGCATTCTGCTTCGATATATCGCTCCCTCCGATGCTTTCGGCTGCTCGTCACATCTCTTGGTCTCTCACTGCATATTGTTTCATGCCCAGAGGGGCCCGTCGTTCTGTGACGCTTGGCGGGCCACGACCGGCCCGCCCATGGTGGGACCAGCCCACCACATCCCTTGTCCCGCACGGCCGCGGGATCTCGCGTCGAAGGCCCCCCGGGAGGGGGCCTTGATTCAGTACACCGCCTTCGGCGGGGTATGGCTCCTCCATCTTTCCTCACAGGCCCTGCCCGTAAACTGCTCGACAGCGTGTCCTGTGTGTCCGATTTATCACCGGCGTATCTTTCGTGCGTATGGCAGGGCGCAGTGTCTGTGTCGCTGCTGCTGCAGTAACAGACTGGCATGAGGCACGTTTCTTTTCCCGCACGGCGGGGCGGTAATCCTCCCCCCCGCGCACGGTGCACTCTGCCACAACAACGCCGAATTCTCCCTTCTCACACGAGCCGACATACATGGTGGCAGGCGATGTGAACGCCTACAACATGGACGTGCACTGTGGTCGGGTGAGCGGGGGGCCATCTCCTTCCACGGGATTGCGCGTCGTTGGCCATGACGGAGTACAACCGGGGATCTCTAGTGTCTCAGGGCAGCCGGCGCACTCACACGCGATGGCGGCGTCTCCACACGGCTCGGATTCCGCGATGCCTCTTGACGGTCTTCCAGTGACTCACTCCGGCGAACTTCGCTGTTCACCGATTCAATCTGTTGACCAAGTGCGGCGGACTGTTTGCACAGCGCTCCGCTCTCTTCTTCTACGCGGCTCAGTGCCCCACGCACTCCAGGATCAATGCCTTGGCGTGGAATCTCACCACAGAGACGGGACGCTTTCAAGAGGGTCCGATACATCTCGTCATTGGCCGAGGCGAGCCGTAGCATCCGCCCAGACAACTGGTCCGGCTCGTTCGTTCCAACCTGAGCCATCCGAGCCGGATTTTCAATCATTCCAGCCACGCTACTCGCGGTGTGTCGCGACGAGGATAATGCTGCTTGAATCTGGGCGAATACGTTCTCAGCCGATGGACTGATGCGAGGACGCGCTTCTAGTGCGCGGTGCG